>CAJICB010000216.1_pt1 | contig 16351 bp, 18 predicted proteins | sample 9199491 | NCBI WGS metagenome assembly CAJICB01 (sample SAMEA7708320, study PRJEB35096) | sediment metagenome | biome: marine neritic benthic zone biome [ENVO:01000025]; feature: sediment [ENVO:00002007]; material: shallow marine sediment [ENVO:03000034] sea grass bed [ENVO_01000059] ... | reverse complement strand
ACGGCGGGTGTGCCGTCATTCCGCCGCCTTTCGGGTAGCGGCCGTGACGTGGCCCCAGCAGCAGGACCGCGGCCAGGGCGACCCAGCCGCCCACGGCGTGCACCACGACCGAGCCGGCGAAGTCGTGGAACTCGGCACCGAACGTCGACGCGATCCAGTCCTGGACACCGAAGTTGCCGTTCCAGGTGATGCCCTCGAACAGCGGGTACACGGCAGCAACCAGGAAGAAGGTGGCGAGCAGCTGGGGGTTGAAGCGGACCCGCTCGGCGATACCGCCGGAAACGATGGCCGGAATGGCGGCGGCGAAGGTCGCCAGGAAGAAGAATTTGACCAGTTCGTAGCCGTGCTTTTCACTCAGCACCTCGGCACCGGAGAAAAAATCCACCCCGTAGGCGACGCTGAAGCCGATGAAAAAGTAAGCGACCGTCGACATACCGAAGTCGCTGATGATCTTCACCAGCGCGTTGACCTGGTTTTTCGCCCGCACCGTGACGACCTCCAGAAACGCGAAGCCCGCATGCATGGCCAACACCATGATGGCGCCCAGCAGAATGAACAGCACATCGCTGCCCGCTTGATAATCGTTCATCTTGGAACCCCCAGTTGTTGTTAGCGCCAGCTCGCCGCCGGTCCCCTGTGAGGTGCTACACCTTAATGATTTTGGGACGTTTATCAAACCTGTCGAAGGCCGAACAAGGCAGACGGGGAGGAGCGAGCCGGCAGGCGCGCAGGGGCCGAAGACGTAGCGAAGAAGTTGGCACAGCTCATGCTACAAGAACGGTCAAGGACGGATTTTCGACGCAGGGACGCGTCCATTCGCCCAGACGTTTGCTGAGGAGGTCGCAATGGATCGGACGGCGCAGGGGGTCTCGCTCGGCGGTGCGGAACACCCGCTGGCGACAGACACGCCCAGTCTGTACCTGATCGACGATGCCGCGGATTGCGCCGCGCGGGCGCTGACCCAGGAGGGGACGCCGGACACCCACTGCCTGGTGTACCTGGTTCCCCTGAAGCGACCGAAGGTGCGTTCGACACCCGAACGCAGACGCCAGCTGCGCGACGGGCTGGCCGGCGGAACGGCCAGTCACAACGCGGCCGTGCTGGCGCGGGACCCGCATTTCTGGGATTACCTGCAGCAGATCAACCTGACGGCCTACGACGCGGAGATCGACGCACGACGGGCACGTCACTTCATCAATCAGGTGTGCGGCGTGACCGGGCGTCACGAACTCGACCACCAGGCTTCCGTCACCGAACGCTTCTTCACATTTGTGCAGCAGCCGTTTCTGCACTGGCTGCTGGCCGGCGCATAGAGCTAGTCCAGCTGGCGCTTGGCCTGCTGCCAGAGGCTTTCCAGTTCCTCCAGCGTACAGTCGCCCAGATCCCGCTGCCCCTGCACGGCCAGCGCCTCAACGGCTCGGAACCGTGCCTCGAATTTGTGGTTGGCGTCCCGTACCAGGCTCTCGGCATCCGCGTCCAGAAAGCGGGCCAGGTTCACACAGGTAAACAACAGGTCACCCAATTCCTCCTGCAGCCGCTCGCCGGACTCTCGGGCGCTCAGTGCGTGCTTGAGCTCGGTCAGCTCCTCGTCGAGCTTGTCGACCACATCTTCGGTACGCGGCCAGTCGAATCCGACCCGTGCGGCGCGCCGCTGGATCTTCTGGGCGCGCACCAGCGCGGGTAGGCTAACCGGCACCCCCGACAACGCACTGTCGCCGTGCATGCCCTTGCCGGCGCGCTCGCTCGCCTTGTGTTTTTCCCATGCCTCGCTCTGCTCCCTGGCATCGGCGACCGCGGCGTCCCCGAATACATGCGGGTGACGGCGAATCATTTTGCGATTGATGGCCGCGACCACGTCGGCAAAGCGAAACAGCCCCTGTTCGGTGGCCATTTGAGCGTGAAACGCGACCTGAAAAAGCAGGTCGCCGAGCTCCTCACACAGATCCTCCGCATCGTTGCGCTGGATGGCGTCGGCGACTTCATAGGCCTCTTCCAGCGTGTAGGGCGCGATGCTGGCGAAGTCCTGCTCCAGGTCCCAGGGACAGCCGGTTTCGGGACTGCGCAGTCGCGCCATGATTTCCAGCAGCTCGCCGATCGCGCCGACGTCGAATTCGGGGGATGTGTGTTTCACGGCTCCAGTCCTGCGGGCAATGAAAAAACCGAATAGAGCATACACCCTGGCCGGCCGTTGCGACGAGCCGTGCGCGTGTCAGGCGACCCTGATGTCGCTCCCGCCGTCGCCTTCGCGGTGATAGCTCACCAGGCGCTCGACCTCTTCGCCGGACCCGAGAATGACGGGAACGCGCTGGTGCCGACCGAGAGGTTGACATCGATATTGGAGGAACCGTCGAGGGGATCGAACAGAATCAGATACTTGCCCTTGGGGTAAACCTCCGGAATAGGCTGGGGATGCTCCATCTCCTCTGACGCCATGCCGGCCAGGTGGCCCGTCCAGTCCAGCGCGTCGATCATGATGTCATTGCTGATGATATCGAGCTTTTTCTGGGTTTCCCCCTGTACGTTCTCGGTCTGCGCAGATCCCAGGATTCCGATCAGGCCGCCGCGGTTGACCGCGCAGGAGATTTTCTTGCACGCCGTCAGAATATCGTTCAGAAGCGAGGTGAAATCACCGGTGGCCGCGGGAATGCGGCGCTGCTCTTCGATAATGAACTGAGTAAGAGTGGTGCCCTGCTCCATCGTGTTGTTACCTCTGCTTGGAGTGGTTTGGAGTTGCCGTTTTTCCGCTGGCAAGCTGTCAGAAAAACAGACATTTCCGCAGTTTATCATATATCAGTATATTCGTAATTACTGATCGCTTGCGCTCCCCAGGGCAGGCTACAATAAGCACATGTCGCCAGCCGTCCACCTGACCCTTATCGCGTTCGTCTGGACCCTCTACGGCCTGGTTCACTCAGGCCTGGCAACGCAGACCAGCAAGGCCTGGGTCAGGACGCATTTCCCGGATGAGTTCCGGGCCTATCGCCTGGTGTTCAACGGGATCGCGGGCCTGCTGCTACTCCCCCCTCTGTGGTTGCTGTTCGGCTATCCCGGCCAGGCTCTCTGGCGCTGGCCGGAGGCCATAGGCTGGTGCGCCGACGCGGCGGCACTTGCCGCCGTGACAGGGTTCCTGTGGAGCATGAGAATCTATGATACGGGGGAGTTTCTTGGCCTGAGCCAGCTGCACCAGCCAGCGGCCGCACTCGATAAACCGCCCGCGCTACGCTTGTCCTGGGCGCACCGTTTCGTACGGCACCCCTGGTATTTTTTCGGTCTGGTGATGGTCTGGACACGGGAAATGAATGCCGCACTCCTGGTCACGGCGGCAATACTGACGCTCTACCTGCTGCTTGGTTCGCGCCGGGAAGAACGCGATCTGATCGCCCAATACGGCGAGCAGTATCGAATTTACCGGCGAAGGGTACCGGCCCTGATCCCTGTGCCCTGGCGGTATCTGTCGGCCAGTCAGGCCCAACAGATTCTGGCTATGGGCGGCAAAGGCTGAGCTGTCGCCTGTGCGGACGCCTGTTGCGGCGCCGCGGCCGGCGGCTCAATGCGTCTGGCCGGTCATCGCACCGATCACCTGATCCTCGAGCTGAATGCGCTCCGCCAGCGTTTCCCCGAGCTGGGACAGGTCGGAATCAAGCAGAGTGAGGACCTCCAGATCGCCATTTGCCAGGTCCACGTCTTCGTATTTGTCGTTGAAGCGCAGAATCAAGTCTGTGGTACGGACGATTCTGGGGTACACCTTGTCCGCTACCTCGAGCACCGGTGTTCTGCGCTCGATCCGGTCGGAGATAAACCGGTACAGCTGGAAATGGGCACTGGCCGCGTAATCGATCAGGGCCTGACAGAACTCCTGCAGCGCGTCGTTGATAATGTCATCGGCTTCGAATGGCCTCTGGTTGGCCAGTTCGCTGTACAGCGAAAGCGTTTCCGTACGTGTTCTCACCAGGGTCGCCAGCTTCTCGCGTGACCGGCTTCGCCGATCCTTGCCGGCGCTGAAATTGCTTACCATGGAATTTCTCCGAATCACTTCGCGTGATCTTGTCGTCAGAAAATTGTAACAGTTTGTCCCACCTGCCCTGAACGCGGGGCGTCGAGCCTTTGTCGCTGTTTGTACTCCGTTTTCTCTCGTGAACGTCAGGATACTGAAATTTATAATTTTTTCAACGGTGGTGCAGATCTTGCTTTTGCTCAGTGAGATTAGCCATATCGGGGAACCTAAGGATGGGACTACCAGCGAGTATCCGCAACTATCTCGAGCGCGAACAGGCGAACTATCAGGTATTACTGCACCGTAAGACCACCACCCTGACCCAGGCAGCCGCGGCCTGCGACCTGACGCTCGGAGAGCTGGTCCGCGCGGTGATACTGATAGACGGCAGGGGCCTGCTGATGGCCGTGCTCCCCGCTGACCACGTGATTGACTTCGACGCCCTGTGCCGCCAGCTGCAGCGCGACCTGGAGCTGGTGCCGGGTAACCGTCTGGGCGCGATTTTCAGCGACTGCGAGCCAGGCTCCTACCCGCCGCTGGCGCCGGCCTACAACCTCGATGTCATCCTGGACAGCTCGCTCGAGGCGATGGAAATGGTTACCTTCGAACCGGGAACCCACACATCGCTGGTTCGCATGCCCTACCCCGAATTCCGCAATCTCCTTGGTGATGCCCGGACCGGTCAGTTTTCCCGCCCCGCAGCGACCCTGCGCGGTCAGGACCAGACGCTGTCCGACGTAGTCGAGCAGTTCACCCCCGCACGGGTAAGACGCGACGTCGAGGAGTTTCACCAGCTGCCGGCACTACCCGCCACGGCCGCCCAGATTCTGCAGCTGGCCGCCGACCCACGCGCCAACGCCCGTCAACTGGCTGAAATCATTGAACAGGATCCGGCCCTCTCCGCCCAGGTACTGCGCTACGCCAACTCGTCTCTGTACGGCTACGCGGGAAAGATAGGAAATCTGCAAACGGCCATTGCGCGGGTGCTGGGGTTCGAGTACGTCATGAACCTGGCACTCGGCTTTTCGATCGGCAAGGCACTGCGTATTCCCAAGGACGGCCCCTTTGGCATGGACGCCTTCTGGCAGCATTCCGTATGCTGTGCCCGACTCGTCGAAATCCTGTCCCAGCAGCTGCCCCGCAGCCAAAGGCCACCGCGCGGCACCGCCTACCTCGGCGGCCTGCTGCAGAACCTTGGCAGGCTGGTTCTGGGTCACACGTTTCAGGCGGAATTCTTTCTGCTCAACCGCTTCGCCCAGGCAAATCCCGACATGCCGAGCTGCGAACTGGAACGCCAGGTACTGGGAGTGACCCACGATCAGATCGGCGCCTGGCTGATGGAGGCCTGGGGCCTCCCAGCCGAACTGGTTATCGCGGTGCGGTATCACCACGACGAGGGATACTGGGAACAGCACGCGGCCTACCCGCAGCTGGTGCTGGTCGCCAACCGGGCCCTGGCCTTGCACGGCATCGGTGAGGCAGATGTGCCCGGGCTTCCGGCTTTTTCCCTGGAGATGCTCGGACTGCAGCCCCAGCAGGTTCTTGACGCAACCTCAAATGTCATTGAAAATAAAACTATATTAGACGATATCGCCCGTCGCCTGGCGGCTTGACCCCGAGGCTTGGCCTGGGGTTAAATAGCGCGCTTTCAAAATGGGATTGCAATCGTCGGTGATGGCAGCCGGCGCGGTTTTCCCTTCCTCCGCGATTTATTCTTGACTAAAAGACTCAAGTATTACTATTATTACTAGAGTTGAGAAGATGGAGACGCGCATCTTGGTGTTGCGCCTGAACGGCAAATGAGGCGAATTATGAAACTATCAACTAAGGGTCGACACGCTATTACGGCAATGATGGAGCTGGCATTGCGGAACACCAAGGGTCCCGTCACGCTGGCGGACATCTCGGTGGAACAATCCATTTCGGTATCCTATCTCGAGCAGTTGTTCGCACGGCTGCGAAACCATGGTCTGGTTACGGGAATGCGCGGTCCGGGCGGCGGGTACTGCCTGCGGAGACCGGCGTCCGAAATCACGATTGCCGAAATCCTAAGTGCGGTTGACGATGCCATGCCGGCACGTCGCGAACGCATCCCCGGCGAGGAATGGCCACAGAGTGTCATCATGTGGAACAAATTGAGCGCCCGGATTTATGATTATCTGGATGGACTGACGCTCGCGGAAGCGGTAGCCCAGAACGGCGAATCCGAGGAAGACGAACAGAAGGGTGTCCGCTTCGGCTCAGGGTTTCAACAGTCGGCCGCCTGAACAGACGGCCGCAGGTTCCACGACTACTGGAGAGTGAGTTAGATGGCATACAGTGACAAGGTACTGGATCACTATGAAAATCCGCGCAACGTGGGTTCGTTCGACAAGAGCGATACCAGCGTCGGCACGGGCATGGTCGGCGCGCCGGCATGCGGAGACGTCATGAAACTGCAGATCAAGGTGAATGAAAGCGGAATCATCGAGGACGCCCGTTTCAAGACTTACGGTTGTGGTTCGGCAATCGCCTCCAGCTCCCTGTTGACCGAATGGGTCAAGGGAAAGAGCCTGGAAGAGGCGAGCCAGATCAAGAACAGTGCGATAGCAGAAGAGCTCGCGTTGCCACCGGTCAAGGTACACTGTTCGGTACTCGCCGAGGACGCCATCAAAGCGGCAATCTCTGACTTCAAAGACAAGAATGCGCACGAGGAAGTTGCCTAGACAGCGAACACCAACACACACCCGTTTTTCAAAAGGCCGCCGTGCAAACGGCGGCCTTTTTTCTGTCAGACGTCACGCCTCAGGATTGCTGCATGCAAAAACAAGATGTGCTCGAACTCTATCCCGATCCAGGTAAACGACACGCCCTGCAGGGCCTCTACCTGGGACAGCTGCTGCAAAGCGCCCGGCGCCGCGAACAACAAGGTCCCTTTATCTACAGTAACTTCATCTCCAGCCTGGACGGGCGTATCGCCATCCCCGGCCCCGACCGCAACAGCCACCAGGTGCCGCCGGCGATCGCCAACCGGCGCGACTGGCGGCTGTTCCAGGAACTGGCCGCCCAGGCCGACCTGCTGATCACCAGCGCGCGCTATTTCCGCCAGGCAGCCGAACAGGAGGCGCAGGCCGAGCTGCCGGTGGGATCCGCGCCCGAATTCGACGATCTGCGCGCCTGGCGGATCAGTCGGGGCATGTCACCCCAGCCGGATATCGCCGTGTTCAGCGCCAGCCTCGATATCCCGCTGGAATCGATCCGGCTGTATGCGGACAGGAACTTCTATCTGATCACCGGCGAAATGGCACATGCGGAAAAACTCCGCCAGCTGGTCGATGCCTCACACGCGCAGGCCATCACCTGTGGAGAACGGGGGCAGGTCGACGCCAGCCTGCTGCGCACCCGGCTGAGCGAACTCGGATACCAGCGGGTATACGCTATTGCGGGGCCCGGCGTATTGCACACGCTGGTGCAGGGCAATGCCCTGGACCGACTCTACCACACCACGGCGCACTGCCTGCTGGGCGGAACCCGATTCGATACCTTTGTCTGGGGGGCGCTGCTGGAACCGCCGGTCTGCATGCCTCTGCGCGCCATGTATCTCGACGCTCAGGCTCCCCAGGGCGCGGGCCAGACCCTGGCGATCTATGACAGATAATTCCCGCCCAAGAGACCGCAAGACGCTGTATGCCGGCGATGTCGTCGACCTGGGTATCGAGACGGTTACGCTGCCCAACGGTGAAAGCCTGCAGCTGGAAGTGGTGCGACACCCGGGCGGCGCCGCCGTTGTCGCAGTGGACGATCGGTGTCGCGTCTGCCTGTTGCGCCAATACCGGCACGCGGCCGGTGGCTGGTTATGGGAGCTGCCGGCCGGCAAGATCGACCAGCCTGAATCACCGCAGCGAACCGCTCAGCGCGAGTTGCAGGAGGAAGCGGGGCTGGCCGCCGACGACTGGCGCTGTCTCGGCAGTTTCCTGAGCACCCCCGGGTTCTGCGACGAACGGATCTCCTTGTACCTGGCCCGCGACCTCCGCCCGGTAAGCGCCGACGTCCACGCCCACGAAGTGATCGAGGTTCACTGGCTCGACTACCAGGAGGCACTGGAACGGGTGCGTGCCGGAGACGTCGAGGACGGCAAGACCATGATCGGCCTGTTGCTTGCCGGGCCGTTCGTCTAGACACCCGCCCGGGCTGCCGGTGCGTCGTCGGCCCCACAGACCCGCCATTCCGCCACCAGTTATCCGGCTGAATGCTCGCAGCCATGTGATAGTATTGGAAAAATTGACCAGACAGGAGCGGCGGTGAAATTCTGCAGCAGCTGTGGAGCGCCGGTGGGCTTGCGCATCCCCGATGGTGACGATCGCGAGCGCTTCGTGTGCGAAGACTGCCAGACCATCCATTATCAGAACCCCAAGATCGTAGCGGGCTGCATCCCCGAGTGGGATGGACGCATTCTGCTATGCAAACGGGCTATCGAACCGCGCTATGGACTCTGGACACTGCCGGCCGGCTTTATGGAAAACGGGGAAACCACGGAACAGGCCGCCATGCGCGAGACCTGGGAAGAGGCGCGGGCGCGGGTGGAAATCACCAGCCTGTACACCCTGTTCAGCATTCCGCATATCAACCAGGTGTACATGCTGTTTCGCGGCACAGTGATCGGTGGCGGTTACCGCGCTGGCCCGGAGAGTCTCGAATGCGGACTGTTTTCTGAAACGGAGATACCCTGGGAACGCCTGGCTTTCCCCGTCGTGAAAGAAACTCTGCAGCGGTACTACCAGGACAAGAATCAGGGAAACGGTTTCCCCCTGCATCGAGGGGAAATCGTCAAACACCCGGTCCGCCGTTCCTAGCGGACCGGGTCGGTCGCGTTCAGGCTACGGCGCGGGAACCGCTGGCAGCGTCGCCATCACCGAGCGACGACGCCTCAGCTTTCTCATTGCTGAACAGCAGCACCCGCAGCTCGCGTCGCTGCTCGCTGCTCAGCCCGTCGAACATCAGCCCCACACCCTGCTCCGACTGATGCACCACCACTGCCGGTAACCGCAAACCGGCCTTGCCGCAGCCAAGCACCTCAATCTCGAGCCGCTGGTTCTTGCGCCATTCACAGCTGCCGGCTTCGACAAACGCACCCCCAAGCCCCAGATTTCGGCTGACACCACTTTGTACTGGCAGTCCATTCTTATATAAGAGCAGCTGAAACGCGAAGGGCTTGCGAACACTGCATCGGTGTTCCATTCCATCCTCCTTATGATAACCAGGTTGTTTCTTCGTGGCCTTATCGTCCTCCTGAGGTGTTACTTTAAGACTCAACACTAACTCACCAATTGTCACTAATCAATCTCCTGTCCCTGAATCAAACATCGAGCGGAGTTGAGGACCGACTAGCTGTCGGGTAACGACAACAGCGTCGCGTTACCTCCCACCGCTGCAGTGTTGGCACTACGGGTGCGTTCCGTTGCGAAACGGTACAAGTAATACGGACCACCGGCTTTCGGTCCGGTTCCCGACAAACCTTCCCCACCGAACGGCTGCGCACCGACCACCGCACCGATCATGTTGCGGTTGATATAGAGGTTACCTACCCTGGCCCTGGCTGTTACACGTTGCCAGGTGTCTGCGATACGGCTGTGAACGCCCAGTGTCAGGCCGTAGCCCGTGGCATTCACCGCATCGATCACCGCGTCGAGTCGGTCAGCCCGAAAGCGTATGACATGCAGGATGGGACCGAAGACCTCCTTGTCGAGTAAAGAGAGGGAATCCAGCTCGAAGGCATGGAGCGGAAAAAAACTGCCGCGGGCGAGATGCGCGCCGGGCGACGCCCTGTGCAGCAGCCGGCCCTGCTGCTGCATGCGCGCGACGTGGGGGGTGAGCCCCTGAACCGCCTGGGTATCGATCAGCGGCCCCACGTCGGTCGCCAGCGACAGGGGATCGCCGATACTGATTTCCTCCATGGCTCCGGTGAGCAGCCCGATCACCCGTTCGGCGATCTCGTTCTGCACGAACAGCACCCGCAGCGCCGAACAACGCTGCCCCGCGCTGTTGAAAGCCGACTGCAGCACATCCACCACTAGCTGTTCGGGCAATGCCGAGCTGTCGGCAATCATGACGTTTTGCCCCCCGGTCTCGGCGATCAGCGGAATAATCGCGGCGCGCCGCTCGGCCAGGGCGCGCTGGATCACCCAGGCGGTATCCGTCGAGCCGGTCAGGGCAACCCCGCCGAGGCGGGCATTGGAAAACAGCCGGCTGCCGATTTCGGCACCGGCACCGGGCAGAAAATGCAGCACCTCAGCCGGGATACCGGCCTCGTGCAGGATGGAAATCGCCGCGTGTCCGGTGAGCGGCGTCTGACGCGCCGGCTTGGCCACCACGGTATTGCCGGCCGCCAGCGCGGCGGCGATCTGCCCGACAAAGATAGCCAGCGGGAAGTTCCAGGGACTGATGCAGGCGAACACGCCGCGCCCGTGCAACTGCAGCTCGTTGCGCTCTCCCGTCGGTCCCGGCAGGACCGTGGGAGACTCGAACTCGCGCTGCGCCTGGTGGGCGTAGTAGCGGCAGTAATCGACCGCCTCACGCAGCTCGGCCAGCGCGTCCGGGACGGTGCGTCCGCCCTCGCGCACCACGCGCGCGACGAGCCGTGGCGCCTGCCGTTCGAACAGTTCGGCCGCCTGCAGCAGGTACTCGCCGCGTCGTACGCCGCCCAGCTCGTCCCACGCGGGGGCGGCATCGGCGGCAAGACCGAGCGCACGGTCCACCAGCTCCGCGTCGGCCTCGGCGATGCGACCCACGAGCTGATCGCGGTCCGCCGGGTTGGGCAGCGCGCGAGCCTCGCCCCCGCAATCCTCTCCGCCTACCCGCGCGGCAGCATGCCAGGGTTCCTCGCAGGCGAGCTGCAACTGGGTAACTAGCTGGTCTAACACCAGAGGATCACTCAGGTCCCAGCCCCGAGCATTCTTACGCTCAGCACCATAGAGATCGGGTGGCCGCGGGATATGCGGGTGCGGCTGACAGTCAACCGCTTCGATACGTTCACAGGGATTCTCCACCAGCTGGTCAAGATCCAGCCGGGCGTCGCTCAACTGATTGATGAACGAGCTGTTGGCGCCGTTCTTGAGCAGGCGCCGCACCAGATTGGGCAACAGTTCTTCGTGGCTGCCCACAGGAGCGTAGATACGCACCGCCGGTGGTGCCGCGAGATGCTCGGCGAGCACAGCGTAGAGGCTTTCTCCCATTCCATGCAGGCGCTGTAATTCGTAGTCGCAGCCCTGGGCAAGCTCGTGCACCCAGGCCAGTGTCATGGCGTTGTGGGTGGCGATCTGGGCATAGAAACACTGCGGATTGCGCATCAGAAATGCGGCGCACGCGAGGTAAGACACATCGGTCGCCGCCTTGCGCGTGAACACGGGATAATCATCCAGACCGCGTTCCTGCGCCCGCTTGATCTCGCTGTCCCAGTAGGCGCCCTTCACCAGCCGCACCGGGATGCGCCGCCGCTGCAGGGCTGCGAGCCCCGCCAGCCACTGTAACATTGGCCAGGCTCGTTTCTGGTACGTCTGCACTGCCATGCCCAGCCCCTGCCAGGCACTGCTTCCCAGCTCCCGCAGCAGCAGTTCAAAGATATCCAGCGATAGCTCCAGGCGGTCCGCCTCTTCGGCGTCCAGCGTCAAGCCTATACCGGCCGATGCGGCCTGTTCGACCAGCGTCTGCAGGCGCGGCAACAGTTCGGCGAGAACTCGCTCGCGTTGCGCATATTCGTAACGCGGATGCAGTGCCGACAGCTTGACGGAAATACCGGGCTGTTCGAACACGGTGGCACCGGAACGGGCGAGCTCGCGAACGCTGTTTATCGCCGCCTGATAGGCCTCGTAGTAACGTTCGACATCGCGCGCAGTGCACGCCGCCTCGCCCAGACAGTCGAAGGAATAGCGTACCGCGTCCCCCTGCCTCTTGGCACGCCGCAGCGCTTCGGCGATATCGCGCCCGGTCACGAACTGCTGGGCGAGAATCCGCATCGCTGCCTGTAACGCCAGCCTGACGATCGGTTCACCGAGCCGCGACACCAGCTGTTTAAGCGACTGTTCCGGAGTCCCGCCCGATTCACCCGACGCGCTGAACAGCCGTCCGGTCAGCAGCAAGCCCCAGGTGGAGGCGTTCACCAGCAGCGAGGCACTGCTACCCAGGTGATCGTCCCAGTGCCCTTGCGACAGGCGGTCGCGGACCAGGCGATCCGCGGTCGCGGCGTCGGGGATACGCAGCAGGGCCTCCGCGATACACATCAGCAGGACACCCTCCTGCGAGGAAAGATCGTATTCCTGGAGCAAGGCCTCGATGCCGATCTGTTCGGCGGCGTGTCCACGCGTCGCCGCGGTGATCTCGCGCGCCTTGTTCTGCACCGCCCGCTCCCGGTCCGCTCCGAGCCGCGCGCTCTGCAGCCTCTCCCTCAGACAGCGGGCCTCGTCGGTCCGGTAGGCCTCGCTGACGGCCAGACGCAGCCGGGCGATATCCCGTTCCGCCGGACCGGCTACCATGGCAGCGTGCGACTATTGGCGGCCGCACTACGTGCTAGTATCTCGAAGCGAACCCGGTACATCTGCGACCTAGAGGAAGTTTCGTCATGGCATTCGTGCTACGCACCCTTTGTTATATTAGTCTGCTCCTTGCGCCCGCGCTCGCCCGGGCCGACACAACGGTCGCCGGCGCCGTATTGGCCGACACCCACTCGCCGGGAGGCGACTAGCCGGCAGTTCCCGCGGGGCGTCGCTGAGACGGTATAAAGGACTGAAGAAATGAGAACAATCCCTACCGGACATGAGGCCGCGTGTGACCGCCGCGTGCCTGGCCCGGCGCGATATGCGGGCTAACCATGCGCGGCGTGTTTCTCGATCTGGACAGCGTGCACCCGTCCGACCTCGACCTCGCGCCATTGCGCGCCTGTCTCCGCGAGTGGCAGTTTCATCGGGCCACCGAACCCGATCAGGTGGTGTCGCGCATCCGGGACGCTCAGGTGGTGGTGAGCAACAAGGTCGCGCTCACCAGAGCCAGCTTCGAGGCCAATCCCGCCCTGCAGCTGGTCTGTGTCGCTGCAACCGGTACCAATAATATCGACCTGGACGCAGCCGGTGACACCAGCGTGGTAGTAAGCAACGCGCGGGACTACGCCACCGCATCCGTCGTCGAACACGTTTTTTCCCTGTTGCTGACACTGAGCCGCAGGCTCGATGCCTACCGCCGGCGCGTGAGCGCCGGTGACTGGTCGCGCAGTCCGCATTTCTGCCTGTTCGATGAAACCATTGAGGAACTCGCAGGCAAGACGCTCGGCATTATCGGCTACGGCGTGCTGGGCCGTGCCGTAGCGGACCTGGCGCGCGCGTTCTCGATGCGCGTCAACATCGCCCAGCGCCTGCACGGCAACCCACTACCCGAGCGTGTGCCGCTTCGCGAAATACTCGCAAGCTCTGACGTGGTCAGCCTGCACTGCCCGCTCACGGAACAGACCCGCGGTCTGCTCGGTGAAAGCGAGCTGCGCCAGATGAAGCGCAGCGCTCTGCTTATCAATACCGCACGTGGAGGAATTGTCGATGAGCGGGCCCTGGTCCGCGCCCTGCACCGGAGTTGGATCGCAGGCGCCGGTGTCGACGTCCTGAGCGATGAGCCACCGCCCGCTTCGAACCCACTGCTGCAGTATGCGTCACCCCGCCTGATCGTGACACCGCATATCGCCTGGGCCAGCCGCGCAGCCCGGCAGCGCCTGGTGGGCGAAATCACCGACAACATACAGGCTTTTGTTAGCGGCAGCCCTCGCAACCGGGTTTGCTGAAAACACAGATACCTTCGCTGAAAACTGCGACCGACGGATCACGCGCCGAATTGCCGTCCCTGACACCAGCACATTCAGAGCCTCGGTGCAGCTAGTGCACGGTGCGCCCTCTCCTAGTGGCGCGGTCTGCGCATGCGCCAGACGCCCCGCGGCTTAGCGAGGTTGACCTTCAGATTACGTCCTTCGAACTCCATTCCGTCGGTCGCGCTGATGGCTGTCTCGGCAGACTCGTCATCCATTTCCACAAAAGCGAAACCGCGTGGCTTGCCCGTATAGCGGTCGTTGATCAGCTTGACCGACTTGACCTCGCCATGCGCCGCGAACAGCTCCCGCAGCTTTTCAGAGGTGATGTCAAACGAGATATTCCCCACATAGATTGACTTCATTTTTCTCCCCAACCTCCTATTGGACTCCTGTTACTGAAGCAGGAATGTGTTTCCTTGCTAACCGGAAAAATGCATCAATCGCGTCCGACCGCCGAAGTGCAAGTGGTAGGGACAGAGCTCAAAGACCGCCCCGGACGCCGACGAGATTGCTGCAAAAAACGGTTTTGCCTATGGCAGCAAAAGTATAGACCATCGAAACAAACAATAAATCCCGCCCGTCTGTTCAGCCCCCGGCTAACCCCGGTATACTGGGGCGCAGTTGTGGAACCTGTCGGGAGCGCCTGATGGAAAGCGGTATCGATATGAGTTGGGCCTGGGGAATGGGGTTGATCGGCTTTGCCTTTGGCGTCGCCTGCGGTGTCGGCATCGGCTATCTGACCCTGTGTAATAGCCGCCGCAGCCAGCAGCTGCAGGAAAAATGCGACGCCCTGCAGGCAGACTTCGACGCCTACCGCGGGCAGGTGGGCCAGCACTTCCTGCGTTCATCGGAACTGGTGCAGAAAATGACGGACAGTTATCGAGAGGTCTATGAGCACCTGGCGAGCGGGTCACAGGCGCTGTGCGAGAATCCGGTCACGACCCCGCGCCTGGACATCCCCGACCAACCGGTACTCGAATCGGGTGGCGCCGGCAAAGGCGCGAGCAGTTTTTCGGATGCGGAAACCGACGGACTCAACGACATGGCTGCGGACGACGACTATCTGGGTGACTCACCGCACGTACCGACACTGGACATGGAAGAGCAGGAGCGCGCCGGCACTACTCCCCGTACACCGTAATCGTGAGACGGCGTTGATGCGCCGCGCGGCGGTGCTCCCATAGATAGATCCCTTGCCAGGTGCCCAGGTCGCACTGGCCACCCGAAACCGGCACAGCCAGTGAATTCGATGTCAGGATACTGCGCACGTGCGCGGGCATGTCGTCGACACCTTCGTCCACGTGACGAAACAGGGGGTCGCCGTCAGGCACCAGCCGCGCCATAAAGCGCTCCAGATCCGCGCGCACCTCCGGATCCGCGTTCTCACACAGCATCAGCGAAGCACTGGTATGATGCACAAAAATCAGACAGATACCGGTTTCTATCCCTGATTCCGCCAGTTGTGCCTCGACCTGGTCGCCAAGCGGATAGCTCCCTCTGCCCCGGGTACGCACCTGTAAAGAAGACTGATAGATCATATTTGTCCTGCCCTTTACCTGACGCTTTGAGTATAATTCGGGATCTTTTTTCTGCGGGAAAACCCTGTGATAGAACGTCTGCGCAATATTGCCATAATCGCCCACGTTGACCATGGAAAAACCACCCTGGTCGACCAGCTACTGTCCCAGTCCGGCACGCTGGGTGAACGCGCCGCCACGCCGGAGCGGGTCATGGACTCCAACGCCCTGGAACGCGAGCGCGGCATCACCATCCTGGCGAAGAACACGGCTATCGAGTGGCGGGACTACCGGATCAACATCGTCGACACCCCCGGCCACGCCGACTTCGGCGGGGAGGTGGAGCGGGTGCTGTCGATGGTCGACTCGGTATTGCTGCTGGTGGACGCCGTGGAAGGCCCTATGCCCCAGACCCGCTTCGTGACCCAGAAAGCCCTGCAGCGGGGGCTACACCCGATCGTAGTCATCAACAAGATTGACCGGCCCGGTGCACGACCGGCCTGGGTGCTCGACCAGACTTTCGACCTGTTCGACCGCCTCGGCGCCAGCGACGAGCAACTCGACTTTCCGGTCATTTACGCCTCTGGCCTGGGCGGCTTCGCGGGCCCGGCTGACGGTATCAGCGAGGGTGATATGACCCCCTTGTTCCAGACTATTGTCGACAAGGTTCATCCGCCGCAGGTGGAACTGGAAGATCCCTTCCAGCTACAGATCTCGCAGCTCGACTACAGCAGCTATGTCGGTGTCATCGGCATCGGCCGCATCACCCGCGGCCGCGTCAGGACCAACACGCCGGTGACCATCATAGACCCGGACGGCAAGCGCCGCGCTGGCCGCATACTGCAGATCTTCGGCTTTCTGGGTCTGGAGCGCGTGGAAATTGCCGAAGCCACCGCCGGCGACATCATTGCCTTTACCGGTATCGACGAGCTCTATATCTCCGATACCCTCTGCGACCCGAACGCAGTCGAGGCGCTGGCACCGCTGAGCGTGGACGAACCGACAGTGAGCATGACGTTT
>CAJICB010000689.1_pt1 | contig 16714 bp, 14 predicted proteins | sample 9199491 | NCBI WGS metagenome assembly CAJICB01 (sample SAMEA7708320, study PRJEB35096) | sediment metagenome | biome: marine neritic benthic zone biome [ENVO:01000025]; feature: sediment [ENVO:00002007]; material: shallow marine sediment [ENVO:03000034] sea grass bed [ENVO_01000059] ... | reverse complement strand
GCGGCGCAGCCTATGCCTCGCTGTTGCGCTGGCTGCAACGCGAGGCAGTGGAGTTGCCGGAGGCGGCATCGCAATGAGTGGCGCTCCAGGACAGGGTCAACTGCTGGACTCACGCTGGGCGCTGGACGCCTATCTCGATCAGCTGTTGAGCGCGGGCGCGCCGGTCGCCGATGCTCAGCCGCAGGGCGCGGACGCAGGCCTCGAAGCGGGGTTTCCCCCGGGTGCGCCGCCCTGGGTACAAGGCGACTTCCGGGTGCGTCTGTTCCAAGTCGCGGGACTCACCCTGGCGCTGCCACTGGCCAGGGTGAAAGAGGTCGTGGTCGATCACCCGCCCCTGGCCCCCGCGTCCGACGATACACGGCTGTTGCTCGGCGTGTTGCCCCGTGCGGGAGGGCACGCCAGGGTCATAGACACGCGTCGTCTGGTTCTGCCGCAGGAGCCTGCCGCGCGGCTCCGCGAGGATGCAAGCCGGCGTGCCGGCTGTCTGGTGTTCGTCGACGAGGGCCACTGGGCGCTAGCCTGCAGTCAGGTCGGCGAAGTGATCGAGCTACAGCCCGGGCAAGTGACGTGGCGCACCGCGGCCGGCAAACGCCGCTGGCTGGCGGGTACAGAGATAGATCGGACCTGCGCCGTCCTCGACCTCGACGGATTGATCGGGATTCTGGACTCAACATTGGCATAATAAATGCTTATTTTCAGGTAGTTGAACAGGCGTCCGATTATTGACGTCGACACTGTTTCGGAGCGCAATCAATCTGAGGTACCGCGATGTCAAAAGTGGCAGCCAAGGTCAAGAACAATGAATCCGTAGTTCAATGGGTTACCTTCCGCCTGGCGGACGAGATCTACGGCATCAACGTGATGGAGGTACAGGAAGTCCTGCGCGTGTCGGAGATCGCCCCGGTCCCGGGCGCACCGCATTACGTTCTGGGTATCATCAACCTGCGCGGCAATGTCGTTACCGTCATAGATACTCGCATGCGCCTGGGTCTGCGTACCACCGAGGTGACCGACGCGACGCGCATCGTCATTATCGAGAGTGCCAAACACGTGGTGGGCATTCTGGTTGATTGTGTCGCCGAGGTCGTCGATCTGCGTATGTCGGAAGTGGAATCAGCGCCCAATGTGGGCAGCGACGAGAGCAAGCGCTACATTCAGGGTGTCGCGAGCCAGGAAGACGAACTTCTGATTCTGGTCGATCTGAACAAACTGCTCACGGATGAGGAGTGGGACGAGCTGGCCGCTCTGTGAGCGGCCGTTCCGTGTGCGGGCAGCGGAGATCCAGTTATGGGACAAATCGGACAGTTGCCTCCGACCTACCGTGTACCTCCCAGCCGCCCCAGTTCGGGTGCCGGGGAGAGCAATCAGGCGCCGGCGCGTAAGCCTGAATCCGGTGACCGGCAGCAAGATGAACGGCGTCAACGCAAAGACCGGCATGACGATGCCTCCCACATCGACGAGTATGCGTGAGGTGAGCCGGTGAGCAGCGCCCTCATGATCCTGCTGGTACTGGCCCTGGCGGCCGGGATGGCGTTTCAGCACCGGATGCTCGAGCGCATCAGGCGCTGTCACGCCGATCTGGCCGACAGTCTGCGGCTGGCCGAGGACCGCGTGCAGCAAATGGAACAGGAACTGGGCGCACTGTGCAGTGCCTCGGTGGGTGCGGGTGAGCAGGTCATTCGGCTGCAGCAACAGGTCCGTCGTGCCACGGAGCGCCAGAATCTGCTGGAAATGCGCGCCACCGGCGAGCGCTCCTATGCGCAGGCCAGTGAACTGGTCAACAAGGGTGCCGAACCAAAGGAACTCATGGAAGCCTGTGGCCTGACGCGCGGCGAGGCGGAACTGCTGGTCATGATGCAGCGCGGCGGCGCGGAGAAGATCTATAACCGCGAAGGACGCTAAGGGCGCGAAGGGCAATCATCAGCGGATCGTGCTGCTGCTCCAAACAAGTCGTCGAAAACAGTAAGCCACGCCGCCGTACTACAGAAAACGCCCTGTATTCCGCAGAATTCTGAGGACCGCTGCGCTTTTGAGCTGAATTGCCCTCGCGCTCTTAGCGTCCTTCGCGGTTAATTGTCTCTTCTTTCCCCCGTGGAACCTTGCCCGACAGGTGATAGGCAAAGGCGATTACCTGGGCAACCGCCAGGTACAGGTTCTCCGGGATTTCTTCTCCGAGTTCCACTTTGGAAAGCAGCGCAGCCAGTGGCTCGTTTTCCTGCATGGGAACGCCGTGTCGGCCTGCCAGCTCGATAATGTGCTCGGCAATTTGGTCGCGTCCCCTTGCGGTGACGCGCGGAGCGCGCTCGCCGTCGTACTGGAGCGCCACGGCCAGGGTCTCTGTGCTGTCCTTGTCGCTCATGCCTTTTCCCTGATCAGCGTTTCCTGAGCGTCCGGCTTGCTGGCGGGCATGGGCCCCGCCTGGCAATCCAGTTCGCCGACTTCCAGCCCGGTCTGCAGCAGGGTCTCGCGCAGTTCGGACAAATGCTGGCGCAGCAGCGGCAAGGTGGCGGGCCGCTCTGCCCAGAAGCGGGTCGAAACCCGTTGTCCCGCAAGTCTGAGCCGGGCCTGCATCGGACCGAGTGCCGGCAGATCGAAGGCGAGCTGCACCGACCATTCCGTTGTCTGGCCATGCCCTGACTTCGGCTGGCCGCGTAGGTCTCGGAACACCCGCAGCGACCACAGGTCCAGATCGTCGCCACGTCGTATCGGCAGCTCGAACAGCCATTCCAGCAGACCGCGTTCGCCATCGCGCGGCACGCCGGCCAGCTGGTTCAGTTGCAGTCGTGCCAGTGCCGCCTCGACCTGCTGCAGGAGTTCGCCGCGCAGCTGCCCGAAGCGGTTCAGCAGGTCCAGGCTTGCCTGAATCGCGGGCTGCACGGCCGGGGAGGCCCCGCGCAAGGGTGGGGGCGCTGAGCCGCTCGTGTCCGGGCTCCGCCCTCTGGCCGGGCCACTGGCGTTGTCCTGGCCGGGCCAGTTACGTAGCAGCTGCAGCAGGCGCAACAGATTGGCCTTGAGGTCCGGTCCAACGGCGGCACCGTCGGCGCCCGCGGCCTGAAGCAGATGGCGTTCCAGGAAGATACCCGACTCGGCCAGAGCCTGTTTCAGCCCGGGTGCGTTCGACGCCGTCTCGACGGTTGGCAGTTGCCTGAGCAGGGAACGCAGCAACGCGTTAACGAGCGGGGGGAGCGGGCTGTGGGGCGCCGCGGCCAGCTGGGTGATCGACGACAGCAAGGGTGTCATCGCTCCCTGGCGGGGCAGCAACAGGCGAATCGCCGCTGCCAGCGGTGCTGCTCCGCTCGACGACAGGATCCGCAGCACCGGTTGCTTGCCCAGGCTGTGCACCTGAAGGGTCAATCGCTGGCCCTGGTCCAGCGGAAGTGAAGTCTCGGCGCTGACCTGCCGATGACCGATGGTGAGTACGACTTTCCCGGCGCTGCTTTCTGCGACCGTCGCCTGCAGCAACTGGCCCGTGCGCCAGTTCGCCGTCGGAGTGCCGCCGCTCGGGCCAAGCTGCTGCGGGATGCCCGAAGTCGGTCCGGGTGTTTTCATGACGGGCCCTCTGGCATCGGAACCTGGCATTTATAGTGCAGGATTAACCGGCGGAAGGGAAATGGCGGGTATGGCGTGGCCGCGCGGGTCGCAGGACGCAACACTGGACTTGGAATGGCACAGGTGAAGGCGAAAAGAACGCTCTGGTACACACGACGCGAGGGTGTGGTGCGCGGACCCTACCCGGAGAAACAGATCAGCCGCTACATCCTGCTGGGCCGCATTCGCGATAACGACGAACTGAGGCCGGGTGAGGACCAGTGGAAGCCGGTATCCGCCTATCCGGACGTGATCCCGGAAGTCATGAAACTGCCGCCGACAGACGAGAACCGCCAGAAACTGTTGATCGCACGCATGCGCGAAGACGAGCGGCGCCCCGGGGATCGCCGCATGGGCGCGGCGGCACAGGCCCAGGAGCGCCGCAGCAAGCCGGAGCGCAGGCGCGCGGAAGCTCCGGAGTTGCGTCGCCATCGGGACCTCAGGTACCAGGTTTCACATAGTAGGCAACACCCCGGAAAGCTGTATCTCTATCCGCTGACCTTCAGCGCGCTTGTGGTAGTGGGCTTCCTGTTCAGCTACCAGCTCAAACAGTCAGAGCCGGAAATCGTGCCACCGGACTGCGCGGCCTCACCGCGGCCGGGTGTGAACTGGAACAACTGTAACCTCTCGGGCCTGCACACGGACCGGGCGGACCTGCTCGGCGCCCGGGTGCGTAATGCGAGACTGGACGCCGCGCAGCTGGTGAGCGCGCGCCTGGCCGGTGCGGACCTCGAATACACCAGTCTCAACCTGAGCAACTTGCAGGCCGCCGATCTGAGTCACGCCAATCTCCGGGGTGTGGCGTTGCGCGGCAGCGACCTGCGCAATGCGAAACTGGTGGAGGCAAACCTGTCGTATGCCAACCTGAGTGGAGCAAAACTGGAAGGCGCAGATTTCAGCGGCGCTATTCTGGATTACACCATCTGGACCGACCAACAGCCGTGTGCCGAGGGCTCGGTGGGCGTGTGCAGGCGCCAACGGCCGCAGGGCGCGGCGCTTCAGGACTGATGCAGGCGCACCGGACTGGCAGCCGTGCACCGCGTCGGCTGGGGCGGGCCGCGTCCGCCCGCCTCGCGACGCGTCATTCATGGTGTAGCGGCTAAGCTGTCACCGTGCCCGGCGTTCGCGCTCCACCGAAGCTCTCGGTGGTATAACGCCAGACACGCACATTCTCTGACCAGTGGTCAGCCGTCAGACCGGCCTTCAGTTTCAGGTGCTGCAGAAACCGGCCGGGCTCCGGCAGCGACTCCCACACACTGGGCAGAAAGGTGCCACGGCGCAGCTGGTCCTGCAGAATCAGGCCGTCCTGGTGGGGCCGGATCTGGTTCAACAGGTCATCCTCGTCACTGAAGGTCATCGGTTCGGGCGGGCTAAGTACGGAGATATGCAGTGTCAGGTCGGGAAACTCCTTTGCCTGCAGCCGCGCAAAACGCGGGTCGCGAAAGGCGGCCGCGAAGGCGTTTTCAGCCACGTCGCTGATCAGCGCGCGAAACGCCTCCAGGCTGCCGATGCAGCCACGCAGCTCGCCGCGCTCGTGCAGAGTCACAAAGCTGGCGCCCGGTTCAGCCAGCGGCTGATCGAATTGCTTCGGGTCCACCTCCAGCGCGACACCCTTGTCCAGTCCGTGCCGGATCGACCGCCAGGCCATCTCCAGAAGTATGTTTCGGTGTTGCTCGGCCAGCATGAGACAGGGTGGGGAACTGTTCAGATAAAGGCGTAGGCGCCGTACCCCACAACCCGGTCTCTGCTGCCGGCCGTATCACCCGAGTTGCGCTGGTCGAGGGTGCTGGCGTGCAGGTCGTGGTGGCGGGCTGCCAGCAGCAGGCCGTTGACTGGGTTGCGGCCACAGGCCTGCTGGTAGTCGATGGCCTGCGGGTTGAGTTGCTCGATGGCGTGCGATGTCGCGCTGTCCAGGCGCCGTGCGGTGTTGTAGTCGTGGTGGTGGCTGGGATCGGAGCTGGTCACGACCAGTGTCTCCGGGCCGCCCCAAGGCAGTTCCAGTACCTCTGCAACCCGCTCGGGCTCGGCGTCGCCCACCACCAGCGGAATCAGGCCGAAGTTTTCGTTCAGCACCGCCTGCAGAAACGGCAGCTGGACCTCGAGGCTGTGCTCCTCCCGGTGTGCCTCGTCCAGCACCCGCACCTGGGCTAGCCCCAGGATGGTGTCCATGGCCTGCTGGTCGATCCTGATGAGTCCCAGCGGAGTCGCGAAATACTGGGCGCTGGTCGCGGCCAGGCCGCCGAAAGCGACCCGGTGAGCCGGACCAAGCAGAACAACTCGTTGTATTTGCGCACGTAGCGGTGCCAGTTGCAGATAGGCGGTGGCGGCCACCGGACCCGAATAGATGTAACCGGCGTGGGGCACGATCAGCGCCTTGGGGCTGCACTCGATGGCCGTCTCCTGCGCCAGCAGCCTATCGACTTCCCGCTGGAGCAGCAGCGGGTCATCCGGATAGAACAATCCGGCAACGGCGGGTTCGCGGATCTGTGGCACGACAGCTGTCTCCCTGCTACCCCCTTACTGTTAGGAGGATTCATTACTAAATACGTTCAGCGGGTCTAAAATGCAAGTATGAAACGGGAAAACGAGCTTTCCTGGGACGAGGCCTTTATCGTCCCGACCCGCTACTGGCACCAGCTGGAGGACGGCCGTGTGCAGTGCGACCTGTGTCCGCGGCTGTGCAAGCTGCGCGAAGGCCAGCGTGGCATGTGTTTCATCCGCGCCAACCGTGGCAACCAGGTGGTGTTGACCAGCTATGGCCGCTCCAGTGGTTTCTGTGTCGATCCCATCGAGAAAAAACCGCTCAACCACTTTCTGCCCGGGACCGCCGTGCTGTCATTCGGAACCGCGGGCTGCAATCTGGCCTGCAAGTTTTGCCAGAACTGGGATATCAGCAAGTCCCGCGAGATCGATACCCTCGGCGACCGGGCCGACCCGGCCAAGATCGCCCGCGTCGCCGCGGAGCTGGGCTGCCACTCGGTGGCTTTCACCTATAACGACCCGGTGATATTTCACGAATACGCCGTCGATATCGCCGCGGCCTGCCACGAGCGCGGGATACGCAGCGTCGCCGTTACCGCCGGCTACATCCAGCCCGAACCGCGGGTGGAATTCTTTGCGGCCATGGATGCGGCCAACGTGGATCTCAAGGCCTTTACCGAGCGCTTCTACTGGAAGATCACCGGCGGTCATCTGCAGAGCGTTCTCGATACGCTGGAGTATCTGAAGAAGGAGACTTCGGTCTGGTTCGAGCTCACAACTCTGCTGATCCCGGGCGAGAACGACAGTGACGCGGAGCTCGATGAGATGACGCGCTGGGTTGTCGGCACGCTGGGCCCCGATGTGCCGATGCATTTCACGGCATTTCACCCCGACTGGAAAATGCTGGACAGAGCGCCGACGCCGCCCGCTACCCTCAGCCGGGCTCGCAGAATCGCCTTGCACAACGGCGTGAACTACGCCTACACGGGTAATGTGCACGACAGCGAGGGCGGCAGCACCCGGTGCCATCACTGCGGTGCTCTGTTGATCGAACGCGACTGGTACCAGCTGGGACAGTGGGGGCTGGATGCACAGGGCAAATGCGCCAGCTGTGGTACCGCGCTGCCGGGGGTCTTCGAGGCGCAGCCGGGCGACTGGGGAGCCCGGCGGCTGCCGGTGCGGATGGCGGCGTATGCGGATTGACCGCCGGGGGCGACGCTGTCTCAGGCAGCGCGCCGCCCCAGGTCCCGGGTTCAGGTCTTCAGCAACACCAGGGCGGCCAGGGGGGGTACGTCTAGCGCTATCGAATGGGCCTGATTCATGCACGCGACGGGCTCACTGCTGTGCTCGCCGTGTACCGGAAAGTCGCTGCCACTGTAGAAGCCGGCGTCCGAGTTCAGCCGCAGCCGGTAAGTTCCGGCCTCGGGTACCCCCAGCCGGTAGCCCTGGCGGGGCACGGGCGTGAAATTCAACAGCACCACGGCCGTCTGGCCCGCGCCCTGGCGACAGTAGCTCAGCATCGAGTGATCGGCGTCGTGGCAGTCGATCCAGCGGAAGCCGCCGGCTTCGAAATCGTACTGGTGCAGGGCGGGTTCGTCGCGGTACAGCCCGTTCAGATCGTGTATCAGCTGCTTGAGACCAGCGTGGCGGGGGTCTTCAAGCAGGTGCCAGGGGAGCGCCGTATCGTAGTTCCATTCCGAGTACTGGCCGAATTCACAGCCCATGAACAACAGCTTCTTGCCCGGGTAGGTGAACATGTAGGTATAGAGTGTGCGCAGATTGGCGAAGCGCTGCCAGGTGTCGCCCGGCATCTTGTCCAGCATGGAACCCTTGCCGTGCACGACCTCATCGTGCGAAAAGGGCAGCACGAAGTTCTCGTTGAAGGCATACAGCAGCCCGAAGCTGAGCTGATTGTGGTGATACTTGCGATGCACCGGCTCCTTGCTCATGTACTGCAGCGTGTCGTGCATCCAGCCCATGTTCCATTTCATGCTGAATCCCAGTCCGCCGCCATCGACCGGGCGGGTGACCTGCGGCCAGGCGGTGGATTCCTCAGCGATGACGATGCTGCCGGGCTGTTCGGCGTGTGTCACCTGGTTGAGGTGCCGCAGAAAGTCGATGGCCTCGAGGTTTTCACGGCCGCCGTAGACATTGGGTACCCAGTCATCGGCCTCGCGCGAGTAATCCAGGTACAGCATGGAAGCAACGGCATCGACACGCAGGCCGTCGACGTGCATCTCTTCCAGCCAGTAGATGGCGCTCGACAGCAGGAAGTTGCGTACCTCGTTGCGCCCGTAGTTGAAAATCAGGGTGCCCCAGTCGCGGTGCTCTCCGCGCCGTGGATCGGCGTGTTCATACAGCGGGGTGCCATCGAAATTGGCCAGGGCGAAATCGTCCTTGGGGAAATGCCCAGGCGCCCAGTCCAGAATCACGCCGATACCGTGGCGGTGGCAGTAATCGACCAGGTAGCGGAAGTCATCCGGCGTTCCGAAGCGGCTGGTCGGAGCGAAATAACCGGTAGTCTGATAACCCCATGATCCGTCGAACGGGTGTTCGGTGACGGGCAGCAGCTCGATGTGCGTGAAGCCGAGTTCCTGCACATGGTTCACCAGGCGTTCGGCCAGCTGGCGATAGTTCTGGAACTGGCCCTGCGGGTCGCGTTGCCAGGAGCCCAGGTGTACTTCGTAGATGGACAGCGGCGCGTGTAACCAGCTGCGCGATGCTCGCGCCTGCATCCACTGCTGGTCCTGCCAGTCATAGCCCCCGGCTTTGCAGGTAACGGCGGCCGTGCCTGGCCGCAGTTCGTATGCCCGGGCGTAGGGATCGGTCTTGATGTGGATACTGCCGCGATCACGATTGCGGATTTCGAACTTGTAGAACTCGTGCGCGCTGACGCCGGGAATGAACAGCTCCCAGAGTCCGCTGCCGCCGCGCGAGCGCATCGGGTGGCGCCGCCCGTCCCAGTGGTTCCAGTCGCCGACCACACTGACGCGTTCCGCATTGGGCGCCCACAGCGCAAAGCGGGTGCCCGCGATACGGTCCACCTTACACAGGTGGGCGCCGAGAAACCGGTAGGCGTGCAGATGGCGGCCTTCGCCAAACCAGTGCAGATCCAGGTCACCCAGCTGTGGCGGGAAACAATAGGGGTCGTACGCCGACCACTGGATGCCGTCGCCGTCGACCCAGGTAAGCTGGTAGCGGTCCGGCACGCTGCCGAGGGAGCCGCGCCACTCGAACAGGTCGGTGTCTGCGATGCGCGTCAAGGACTCGCCGTTCTCCTCGATGCGCACCTCGCTGCAATAGGGAATAAACGCGCGTACCACGTCCTGCTTGCCTTCCCGATGCTTGCCCAGGACCTCGAACGGGTCGTGATGGCGGGCCTCCAGAATGCGGCAAAACGGGGTCGGTAAAGAGGCAGTCGCGTTGTCGTGGCCGGATACCTGCGATGCCATAGAATCCGTGTCTTTGTTCATAAAAATGCCGACTTTCCTGAAGCTGTACAAATGGTACCATAGGCGGCACCACAATTAGGTCAGTTGAGGGAGCCGTATGAATTCCGGGCGTACGCCGCGCTTTGTGAGTCGCCTGACGCGCGATACGTTGGCACTTATTCTCGCGGGAGGACGGGGTTCAAGGCTCAGACAGCTGACCGTGTGGCGCGCTAAACCGGCCGTTCCCTTCGGCGGCAAGTTTCGTATTATCGATTTCCCGCTATCCAACTGCCTCAACTCTGGGATACGCCGTGTGGGTGTCCTCACCCAGTACAAGGCGCACTCGCTGATTCAGCACATCCAGCGTGGCTGGAGTTTCCTGCGCGGGGAGTTCGGGGAATTCGTCGAACTGTTGCCGGCGCAGCAGCGCATCGAGTCGTCCTGGTACGCGGGAACCGCCGATGCGGTGTATCAGAATCTGGACATTATCCGCGTGCATGCTCCCGAGTACGTGTTGATCCTGGCCGGCGATCACATCTACAAGATGGACTATGGTCCGATGATCGCCGAGCACGTCGAGAACGGCGCCGACATGACAGTCGGTTGCCTGGAGGTGGATCTGGAGACGGCGCGCGCCTTCGGGGTCATGACCACATCGAGTGACGGGCGCGTCATCGAATTCAACGAAAAACCGGATTCACCGCAGTCGATTCCGGGGCAGCCGGACAAGGCTCTGGCGTCGATGGGCATCTATGTGTTTAACACCGGCTTCCTGTTCGAGCAGCTCATCAAGGACGCGGACAGCAGCTACTCCAGCCACGATTTCGGCCACGACATCATTCCCGCCATCATAAGCAAATATCGCGTGTTCGCCTATCCGTTCCGTGACGTGCAGAGCGGCCGCCAGGCCTACTGGCGCGACGTGGGTACGGTGGACGCGTTCTGGGAGGCCAATCTGGAGCTGATCGGCGTCACGCCGGAACTCAATCTCTACGATCAGGACTGGCCGATCTGGACCTACCAGGAACAGCTGCCGCCGGCCAAATTCGTCTTCGATAACGACAAACGGCGCGGCATGGCGGTGGATTCCATGGTGTCGGGTGGTTGCCTGATCTCGGGCGCCACGGTGCGCCATTCGCTGCTGTTTTCCAATGTGAAGGTCAATTCCTATTCGCTGCTGCAGCACGCGGTGGTGCTGCCCGACGTGGAAATCGGGCGCCACTGCAGTATCCAGAACGCCGTGATCGACCGCGGCTGCAAGATTCCCGCCGGTACCGTGATCGGGGAGGATCTGGAAAAAGACGCCGAGCGCTTTCATGTGACGCCGGGTGGCGTGGTGCTGGTCATTCCCGAGATGCTGGGGCAGGAACTGCACCATGTCCGATGAGGGCGGCTTGCGCGTGGTGCTGTGCTGGCACATGCACCAGCCGCAATACTGCGACCTTATCAGCGGAGAGTACAAGTTACCCTGGACCTACCTGCACGCCATCAAGGATTACGTCGACATGGCGGCGCATCTGGAGGCGGTGCCGGGGGCGAAGGCGGTGGTCAATTTCGCTCCGGTGTTGCTGGAGCAACTGGACGACTATGCGGTCCAGATCAGCGCTTACCTGCGCGAGCACAAGGCGTTACGGGACCCGCTGTTGGCGGCGCTGGTGGAGCCGGTGCTGCCGGCGCACCCGGAACGGCGCCTGGAGCTGATCAACAACTGCCTGCGCGTCAACCGCCAGCGGGTGATCGAGCGCTTTCCGGCCTACCAGCGACTGGTCGAACTGGTGGAGCCGTTTCGTGAAAACTGGCGCGATCTCATCTACATCAGCGACCAGTTTTTGTCCGATCTGGTTTTCTGGTATCACCTCGGCTGGATCGGGGAGACCGTGCGCCGCAGCGACATAAGGATACAGCGCTGGCAGGAGCAGGGTAACAACTTCTCGCTGCACGACCGGCGCGGTCTGCTGGCGCTGATCGGCGAGCTGTTGTCGGGCGTCATCGAGCGTTACGCCAGACTGGCGGATGCGGGCCAGGTGGAGCTGTCGGTATCGCCCTATGCCCATCCGATCATTCCTCTGATGCTGGAGATGCACAGCGCCCGCGAGGCCATTCCCGGGGTGCAGCTGCCGGAGCTGGAGTTCTATCAGGGCGGGGAAGAGCGCGCCCGCTGGCACATTCGCGAAGGCCTCAACATATTCGAGCAGTATTTCAGCCGTAGACCGACCGGCTGCTGGCCCGCCGAGGGGAGCCTGAGCGAGCCGACGCTGGAACTGCTCGGGGAATACGGTTTTCGTTGGGCGGCCACCGGCGAGACGGTGTTGCGCAACAGCCTGGCGGCCTCGCTGGATGAGGAAGAGGAGGTGCCAGCGCCCGACGCTCTGTTCAAAGCCTACCAGCTCAGCGGCAGCGGCCCGGCGTGCTTTTTCCGCGACGACAGCCTGTCCGACGAAATCGGTTTCAGCTATTCCGACTGGCACGCGGATGACGCGGTCGCCAATTTCATCCACCATCTGGAGAACATTGCTGCCAGTCACGAGCGCCGCGGGCTCGTGGTCGCCATTATTCTCGACGGTGAAAACGCCTGGGAGCACTACCCGGAAAACGCGTATTACTTTCTGCGTGGCCTGTATGAGCGGCTCGCCGCGCACCCGGTGCTGAAACTGTCGACCTTTTCGGAGTGTCTCGAGCACGGAATAGAGATCGCGCCCCTGCCGAAAATGGTCGCCGGATCATGGGTGTACGGCACCTTCTCCACCTGGGTGGGCGATCGCGACAAGAATCGCGGCTGGGACATGCTGGGAGATGCCAAGCGCGCTTTCGACAAGGTCTGTTCCGCGGGCGGCCTGGACCGTGAGCAACTGGCGGCGGCGCAGCAGCAGCTCTCGGTCTGCGAAGGATCGGACTGGTTCTGGTGGTTCGGGGATTACAATCCGGCCGACTCGGTGAGTGACTTCGAGTCGCTGTACCGTATGCATCTGTCCAATCTGTATCAGTTGCTGGGTCTGGAGCCGCCGGAGTATTTGGCGCATACTTTTGCCCGCGGTTCCGGTCGCCCGGAGATGGGCGGCGTCATGAGACACGGGCAGGCGCGTGATTAAAAGACAGTAACGGTATTTCATCATGGATGTGTTTGCTCGGCGTCGTGCTGGAGTCCTGCTGCACCCGACGTCTTTGCCGGGTAGTGCGGGTAACGGTGACCTGGGACCGGATGCTTACCGGTTCATCGATCTGCTGGTGGATTGCAGCATAGGTCTCTGGCAGACCCTGCCCCTGGGTCCTACCCACGACGACCTGTCTCCCTATCAGTGCCTTTCCGTGCACGCCGGTGATTTCCGCCTTATCAGTTTGCAGGCTCTGGTGGAACAGGGCTGGCTGGATGACCCGGCCCTGGATCATTCACAGGATCTGAACGCGCAGCGCAAGCTGCGCCTGATCGCGGCCCATAACGGGTTTCAGCGTCATGCCGGCGCCGTTGAACGCGAAGCCTTTGCGCGGTTTGCCTGCGAACACGCGGACTGGCTGGATGACTTCGCTCTGTACCAGGCCCTGCGCGCGGAGCACGCCGGCAAGGCCTGGTTTCACTGGCCGCGCGCGATCTGTGATCGTCAGGCCACGGCGCTGACCCGGGAGCGCAAACGCCTCGCGGGGCAGATCGAGCAGGCTCGGTTCGAGCAATTCCTGTTTTATGGGCAGTGGAAGCAGCTGCGCCGTTATGCCAACGAGCGCGGGGTGCTGCTGTTCGGGGACATCCCGATTTTCGTCGCGCACGACAGCGCGGACGTATGGGCGCATCGCGAATGGTTCTCGGTGGACCGGCACGGCAAGTCCCAGGTTGTGGCCGGCGTGCCGCCGGACTATTTTTCCGCCACCGGCCAGCGCTGGGGAAACCCGCATTACCACTGGGATGCCCTTCAGGAGGATGGCTACCGCTGGTGGCTGGAGCGCATCCGCTCGCAGATGGAAATGTTCGATCTGGTGCGTATCGACCATTTCCGGGGCTTCGAGGCCTACTGGGAAATCGACGCGCAGAGTGAAACGGCAATTGACGGGCGCTGGGTCAAGGGACCGGGGGACAGCTTTTTCCAGGCCCTGAAGGCGGAACTCGGGGATCTGCCGCTGGTGGCGGAGGACCTCGGTGTGATCACGCCGGAGGTCACCGCGCTGCGCGAGCGGTTCGGCTTACCCGGGATGAAGATTCTTCAGTTTGCCTTTGACGGATCAACGGACAATCCATATCTGCCGCACAACCACGAGGTGCTGAGCGTAGTGTATACCGGCACCCACGATAACAACACCTCACTGGGCTGGTACCAGGAAGTGCCCGACGAACAGCGCTGGCGGGTGCACCACTACCTGGGCGACAGCACTGAGCCCATGCCCTGGCTTTTGATGCGCACGGCGCTCGCCTCCGTAGCGCGTCTGGCGGTGATCCCCATGCAGGACCTGCTGGGTCTGGACGGCAGTCACCGCATGAATGTGCCGGGTGTGGCCGAGGGCAACTGGCGCTGGCGGTTCAGCTGGGACCAGGTGCACGAGGAACACCGCGCACGTCTGCGCGACTGGGTGCAGCTGTACGGTCGCGCGGGCTAGCCCGCTCGCGTCGCGTCCGGCTGCTGGCGTTTAAAGCCAGATCATGCAGCCGGTTTCGAAGCGGTGGCTCAGATGGTCGTGGTGGGGGTACATGCGGATCTGGTAGTGCTGCAGCCCCGGCAGCGGCGGATCGAGGTCGAGCGCGAACAGGGTCTCGCCGCCGTCGAGCTCGGACCGCGCCTTGAAACCGAAATAATCCGTGGCCTGGAACTCGTGGTGTTCGTCCTCGCGCCCGATTACGCATTCTACCCGCACGTCGCCGGGTGACAGATCGCCGAGCTGTGCAGCGACCTCGATCCGCACCTTGGCGCCCGCGCTGACGGCGGTCTGTACCTCGTCGACGCGGCGCAGTTCCACCGATGGCCAGCGCTCCCTGATCTTCTGCTTCCAATCGGCGAGTTCCCTGGCGCCCGCGGAACGGTTCGCCGCCAGGGCGCGCCCCTGGCGTGCGGCGGGCCCGTAAAAGCCCTTGATATAATCCATCACCATGCGTTGTGAATTGAACTGCGGCAGTATGGACTTCATCGAGGCCTTGGACATGCGCACCCAGCCTTCCGAAAATCCATGGCCATTCCGGTCGTAGTAGAGCGGGATGACCTGGTGTTCGAAGATGTCCAGCAGTTCATTGGCCTCTTCGCGATTGCGGAAAGTGGCGTCGTAGTGTTGGTCGTGCGGCGTAATGGCCCAGCCGTTTTCGCCGTTGTAGCCTTCGCCCCACCAGCCGTCGAGCACGCTCAGGTTGATTACGCCGTTGAGTCCCGCCTTCTGCCCGGAGGTGCCGCTGGCTTCCAGCGGATATTCGGGATTGTTGAGCCAGACGTCGACACCCGATACGAGTTTGCGGCCCAGAGACAGGTCATAGCCCTCCAGCAGCAGGATCTTGCCGACGAATTCGGGTCGCCGTGAAAAATCGTGAATCACCTGGATCAGCTGCTGCCCCGGCAGATCACTGGGGTGCGCCTTGCCGGCAAAAATGAGCAATACCGGCCGCTGTGGATCGTTGAGCAGCCGCTGGAGACGCGCGGGGTCGGAAAACAGCAGGGTGGCGCGCTTGTAGGTGGCGAACCGGCGCGCGAAACCGATGGTCAGGATATCGGCCTCGTGCGGGCTGAGGTAGCGGGTAATGCGGTCGATCTGCGCTTCGCCGCAGCGGTTGCGGCGTAACTGCAATACCAGGCGGCGACGCACGTAATTCAGCAGCTCGGATTTCAGCGACTGGCGCAGGCTCCAGAAACTGTGATCGGGGATCTCCTCGATGCGTTCCCAGTATTCCTCGTTGATGAGCTCGTTGCGCCACTCCATGCCGAAACGCATGTCGTAGAGGTTGATCCACTCGTGTGCCAGGAAGGTCTGTACGTGCACGCCGTTGGTGACGTGGCGCATGGGATTTTCGTGATCCGGAATCTGTGGCCACACATAGCCCTCCATGCGTGATGCCACTTCTCCGTGTATCCGGCTGACGCCATTGTGAAAGCGCGATCCGCGCAGTGCCAGCACGGTCTGGTTGAAGCCGCCGGGGTTGGCCTGGCTCGAGCCCAGCGCGAGGAAATCGTCCATCGACAGTTTCAGCTGGTCCGCGTATTCGGCGAAATAACTGGATACCAGGCTGTGGTCGAAAATGTCGTGGCCCGCCGGTACCGGTGTGTGGGTGGTGAACACCGTGGCGCCGGCGACCTGCTCCAGGGCAGTGGCGAAAGCGAGTCCACCCGCCACCAGCTCCCGGCAACGCTCCAGGATCTGGAAGGCGGCGTGACCTTCGTTGATGTGCCAGACGGTCGGTTGCAGCCCGAGCAGCCGCAGGGCGCGTACGCCGCCGATGCCCAGCACCATTTCCTGCTGTATACGGGTGTTGATGTCGCCACCGTACAGCTGGTAGGTGATGGCGCGGTCGGTATCATCGTTCTCGGGCAGATCGCTGTCGAGCAGGTACAGACGGATGTGGCCGGCGCGGGCCTGCCAGATCCTGAGCTGGACCTTGCGTCCCGGGAAATCGACCGCCACCCGCAGTTCCTTACCGTCCTTGCCGCGCACGGCGCGGAGCGGCAACTGGTGAAAGGCGGTGGTGGTGTAGTGGGCGACCTGGCTGCCGTGTTCATCGATGGTCTGGGTGAAATAGCCCTGCCGGTAGAGCATGCCAACCGCCACAAACGGAATGCTGAGGTCGCTGGCGGCCTTGCAGTGGTCGCCGGCCAGAATGCCGAGTCCACCTGAATAGATCGGCAGGCTTTCGTGCAGGCCGAACTCGGCGCAAAAATAGGCTACCAGGTCCTGTTTCGGGTCCAGGTGCTTGTCGATACTCTTGCGCTGATCGGTCTGCAGATAGGTGTCATAGGTCGACAGTACGCGATTGTAGGCTTCGACGTAGATGCGGTCCTCGGCAGCTTCCTGCAGCCGCTGCTGGGAGACCCTGCGCAGGAACACCTTGGGGTTGTGGCCGCTGCTCTCCCACAGCGGCGGGTCGAGACGGAAGAACAGCGAACGCACGGAACGGTCCCAGCTGTAGAGGAGGTCATTGGCGAGTTCTTCCAGTCGCGCCAGTTTCTCCGGGATCTGTGGTTGGACTTCCAGCGCAAAACGGGTTCCGGACATACTGTCTCCCAGTGAGAATTTTTCCACAATGTGCAGCCGGCGGG
>CAJICB010000753.1_pt1 | contig 16819 bp, 13 predicted proteins | sample 9199491 | NCBI WGS metagenome assembly CAJICB01 (sample SAMEA7708320, study PRJEB35096) | sediment metagenome | biome: marine neritic benthic zone biome [ENVO:01000025]; feature: sediment [ENVO:00002007]; material: shallow marine sediment [ENVO:03000034] sea grass bed [ENVO_01000059] ... | reverse complement strand
TCCACCTTGATACCGAAGTTCTCCTCCAGAAAGGACACTACCTTGAGCGTGGCCAGCGAATCCAGGATTCCACCCGAGATCAGCGGCGTGCTCTCCGAGAGCTGATCCGGATCCTCGCCTGGCAGAAATTCGCTCATGATGAAGTCTTTTACTTTGTTGCCAATTTCTTCCATAAAATCCTCTTTGATCTTGCTTTACGTTATCTAGCCAAATAAGTCTCTAATCAGTCGCGCTGACGACAGCCTCGCCCGCCACCCCAAGCAGTTCCTCGCGCCGCTCTGAAACAATACTGTAAAGGCGCTCGCCAACCAGGCGATGAGCGAGAGCGTTGGGGTGTTTGTCCCAACTGGCCACCGCCAATACCTTCGGGTCGTGCCGGTTGTACACGTCGACCAGTGAGACCGTTGTAAACCCTGCGTACTCCGCCATGCCGCGTTCGCTGACAATCAGGTCGTCCTGCTGATCGTAGCGATGATTTGTAGCTGGCAGATGTACCCACAGTGGCCGCATGCCGTTTTCCCGGCTTATTTCAACCATTCGCTTATAGGACCACTGCAGAACCTCTGCGGAAAACGGAGCCAACCGATTCCTGACCATCTCCAACGGCATGTCCTTGTTGACACCTGCGCGCTGAGCGACAGATTTAAGATAATCATACTGAATGTCAACGCCATCGGTGATCTTTTCAGCCAGATTCCTTACCAGGCGTCGCGCCGCTCGAGGATGCTCGATATAGAGCATGACGTCCGGCTCAAACTGCAAGACGTCCATTTCAAGTACCGGCACCTGGTTAACGGCGTCTCGCTTGGGAAAGGCAAAATTGAGAACCTCGTAACGTATGCCTTCGCCTCGCCTGTTCAAGAGCTCTTCCATCACGGCTTCAAAGGTTTCTCCGTTGCTGACGCCTGACCCGAACGCGTGGGATGCACCCAAAACGGCGATGCGAAGCGTATTATCCGCGGGTTTCTTTAACTCGTAATCCTCATCGCGCATCCCCCAGCGGTTTGATGTTACGGTACCGCCCTTCAGCATGAACTCGACATTCGGAAGCAAGTGCCGATGCCTTAGATCATTCGTCAAACGCGTGTAATGAATGTTTTCATCCGTCCAGCCCCAATCGTCCGGCTTACGCGCGAGCACGCCCCACAACTCGGTCCCGTGCCGATTGACGCCAATCAGATTTTCATAGTAACCGCGCTCGAGCCGGGCCTGGTCTCGCGCATTCAGCTGCACCACGCGAAACGCTTCCATCGCACTCGCGGCACCAGACGGCAGTTGGGAATAAACGGTTTCGTGGCCGGCCAGATAGACCAGCCCCATGAAAGACGCGTAGACAACACCCTTTCTCCAGAATCCGGATGGAGCGAGCCTGGGTTTGCTCGGCGGCACACTGACCGCCTTCTTGCGTAGTCGCGCCAGATTGCTCAGCAGTATGGACGATGCAAACAAGCCGGGTATGATCAGCAGCATCACAAGCCAGCCAGCTCCGGTCGACCCCCAGATTGATATCCACTGGGACAGGGAATCACTGGACCACATACCCCACAACAGTCCCATGGTCAGGAATGTCGCCAGAGTGCTGCAGGCGAGTGCCGCGTGGTCGAGAAAAGTCCGCGACTGGGCTCCCAACTTCCTGTCTCGGCCGTACCTGGTCTCATAGAGAGAATTCCCGATCACCAGAAACGACAGAATCGTCCAGTACAGGGCATCGTGCCATTCGAGCAGAAACGTGCCGCGCAGCCAGAACCACTGATAGGCGTGGAGAAACCAGGTGGCGAAGAACACAATCAGGGTCGAAATGATGATGGCCCTGGTCTCGCCCAGCTTCTTGACGCGAAAATAGACCGGGTAGTAAAAGACTTTCATCATGAAGTCTTTCCAGTAGATATTGATACGCCGCCAGAAGTCGTTGAAGCTGGATGCCAGGAAGTACAGGTGGTTCGTCTCGGGCAGGTTGAACCCGAACAGCAGCAGTATGCCGACGATCATGTGGAAGGAGCCGGACACCTGCAGGTAAAGCAGGAACGCGGCGAAACTGAAGTGCATCGCGCCCGCCAGCCCGTTGGCGGTTACCGGATCGATGGTCAGATACTGGTACACCACGCGGTACAGCAGAAGATGTATCACGCCGCGGAAAATCCAGGAAACGCCGCGCTGATAGATGTTCTCGGCAGCCTCGTTATAGTAATTCCGCTGGAATTTCTTGTAGTCCACTACCGGGAAGAGCGGAAAACACACGTTCGGCAGCATGAAGAAATAGCTGAGCGTGCGAGTCAGATCCGGGCGCCCCTTCTCGTGTTTGATGTCGTACAGATAGATGATCAGACGGAACATGAACATGGCGCTCAGAATCGGCCATACGCCCAGGGTCCAGGGCGCGGACAGCCAGTCGACACGCAGCGCCGCGAGTACGCCGCCCGCCAGCAGGATCAGGGCCACCCGCGCGGAAAACCGAATGGGCAGATAACAGACACCGATCAGGGTCAGCCCTACCCCGATGACCCAGGCGCCGCCGGTGACGCCCAGCACCAGCACGATGCTCGCAAGCGATAACAGCAGAAAGAAACCGAGCCGGAATCGCATGGGCAGGAAAGAATGGATCAGAAAACCGCCCAATACCAGCAGCGACACGTCGAAAAAGGCCGCACTCTGCAGATTGAACAGCCTGATGATCAGGATCAGCAAGCCCAGCTGCACGCCGACCAACACGATTTTCCCGAAAGCCGCAGGACTCGTCTCGTGCATAACTCCCCCTAAACTTAATCTGCGATGGTTATTCCTCGCCAGCGCCCGTGGCAGCGACGAATCCCCGCCTCGCTCACTCGATTTCCCCCAGCACGCCCGAATCACGGTGATCGGTGAATCGTCTTGCCTTCAAATCGAACAACGGTAAGGAACCAAAGGGTACCGGCCGGGCCGTGACACGCAGCGAGAGTCGATCATAAAGCTCCTGCACGACCGTGGCAGCCAGGTCCTCGGGCTCGGCGTTTTTCATCTCCAGGCGGATTTCGATTTCGTCCATCTCGTTCTTACGGTAGATATCAACGGCGAACTCGCCCACGTCCGGGAATTGCCGCACGATGTTCTCGACCGCGCTGGGAAAGACGTTTATCCCGCGCACCACCAACAGGTCGTCGGCGCGCCCGATGATCCCGCCGTCCAGTACCCGGTGCTCGCTGCCATCGGTAGCGGTGAGCGTTTTCAGTTTCACCCGGTCGCCCGTCCGGTAGCGAATCACCGGCATACCCACACGCCCCAGGTTGGTTATGATCAGCTCTCCCTCGTCGCTGGGTTCACGGCCGACGGGGTCCAGCACTTCGAAGATGAACTCCGCTTCGTTCAGGTGCATGCCCTCGCTGAGCTGGCTTTCGAAACCCCAGGCGCCCACCTCGCTGGCGCCGGCATGATCGAAACACCGCGCGCCCCACGCCTGCTCGATCTTGCGTTTGACGGCGGGCAGGCTCGCACCCGGCTCTCCCGCCTGAATCGTCGCCCGAATGCTCGAGCTCGCGGGGTCCAGGCCGTTCTCGCGGGCCACCTCCGCCAGGTGCAATGCATAGGTGGGTGTACAGACCAGCACCGTTGCCTTGTGCTCCATGATCGCCTTGGCCCGCTGCCGCGAAGACATGCCGCCGCCCGGAATCGCGAGGGCGCCGATCTTGTTGGCGCCCGAAAACGCGCTCCAGAAGCCAATGAAGGGACCGAAGGAAAAGCCGAAGATGATCCGGTCGGTGGAAGTCACGCCGGCCGCCCTGTAGACCTCTGCCCAGCAGTTCGCCCACCAGTCCCAGCTTTGCTCTGTGTCCAGCACCTTGAGAGGATTTCCGGTGGTACCCGAGGTCTGGTGCACGCGCACGTAGCGTTCGACGGGGTACGACAAGTTGCTTCCGTAGGGTGGGTTGCGTTCCTGATCCCGCGACAGCTCGTGCTTTTCAGTGAACGGCAGCCTACGGTAGTCGTCCAGGGTCCTGATCTCCTCAGGACTCGTAATCCCCGCGTTCCCGAGTTTCTCCTTGTAGAAGGCATTGCTCGTCAGCAGCTGCCCCAGCAGCTGCTGGAACCTCTGCAGCTGCGACGGTGATAATGCGGTTGCGCTGGATTCTGGTTTGCTTTTATCGGTCATCAGTCATCTCCGCCGGAGCGCTTATCGGAACGAGGACACGTCCAACTCTACATCCGGTCTTGTCCCGTCTTTCCTTATTCCCCACTGAGCTCGAACCATTCAGTGATCATCATGGCAGGCTTGCCCTGCACGATGATCCGGTAGGTTCGCATCAGGCAGTATTCGCTGGAAAGGGTGCGCATTTCGCCCGGCAGGTCTGTCGGCGGTTCCTTGCCGTACCAGAGCAGTTCGCGATACTGTTCCGTGCGCCCACTGAGCAGCATTCTCCCGAGGCCTTTCGGCATGTCGCCCAGCTTGTCTTTGACGGCTTCCTTGAGGCGCTTCGGATCAACCAGAGAAGCCGCCGACGCGTACACCCGGTCGCTGTAGCGCCCCTTCAGCAACACCCGCCGGGAAACGATCGTGTGTCCCTGCGTCAACTCGAGCCATCTGTGGTCCTTTTTCAGCGACTCTTCGGTTTGCCCCAGGTTGACGACCTCGATGGGCTCCATCCGATAGGCTTCGAGAAAGCGGGTCACGGTGCCGTCGATGACGAGCAAGGCCCGTTCCAGCGGGTTGAGCGTGCGCAGATTGACGTCCTCCAGATGCCGCGGCCGCTGACTCTGCGCGACAAAGATCTGCTCCAGCGGATCAAACGATCCCGGCTTGGATGTGGCTGCTTGCTGCTTAGCCTCGTTAGCGGTCATGGACTGTGTGCCCCCCTGCATGGCCATTCATCATTCTACTGCTGCGGCACCGCCCCAGACTCCCCGGACACCGCTGCTTCACATTCACCGAATCGAACAGACCAGGTCTGACTCCGTCAGCGGAATACGGCTTGCACCGGATAGGCCGTGGATGCTTACACTCGCACCGGCTGCGGACCGGCACTGATCAGACCCGAAACACGCCCAGACCTCCACCAGCGAACATGCCAAGCCAGAAAACTGCATTACAACTCAGTTGCGCAGCGGCATCAAGCGGCTCGAGCGGCCTGCATCGCCATTTCCAGCTATAAATATTTCCGACTCAAGCGATAATGACGGTTTGCCTCGGGAAACGCATCCAACAACTGGGATGGTTGATTTATTATATAATTATCAGGTTATTGTGCAATTTTTCTTATAATCTACCTTTCATTTTACACGGTCCGGGCGAAACTTATTCGATTCTTTAAGATGTTTCGACGCTCGCCGTATCCCTGGTCAGCCGAGACGGCCGGTCCACGCATTGGCTCCGCATACCATGGCTCAGCAAAACGCGAGTGCCAAGCGATCCGCCTACATGCCTCGTTACTATCCAGTCGTCGCCTCGAACGAGTGCACGGCTTGCCCTCCTGCCGGCCCGGCCGCACAACAGCGAACCCCTTCAACTTCTGTAACGAGAGTATGGTGAAACCCCCCGTTTGTAAACCGAGAGCTTTCCGCGCGCGACGGAAATTCGCCAACCGCGACCGCGGAGCTCGCGTCGACACGGGAAGGGATGCAGGAGTTGGAGGCCGGGCCCGGAGTCGAACCGAGGTACACGGATTTGCAGTCCGCTGCATAGCCACTCTGCCACCCGGCCTGTATCTGGTGGCACCCAATAGCTAAAAAACCCCGGCCGTATCGACCGAGGTTACGCCATCCGGGCCCGAGATCTGGAGCGGGAAACGAGATTCGAACTCGCGACCCCAACCTTGGCAAGGTTGTGCTCTACCAACTGAGCTATTCCCGCATTAAATGAGAGCCGATATTGTATGGATGTCCTGCCCGGTGTCAACTCCCGTCCCCCGCTCGGCTTGACTCACTGCGCGCCAGCAGCGGCCAGGCCGCGCGCAGGTAGATCACCATCGACCAGAGCGTCAGAATCGCTGCCAGGTACAGCAGGACGAAGCCGATCTCGCGGGTCGGCAGCGGTCCGAGCGGTTCCCGGTAGAGCAGCAGCAACAGAGCGACCATCTGTACCGTGGTCTTGATCTTGCCGATCACCGATACCGCGACCTGAGCACGTTCGCCGAATTCCGCCATCCATTCGCGCAGCGCGGAAATCGCGATTTCCCTGCCAACGATCACCGCCGCCGGTATCACGAACCACCAGTGCGGGTTCGCCTGCACCAGCATCACCAGCGCGACGGCCACGATCAGCTTGTCCGCCACCGGGTCCAGGAAAGCGCCGAACGGTGACGACTGTCCCAGCCTGCGGGCCAGATAGCCGTCGAACCAGTCGGTGAGGGCCGCCAGGCCGAACACCGCCGTAGTGGCCACGTGGGTCCAGGGAAACGGCAGGTAAAACACCAGCACCAGCACCGGGATGAGCGCGATCCGAAGAAAGGTCAGCCAATTGGGTACAGTCCAGACCATAGACCGAGTATCTCAGTTATCCCCATGAAAAGCATCGTAGATCTGCTGGGCCAGGGCGCGGCTGATGCCGGGTACGCCGATGAGATCCTCGACCCCGGCGCGCGCCACTTCCTGGATGCCGCCGAATCGCTTGAGCAATAGCTGCCGGCGGCGCGGACCGACACCGGGGATCGCCTCCAGCGGCGAAACGGAACGCGCCCGGGCACGCCGCTGCCGGTGGCCGGTGATGGCGAAGCGGTGGGCTTCGTCGCGGATCTGCTGGATCAGGTGCAGCGCCGGCGAATCGGGCGCCAGATCGAGCCGGCGTTTCTGGGACGGGATGTGCAGGATTTCCATGCCCGGCCTGCGCTCCGGGCCCTTGGACACGCCCACCAGCAGCATCTCGTCGAGCTGAAGCTCCTGCATGACTCTCTGCGCCGAGCTGAGCTGCCCCTTGCCCCCGTCAATCAACACCACGTCGGGCAGACGCGCGTCTTCCTTTTTCATTCTGGTGTAACGCCGCAACAGCGTCTGCTCCATCGCCGCGTAGTCGTCGCCAGGCACGATATCCCGGATGCCGAAGCGGCGATAATCGGATTTCCTCGCGCCCTCCCGGTCGAACACCACGCAGGACGCCATGGTCCCCTCGCCCTGAGTGTGACTGATGTCGAAACACTCGATCCGATTGGGCGGCTCGTCCAGCTCCAGCGCCCGCTGCAGCAGGAGCAGGCGCTTCGACATGCCGGCCTGACTGCCAAGGCGGGCGGCGAGCGCCTGTTCGGCGTTTGCCACACCCAGTTGCAGCCAGCGCGCCTTTTCGCCCCGCACCCTGTGCGTCACGACCACCTTGCGTCCGGCCTTTTCACTCAGCACCTCGGCCAGCAGGGCCTCGTCTCCCGGCTCACAGTTCAAAAGTATTTTCTCGGGGATCGGATGGGCGAGGTAATACTGGGCAACAAAGGCCGACACCACATCCTCGCGACTGCTGTCGGCGGGTGTCTTGGGGAAGAAGATCTTGTTTCCCAGGTTCACGCCCTTGCGGATGAAAAACAGCTGCACACAGGCCATGCCACCGGACAGCACGCAGGCGACAATGTCCATGTCACCGGCTTCGCCGCTGACATACTGACGTTCCTGGACGCGGCGCAGGCTGGCGATCTGATCCCTGAACAGCGCGGCCTGCTCGTAATCCAGGCGTTGTGCGGCGCGCTCCATTTTCTCCGCCAGCTCATCGTTAAGCACCGAACTCTTCCCTTCCAGAAACAGCACGGTGTGACGCACGTCCTGCGCGTAGTCCGGCGGGCTCACCAGGCCGACACAGGGTGCCTTGCAGCGCTTGATCTGATACTGCAGGCAGGGCCGGCTGCGATTACGGAAAAAGCTGTCCTCGCACTGCCGCACCCGGAACATCTTCTGCAGCAGCTGAAGGCTCTCTCGGACGGCGCCCGCATTGGGATAGGGGCCGAAATAGCGGCCCTTGCGTCGCCGCGCGCCGCGGTGCAGCGCCAGCCGCGGATACTCATCCTCAGTGCTGAGATAGATGAAGGGATAACTCTTGTCGTCCCGCAGCAGGACGTTGTAACGCGGCCGATGCGACTTGATGAGATTGTTTTCGAGGATCAGCGCCTCGGCCTCGGTGTTGGTCAGGGTGACCTCGATCGCCGACATCTGCCGCATCAGGGCCCGGGTCTTGGGTGGCAGCCCGGCTTTTCTGAAATAGCTCGCCACCCGCTTTTTCAGGTTGCGCGCCTTGCCTACGTACAGCACCTTACCCTGCGCATCCAGCATGCGATACACACCCGGGCGCGAGGTCAGAGTACGCAAGAACGATTGGCTGTCGAATTCTCGAGCGGGATCGGCTTTGGGCATTGGCGAACCGGAGGTGCTACGCGGCGGCGTCGAGCAGCTCCCGGGCCCGTGTGAAAATATCCCTGAACATGGATTCGGAGAGCCGCCTGGTCTGGGTGTTATAGCGACTGCAGTGGTAGGAATCAAGCAGCACCAGGCGCCCAAGGTCGTGCTCCGCGCCGTGCGCAAACACATAATGCGCCAGCGGGGCGGCCAGGGATCGCAACACCGCGTCGTGCGCGATCTTGCCCAGTGCCAGCACCGCGCCGCCACGCGGCAGCGTGTCGAGCTCCGCGCGCAGAAACGCATTGCAGTTCCTGATTTCCGCCGTAACCGGCTTGTTCTGCGGTGGCAGACACTTGACCGCATTGGTGATGCGACAGCGCTTAAGTACCAGGCCGTCGTCGCGGGACAGCGACTGCGGTGCGCTGGAGAAGCCAAAGTCGTAAAGCGTCTGGTAGAGCAGGATGCCCGCATGGTCGCCGGTGAACGGTCGCCCGGTGCGGTTGGCACCGTGCATGCCAGGCGCCAGGCCGACGATCAGCAAGCCCGCCTGCGGGTCACCGAAGGGTGCCACCGGGCGCGCATGGTACTCGGGATACTGCGCTGCCACGTCTTCGAGAAAGCCGCTCAGACGATCGCATCGTCTGCAGCCGACGTCGAAACCGGGCGCACTAGGCTTCGCGCACATGGAGCACTTCGGCCAGCCGCGTATTCAGATCCACCGCCACAATCTCGTGCGCGTTGGTGTTGGCGACGAACAGCTTGTTTCGATACAGACTCAGGCCGCCCGGTTCGTCCAGGGGGTGGCTGAACTTGAACCGGCTCACCTCGTTGGTCTTCAGATCGATACGTCGGATCTTGGAATTGAAGGTATCGGCGATCCAGAGCGCGTTACGCTCCGGATCCGCGGTGATCCCCCGCGGATGCTGCAGGCGGGCCTCCTGCGCGATTCCATCGCGATCACCGAAATCAAACAGCCCCTTACCGACCAGCGTGGTCACCGCGTCGCCGGTGAGGCGCACGGTGCGCACGGCCGAGGCCTCGGAATCGGCCAGATAGAGCTGGTTGTTGTACGCCACCAGCCCGGAGGGCTGGGCGAAACAGGCCTGCTCGCGCGTACCATCGACGATATCCTCCCGACCGGAGCCCGCGTAGCGCTCGATGCCGAAATGATTGAGATTCATGCGCCAGATCTGGTGCTGCCCGGCCATGGCGATATACAGGTTGCTCTCGGCGTAGCTCAGATCCCAGGGCGAGTTGAGCTGTGCTCTCTGCGGATCGCGGAAACTGTCGGCGACGTAACGACCCTGTTTCCCGGTACCGGCAACCGTCATGACCTCACCGGTTTTCAATTGCACGCGCCGAATCGAGTGGTTGCCGGTGTCGGCCACGTAGAGAAAGTCGGCGACGATGACCATGCCCTGGGGGTTGTCGAACATGGCGGCCGTTTCGTATCCGTCCAGCAGGCCCGCCGTGCCGCTGCCGAAGACGCTGCGTATCCTGCCATCGTGATACGTGCGCAGAATCCGGTTGCGCCCGCTGTCGGCGATATACAGGCTGTCGGCTGTTGCCAGCACCTTGCCGGGAAAACTCAGCGCAGACGGCGCCTCGGGCTTGGGCGAAACCGACATCGGCGAGCGCGCCAGCACCCCTTTCCGCTTGGCCTCCTCGATGTGTCTGCTGATGAGCTGGTCGAGTTGCTGGCGCCGGCCTTCACCGCGCAAAACACCAATCACATAACCCTCGGGATCGATGAGGATGACCGACGGCCACGCCTTGATGCCGTATGCGCGCCACATCTGAAAACTCGTATCGTTGGCAACGGGATGGCGAACGGTGTGGCGGTTGATGGCCTTCTGCAGCTGAGCGCCGATGCGTTCGTTTTCGAACTTCGGCGAATGGATACCGATTACCGCGAGATTTTCGGGGTACTTGTTCTCGAGGTAGTGCAGATCCGGCAACACGTGCATGCAGTTGATGCAGCAGTAGGTCCAGAAATCGAGCAACACCACTTTGCCCCGCTGGCTCGCCAGCGTAAGTGGCGCATCGGTGTTGAACCATTCGAGATTTTCCGGCAGTTCCGGCGCCCGAACGCGCGTGGCTTGATTCATGCTGTTGCCCTGTCCTTGAGGGTGCTTATCGCTTCCGTTGCAGGATATTACAACGCGGCTGAAAATTCCTGAATCTGGTTCAAAGTTTTGGCGACCTCAAACAAACTGGGCAACACGTACCAGTCCGTGACGCGCCGCCAGATGCATGAGCTCCACTTCGGTCTTGGCGCGCAGCTTTTCCAGCAGGCGATTGCGGTAACCATTGACCGTTTTCTGGGTCAGGCACAATTCGCGCGCAATGGCCGAGGGGTTTTTCCCCTCCGCGACCAGCAACAGAATCTGCAACTCGCGGTGGGTCAGCTGGTCGAACGGCGTCTTCGCCGTGCCCGGCAGGCGACGCTCGGCGAGTTTCTGAGCCAACGAATCACTGATATACCGCTCCCCCCTCAGCACCGCCTCCAGCGCGTTGAACAGCTCCTCGACGGAACAAAAACTGCTGACACAGCCGGCCACACCGGCCTGCAGCAGGCGCTCCTGGATGATCAGGTCCGACTCGTCGCTGAGTACCAGGACGCGGATATCCGGAAACTGCCGGTGCATCTTGCGCACGCCATCCAGCACGTCCACCGCCGAGCCAGGCAGGTTCACCAGGACGATATTCGGCTGCCGCTTGCGCGCCAGACGAATGGCCTCCTCGCAGCTGGCCGCCTCGCCCGACACCGCCAGATAGCCGGAATCGGATAGCACCCGCTGAATACCGCTACGCACCAGGCGTCTCGCATCAACGAGCAGCACGTTAACCGGGCTGTCTTCAGCCTGCACAAAGGGGCGCGAAACCAACATACACACATCTGCCGATCGGAGTATCCGTTGCAGTTTAGCGTCACGCGGGCTGGTTTCTTGACTGCCGGGACCGTCCCGGGATCATACCCTGCCTAGTCAGACTCCACTGCCAGCCCGAGTATTCCATGCCGGATGGCCAGGTGTGTCAACTCCACGTCATTTACCACGCCCAGCTTGTCGAACAGGCGATAGCGATAGGTACTGACCGTTTTCGGGCTCAGGCAAAGCGATTCGGATATGTCCCGGACGCTCTGGCCGCGGGTCACCATCAGCATGACCTGCATTTCGCGCTGGGACAAACGCTGAAACGGCGACTGCTGCTTGCCCGGCAGCATGGACAGAGCCATCTGGCGGGCGATGTCGGCACCTATGTACCGCTCGCCACCGTGCACCACGCGTATGGCATCGGCGATCTCCTCGACGCTGCAGTGCTTGGTGAGATAACCGGATGCGCCGGCATCGAGCAACTGGGTCGGAAACGGCTCCCCGGCCCTCGCTGTGATCACGACTATCCGGATCGCGGGATTCGACTGCACGATGCGCCGCGTTGCCTCCAGCCCGCCGATCCCGGGGACCTCAACGTCCATCACAACGACGTCGGGTCTCGTGCTGCGCGCCTGCTGCACGGCCTCGTCGGCGCTCGTCGCCTCGCCGACGACCGCGAGCCGGGGCATGTCGTCCAGCAGCCGTTGCAGCCCTCTGCGCACGAGCTCGTGGTGGTCAACAAGTAAAATGCTTATATCCGGTTGTTCCATAACCCGCCTTCCTTGTGGTTCAGATTAACGATGGTATTGGCCCTTCCTGGGCACTCTGTTTCGGATCACGGCCTCACCCGCGCATGTCGTCCGGGGGGCAGATGCGGGACAGCGGTTTTCCACCCTCGCAGCCGGGCCGGTACCCCTAGGCTCCAGGCAGCGGATCTCAAGCTGCCCCTGCCGGCGCGGGAGCGAATCCTCTGCAGCCCTGTGACACGCCGCCGCACGCTGCGGCTCTCCGAAATTTGGCGGAGAGGGTGGGATTTGAACCCACGGAGGGCTCGCACCCTCGCCGGTTTTCAAGACCGGTGCTTTCAACCGCTCAGCCACCTCTCCGTGGCATAACCCCATAAAGCATAAACGATATCGACAAGGCTCGGAAAGTGTTTTGCCGCCTGGGGGGAACTTGGCCCGCTTCGGCTTAGTCAAACCGGGTAAGTTTGCTATACTGCCTACCGTCTTTCAGAAAATGAGGAAAGAGACACGATGAATCGACTTGCCAACACGGTTAGCCGTACCCAGCCATCGGTACTGGCGACCAACAAGGTCATTCGCAACACCTATACGCTCCTGTCAATGACGCTGCTGTTCAGCGCGCTCGCGGCCGGCTTATCCATGGCGCTCAAGCTGCCGCACCCCGGGCTGCTGCTGACACTGGCCGGTTACTTCGGCTTGCTGTTCCTCACAACCCGGTTCCGCAACAGCGGGCTCGGACTGGTGTTCGTCTTTGCCCTCACCGGGTTCATGGGCTATACGCTCGGGCCGATACTCAATGCCTACACGGCCCTGCCCAACGGCAATCAGGTGGTCATGACCGCCCTGGGCGCCACCGGCGTGATTTTCCTCAGCCTGTCGGGCTATGCGCTGACCAGCCGCAAGGATTTCAGTTTCATGGGCGCCTTCCTGATGGTCGGCATACTCGTGGCGTTCCTGGCCGGCCTGGCGGCTGTGTTCTTCAGCCTGCCCGGCCTGTCGCTAGCTGTGTCGGCCATGTTTGTGCTGCTGATGTCGGGGCTGATCCTGTACGAGACGGGTCAGATCATTCACGGCGGTGAGACCAACTACATCATGGCTACGGTAACGCTGTATGTCAGCATCTACAATCTGTTCACCAGCCTGCTGCATCTGCTGGGCGCACTCGGCGGCGAGGACTGACCACCCGGCAACCCCGCCGGTAACGACGAAAAGCCCCGATCTTCGGGGCTTTTTCGTTGCCCAAACGGCCGCTATAGTCTTTACCCTGTGCAGCATCCAACTAATGACACACCGGAGGTAGAACGCGTGGTGGAAATGACGTCATACGAGGAGCATCCGTTTGCGGAATACGTGCGCATTCTCGGTAAGGGAAAAAACGGCTCGCGTTCACTGACCGAACGGGAAGCCTTCCAGGCCATGCGGATGATCCTCAAGGGCGAGGTGGAACCCGTGCAGCTGGGCGCGTTCATGATGCTGATGCGGGTCAAGGAGGAAACGCCCGACGAAGTTGCGGGCTTCGTGAGGGCCGCCCGGACCTGCGTCACGATTCCCGCCGACGCGCCGCGAGTGGATCTCGACTGGTCATCCTATGCGGGTAAACGCCGCCACCTGCCCTGGTTCATTCTGTCCACCCTGCTGCTGGCCGAGAACGGAACCCGGGTTTTCATGCACGGTGCCAGCGGCCACACCAACGGCCGCATATACACCCGGGATGTCCTCGCCGCGCTGGGTATCGCCCCCTGTCGTTCCGTGTCGGAAGCCTGCGACCGCCTGAGGCACGACAACTTCGCCTACCTCGACATCCAGTTTCTGTGTCCCCGCTTGTACGACATCATCGAACTCAGGCCCATGATGGGACTGCGTTCACCGGTCCATACGGTTGCACGCAGTATCAACCCCTTCAATGCAGCCCACGTGATGCAGGGCATCTTCCATCCCGGTTACCGCCCGGTACATCAGGAAGCCGCGCAGTTGCTCGGCGAAGCGAACGTCGCCGTTATCAAGGGCGAGGGGGGAGAAATCGAACGCAACCCGGATACGCCCTGCCTGGTACAGCGGGTACGCGGCGGACAACTGCAGGAAGAGGAATGGCCGGCGATGTTCAAGCAGCGCCATGTGAAGGAGGCGCACTTGCAGGTCGGCCGCCTCGCACAACTCTGGCGTGGCGAGATCGATGATGAGTACGGCAGCGCCGCGGTGATCGGCACCGCCGCCATCGCCCTGCAGCTGCTGGGGAAGGCAGAAACGGCGCCGCAGGCGCTTTCGCTCGCCGGGACGCTCTGGCAAAGCCGTACCCGCGACAGGTCGTTGATCGCCGCGTGAGGCCGATCCTGACCGCACAGGCCGCCGCGGACGTGACATCGAAGCGCCCGCTCGAGCGCCCACAACGCCAGGCCGCGCCCGGCGGACTCCGCGCCAAAGCGACCCGCCGCTTGCATCCCTACCCGGACTTGCTATATTAATGTCAGTTATCTGACTAAGTAATGCTCAATGCCCAGAAGCAGCGACAAACGCGAACGCTTGATCCGCTCCGCCGACCGGTTGATCCTGCAACAGGGATTCAAGCAGACCACCCTGTCGGATATCGCCGATGACTCCGGGGTGCCCCTGGGGAATGTCTATTACTACTTCAAGACCAAGGAAGATATCGGCAGGACGATCGTCGACAGCCGCATCGCAGCCATGCAGACCCTGCTGGCGCAATGCGCCGCGCATAAGGATCCGCGAGCATGTCTGCTGGCGTTTCTCGATCATCCACTGGCAATCCGCAACGAACTGTCCGCCAACGGCTGCCCGCTGGGCACCCTGTCCTACGAGCTGAGCCGGGTCGACGGAGAGCTGGCGCGGTCCTCTCCGGAACTGATCCGTGTGGTGCTCGACTGGGCGCGTAAACAGTTCGATGCGCTGGGCAGACCCGACGGGGAGGCGCTGGCCCTGGAGTTCGTGACCCGTCTGCAGGGCATGAGCCTGGTCGCCAATGCCCTGCAGGACCCGAGTGTAGTCGACGCCTCGGTCGCCCGGCTGCGGGACTGGATCAACGCCCTGTAGACTGGATTTGCTGCGCCGAGCGTTAGTTAGTTTTCTTACTATTGCACAGGAGCCCGCCATGACCCAACCCTCGCTCAACGCCCAGACCCGCACCACCCTGGCGGAGTTCCTCGCCGGCCTGCCCGGGGCGCAACAGCAAACCGTCTCCGAGGCGTTCGGGGACCTGATGAACTCCGAAGTGGCGGCGGCGGCCAGGACGACAGGCGACCTGGCACCGGATTTCGCCCTGCCGAACGTGCGCGGGGGAACCCTGCGCCTCCTGGAGCTCGCTCAGCAGGGTCCGGTGGTGTTGAGTTTTTACCGCGGCTCCTGGTGTCCCTTCTGTAACCTGGAGCTGAACGCGCTGCAACGGCGGCTCCCCGAAATCCGGCAGCGTGGTGCTCGGCTGGTGGCGGTGTCACCGGAAAAACCCGACTCATCCCTCAGCCATGCTCAGAAACTGGCACTGGAGTTCGATGTCCTGAGCGACATCGGCAACGCGGTCGCCGGCGAATACGGGCTTATCATGGCCGTGCACGAAGCCTTGCGACCGCTGTACCGCGAGTGGGGCATCGACCTGCCCGCCGCGAATGGCGACGAAACCTACCAGCTTCCGGTTCCTGCGACCTATGTCATTGATAGAGAATGTGTAATACGGGCTGGCTACATCGACAAGGACTACACCCGGCGGATGGAACCCGATGCGATTATCGACGCGCTGGATGCGCTCTAGCTGCGCCCGGTCGGTCCGCCCCGACAGATCGCCGCGAGCGTTGTTCCGTTCCAACGTCGGGCCAAAGCCGGTCCTGTGCTGAACATCGGCCAGGCCAAAATCGCTGGTCGCTCCCGTTCAAGCTGCATACAATGATTGGCGAGATCCGATTGCTGGATGCCGAAACCCTGTGACCATGCCCGATATCGCCAAGGAAAACAGCGCCTCAGCGCCGAGCACCATCTACCTCAAGGACTACCAGGTGCCTGCTTACCTGGTCGAGGAAATCGCACTGCGTTTCGAGCTCGACCCGGCGGCGACGCGCGTGGCGAGCCGTCTGGTGGTGAAGCGAAATCCGCAATCCGCCGCCACGGGCGACACCCTGGAACTGTTCGGGCAGGATCTGGAGTTGGAGGCGTTGCGCGTCGACGGCGTGGCGCTGGCACCCGGCAGTTATCAGCTGGACGAGGAAAAATTGCTCCTCTCGGGCCTTGCCGAGCAGGCGGTTGTCGAGCTCGAGACGCTGATCCACCCCGAAACCAACACGGCCCTGGAAGGGCTTTATGTTTCGGGCAACATGTTCTGCACCCAGTGCGAGGCCGAAGGGTTTCGCCGCATCACCTTCTTCCCGGACCGTCCCGACGTCATGGCCCGCTACACCACCACCCTGGTGGCGGACAAGGGCCGCTACCCGGTGCTGCTGTCCAACGGCAATCGCGTCGAGCAGGGCGAAACCGGCGACGGCCGGCACTGGGTAACCTGGCGGGACCCGTTTCCCAAACCCAGCTATCTTTTTGCCCTGGTCGCGGGGGATCTGGTCTGCCAGGAAGACCGGTTCCGCACCCGTTCGGGTCGCGACGTCACCCTGCAAATCTTCGTCGAGCCGGAGAACCGCCACAAGTGTGACCACGCCCTGGCCAGCGTGAAACAGGCGATGAAATGGGACGAAGACACCTATGGCCGCGAATACGACCTGGATATCTTCATGATCGTCGCGGTCAACGACTTCAACATGGGCGCCATGGAGAACAAGGGGCTCAATATTTTCAACGCCTCCTGCGTGCTGGCCAGCCCGGAAACCGCGACCGACGCCGACTACTACAACATCCAGAGCATCATCGGCCACGAATATTTCCATAACTGGTCGGGCAACCGGGTGACCTGCCGCGACTGGTTTCAGC
>CAJICB010000577.1_pt1 | contig 18593 bp, 14 predicted proteins | sample 9199491 | NCBI WGS metagenome assembly CAJICB01 (sample SAMEA7708320, study PRJEB35096) | sediment metagenome | biome: marine neritic benthic zone biome [ENVO:01000025]; feature: sediment [ENVO:00002007]; material: shallow marine sediment [ENVO:03000034] sea grass bed [ENVO_01000059] ... | reverse complement strand
GCCGCGGCCGGTAGGTCGTGCAGCACGTCCCTGCCCACTTCCACCTGGCCGACCACGGTGCCGGTATCGGTCTTTTCCTCGGCGCCGGTATCGAACTCCACCAGGGGATCGCCCACGTGGACAATGTCACCCGGCTCCCCGTAACACTGCTTAATGCGTCCGTTCTGGGGACTGGGAATGTCGACAATGGCTTTTGCGGTCTCTACAGCGACCAGCAGATCGTCCTCTTTGACCTCATCGCCTTCCCGCGCGTGCCACTCGACGATTTCCACTTCAACCAGCCCCTCCCCGAGGTCCGGCAGCTTGAATATGTTCATGAAAATTCCAGTGTCTTTCTTACTGCTGTGAGGATCTGTTCCTTACCGGGCATATAGCATTGTTCCAGGCGGAATAAGGGCATGACGGTGTCGTAGCCGGCAACACGCGCTACCGGTGCGAGCAGATACAGCAGGCCTTTCTCAGCGATCCCGGCGGCGATCTCGGCGCCCAGACCACCGCTGAGCGCCGCCTCGTGAACAATGACACAGCGCCCGGTCTTGGCTACGGATTCAAGAATCGTATCCATGTCGAGTGGTTTGAGTGTCGCAACATCGATTACTTCCGCGTAGATGCCCTGTTCCGCCAGATCGTCGGTCGCTTGCAGCGTGTGGTGCGTCATGGCGCCCCAGGTGACCAGGGTAACATCGGAACCCTCGCGCAGCAGGAAACAGGTATCGAGCGGCAATGTCTCGCCGTCATCGGCGACTTCCTGGGTGGCCATGCGGTAGATACGTTTGGGTTCCAGGAAGACGACGGGCTCGGGATCACGTATTGCGGCGAGCAGCAGTCCATAGGCGCGCAGCGGTGAGGATGGGATCACTACCCGGAGTCCCGGGATGTGCGCGAACAAGGCTTCTGTGCTTTCCGAATGATGTTCCGGCGCGTGAATACCTCCACCGAAAGGCGCGCGCAGCACCATTGGGCAGGTCAGGCGACCGCGGGTACGGTTACGCAGGCGGGCCGCGTGACTCAGTATCTGGTCGATGGTTGGATAGATGAAGCCCATGAACTGAATCTCCGCGACGGGTCTGAGCCCCTGCGCGGCCATGCCAATCGACATGCCGGCAATCAGCGCCTCGGACAAGGGTGTGTCCAGCACACGCTCGCGGCCAAAGCGTTTCTGCAGGCCTACCGTGGCCCGGAACACGCCGCCGTTGACGCCGATATCCTCACCCAGCACCACGACCCGCTCGTCCGCCTGCAGCTCGTGCGCAAGCGCCAGGTTGACGGCTTCCACCAGCGTGAGTTCAGCCACGGGTCTTCCTCCGGCTTGCCTCCGCTCTCTGCTCCAGCAGGGCACGGGGCAGGGTTTCATACAGATAATCGAACATGCTCTCCGGCGCCTGTACGGGTGTATCCAGGTAGGCCTTTACGGCGGCCTCGACCTCCGAGTTGCACTCCGCGGTGAGCCGCTCATCCTTACTGTCGTCCCAACAACCCGCATTCACGAGATACACTTTGAGACGCCGTAGGGGGTCACAGGCTCGTTGTGCCTCGACCTCCGCGTCGGAGCGGTAACGGCTGGCATCATCGGCCGTGGTGTGATCGCACATGCGATAGCTTAACGCTTCGATCAGCATGGGTCCGCCACCCTTCCGTATCGCCTCGAGCGCGTTTTGTATCCGCGCACAGAGCGCGATTACATCATTACCGTCGACCTGTTCGCCGCTGAAGCCGGCGGCAAACGCCTTTTGTGCCAGTGTGACCGCTGCTGTCTGTTTATCCCTGGGCAGGGAAATCGCCCATTGATTGTTGTTGATCACAAACAGCACCGGCAGCTGCGAGGTGCCGGCCAGGTTGATGGCCTCGTAGAAGTCGCCCTTGGAAGTGCCTCCGTCGCCCAGTACGCATACCGCGACCCGCGCTTCTTTCCGGTACTTGAAGGCGTAGGCCACACCGACCGCGTGCGTTGTCTGGGTGGCAATCGGCACGCAGATCGGGAAATCTTCGCGCGCGACTTTGTAGTCCATGCCGCGTTCGTCGCCACCCCAGTAGAGCAGGATGTCGGTCATACTCACACCCCGCAGAAATTGCGCACCGTACTCGCGGTAGGCGGGTAACAGAACATCGTCGCTGCGCATGGTGCTGCCGACCGCCACGCCGATCGCTTCCTGTCCCAGCGAGGACGCGTAGGTGCCGAGCTGCCCCGTGCGTTGCAGTGCAATCGCCTTTTTATCGAACAGCCGCGTCAGCAGCATGGCCCGATACAGCGCAATGAGGCGCTCGGGATCCCGTGCAAAGTCCGGTAATCGTTTTGTGGTTTCACTCCTGGAATTCAGGTACTGATGGTAGTGAATTTCGAAGCGGACGACGGGGCGGCCCAAAACGGGCACGCTCTGCGGTTTTGCAACCGGCTCCGCTGTAGCCGTAACACGGATTGTCGGTTTGTGTGCGGACATGGTTTACAAGCTCCCGAAACTGGAGGAATGACAGCCTTACGTCCATGCATTAAGTCAAGAACCCGGCAAACCTCGTGTCAAGGCCGCGCCAGTATCTCCTCCGCCATCGTGTTAGCCTGACGGAAAGGGGGTATGCCGGAACGCTCTGATTGCGCGAATAAATCGGTCAAGGTGTCGACCATGGAAAGCAGTTTCGCTTCGCGCTGCTCCTGGTCATCGATGAGTGCATGAATCAGCCCCCCACTGTTTATCAAATAATCCGGTACGTAGAGAATTCCGCGTCGATGCAGCAACTGGCCGTGCCGGGCGCTCTCGAGCTGGTTGTTAGCTGCTCCGGCAATGATCCGGGTGTTGAAGCCTCTGATCGTCTTGTCGGTGATGACCGCGCCCAGTGCGCAGGGTGAAAATACATCACAGTGCACGGTATATATCGCTTCGGGAGCAACGATTCTCGCGCCGAACTCATCGGCGCAGCGCCGGGCACGCTCGGAGTGGGTATCGGTAATCGTAAGCTGCGCGCGGGCCTCGTGCAGTTCACGTGCCAACGCGTAGCCCACCTGCCCCGCGCCCTGTACGGCAACGTGAATGCCGTCCAGGCTGTTGTGCCCGAGCAGCTGTCTTACCGCCGCCTCGATACCCATGCGCACGCCTTTCGCCGTAGAGGGTGAGGGATCACCGGAACCGCCTTTCTCTCTGGACACACTCAGCACATGGCGGGTGCGGCGGGCGACGATATCCATATCCTCAGTGTTGGTTCCGCTGTCCACAGCCGTGGCATAGCGACCGCCAAGGCTCTCGACGAAATCGCCAAATGCTTCAAAGTAGGCTTCGCGGTCGGGGATCGCTTCGGGCTGGATCAGTACGGCCTTGCCACCACCGCAGGGCAAGCCGGCGAGGGCCGCCTTGTAACTCATGCTGCGCGCCAGGCGCAGTGCATCGTCGATGGCCGCCTCAGTGGAGAGATAGGGCCTGCACCGGCAACCACCCGCGGCGGGACCCAGTTTTGTGCTGTGAACGGCAATGATGGCCCTCAGTTGAGTTTCGGGGTCATACTTGAGATGAATTTCACCAAAGCCCTGCGCTTTCGCTGTTGCGAAAAGGTCCATACACTCGGTCTTTCTCTTTGCTGCAAGATCCGGAACCTTAAGTGTACTGGCTTGCGTCATTGCCTCTTCCATCTGTGGGCCGCTGGATGCACTGTTAGACCGGGAATTCGAGCAGGGGTTTCGCAGGGCAGCGTGGCGGGTAAAACCACACAGAAAGCATATTTTCGAGACAAACGCAGGCGAGCCCTGGCGTGAAACCGGTTCCCGCTGAATTGGTCTAACCTTTTGGTTATGGGAACGGTAGCGGACCAGGGGATCGGAACCGATGGCTTCGAGTTCATCGAGTACACGGCGGAAGACAGCCGCGCCTTGGCGCGCCTGTTTCGAAAAATGGGCTTTAGCGCGATCGCCAGGCACCGCTCCAAGGATGTTGTTCTCTACCGCCAGGGCGATATCAACTTCATCATCAACCACGAAGCGGAGAGTTTCGCTCAGGCCTTTGCGCGCGCGCACGGACCTTCGGTGTGTGCCATCGGTCTGCGCGTGCACAATGCCGCAGAGGCCATTCACCGCGCTGTCGAACTGGGTGCGGAAGCCTTCGACAGTCGCCCCGGACCCATGGAGCTCAATATTCCGGCAATTCACGGCGTAGGCCGAAGTCTGATCTATCTTATCGACCGCTATGCGCACGGTTCCATCTATGATGTCGATTTTGTGCCGATCGAGGGTGCACCTCTGCATCCGCGCGGGGCGGGCTTGACCACGATCGATCACCTCACCAACAATGTGCGCGAAGGTAATATGGATAAGTGGGCACGGTTTTACGAACGTATTTTCGGCTTCCGGGAAGTCCGCTACTTCGACATCCACGGAGAAGAGACCGGCTTGCGTTCGCGAGCCATGGTCAGTCCCTGTGGCAAGGTTCGGATTCCGATCAATGAACCCACGGACAGTAAATCGCAGATTCAGGAATACCTGGATCTCTATCATGGCGAAGGCGTGCAGCATATCGCCGTGGCTAGCGATGATATATATACCAGCGTCGAGGCCTTGCACTCAGCCGGTATCGGGTTTATGGATGTGCCGGACAGCTATTACGAGGCCGTTGACCGGCGCCTGCCCTGGCACAAGGAGGATCTGCAACGGCTGCGCCGAAACCGCATCCTGATCGATGGTGCCGCGGAGACAGAAGGCGGTTTGCTGCTGCAGATCTTCACCCGGACGGTGATCGGCCCGATCTTTTTCGAAATTATTCAGCGCAAGGGGCACCCGGGATTTGGTGAGGGCAACTTCCAGGCCTTGTTCGAAGCCATGGAACGCGACCAGTTGAGGCGCGGGGCGATCTGAAATGGCACGACGAAACTGGATCACGCTGCCGCGCGTCGAGGGAGTCGCCTCGCGACAGGCGCACGCGGATCTTCCGACCGGCACCTATGAGCGGGAGCTCGGAAGGGAAGGGTTTTATGGGCCGTCTACCCAGATGTATCACCGACACCCGCCCACCGCCTGGAGTGATGTGCAGGGACCACTGCGCCCGCGCGCCTTCGATACCGCGCGCATAGGTCACCGCAGCGGCTCGCCCTGGGATGCCAGCGCGCTGCTGGGCAACGGGTCGCTGAAAATCCGATTCTGGCACACCGGCAGACCCATGGACCACCTGGTCCGCAATGGCGACGGTGACGAACTGCTGTTCCTGCACGCGGGTTCGGGCGACCTGTTTTGCGATTACGGGCACCTCTCTGTCAGGGAAGGTGACTATGTAATGTTGCCGCGGGGCACGCAGTGGCGTATCGCACACGACGCGCCGCTGGCGGTGCTGATGATAGAGGCCACCGGGGACAGCTATGGTCTGCCGGGCAAAGGTATCGTCGGCGCCCACGCTGTGTTTGACCCTGCAATGCTCGATACGCCCCGAATCGACGATGATTTTCTCGCCCAGCAGACCGAAGAGCCGTGGCAGGTCCAGACCAAACGGCGCGGGAAGCTCAGCACCTTGAGCTATCCTTTCAATCCACTCGACGCGGTAGGCTGGCACGGCTCCCTGGTGCCGGTACGAATCAATTGGCGCGCCATCCGGCCACTGATGAGCGCGCGTTACCACGTGCCACCCTCGGCGCACACCACCTTCGCGGCAAACCGCTTCGTCGTCTGCACCTTCGTCCCGCGGCCGATCGAAACCGACCCGGGCGCCCTCAAGGTGCCGTTCTTCCACAGCAACGACGATTACGATGAAGTGATCTTCTACCACCAGGGCGAGTTTTTTTCGCGCGACAATATCGGTCCGGGTATGCTCACGCTGCACCCGGCCGGTATTCCGCACGGGCCACACCCCAAGGCATTCGAAACCGGTGAGCGGGCATTGCGTAAGGAGACCAACGAGGTCGCCGTGATGATCGACACGCGCGACGCGCTGGAAGTCGCCGAACTGCCGTCAGGCGTCGAGTGGGCGGGCTATGTGGATTCCTGGAAAGGAGCCGAGGCGTGAAGCTGGCATCGCTGAAGGAGGGGGGGCGCGACGGGACGCTGCTGGTCGTCGATCGGGGTTTCACGCGTGCCCGGAAGGCGCCGCACATTGCTGCTACACTTCGGCAAGCAATCGAAGACTGGGATAGGGTCGCACCGCGGCTCGAGGACTGCTACCGCAGCCTCAACGATGACGATCGGCAGGGTTTCGGACTCGATCCCGAAGCGCTCGCCGCGCCGCTGCCGCGCACCTTCCAGTGGCTTGATGGCAGCGCCTACCTGAGTCATGTCGAACGCGTGCGCAAGGCGCGGGGCGCGGAGCTTCCCGAACAGCTGTTGACCGATCCGCTGATGTATCAGGGCGGCGGCGACTCGCTGCTCGGGCCAAGGGAGCCGATCTGCCTGGCCGATGAAAGCTGGGGCCTGGATTTTGAATCCGAGGTCGGCGTGATTACCGACGACGTGCCGATGGGTGTCACGCCCGAGAAGGCGGCTGGCCACATCAAGCTGCTGGTGCTCATTAACGACGTTTCGCTGCGCAATCTGATTCCGTCGGAACTTGCCAAAGGTTTCGGTTTTTTGCAGGGAAAACCGCCGAGCGCACTGTCACCGCTGGCGGTGACACCGGAAGAGCTCGACGGCGCATGGGACGGCAAGAAGGTCAACCTGCCGCTGCTGAGCTATGTCAACGGAGAGCGGCTCGGAAATCCGGAGGCGGGCGACGGGATGCAATTCGACTTCCCGACGCTGCTCAGTCATGCTGCGCGCACCCGCAAGCTGTCCGCCGGCACCCTGATCGGATCGGGCACTGTATCCAACGCGGACAGGGGCCGCGGGTGCTCCTGCCTGGTGGAAAAGCGCGTGCTGGAGATCATTGAAACGGGGGAAGCGAGCACGCCTTTCCTGCGTTACGGCGACCGGGTACGTATCATCATGCTGGACCCGGAGGGGCGCTCGATTTTCGGTGCTATAGAACAGGAGGTCGTACCTTGTCCGGGTTGACGCTGTATACCTATTTTCGCAGTTCCTGTGCTTACCGCGTCCGCATTGCGCTGGCCCTGAAAGGGCTGGAGTTCGAGTCGCATTATATCCATTTGATGCGTGACGGCGGGCAGAACTGGAAACCGGAGTACACGCGGCAGAATCCACAGGGGCTGGTACCGACGCTCGCTGACGGACAACGGGTGTACACACAATCACTGGCGATTGTTGAGTACCTGGAGGAAGCCTATCCGGACCCGCCGCTGTTGCCGGTGGAGGCCAGGGACCGCGCATACGTGCGGGCTCTGGCCCTCATCGTTGCCTGTGACATCCAGCCCTTGAACAACCTGCGGGTTTTGGACTATCTGAAGCAGACCCTGAGTGCCGATGAGGTCCAGACGATGGCCTGGTACCGGCACTGGTTAAGCGAGGGGCTGCATGCCGTCGAGGTCCTGTTGAACACCCACGAACAGTCTGGTGATTGCTGCTGCTATGGCGATGTGCCGACGCTGGCCGATATATGCCTGATTCCTCAGGTGTATAACGCCAGACGTTTTGACTGTGATCTGGCGCCGTTTCCCAGGGTGCAGAAGATCTATGCTTGTTGTACAGCATTGCCGGCGTTCCGGGCTGCGGCGCCAGAAAACCAGGGGGATGCCGAATGAAGTATCCCTTTCCTGGAGAAATTGCTCCCGTCTTCGGCCGGCCCCGGCTCTGGTTCCGGCTCGACCTGTTTCGTTCGAGGCGGGTGGGAATATAGTGGGGCAGTCGTGGTCTAAGAGTTGTATGAGGACCCTGAAAGAAAGCAGGTGTGGCCACCGCTAAGGCATCACTGTCCTGCAGGCTAGTACAATGGCTGTATCAGAGAAACACTTGTTACAAGCCTATGCCTCCCAGCACCGACTGGAAGGGCTTACTGTACCTTCCTTGCGCGCTATCATAGAACATAAGGCCGGTTACTCGGTGGAAAGGGCGCACCGGTTCCTGGAATTCCAGCAGCGCATCAACCGTGAACTCCTGCAACACCGGGTTATCACCGGCAACGCCTACACAGCCTGGTTCAGGCAGGGGCCGGAAAGCCGCGAGCAAGTGCGCGCCTTTACCGTCCAGTTCTCGGTATTCTCGAACCAGTTTCTGGTGGCGCAATTGCAGAAAATGATCAATGCCGACACCCTGGAAGGCATGCGCGCATCGAAGGAAATACTGGCCAACGAAATCGGCGTGCTGTTCAACGGTCCGCGTCCCGCCTTAGGGGGCATCCAGGACGCCGACCGCGAAGGGGATCCGGAACTGGTGTCGACGGAAGGCTCCGTAGAGGGCGGCAGCTTCCACTTTCGTGCGGCCCATTTCGAGTGGCTGATGCGCATAGCCGCGAAGCTGGGCCTGAGCTACGCCGATGTCGGTAAGCGCCGGCAGGGCACGCGCGCGACGCTGCATTACTGCGACGAGCTGATACGGCTTTATGGAAGTCCGGATTATGAGGTTTCGCAGGCGGCCAGTTACGCGGTCGAGAATTGGGCGGCAGCCGGTTTCTGGGATGAGCTGGTCGAGGGCCTTGGCAAATTCAATCGGCGAACCGGCGCGAACCTGCCATTGGCGTTCTTCACCTGGCACAGCCGCCTGGAAGCGCAGCACGCCCGCCACACGCAGGAGGAACTCGAGGAACTCTATTGCACATCTGACATCGATGAAGACCGCTTCATCCGGGTTGGGAACGAAATGCTGGATGCTGTGGCCGCGTTCTGGGACGGCCTGAACGAGCAACGCAAGAGACGGGAACAGATTTGAAATCTATCCCCCATCCGCATTCACAGGCATCGCCGATAACGGCCGCCCACGGCGTAGAGTGCGTGTGTAATCTGTCCCAGCGTTGCCACGCGCGCGGTCGCCAGCAGTTCGGCGAAGACGTTGCCACCATCTGCAGCCCTTTCCTGCAGGGCGGCCAGAGCTTTTTCTGACCGTCCGGCATGGCGCTGTTTGAAGGCGACAACATCCGCGAGTTGTGCCTGTTTCTCTTCGTCCGTGGAGCGGCTCATCGGCGTCTCCTGGTGGAGCTGCAGTAAGCTGTCTGTTGCAACAAAGGTGTTCACACCCACGACGGGCAGGCGGCCATCGTTCTTGCACTGCTCGTAGTGGAGGCTTTCTTCCTGGATGCGTCGGCGCTGATACAGCGTTTCCATTGCGCCCAATACACCGCCACGTTCCGACAGGCGATCAAATTCGCGGTAAACGGCATCTTCTACCAGGTCGGTCAGCTCGTCTATGATGAAGCTGCCCTGCATGACGTTCTCGTTTGCGGCAAGTCCGAACTCCCGGTTGATGATCATCTGGATAGCCAGTGCGCGTCGCACCGTCGCCTCGGTCGGTGTGGTCACTGCCTCGTCGGCGGCATTGGTGTGCAGGCTGTTGCAGTTGTCGTAGACGGCGTACAGCGCCTGCAATGTGGTGCGGATATCGTTTAAAGCCGTCTCGCGCATGTGCAGGCTGCGGCCGGAAGTCTGGACGTGATACTTGAGTCGCTGACTGCGTGCGCTGGCGTGATAGCGCTCGCGCATGGCGCGTGCCCAGATGCGCCGTGCCACGCGGCCGATGACGGCATAATCGGCATCCAGGCCGTTACTGAAGAAAAAGCTCAGGTGCGGTGCGAAGGCGTCTATATCCATGCCCCGCGCCAGGAAATGCTCGACCAGAGTAAAACCGTTGGCCAGCGTAAATGCCAGCTGGGTGATGGGGTTGGCGCCCGCCTCGGCGATGTGATACCCGCTGATCGAGACGCTGTAGTAATTGCGCATACCCTTGTCTGTGATGAAGGCCTGTACGTCAGCTATCAAACGCAGCGCAAACTCGATGGGGAACAGGCATTCGTTCTGTGCCTGGTCTTCCTTCAGGATGTCCGCCTGCAGCGTGCCCCGTAACCGTGTGAGAGTATCGTCGCAGATGCGCCTGTAGGTCTCGGCATCAACCACATCCTGGCCCGACACCCCGAGCAAGCCCAGCCCCAGTCCATCGTGGCCATCCGGCAAGTCGCCCCGATAGCGTGGACGCGGTCTGCCGCGGAACCATTTCTGTACGCGGCGTTGAGCGGTCGTCCACTGGCCGCTGTTGTGCAACCACTTTTCCACCTGTTGATCAATGGCGGTATTCATAAAGCAGGCGAGCGCGATGGGGCCGGGTCCGTTGATGGTCATGGAGACCGATGTATCGGGCTGGCCGAGGTCGAAGCCTGAGTACAGGCGTTTGAAATCGTCCAGTGTTGCAACAGACACGCCCGACATGCCGATACGGCCGTAAACATCCGGGCTGGCGTCTGGATCTTCGCCATAAAGCGCAATCGGATCGAATGCTGTCGACAGCCGGATGGCCCGCTGGCCTCGGGTCAGAAAGTGGAAGCGGCGGTTGGTGCGTTCCGCAATACCTTCTCCGGCAAACATACGTGCCGGATCTTCGCTGGTTCGGCGGTACGGGAATACGCCCGCGGCGAAGGGGTAATGGCCCGGCAAGTGCTCCTGCATAAGAAAGCGCAGCAACTCCCCCCAGTCTTGAGTGCGTGGCAGAGCGATTTTCGGAACGCGCAAATGGCTAAGTGTCTCCGAGTAGTTCCTGCCGGTATATTCCCGTTTGCGGATGCGGTAGCTGTAGACGTCCTGCCGATATTGTTCACGCACGGCCGGCCAGTGCCGCAGCAAGGCCAGGGCCTCTTCGCTCAGTGCTCCGATTGCTTCCGTGTAACACTGGCGAAGCCGTTGCAGGCTTGCGTCTGTGGCGCTTCCAGGGTGAGTGTCGGAATAGGGGTGCAGTGGTTCCGGCAACAGCGGGTCCGACAGCGCCCGTAAGCCGCGGTAATAGCCCTGCGCCTCGGAAGCGGCCCTGGCCTGCTGTGCTATGGATGCGTCGATGTTGCGCCCCAGTGCTGCGACCTCCGCGAGGTACTGGCGGCGGGCGGCAGGAATCAGGGCAGAGGTTCCTGTGGGGGCCGTCGGTCGCGCTTCGCGGATTGTCCACCGGCAGGAAGAACCGCTCGCGAGGTCGGCCAGCCGTGCGCAGAGCCCGGCAAACAGCGTGTCGATACCGTCATCAGCAAACCGGTTGGCCCGTGTCGCAATCACCGGTAGCTGCCGATCAGGCAGGTGCATGGCCTTGTGATCCAGGCGCCATTGCCTGCGTACCTCCGCAAGCGCATCCAAGGCGCCTTGCCGGTCCGCCTTGTTGAGCGCGATAAAGTCGGCACAGGCCAGCATCTCGATTTTTTCCAGCTGACTGGGCGCGCCGTAGTCACTGGTCATGACATAGACCGAGATATCGGCCAGTTCCGTGATTTCCGAGTCGCCCTGACCGGTGCCGGCGGTTTCGATCAGCACCAGTCCAAAGCCGAGTGACTTAAGGTAGGTGACACACTGGGCCAGTGATTCACTGGTCACCAGATGCCGGCGGCGTGTCGCTATCGACCGCAAGAACAGCTTCGGCTGCGTGGCATTGTTGAGACGGATGCGGTCGCCCAGCATAGCGCCGCCGCTGCGGTAACGGGTCGGGTCGACAGTCAGGCAGGCAATCGTCAGCTCGTCAAAGTGATGGAACAATCGGCCTAGCAGTTCATCGATCAGGCTGCTCTTGCCCGCGCCGCCGGTTCCGGTGATACCGACGACTGGACAAGCCTTGACCGGCACATTCGGCAACTGCCTCAGGAGAGCCCGTGCTGCAGGCAACTGCTGTTCGATGCAGCTCAAGGTCCTGGCAATGGCGCGCTGATCAACAAGTTCAGGATGGGAAACAACAGAGCGATCCTGAATGCCTGCGCCGGCCCTCTCGAGGACCTCCTGTACCATACCCTGCAAGCCCAGCGTCAGCCCGTCCTCGGCGGTGTATACACGGGAGACGCCTTCAGCTTCCAGTGCTCTGGCCTCGCTTGGTGTAATCGTTCCGCCGCCGCCGGCAAATACCTGGATCCGGGCCGCACCCTCGCGCTCGAGCCTGTCGACCAGGTAGCGGAAGAACTCCATGTGGCCGCCCTGGTACGAGCTGATGGCGATGGCGTCCGCATCTTCCTGGAGTGCCGCGCGCACGATTTCCGCGACGCCGCGGTTGTGGCCCAGATGGACGACTTCGGCGCCAGCATCGAGCAGCAGGCGGCGGATGACATGAATGGCCGCGTCGTGCCCGTCATACAGCGCGGTTGAAGTAATGAAGCGCAATGGGCCTTTCCAGCGTGCCTGGAGCGATGGTTGCAGAGGATTCGCGGCCTGTGCCATCTCACCTCCGTGCTTGCCCCCTAAGCCGAGTGGATCGGGGTGATACACATTGTCCTATAAGCTTAGTTGTTGGGCTGAGCGTCGAGTTCAGTGCAGGCGACGGCCTGCCTATTTTCCCCAATATTCGGCCGGTTAAGCGGGCGCGACAAGGGATTGTTTGCCCACTGACTTTGAATGGGAATCCACCTGTGGAACCCGTTACCGCCGGGCAGGGTCGGAAACAGTAGTCATACTTAGGAGAGGGGCAAACTTCTTCCACGTCGCCGGGCGATGAGGAGGGCGTTTTCAGGCAACGCCGCCGGCAGCATCAGACGGAGGTCATTATGGACCGTGAACTGGAAGACTTCAGACAAGGGGTGCGAGAGTTTGCGGAGGCAGAGATCGCCCCGCGCGCGGCGGACATCGACCGGGTCAACGAATTTCCATCCGAGCTCTGGCGTAAACTCGGTGACCTCGGCCTGCACGGCATGACGGTTAGTCGCGAATACGGAGGCGGCGAGCGGGGCTATCTTGCGCATACCGTTGCGATGGAAGAGATCTCTCGGGCGTCGGGGTCCATTGGGCTGTCTTACGCAGCGCATTCCAATATTTGTCTCGATAACCTGTTCCGCTTCGGCTCCAGAATGCAGCGCGAACGCTATGTCCCGAGGCTGTGTACGGGTGAGCTGGTGGGTGCACTGGCCATGTCCGAGCCAGGTGCGGGTTCCGATGTTGTGGGTTCCATGAGTTGTCGTGCGGAACGCAAGGACGGCTACTGGCTTGCCAACGGCACCAAGAAATGGATCACCAACGGGCCGCATGCCGATGTGCTGATTGTTTACATGCGTACGGCGGACGTAACGCTGGGCTCCAAGAGTGTTACGGCGTTTCTCGTCGAAAAGGGGATGCCGGGTTTCCGCAGCGAAGGCAGAACCGACAAGCTGGGTATGCGCGGCTCAGATACCTGCAGCCTGGTCTTCGAGGATTGTCCGATTCCGGAAGAGAACGTACTGGGTGAAGTCGATGAAGGCGTGCGTATCATGATGCAGGGCCTCGATTCCGAGCGTCTGGTTCTGGCGGGTGGACCGCTGGGGCTGATGCAGGCGGCGCTCGATCTGGTGCTGCCGTTTCTGCACGAGCGCAAACAGTTTGGTCAGCCCATCGGACACTTCGAGCTGATGCAGGCCAAGCTGGCTGACATCTATACAGTCTTGCGCGCATCGCGGGCCTTTGTCTATGAGGTCGGACGCCAATTCGATCATTCTCGCGCCATGCGCAAGGATACCGCCGCCTGTCTGATGTTCGCCTCCGGGCACGCTGTTCAGGTTGCGCTGGATGCGATCCAGATACTCGGTGCGCGCGGTTACATGAACGAGTCGCCAGCGGGTCGCCTGTTGCGCGATGCAAAGGTCTACGAGATTGGCGGTGGCACCAGCGAGATCCGTCACATTCTGATTGGCCGGGAACTGTTTGCCGAGTCCGAAGCGCCGGAAGCAGAGCGCTTCTTTGCCAGTCACGCTTGAAGCATGGGCGGGGACGCTGAGAACAATGAACGACGACGACATCGTTATTGTTGCCGCAAGGCGTACGCCCATTGGTTCTTTTCAGGGCCAGTTCTCATCCTTGTCGGCAACCGCACTGGCCGCGAGCGCGATAGCGGCGGTTATCGAAGAGGCGGCGCTAGACCCCGTTTCGATTGACGAAGTGTTACTCGGTTGTGCGCTGCAAGCCGGCCTTGGCCAGGCGCCCGCCCGGCAGGCGGCACGTACTGGCGGTATTCCCGATTCGGTGACGTGCACCACCGTGAACAAGGTCTGTGGGTCCGGTATGAAGGCGATCGTCATGGGGCACGACATGCTGCGAGCTGGCACTGTGGACGTCGTGTTGGCCGGTGGCATGGAATCCATGAGCAATGCGCCTTACCTGCTGCCGGGTGCGCGTGCCGGTTATCGATCGGGCCACCGGCAAACGCTGGACCACATGATCTACGATGGCCTGCAGAACGCGGACGACGGCGAACTGATGGTTTTCTTCCGCGAGCAGTGTGTCGACCGCTATGGCTTCACACGCGAACAGCAGGATGAGTATGCCGCCGCTTCCGTGCGGCGGGCACGGGCCGCGATGCAGGAGGGTGCGTTCAGCGAGGAGATTTGTGCCGTCACCGTGCCGGACGGGGACGGAAACCGCAGCATCACTGAGGACGAAGAGCCGCTACGCTGCAAACCGGAAAGGATCGGTGAACTAAGACCCGTGTTCCGCCCTGAAGGCGGTACGGTCACCGCCGCGAGTTCCGCCGCGATCTCCGACGGCGCCGCCGTGGTCGTGCTCACCACTGCCGGGCGCGCGGCGGCAATGAACATGCGGCCCAGGGCGCGCATTAGCGCTCATGCGTCCTGTGCCCGTGCGCCCGGCGAGTTCACCACGGCACCCATCCCGGCCATCCAGCGCCTGTATGAAAACGCGGGCTGGGCAGACGCAGACGTGGATCTCTATGAAATCAACGAAGCCTTTGCCGCAGTGGTGTTGGCCGCGATGCGCGATCTCAAGCTGGACCACGGCAGAGTGAATGTCAACGGCGGTGCCTGTGCGCTGGGTCACCCGATCGGCGCGAGCGGTGCGCGACTGGTGGTGACGCTGATGCATGCACTGCGGCGCCGCGGTCTGCAGCGCGGTATCGCAGCACTGTGCATCGGGGGAGGCGAAGCAAGCGCCTTAGCCCTGGAGTTGGTGGCTTGAACCCTGAGCTATGCCGCGTATCTAACAATGGCCATACTCGAGACAAAGATTGACAGCCGGTCCGAGAGCTTCGCGGCTAACAGCGCGTATATGCAGGCCCTGGTGAGCGACCTCGAGGGCAAGCTCGAGCGGGCGGCCGAGGGCGGGCCGGCTGCCGCACGGGAAAAGCACCTCGCGCGCGGCAAGTTGTTGGCGCGCGAACGTGTACGGTTGTTACTCGACCCGGACAGCCGGTTTATGGAGTTTTCGCCGCTGGCCGGACTGGATCTGTACGAGGAGCCGGTACCGGGTGGCGGTCTGGTCACCGGTATCGGTTTCGTGCACGGCCGTGAAGTGGTAGTGGTCGCCAACGACGCGACCGTAAAGGGAGGCACCTACTACCCCATCAGCGTCAAGAAGCACCTGCGTGCCCAGGAAATTGCCGAACAGAACCGGCTGCCGGCGATCTATCTGGTCGATTCGGGTGGCGCATTTCTGCCGCTGCAGGATGAAATATTCCCCGATCGCGATCACTTCGGACGCATATTCTTCAACCAGGCCCGTCTGTCCGCGCAGGGTGTCCCGCAGATCGCCGTGGTAATGGGGTCCTGCACGGCCGGTGGCGCTTATGTGCCGGCGATGTCGGATGAAACCATTATCGTGCGCAATCAGGGCAGCATCTTTCTCGGCGGTCCGCCGCTGGTGAAGGCGGCGACCGGTGAAGATATCGATGCCGAATCCCTGGGGGGCGGTGAGGTGCACTGCAGGATTTCGGGTGTGGCGGATCATCTGGCCGAAAATGACGAGCATGCCCTGCAGTTGGCCCGCGACATAGTCGCTACCTTAGCGCGGGAGACTCCAGAAGCCACCGGACAGCGGCCGCCCGCACCACCCGCCTCGCCTCCAGAAAGTCTGTATGGCATTGTGCCGGCAGACATGCGCAAACAGTACGATGTGCGCGAGATCATCGCGCGCCTGGTGGACGGCTCGGAGTTCACCGAATTCAAGGCCCGCTACGGTCGCACGCTGGTGTGCGGCTTCGCGTACATCGAAGGGTACGCGGTGGCTATCCTGGCCAATAACGGTGTCTTGTTCTCCGATTCCGCGCTCAAGGGCACACACTTCATTCAACTCTGCACGCAGCGCAGGGTGCCCATGGTGTTCCTGCAGAATATCACCGGCTTTATGGTGGGCCGAGAAGCCGAACACGGCGGAATTGCCAAGCACGGTGCCAAGATGGTGGCCGCCGTGGCCTGTGCCGGCGTGCCGAAGTTCACCGTGATTATCGGCGGTTCCTTCGGCGCTGGAAACTACGCCATGTGCGGCCGCGCTTATCAGCCGAACCAGCTGTGGGTCTGGCCGAACGCTCGGGTCTCGGTCATGGGTGGCGAGGTGGCGGCCCTGGTGCTGGCCAGTACCAAGGGAGGGGTCAGGCAAGGGCCCGGCGAACGCCTGGATAAAGCGGAGCAGGAGGCGTTTATGCAGCAGATCCGGGAGCGTTATGAAACCCAGGCCCAGCCTTACTACGGCTCCGCGCGGCTGTGGGATGACGGCGTGATCGATCCGCTGGAGACCAGGGAGCGCCTGGCGACGGGTATCGCGGCGGCTTACAGGCGGCCGTTCGCGGAAACCAGATACGGTCTGTTCCGTATGTGAGGAGAAGACAAGGAGCTGTAAATGGCTGAAGCCTTGCTCTGCACAAGCGATGACCGGGGCGCAACGACCCTGACACTGAACCGCCCCGAGCGGCGCAACGCCATCGACGGCGGGCTGATGGCAGCGGTCATTACGCGGCTCGACGTCCTGGAACGGGATCCCGCAACCCGTGTGGTCGTGCTTACCGGTAGCGGTGAAACCTTTTGCAGTGGTGCGGATCTGGCTTGGATAGAAACCGTGATTGAAGACGGCGACGCGGCCAACCAGGCCGATGCCCTGCGACTTGCGGCCATGATGCGGACGCTTAACGCGTTTCCCAAACCCACCATCGCCCGCGTCAATGGCGCCGCGTACGGGGGCGGTGTGGGTCTGATCGCCTGCTGCGATGTGGCGATCGCCGCGGAAAGGGCAAGCTTCGCCTTCAGCGAGGTGCGCCTGGGCCTTGTGGCAGCCGTTATCGCGCCCTATGTGCTCGCGGCTATGGGTTCACGCAACAGCCGCCGCCTTATGCTGAGTGCGCAGCCGTTTTCCAGCAGGCAGGCACAGGGGATGGGGCTGGTGTTCGAAGTAACGAAAGACGCGGCACTCGACGAAGCTGTCGAACGGCAGGTGTCGTACCTGCTGCAGGGCGAGCCGAAAGCCGCGGCGCAAACCAAGCAACTCCTTCAACGGCTGGTGGATAGTGACAAGGGGATCCTGAAACAAACCGCCGGACTAACGGCCCAGGTTCGTGCTTCAGCCGAAGCGCGTAAACGCGTGCGGGCCTTTCTGAGCCGGAAAAACACTCCTCAGGAGCATTGACGCCGATGGCAGAGTACCCGGAACAGGTCAGGGTCATCGAGGTCGGCCCGCGCGACGGGCTGCAGAGTGAGCCGGCGACGGTCGATACAGCCACCAAGATCGAGTTCATCAACCGGCTGTCGCAAACCGGGTTGCGGGTTATCGAGGCCACCAGCTTTGTCAGTCCCGAGTGGCTACCCCAGCTCGCCGATGCTGAAGCTGTCTGGTCAGGTATCCAACGGCGTGAAACTGTCGACTACCCGGTACTGGTACCCAATCGGAAGGGACTCGAACGCGCCCTGGCCGTGGGGGCGAAAAAGATAGCCATATTTACCGCTGCATCGGAAACTTTCTGTCAGAATAACATTAACTGTTCGATCGCAGAATCACTGCTACGTTATGAACCCCTTATCCATCGAGCAAAAGCCGAAGGCGTCGATGTGCGCGCCTATCTGTCCTGTGTGCTGGGCTGCCCTTATGAAGGCGTGGTGGAGGTGGGCCGGGTTGTTGAGCTGGCAGAGCATTTCACCCGGGCCGGTTGTTATGAAATCTCGCTGGGCGACACCATAGGTTGTGGAACACCGTTGCAGGCGCGGCACCTGGTCGCCTCGGTGGCGGAAGCCGTGCCCCTGCATCAACTGGCCATCCACTTCCACGATACACGTGGGCAGGCTTTGGCCAATATTCTGGCTTGTCTGGAACTGGGCGTTGCCGTGGTGGACGCGGCGGTTGCCGGCTTGGGCGGCTGTCCGTATGCAAAGGGTGCGGCGGGTAATGTCGCGACCGAGGACCTGGTGTATATGCTGCATGGTATGGGCATAGAGACCGGGATAGATCTGGAAAAGCTGATTGATGCGGGGTGGTTTATCAGTGATACCCTGGGTCGGGAGAACCGCAGTCGGGTAGGCGCAACAGGAGTGGCTCGAGATGGCGCTGTCACTGGATGAAGCAAGAGTGATTGTCACAGGAGGCGCATCCGGCCTCGGCTATGCAGTCGCGGAATATTGCGTCGGCCGTGGCGGACAGGTTGCGCTGCTGGATATCAACAGGAAACAGGGCGAGCAGGCCGCGCGGATGCTCGGCGAACGGGCCTCGTTTGTGGCCTGCGACGTCAGCTCGCACAGTAGCGTTAAGGAGGCGCTGCTCGACGCCAGGGAACAACTGCAGGGTATCAACCTGGCTGTCAACTGTGCCGGCATCGTTACCGGTCAGCGTGTGGTGGGGCGTGAGGAGTTGCTCCCGGCCGAGACTTTCAAACGCGTTATCGAGGTCAACCTTACCGGAACCTT
>CAJICB010000363.1_pt1 | contig 18777 bp, 18 predicted proteins | sample 9199491 | NCBI WGS metagenome assembly CAJICB01 (sample SAMEA7708320, study PRJEB35096) | sediment metagenome | biome: marine neritic benthic zone biome [ENVO:01000025]; feature: sediment [ENVO:00002007]; material: shallow marine sediment [ENVO:03000034] sea grass bed [ENVO_01000059] ... | reverse complement strand
TACTGTCTATCACGTAAACTTTGGAGTCGCTTTTTCGGAATCTCGAGCAGTGCGGTCGGGCTGTTCGCCGTGGCGCTGGCCGGTTGCGTGTTTTCGGTGGCGCTGTTTCTGAATGTGCTGCCGCGCCTGTCACTGGCGGCGTTGTTCGTGCTCTATCTGTCGGTGTTTCACGCCGGTCAGCTGTTCATGAATTTCCAGTGGGATTACATGCTGCTGGAAAGCGGGTTCATCGCCATGTTTCTTGCCGGCGGTTCCCGCCCGGCCGTGTGGCTGTTTCGCTGGCTGTTGTTTCGCATCCGTTTCCTGTCGGGCTTATCCAAGATCATCAGCCAGGACCCGAGCTGGGCCAACCTCACCGCACTGAACTACTTTTTCGAGACCCAGCCCCTGCCGCACTGGGGTGGCTGGTACGCCCACCAGTTGCCCGAGTGGCTGCTGCGCTTTGCCACCGGTTCGGCGCTGTTTATCGAGCTCCTGGTGCCGTTCCTGATGTTCATGCCGCGGAAAATACGCTTCTTCGGCGCCTGGCTCACCATACTCATGCAGCTTCTGATCATTGCCACCAGCAACCATAATTACGCCAACTTTCTGGTGCTGGTGCTGTGCCTGTTTCTGTTCGACGATCGCGCCGTCGGCCGCGTGGTGCCCGAGGCCGCCGTGCGCTGGTTGCACGGAAAACCGCCGGCTGCCCCGGCGTCGAAAGGTATGCGCGGCGTGGCCACGCTTGCGGTGGCGGCGGTGATTTTTACCGCCAGCGGTTTGCGGATGTGGGACATGTTATCTGAGCGGGGAAATCCCGAACCGGTGGCCAAGCTGCTGGCGTACCTGAGGCCGTTTCACATTGTCCACAATTATCACGTGTTTCCGACCATGGATACCGAGCGTATCGAACTGGTGATCGAGGGTTCCCTGGACGGCGTCAATTGGCGTGCCTACGAGTTCAAATACAAACCCGGTGACGTGCAGCGTCGGCCAGAAGTTATCGTGCCGCACCATCCGCGCGTGGACTGGCTGATCTGGTTCGTGCCCAAGCACCCGGCTTTTTCGGCCTGGTTCGAGCAGTTTCTGCAGCGCCTCTCCGAGGGTTCACCGGCGGTGCTCGCCCTACTCGAGGATAATCCGTTTTCCGGCCACCAGGTTCCCTACCTGCGTGTGAGCGCATATCGCTACCGTTTCGCCACTGCGGAGCGGCATGCCGAGACCGGCCAGTGGTGGGAACGGGAGTACCTGGGACCCTTCCTGCCCGCCCCGGGTATCTGGGGCGGCTCCGGAAAGGTGTCGACGACGCCCTGACGCTTGCGGCTATTCGTCGCGCAACAACAGCAGCGGGCTACGAGCCAGCACCGGTCGAGTCCCCCAGTATCCTGTCGTGCCCACCAGCAGTGCGCCGATCAGCGGGGTGGCGATCCAGAGCGGCCATTTGAACTGGTAGTCCAGGTGCATCACCTGGCTGTAGAGCAGCCACGCCAGGCATTCGGTGCCGCAAGCGGCCATCAGCCCCGCCAGCAGGCCCAGCGCGGCGAATTCGGCCAGGTGTGCGCGGCGCAGTTGCAGCCGACTGCCGCCGAGAGCACGCAGCAGGGCGCCTTCGTGCAGTCTCTCGTCGAGGCTCGACTGCAGCGCCGCGAACAGCACGGCGAAGCCGGCCAGCAGCACGAACAGCAGCACGTATTCGACGGCGAGCGTGGCCTGGCGGAATATGCGTCCGACCTGCTCGATGATCCGGTCCAGCTCGAGCACGGTGACCGCCGGAAAGCTTCGCACCAGTTCTCTCAACAGAGGTTTTTCCTCTTTCGCCAGATAGAAACTGGTCATGTAGGTGGCAGGAAAATCATCGAGTACCCCGGGCGGGAACACCATGTAGAAGTTGGGGCGGAAGGAGTCCCACTGCACGCTGCGGATGCTGCTCACCCGCGCCGTGAGGGCTTCGGCTCCGATCCGGAAGCCCAGCTCATCGTCCAGCCGGATACCGAGGCGGGCGGCCAGTTGCGCCTCGACCGAGACCAGCGGCCGGCCGCGGTCGGCGCTTCGCCACCAGCGGCCTGATACCATGGCGTTGTCTGCCTGCAGGCCTGTGGTCCAGGTGAGATTGAGCTCGCGATTGAGCGCGTTATCGCTGCGGGCCTCCTTGGACACCGCCTCGCGGACCGCCCGACGATTGATGGTCACCAGCCGGCCGCGCACCATGGGATACAGCCGAGAGGCGAGAATACCCTGGCTGTCGAGCAGGTCGCGCACCCCGTCCACCTGCTCGGGCAGGATATTGATAGCGAAATGGTTGGGCACATCGGCCGGGAGCTGGCTCTGCCAGGTGGTCAGCAGATCGGTGCGGACCAGGGCGACCACCGCCATGGCCATCAGGGTGAGTGCGAACGCCAGCATCTGGCTGACGCTGCTGCCCAGCCGTCGCCACAGGTTATTCAGTCCGAAACGCCAGGTGATTCCGACGCGCAGCCGCATGCGCCGGCCCAGCCACAACAACAGCGCCGCCAGCAAACCCAGCAGCGCCACGGTCGCCGCGCCGCCGGCCAGGACCGACAGCGTGAGGGACCAGTTGCCCGTGTAGCGCCACATGAGCGCGATGACCGCGGCGACGGCCGCACCGTATACCAGCCATGCGCGGCCCGGCAACGGCAGCAGATCACGCCGCAGGACACGCAGCGGTGGCACATCCCTCAGTCGCATCACCGGCGGCAGTGCAAAGCCGGCGAGGGTAAGCAGCCCGGTGGCGAAGCCGGCCAGCACCGGCCAGGGGCGTGCGCCGGACGGTGCCACCGGCAACAGATCCGCGAGCAGGTATAACAGACCGTGTTGAGCCAGCCAGCCGAACAGACAACCCGCCGCGCTGGCCAGCGTTCCCACGGCGGCGAGCTGCGGGAGGTACAATGCCAGCAGGTCCCGCTGCGAGGCGCCGAGACAGCGCAGCATGGCGCTCATGTCGAAGTGCCGCTGACTGTAGCGCCGCGCCGCCATGGCGATGGCAACGCCGGAGAGCGCGATGGCCGCCAGCACCGACAGACCGAGAAAGCGTTCGGCGCGTTCCAGCGCCGTGCCCACCGCACGCCGCCCCTCGCGGACGCCGATCAGCTCCTGGCTCGGCTCCAGACGCCCCTCGAGCCAGGCGCGGTAGCGAGCCACGGCGGTTTCGGGTCCGGCGAACAAATACTGATAGGACAGCCGGCTGCCCGGTTGTACCACCCGGGTCGCGGCCAGGTCGGTCTGATTGATCAACAGCCGCGGCGAGAGCCCGAACACCTCGCCGCCCTGGCCGGGCTCGAAGGTGAGGATGCGGGTGATCCTGAGGCTGTGCTCGCCCACGGTCACGCTATCGCCGACCTCAATGCCGAGCCGGTTGAGCAGTTCAGTCGCGGCCCAGGCCGCCCCGGGCCGGGGTACGGCGGAAGTCGCCTGCTCGGGCGCGAAAGGCGCGGAGGTGATGCGCAGGCTGCCGCGCAGCGGAAACGGCGCAGAGACCACTTTCACACTGGAAAGCTGCAACGCGTCTCCGGCGACCACCACGCTGGCGAACTCCAGCGTTTGCGTCAGGCGCAGGTTGCGCCGGCGCGCCTCGTCGAGCCATGCGGGATCGATGGGGCGGGGACTGCCGAGCGCCAGGTCCCCGCCGAGGAATTCGGCGGACTGATTGACCATGCCGCGACCCAGCCGGTCGGTGAAGAAACCGATGGTGGTACTGGCGGCCACCGCAATCACCAGCGCGGCCACCAGGACGCGCAGTTCGCCGGCGCGCCACTCGCGTCCCAACAGGCGCAGCGCCAGCCGGAGGCGGGCAAGCAGCGTCACGAGGCCGGCTCCGCGCCCATGAGACGGCCGCTCTCCAGGCGAATGCGCCGTTCACAGCGTCCGGCGAGTTGTTCATCGTGGGTGACCAGCACCAGGGTGGTGCGGTGCTCCCGGTTGAGCGCAAACAGCAGCTCGATAATGCGTGCCCCGGTGCTGCTGTCGAGGTTGCCCGTCGGTTCGTCGGCAAACAGAATGGCCGGCTGCATCGAGAAGGCGCGGGCAAGCGCCACGCGCTGCTGCTCTCCACCGGATAGCTGTTTCGGGTAATGGTCCAGCCTGGCCTGCAGGGCCACCCGCCGCAGCAGCTCGGCGGCCTGGCCGCGCGGGTCCTCTGCGCCGGCCAGTTCCAGCGGCAGCATGACGTTTTCCTGCGCCGTGAGACTGGGCAGCAGCTGAAACGACTGGAAGACAAAGCCCACCAGCCGCGCTCGCACCTGCGCCCGGCCGTCTTCGTCCAGGTCGTTCAGGCGCTGGCCATCGAGCAAGACTTCGCCCGCCGTAGGCAGGTCCAGCCCCGCCAGCAGTCCGAGCAATGTGGACTTGCCGGAACCGGACACACCCAGAATGGCCAGGGTTTCTCCGCTCTTGATCTGCAGGTCGATGCCGGACAAGATGTCGAGGTGGCCGGCCGCGGTTGCAACGCGTTTGCCCAGGCCGCGCGCATCGATCATGTTCACGAGTGTCTGTGTCCTTATGCTGCGAATTTCATTGTTACTGCTGCTGACCCTGGCCTTACCCTGTGTTGCCGCTCCCGGCACCATCCTCGTTGTGGGGGACAGCCTGAGCGCGTCCTACGGGATCCCCGTTGAGCGGGGCTGGGTAGCACTGTTGCAGGAGCGCCTCAGCGCCCAGTGCGGTGAGTGTAACATTGTCAACGCGAGCATCAGTGGCGATACCACGGCGAACGCCCGGGCCAGATTGCCCCAGGCCATGAGCCGTCACCAGCCCGACATCGTGATCCTGGAACTGGGTGGTAACGATGGCCTGCGTGGTTTATCACTGGCAGAAATGAAGGCAAATCTCGCCGCCATGATCGCGACTGCCCGCCAGCACGACGCGCGGGTGCTGCTGATCGGCGTGCAGTTGCCACCCAATTACGGTACCACCTACACGCGAAGATTCCATGCTCTCTATGAGGAGTTGGCGCGCGAACAGGACGTGACGCTGCTGGCTTCGCTGGTCGAAGGTGTGGGCACCCGACCCGAACTGATGCAGGGTGACGGGATTCATCCGAATGTCGAGGCCCAGCCGCTCATCATGGCCAGGGTCTGGGAGCATTTGCGGCCGCTGCTCGCGGAGCGATGAGTCACAGCCAGGTCGCGCAGCTGCGCAGCGCAGCCCGTGCCGAGAGCCAAGCGGCCGCGGAAACCTTGCCGCCGTTATGAGCCAGACCCTCGCTATATCGCATTACTGGAGCCTCGAACATGAACACAAGGACTGTTCTGTACCTGCTGGCGACGCTGCTTGTTGCCTGCGCGACCGTCCCGGAAACCGGGCGTCAGCAACTGCTGCTGGTGACACCGCAGCAGGAGTATCAGCTCGGCCTGACCGAGTTCGAGAAGCTCAAGAAGAGTACGCCGATTTCGACCGACAAGGCGAATACGGCCCTGCTGCAGCGGGTGGGCACACGGATAGCCGCGGTGGCGCCGCTTCCCGGCGCCCAGTGGGAATTCGTGCTGTTCGACGCGCCCGATAATGCGAACGCCTTCTGCCTGCCGGGGGGCAAGGTCGGTGTGTACTCGGGCATTCTGGCCGTGACCCGGGACGAGGCCGGGCTGGCCACGGTCATCGGTCATGAAGTCGCCCACGCGGTGGCGCGCCACGGCGCCGAACGGCTTTCCCAGGGGCTGCTGCTCCAATACGGCGGAGAGCTGCTCAGCCAGGTATTGCAGACCCAGCCGCAGGCCGCTCAGCAGCTCATCCTGGGCGCCTATGGGATCGGCGGCCGGGTGGGCGTGGTACTCCCTCACTCCAGGAGTCAGGAACTCGAGGCGGACCGCGTCGGCTTGCTGTACATGGCGCGTGCCGGCTACGATCCGCGTCAGGCGGTGGTGTTCTGGCAGCGCTTCAGCGCACACGCGCAGAGCAGCGGGAGCAGCCCCGTCGAGTTCTTGAGTACCCACCCGCTGGACAGCACGCGTATCGCCCGGCTGGAGGCAATTCTGCCCGCGGCGATGTCCGAGTATCGCAGGGTCGCGCCCGCGCAGTAATGGCCGTGCGGCGACGGCGACAGCCGCCGGTGGGTGGCGCTATCTGAGCGGGAGACGATCATGGCTGAGCTGGGCCACGTGGTGTTTTATGTTCGCGACCTGCAGGAGTCGCTGCAGTTTTACGCGACGATTGTGGGGCTCGAACTGCGGGGGCGTATCTTCGGTGACCGCGCCGCGCTGCTCAGTGGCGGGCGGACCCACCATGAACTGCTGCTCATCCAGGTGGGTGATGCGCGTGGGCCTCTCCATGGGAGACGGATCGGCCTCTACCACGTGGGCTGGAAAATTGGCGAGGACCTCGAGGCACTCAGACGCGCGCGGGACCGGATTATCGAGCACGGCTACCACATCGACGGTCTATCCGATCACACCGTGAGCCAGAGCATCTATCTGCGCGATCCCGATGGCAACGAGGTGGAGTTGTTCGTCGATAATCCCCGCGTCGACTGGCGCAGCGACAAAGGCTGGATGACGGCACCGGTGAAGCCGCTCGATATCGACCCGGAGTGAGCTTACTGCTGCTCGCGCGGTGCGCCGAGCAACCACAACATCTGCAGCGTCATGAAGTCCTTGGCGTCTACGCTATCGCAATTTTCCGGTGCCCTGTCGGGGTGGCACTCCGCGTCCTGCTGCCGACGTTTCAGGGCGAGAATGATCTTGTTGCTGCGATCCACCACATAGGCGACCGCGGCTGAGACTTCCTGGTCGGAGAGCTCGCTAAATCCGCCTTTGGGAGGCATGCGGCCATGGCCCTTCACCGCGTGTTCAATCAGTGTTGCCAGGTCCTGGCGGACACGGGCCTCCCAGTCGCCCGCATTTCCGAGCCTGGGTGCGTCATAAACGCCCTCGCCATGGCAGCGCAGGCATCTGTCGGTAAATACGCTTTCGCCCAGCGCCAGGTCGTAGCTCGGGGCGCCGGGACTCGCCGGCATAACCGAACGGGTAACCAGTTTTCCGGATGCGACATCGTTGCCACTGTTCTGGTTACCGCAGCCGGCCATCAGGAGGACGAGGGGAAGCGAAACCCAGCAGCGCAAAGCTCTACCCATTTCTGATCTCCTGTATTCGATAGCAGCGCAAAGTGGTTTCCGGGGAGTATGGTACTGACTGGGCGCGGGAAAAGAAATGCGGGTTCGTGGTATCAAGTCAGGGGTTGACGCAGATCAATTACTGGAATTGCATATTAGAGAACACTAATATGTAATTCCAGTCAGTCGAAAGAGTGGTGTTATGCCAGCAACAGGCAAGTCGGTCCTGGCACGGGCCGCGTACGAGAAAGCCAAGGTCTACGAAATGCACTACGGATGCTGTCCCCAATGCGTACTCAGTAGCGTGCAGCAGACCGTGGGCCTGATAGGGGACGATGTTATCAAGGCCAGCCACGGACTGTCGGGAGGGGGCGGGCTCTTGGGCCTGGGCACCTGTGGAGCACTCAGCGGTGGCCTGCTCGCGCTGAGCTGCAAACGCGGCAGGGATCACGACAAACTCGATAAAGGGAAGTGCATTTCCAACTTTCGGGCAGGCGAGAAACTGGTCAAGCAGTTTCGCGACGAATTCGGGGGGATCACCTGTGAACAGCTGCAGAAGCTGTTTACCGGCCGCACCTACGATATGTGGGACGCCGAGCAGTACGCCGAGTTTGACCTGGCGCGCGAAGACCGCTGCGCCCACGCCTCGGGTATGGTCAGCAAGTGGGTGGTGGAGATGTTGTAAGAGCGGTCTGGAACCTTCCTCGCGATCCAATCAGCGTGCCGCGAAGCCGCATGCGCGCCTCGCCCACGGTCAGTTATTCGTGGCGCCCTGATCGATCCAGGCTCTGAGTTTGTCGAGCTCCGCGCGCGACAGGCCCGACTTTTGGTGCGGCATGTGGATCTTGGGGTCGGTCTTGTGTTCCACCATGCGCATCAGCGAGCTCGAGACGGAGGATTCGGGCACGATCACCGGGCCGAACTTGGTGCCCTGCATGATCGCCTCATAGCTCGCCACGCTGAAACCGCTTTTCTCGTAGCCATCGCCCCCCGGTTCGTGGCACTCGGCACAACGCTCCTGGAAAACGGGGAGAATGTCTGCGCTGAAACTAACCGGCTTCTCGGTGCAGCCGGTGGCGAATAACGCTGCCAGCAGCGAAACCGTTGCGCCGTGAATCGGCGAGCGCTTCGACGAAGACGTGGAAGGACGGGAAACATTGTGCATGGTGAGTCTCCTTGTACTCTATTCGGATAGTCGCACGTCGCAGCATGACTTTGGCGGGCAATTATAGGCATTTCAGCGTGAAAGTCATTGATTTTTTTCGAGCTCCAGGCACCGTTGACGGAACCGGAGCGGTCTCGCAGCGGGCCCCTCGGCGCAGGCGCGGTCACGCTGACGGCCGCTGGCCTGCGACGGCTCCGAGCGAGGAGCCTGTTCCCCGCTCGCAGGCGCTCGGCTGACGGTGCCGCCGACTGGATGAGCACCGGCTCAACCCTCGGTACACGTCCCAGCGACCGGTTGAGGGCCGGCGCGACTCGACTGGGCGCCCGACCTCACGAGGTCTCAATACGCAAGAATAATAATAATTAAAACAATAAAAAAACAGGTATAATTAATTAACTATATCAAATAGTGCGTTGGCCCGCGGCTGAGCTGATGTCGCACGCTCCTCGACGAGGAGCAGGGGATAGCCCGGCCAGGCGAGCGCGTGACTGTTGCGGCTGCGGCCGCGTGCGCGGGTCGTGAGCGCCCGAATGACCTGCGCCGCGTGGCCCGGGGCGGTAGCTCTGACAGGGTCGACTCGGCTGCTACGACTACGCGTCACGAGTTGTCGGCGTCTGAAGCGCGGAAGCGCTGCCTGCGCATCGGGACTGTGACAGAGCGCTGGCGGCTATTGCAGCCCCCTGCGGATCAGGCGTGGATTCCGGAGTGGCGTTTCGGCTCCGGTTGGCCCGTGTGACCCGACCGGTACGCGAAGTGCACGATGAACACCAGGGATCGCCTGTCCAAAGCGCCGGTGCTCCAATGCTGTGCGATGTGTGCGATAATCAGACTACAGATTCATTAGAGTTCCCTTCCCTCGATTGTTTCGCAGAGAGTCGCTGGGACAAGGGAGCCGAACCCGGTTCGCTTATGCGTTGTCCGCCCATAGAAGAAGCGACTTACCAGTGGCTGCAACGCCGTGTCGGCAGATGTCACCTGGATCAGCGGCTGGGAATCGAACGCGACTACGAGGCGCGCGTATTTGGGCAAGGCCTGAATTTCTTTCATATCGAGAACTGGTATTCGGTTCATCATCTGATCCGCAACGGCCTGCGTGTGATGTTGCTGCACCGGCGCGGCAGGCGCAATGCGCGAAGTATTCAGCTGCGCCACAATGAAGTCCGGCTGCCGGGCTTGCCGGCGGCGTTCGATGGCTATCGCATTCTGCATATATCCGACATGCATCTGGACATGGCCGAGGACATCCCGGCTGCACTGATAGAGGCGATCGGAGCGCTGCGGTACGACGTCTGTGTAATGACCGGTGATTTCCGCGCCAAGACTTTCGGTCCCTATGATGTCGCCTTAGCTGCGATGGAGCAGGTCCGCGCGCATCTGAGTGGACCGCTGTTCGGGGTACTGGGCAATCATGACACCATCCAGATGGTGCCGTGTATGGAACAGTTGGGTATCCAGATGCTACTCAATGAATCGCTCGCCCTGGAACGCGCTGACGCCACGGTATTCCTGGCCGGCATCGATGACCCCCATTACTACCGTGCCGACAATCTGGAAAAAGCCACCGGCGGGATTCCCCGTGACGGTACCGCGATTCTCCTGGCCCATTCGCCGGAAATATTCCGGCACGCCGCATATGCCGGATTTGACCTGATGCTTTCCGGCCACACCCACGCCGGGCAGATCTGTCTGCCGGGCGGCCGACCGCTGATGTGCAACGCGCGTTGTCCGCGCTATGTGTGCGCGGGGCCGTGGCGCTTCGAGAAACTGCAGGGCTATACATCTGCCGGTTCCGGGGTGTCGGTGGTCGACGTCCGTTTCAACTGTCCGCCGGAAATCACCGTGCATGTATTGCGCGCGCAGTGAGAGATCAGAACGGGCGCCGGCGGATATTGAGAGCGTACAGGATGCGCGACAGCACCAGCTCGAGCACGACAAACGCCGCTACCAGCCCCACCGCAGAGCCCAGCGTGATGCCGAGCTGGCCGCGTACCATCAGCGCCGGAAGCAGCGCCTCCGGAATCTGATCGAGTCCCAACGCCATGTCGCTGGAGGCGATACCGAGCCGCCGCTTGGTGAAACTCGACACCAGGTCACCCAGCATTGCCCCCGCAGCCACCTGCACGCCGATGGTCGCCGGCAGCGCCACCAGCACGGCTGCCAGGCTGGTGGCGAGGAACGCCACCAGGATGCCCCGAAACGTCTTGGACGGACCCAGCCACGGGCGCCCGTCGCAGAACAGCCGGCCGCCATCGAGCGCCCGGTCCCAGCGTCTGCCCAGCAGATGGCGGGCGATAATCGGTGCGCCGTTGGCAATCAGCAAGAGTAACAGTAGCTGGCTTACCGCGATCATTGTTGTTCTTCTTGGTAGCGTTTTCCGGCGCCGTCGGCGGGCGCGCGGGCTTATGGTCCCAAATGTACTGCGCTTGCAGCAGGATTTAAAGGGGGGCCGGCAGGGAGTTAGCCAGTTTCAGCCTCGCCAGGACGCCGAGGTGGTCGGACAGCTCATCCGGCAGAATCTGGTGCGACACGAACTCGAACTGGGGAGATATCAGTATCCAGTCCAGGCGTCTGGCCAGGGCAGGAAAGGTATGCAGCGAAGCGTTGTGCGGCTGGTAGGCTTTCAACTGCAGTGTCTCGGCGATCATGCGCACGGCAGACTCCGCATGCTGCCACTCGGTGTTGAAGTCGCCCATGAGAATCAGCGGGTGTCCGCGCGCCCGCAGCGTCTCGATCAACTCCAAGGCCTGTTTGCGGCGCACAGGGGCGCTAAAGGGGTCGAGGTGCAGGGAAACCACGTCGACTTGCAGCTGCGCGCTACCGGGCCAGTCGATGGTGGATACCACAAACCCCTTGGATAGCGGCGACAGGCCGGGGCTGAATGAGACCGACAGCGGTGCCCGCAGCGCCAGCCCGGATAGCAAGGCCGTGCCGTAGGACAGGCGGGGTACCTGGACGTGCTCGGCGCGTACATGATGCCTGAACGCGGCGCTGTCGGCCAGGTACTCCACGTGATTGAAACTGCCGCTCCAGAAAGACGGGCCATCCGCTTCCTGCAGGGCGACAATATCCGGCTCCCGTTGCTCGAGCATGGCGGCGATGGCGTTCAGGTTTTCAATGGCGGTGACGGTGGACTGAAACAGCTGGTGGAAGCCGTCCCGGCGCGCGTGGGCGATGTTCAGCGTCGCCACCGTAAGCTGGTCCGCTGCCGACACGACTGCAGCAGGCGTAAGGCGCGCTGGCGACCTTGTAAAGCCGATTGTAGGGGTGGTCTGTCCTCCTGTGCTTGCGCATGCTGCGAGCAACAAAGCGCTTGCCAGTGCTGTCCAAAGCGCGGCGAAAGCCCGGCGTGCGGTGCGCTGGTAACGGTTCTTGGGAGAAACAAGAGCAGTCATTCCGTGCAATGGCCACTGCGGGTCTTGTCAGACTCGTCCGTCCGGTGGCGGGCACAATACTCGACGAGGGCTGCCCTCAGCCATCGGCCGCTCGGTGTCGCGGCACCCTCGCCGTCCATTACCAGGTAGGCTTTGCCGCTCAGCGAACTGCGGCTTGCAGCCAGCTCAATGAAATCCTCCACCGTGTCTATCCTGTCCCTCAGGTATTCGTATTTGCGCTGCATGTGCCGTGCCGCTTCGGGGCCGCTGTAGCGTACCGAGTTGCGCACGAAAGTGTGCTGCGACTCGGCGACGTAACCGATTAGATAACGCACTACGGGCTCGGGGTCGGGCGGCTGGGGTCGGGACGCGGCCTGGGCTTCACCGACTGGCGTTGCCAACAGGCCGATCAGCAGCAGGAATAGAAGGTTCACGGGGACTAAGTCTTGGTCACAGGTGTGGATGCCGACGGCAGTATACAGCATGGGCGGCGGGCGCTGCGTGTTTGGCGGCCACCACAGCCGGTCTCTTGTCCCAGGGCACGAGCCTGTGAACGGTGCCTCGTATGCGACCTGCCTCGCGGTCGCGAGGCCAATGCAGACATCGAATCTGTTTGTGTGTATCCCTGCACCGCCCCCGTCCAGCCTGGATCCTGCTCACCTGAACGTGCCAGGGAGGAGGGAACGGTCGTTGAGCCAAGGAGCTCGCTGCGATGGTCCGTGTCACCCGGCTCGCTCTGTCAACGGCGTTACACTCCCGGACGGCAGCGGGCTCAGGAGCGGGGTACGCGTGGGGCGCAGCCCGCTCTCCAAGCTGTTCCGTCGCCGCGAAAACAGTCTTCCCGGCCAGGTTGAAGGCTACACCGATGGACCGGTACGCACTGCGCGGCGAACGCTGGCGCTGTTGCGCCCGGTGTCCCGCGCGGCACCCACAAGCTGGTCGGCGCCTGCCTGGATTTTCCCCGGTCCGTTGAATGTCGCGACGCCGGGAGGGCCATGGCGCCGGCGGGTGAGCGGCCCGGCTACCGCCTGTCGGTCTTGCCTCCAGCCAGCGGACCCGGACGCCCAGCGCCCATGGCGTAGCGCCGAGAGAACTCAGAAAAAAACAATTTATTCAGTAAGTGGCAGCCAATGACGAGGTGCCGGGTGGCTGAGGACACTGAACCGTATTGACAATCATTCGTATTAAGATCTAGAATTAGCACGAAGTCAGCTTAAGGTAGCGAGCATGATTGTTTGTCTCTGTAAGCAGGTCAGTTGCACGGAAATCCGCAGCGCGGCCGCCAGCGGTGCGCAGACACTGCGTGATCTCAGCCGCGATCTAGGGGTGGCCACCCAGTGTGGCAAGTGCGCCCAATGCGCGCGCGGGATACTCCAGGAGAACGTGCAAAGCGACGGGTCCGCCGGACAGGCCGCCTGAGCCGGTCCTCGCCTACAATTGCCTCGCCGCGCCCGTCCCGCGGCCACTTTTCCCCTGTCACCGAGCATGATCCAGCAGGCTGTTGAAACAGTTTCAGGTGAGTGCAAGGCAAGGCGCAAATCGGCGAAAAAGCGCAGTGTACACGTGAGTACATGAGCATTTTGAGCCGATTTGTAACGCCGTATCGTGCCGCATGAGGGTTTTTCAACAGCCTGCTAGACTGTGAGCTCTGACACTCGCAGCGCTACAACCAGCGGAACTCACATTGACCACAGGAGGAACACATGAAGGGTGACGAAAAAGTGATCGGCTACCTCAACAAGGCGTTGAAAAACGAGCTGACCGCCGTCAATCAGTATTTCCTGCACGCCCGCATGTATGAAAATTGGGGGCTCGCGGAGCTGAACGAGCACGAGTACAAGGAATCCATCGACGAAATGAAACACGCGGATGAGCTGATCAGGCGCGTCCTGTTTCTCGAGGGTCTGCCCAATCTGCAGGACATCGGCAAGCTGCGCATCGGTGAGGACGTGCAGGAAATGCTGAAGTGTGATCTGGACCTGGAACTGGATGCCCTACCGCTGCTGCGCGAGGCGATTGCGCATTGTGAATCCTGCGGTGACTATGTGAGCAGGGATCTGTTCAACAGCATCCTGGAAAGCGAAGAGGAACACGTCGACTGGCTGGAAACCCAGCTGGAGCTGATGGGCAGAATCGGGCTGCAGAACTACCTGCAGTCCAAGATGGGATGAGGCGCGCAATGCCGGTATTGCGTCCGGCGGCCTCGGGGACGACTCCGGCATGAGCCCGGGAGGAAATCTGTTCGTGGTTGCCTACCGCGTCCCGTTCGCGCCTGGCCGGGAGGACCGCTTCGAGCAGCGCTTGCGACAGCGTGCTGGCCAGACTGAGCAGCAGGCCGGTTTCGTAAGCATGCAGGTGCTCAGGCCAAAGAAGGAGGATGCGCCTTACCTGGTGTCGACAACCCGGCGGGACCGGGCGGCATTCGAGCCCTGGGTCGGCGGCGAAGATTTCCGCCCGGCACACCGCAACTCGATGTCCGCAGAGGCCTTCGGTGGTGGAGGCAAACAGGAAATGCACCAGGTCATCATCACCGCGGACGGCGAGTAGCGGCGGGTTGCGACGCCGTGTTTGAAACCGGATAGTGCCGACATCCCGTATCCCCGTTTCAGCTCATAAGGTCTATGACAGCTCACCCGTTCCGGGGCAGCGCGGGCAAGGTTTCGCTGACGCCGAGGTCGCGGCGTGAGGGACAAGGATTGTGTCGTGTTCCTGCAGTGGGCGCTGCCCCGGCTCGGCATGAGCTGGTCAGGGTTTCGCAAGGTGCGGCGCCAGGTCTGCAAACGCCTTGCCCGTCGGCTGCGCGCCCTGGAACTCGCCTCGGCGCCTGCCTACCGCAGTTACCTGGTCGCGCATCCGCAGGAATGGCAGATCCTCGACAGCTACTGTCATATCACGATTTCGCGCTTCTACCGCGACCGCCAGGTGTACGGCTTCGTCGGTGACCGGTTGCTGCCGGTGCTCGCGCAAAGGGCCGCGCAACGCGGCGACGACTGTCTGCGCGCGTGGAGCGCCGGCTGTGGAGGCGGGGAGGAAGCCTACAGCCTGGCATTGGTGTGGGAGCAACTGGTTCGACCGAGTCGGCCGGCGGTCGAGATGCGTATTCTGGCCACCGATGTCGATGTCCCGAGTCTGCGGCGTGCGGCCGGGGCCTGTTACGCCGCCGGCAGTCTGAAAGACCTGCCGGTCGGCTGGCGGGAAGCGTGCTTCGAGCGGCGTGACGGCGACTACTGTCTGCGCCCGGAGTACCGTCGGCCGGTCGATTTCCGCCGTCGCGACTTGCGCGGCGCGATGCCCGCGGAGCGGTTCGACCTGATTCTGTGCCGCAATCTGGCCTTCACCTACTTCAGCGCCGACCTGCAGCGACGGGTAGTGGCCGGCTTGCGGGAACGCCTGCGGGCCGGCGGCGCATTGCTGATCGGCGCTCACGAATCGTTGCCGGAAGGCGTGAAAGGCTTTACGCCCTGGTGCGCTTGTCGCGGGTTGTTCCGGGCGGCCGCCGAGAGTCCGCAGCCCGCTCGCGGCCCCTAGCGCGCGGCCAGTCCGGGCAGTACCGTGCGCGGACAGGCGGCATGTACCTCGGCATAGACCAGGGACGGCTCCCCCTGGTAGCGGCGCGAGAAGTGAAAGGGTACCAGGCGTTCAACTTCTGCCGCTGTCGCGATCTCGCCGCAGGCGCGCGCCGTGAGGTGTCCGGTGCGCACTGACTGGCGTGCGTCGGCGGCCACGAAGGTCGCCTCGCAAAACAGGGTGTCGGCCCCGCGTGCAAATGCGACAAGCCGGGTACGGTTCTCCGCGGTATCGGCAAGATCGGTTGCGTAGACCAGTCTCTGCCCCGGCGTGATGTGCAGCATATCGCCGGCAAGCACAGCGGCCGGCTCCCGGCGGCCGTCCGGCAGCTCGATTGCCGTGTCGGTTGCGCCCTGGTAGAGGGCGCGTTTCAGTTCACCCAGCCAGGGGCCCACCGGCAGGCCACACGCCGCCAGCTTTTCCTTCCGTACCTTGAGCGTCTGCGTCGTCTCGAAAGCGAAGGCCAGCACCGGGATGCCGTGATCCAGGGTGACCGCCCGGACGCGAAAGCCGTTTTCCTCCAGCAGTACACTGGGGGGCATTTCCGGCTGTTCGGCGAGCCGTGCTGCGGCCTGTCCGGTCTGCAGCCGATGGCGGACCAGCCGCTCACCCTGCAGCTCCAGAATTTCGAAACGCGGTCCGCGATCGCCGATCCTGTCCCAGCGTATGCCGCTGACCAGCCCCAGCACATGGCGAGTCAGCCCCGGCGGGCCATACAGGCGGCAGGTGGCGGATACGCCGATGCGCGTCCGCAGCAGCCACAGAAAACCGGCGATATGGTCGAAATGGGCGTGACTGATGAATACATCGCTGACCTGGTGAGCGACGCGCGCGGCCAGCCGTCCCGATTCGCCGAGGTCAAACAGCAGGCTGCGCTTCTGGTGGCGGAGCCGCAGGTGCAGGAGCGGGTCGCCGAATACGCCGTTTACCAGGGTGGCCGTTGCCGAGCCCATGCGCACCAGCGGGCGCGGACCCGGGTCGCTACCGGCGGCGTGCGGCGGCAGCATGTCGGGTGGTGGCCTGACCCAGGCGGTGCCGGGCGTGCCGGGCGTGGCACTGGCGAGCAGACCATCGCCCATGCGTTGCGCGTCGCGGATCAGCAGGATGACCGAATCGGGAACAGCCAGCGGTGCGCGAACGCTGAGGCTGCCGGCGTCCTTGGCGGTGATCTCGCCCAGACCGAGGGTTGCGTGGCGCTTATCCAGCAGCGCCACCTGTCGACCTGTCCAGGCCGCGCTGGCACCCGCAGGTGGCGGCGTTCCCAGCATCCTTACCCGGTCCAGCGCCAGGGTATGTTCCGGGGCGCCGTCCAGATACCGATCCCAAAGGCGCGTCCGTGACCGGGCGCGGGCCCGCTTGCCCGGACGGGCCGCCGCCGTGTCGGCCGGGCACAGGAACACCGGCGTCGGCAGCGCGCCGAGCTCCTGCATCAGCGGCGGTGCCGCAACGTCCCGGGCGATACACAATACCGTATTCGCAGCGGTTGCCCGCAGCAACGCCAGCAGCAGCTCAGCGCCGGCAACGCCGCGTACCACCCCGGGGCCGTCGATCAGCAGCGGTCCCGGTGGCGCCCCTGCCATGAGCCGGCGCAGCGCGTCGGTCAGCGGCAGCCGGAAGCGGCCTGCATCGAGGCTGCACAGTGCCTCGCTGGCCAGCGTGTGCCAGCCAGTGGCGTCCCGGCCGCCGAGGCTGACCGTGCCGGGAATGCCGAACGCGGGTGACCCGGGGTCTGCACTCAGGCAGGCGCAGTCCTCTCCCGCCTCGTGCAACTGGGCTGCGAGCTGCGCCGCCAGGGTTGACTTGCCAACTCCCGCTGCGCCGAGCAGCAACACGCGGGGGCCGGCGATGAAGAGGGCGCGGGTCAGCCGCTCCGGGTCGCGCGGCAGGACAGGAAAGGGACATTCATCGCTCATGGCGGCACAAGTTCAGTATGGTCGGCGTGTTCGGCGCCCTTCGTGCGACGCGGATTTTCGCGGCGCAGGGTTCGCACCGCGGCCGTGGCCCGAACGCCATGCAACGACGCCTGACGCGGCAGGGTGCAGGCCCCCTATAGCGCCGGCAAATCGCTGTCACCGCGCAACCAGAGGTCCACGGCACGTGCACACTGGCGGCCCTCGCGTATCGCCCATACCACCAGCGACTGACCACGCCGCATGTCACCACAGCTGAATACGCCCTCGAGGTTGCTCTGGTAATCGGCGTCATTGGCGGCCACGTTACCACGCGCGTCCAGCTCGAGCTGCAGTTGCGTCAGCAGCCGATCGGTCACCGGGCGGGCGTAGCCGATTGCAATCAGGACCAGCTGGGCGGGCAGGCGACGCAGCTGGCCGGGCAGGGCGCGTCGGACGCAGTTGCCATCTGCCCGTCTCTGCCACTCGACGCGCTGCAACAACACAGCGCTGAGCCGTCCGTCGCGGGCCTCGAACGCGACCGTGTCCCAACTCCAGAGGCGCGCGCAGCCCTCCCGTTCGGTATCAGTCCTGTGTCGCGCAGGCGCGGGTTTCGGCCAGTGTGCGAGCACCTCCGGCTGAGCGGGGGGCTGCTCGTGGTACTGGACCTGAGTCACGCACCGGGCGCCCTGCCGAATGGCCGTGCCGACGCAGTCGCATCCGGTGTCGCCGCCGCCAATGACGACCACATCCTTGTCGGTGGCGAGTATCGCCGCCTCCGGCTCAATGCTGTCGCCCGCTCTGCGGTGATTCTGCTGAACCAGATAATCCATCGCGAAATAGATCCCCGGCAGCGAACGCCCCGGCACCCTGATGTCGCGCGGCCGCTCGCAACCACATGCAAGTACCAGCGCTGCGGCTGACTGCCGCACGCGGTTCGCATCGAAATTCACGCCCAGGTGCACACCGGTATGGAAGCGCACACCTTCGGTTTCCAGCTGCAGCAGCCGGCGGTCCAGAATCCGTTTTTCCAGGCGGAAGTCGGGAATGCCGTAGCGCAACAGACCGCCGGGCCGGTCTGCCTTTTCCAGAACTCTTACCCGGTACCCGGCGCGCGCCAGTTGCTGGGCACAGGCCAGGCCAGCGGGTCCCGAGCCGATAATCGTCACCCGCTGACGGGGTGGGTGACTGCAGTGGTGAGGCCGAATCCAGCCCCGTTCCCAGGCCCGGTCGGCGATCGCCCGTTCGATCGCCTTGATGGTGACGGGCTGGCCTGCAAGCTTGAGGGTACAGGCGTGCTCGCAGGGAGCCGGACACAGGCGGCCGGTCAGCTCGGGGAAATTGTTGGTGGAATCGAGCTGCTGGTAGGCGCGTTGCCAGTGCCCCTCCGTGACTAGCTCGTTCCATTCCGGGATCAGATTGTGGACCGGGCAATAGCGGTGGCAATAGGGCGTGCCGCAGTCCATACAGCGGGTCGCCTGGCGTGTGGCCAGGGTCTCGGGCATGGCGAAAACGTACTCCCGCCAGTGCCGCACCCGCCGCAGTGCGCGCTCCTTGCCCGGCTCCTGCCGCCGGTAGCACATAAAACCATATGGATTTTCCATTATTGCCGACACCGCTCGCCGCCTGTGTCAAGTCTAGATCATGTCCCCGTGTTGCCGGCCACACCCCTGCTGCCCGCATGGGATTGCTTGGCTCGGCGGCTAACCTCCTGTCGGCCGGCGCCGGACGGCGGCGGCCCATCCC
>CAJICB010000336.1_pt1 | contig 18820 bp, 16 predicted proteins | sample 9199491 | NCBI WGS metagenome assembly CAJICB01 (sample SAMEA7708320, study PRJEB35096) | sediment metagenome | biome: marine neritic benthic zone biome [ENVO:01000025]; feature: sediment [ENVO:00002007]; material: shallow marine sediment [ENVO:03000034] sea grass bed [ENVO_01000059] ... | reverse complement strand
GGGCGGCCCGCTACAGCCAGCAGAAAAAGCACGCCGGTTCGAGAGCCGTGTTGAACTCGGCATACGGCCAGGGACTCAATTACCTGCTCAACGAAGAGTCCGACAAGGCCACCGAAGTCCTTGTGCAGATGCTCGCGGTCGACCCCGATACCGTCGAGCTGCACCTCGCCCTCGGGAGCCTGTTTCGCCGCAGGGGGGAGGTCGATCGTGCCATCCGCGTGCACGAGAGCCTGATGGATCGCTCATCCCTGAGCAAGGAAGTGCGGGCCCAGGCCAGTCTCGAGCTGGGGCGCGATTTTCTCAAGGCGGGATTGCTGGATCGCGCGGAGCAGCTGTTTACGCGCATGCTGGCGGCCGGGGCTCATGAGACCGAGGTGTGCCGCCATCTGGCCGACGTCTACCAGCAGGAGAAGGAGTGGGAGAAGGCAATCGACATCGGCCAGCGGCTGGCGGGCACCGATGCAGCAACCTGGAAAGCTCGCGTGGCCCACTATTTTTGCGAGCTGGGCGAGACTGCCCTGCAGCGACAGGATATCGCCGTTGCGCTGGGGCGCGCCGAGCGGGCCCTGGCCGAGGATCCCGGCTGCGTTCGGGCGATGCTGCTGAAGGGCAGGTGCTTTGAGACGCAGGGCAGTTGGCGGCCCGCGATCGAACTCTATCGGCAGGTAGAGGATCAGTATCCCGGCCTGGTGCAGGAACTGGTCGACGACATCGAGCGCTGTTACGCCAGGCTGGGTGAGCCGGCGGCATCCGCCCGCGGGCAAAATGGTGTGCAGCAGGTGTCCGCTGCTGTTGTGCCCGACGACGCCGGCCCGCAAGGGGCGCTGCAGGGCACCAGCCGACATCCGCTACGCTACCGTTGCGAGGCATGCGGGTTTACCAGCAGAAAGCTGTTCTGGCAGTGTCCCGGCTGTCAGTGCTGGAGCAGCGTGAAACCGATAACAACAGGTGATCAAGAATGAGTCAGACCGCAGCAGGTGATCCGCGTGTCATTGTCGCGCTGGACTTCCCGGATGGCGAGCAGGCGCAGCGTTTTGTGGCGCATCTGCAGCCCGGGAGCTGCCGGCTCAAGATCGGCAAGGAACTCTTCACCCGCGAGGGGCCGGCGCTGGTGCGCCGCTTCGCGCAACAGGGCTTCGATATATTTCTGGACCTCAAGTTCCACGACATCCCGAACACGGTGGCGCACGCTTGCGAGGCCGCCGCCGCGCTGGGCGTCTGGATGGTGAACGTGCACGCCTCCGGGGGCAGCAAGATGATGGTGGCGGCGAGAGAGGCGCTGGATCGGGCTGCCGGCCGTCGACCGCTGCTGATAGCGGTAACGGTGCTGACCAGCATGGGTAGCGAAGACCTCCGGGAGCTGGGGCTGGATACCGATCCGCAGTTACAGGTAAGCCGGCTCGCCGCCCTGGCAAAAGCGTCCGGCCTCGATGGCGTGGTGTGTTCGCCGCGCGAGGCGGGCGGGTTGCGCGCGCAGATGGGCCCGAATTTTCGGCTGGTCACCCCGGGGGTGAGGCCGCGGGGTGCATCCCTGGACGACCAGACGCGGGTGCTCACACCGGCAGACGCCATACGCGACGGGGCCGATTATCTGGTCATCGGACGGCCCATCACCAGGGCCGAAGATCCGCTGGCGGCACTCGTGGCCATCAACCAGGAGATCAAGGCGGCAATGCGGACCTGACCAGGTTCTTGCGGCCTGGATTACGCGCGTAGGCAAATGCACGCAGCAGAATCAGAAAACACCCAATTGAGCCTGCTTTTTTGACAGCGGTATGATGCAGCCAGTTCCGAGCTCTGCGTCGGAACGCTGTGGGGGAACAAGGGATGTTTCCCCGGAACTCAGTACCCAAGGAGGATAGTATGAAAACGTTGCGCAACATGCTGGTGGCCTGTCTCTTGTGGATGCCGTTATCGGCTCACTCCGCACCGCCGGTCAATCTCAATACCGCCGATTCAGAAGCGCTGGTCGATGCGCTGGTGGGCGTGGGTCCCCAGAAAGCGATGGCCATAATTCGCTACCGACAGGACAACGGCCCTTTCAAACGCATTGACGATCTGGCGCTGGTCGATGGAATTGGTACCAAGACCGTGGAGCTGAACCGCTCCCGGATGATGGTCGAGTCTCCCAAGAAAAAACCCTGAGCGGCGGTCGGCGCGTCTTTCCCCGAGCACGCGAGGCGTCTCGGGGAAAGACGCGTTGGGGTTTCGCGGTTGCTTTCGGTGCACACGCCCCCTGCAGGGAAGGGCGTTAGCCTGGGCTTGCCGCCCGCGGAAGGGCCAGAGCTGCCCGAATACGGGAGTCAACGGATATGCCTCTGTCAGGCGGAGATGGCAGGGAAGCCAGTGCTGCTATGCAGGGATGGGGACGGCAGCGCCTTTCAGGGGCATATCCGTTTGCTTCTTCCTGAACAAAAAATCTCACCAATTGAACAGCATAGACTGATCGGCTCGAGCCCGGTCTTATTGACCGATAGCGGGGCTTTGGGTATCGTTAGCGGTCAGCCGATCTGCGGCCTACGATAACCAGATACTATGAATTATTATCCCGTGATCCTGGCCGGGGGGGCTGGCAGCCGGCTTTGGCCTGTTTCCCGTGAGTTCTATCCGAAACCGCTGCTTCCCATGTTTGGGGCTCATTCACTGCTACAGGATACCGTCACCCGCCTGGACCGCATCGGCGCCACCCGCAACCCTCTGTTCGTCTGTAATGAGGAACACCGTTTTCTGGTCGCCGAGCAGGTACGGGCGCTGGGTAAGGAGCCCGAGGCCATACTGCTGGAACCGGATGGAAGAAATACCGCGCCCGCCCTGACCATCGCGGCGCTGTATCTGGCTGATATGGATCCGGATGCTCTCATGGTCGTGATGCCCGCCGACCACGTGATTCCGGACCAGGAGGCGTTTACCGAGGCGGTCGAGCGAGGGTCCGGCCTGGCCGAGCAAGGTTACCTGGTCACCTTCGGCGTGGTCTCCGACAAGCCCGAGACCGGTTACGGCTACATACGTCGCGGAGCTGAGCTGGAAGGCGGCGGTGTCTTCCAGGTAGAGCGTTTCGTCGAAAAGCCGGATATGGACGCGGCGCAGGCGTACACTCGAAGCGGCGATTATTACTGGAACAGCGGCATTTTCCTGCTGCGACCGGATCGCTGGCTGGAGGAAATCGGAAAATTCCGCCCGGATATCCTGCGGGCCTGTGAAGCCGCCGTGGCGGGCGGCAAGCGGGACAGCGACTTTCTGCGTGTCGACAAGGCCGCGTTTGCCTCCAGTCCATCCGATTCCATCGACTACGCGGTCATGGAGAATACCGAGCGTGCGGCGGTCGTCCCCCTGAAAACGCCCTGGTCGGATGTGGGCTGCTGGTCAGCAGTGTGGGAGATCTCGGAGCGCGACGAGGCGGGCAATGTGTCCAGGGGCGATGTCCTGATCCACGACAGCAGGAATTCCCTGCTGATGGCGGACAAGCGCTGCGTTGCCGCGGTGGGCCTGGACGACGTCATTGTCGTGGAGACCTCCGATGCGGTACTGGTAGCCGACAAGAAGCGCTGCCAGGAGGTCAAGGGGATCATCGACCAGCTCAAGGCGAACGACCGTGAGGAATACCGCTTCCACAGCCGCGTGTACCGGCCCTGGGGGGATTACGAGGGTATCGACCTGGGAACGCGCTACCAGGTCAAGCGCCTGACGGTGAAGCCAGGCGCAAAGCTGTCCCTGCAGATGCACCACCACCGCGCCGAACACTGGATCGTGGTATCCGGCACCGCAAAGGTTACGCGCGGCGATGACGTTTTTATCCTGTCCGAGAACGAGTCGACTTATATTCCGATTGGCACCCAACATCGTCTAGAGAATCCCGGCACCATTCCGCTGGAAATCATCGAGGTGCAGTCGGGCAGTTATCTGGGCGAGGATGATATTGTGCGGTTTGAAGACGTGTATAATCGGATCGGCTGAAAGCCGAAAAATCAAGATGGAATCCAGGTCGTCAAATAATCTCTCTGATTCTCAAGCGATTCCGGTTTATATTGCGCCTTACGTGGATCGAACCGATGAAGTCAGTCTCATGGACCTTTGGGGCGTGATCGCCAGACGTAAGGGGGTCATGCTGCTGAGTTTCCTTGTATTCATGCTGCTGGGATTGGCATATCTCTATTTCGCAGACCCAGTATATAGGGCTAGCGCGTATCTGCTGCCACCGCAAGACCAGGATATACAGGGCCTGTTGCTTGGTTATCGCGGCATAGCGGAGAACTCGAGTATCGAGCGATACACCACCGACCTTGTGTATGGCGCATTCCTCGAAAACCTAAAATCACAAGGCCTGCGCCGTGAGTTTTTTGATAGCCACGAGCTACTGAGCCACTACGTTTTGGAAAAAGCGGGTAAGGAAAGCAGCGTCGACCGGATATTTGACACGAAGTTCAACAAGAGCCTCCAGGTTCAATTCGACAAACAGAACCCCGTGTTTGTGACGGTCAGTTTTGGCGCCGCTGATCCCGAGCTGGCTGCGCAGTGGCTGAATGAATTCGTTGATTTTGCCAATAAACGCACTATTGGCCAGCTATTCCGCAACGTCAATGCTGCGATCCAGGCGGAAATGGATCAGGTCCGCTACCAATTGACCAGTAAGTTGAAGTTGGCGGAACAGCGAAGGCTTGATGCGATAATCAGCCTGCGGGAGGCCTTACGTATAGCCAGTGCACTAGGCATCAAGGATTCAAATACTTTCCCCATTGCAATGGGCAGCAACCAGGCCGGGATTGCGGTAAACACCGCACAGGTGCCGCTGTATATGCGCGGCGCAGACGCACTCGAGACCGAAATTTCGGTGCTCGAGTCGCGCAAATCGGACGAACCGTTTATTCCCGGCTTGCGCGACCTCCAGGAGAGGAGGGCTCTTTTGGAAGGCATTTCTATTGATCCTGGCGCACTGTCCGCTGTCACGATCGATGCGCCTGCAAAGCCTCCATATCGGATGGAAAGGCCGAGGAAGGCGTTAATAATTACGCTGGCGGTTGCGCTGGGAATCATGGTCGGTATTCTTGCGGTCTTTATCGTGGAGTTCTTGTCGCGAGCGCGTCAGGAGCCGGTTTAGAGTATCAGCCCCGGAGCGAGTAGGCGCCCAAAGGTTAAGGAAGGACGGGCTCTAGCAGATAGGAGTTCTCCTGTATCGCAAGTGTTCATTGCTGGAGACAAGATACGCTCGACCGATTTCCTGTGCGTTCTCGTTCGACGTAAATGGGTTATTGCTTCCACGTTGCTGCTGCGGGTGGCGACCACAACAGCGTTAGCGCTATTACCTCGCTACGAATGCTGCTTTCTTCCACATTATTTCTTGAAGTCACGCGCTCCTGGACGCGTCAGTAGCCGACCGTAATGCATTCTGCTTACCTGTACCAGATCATCAATCTCTCGGTGGCCATACTGCTGGTGCCGTTGCTCCTACGGTACCTCGATGTGAGTGGATTCGTTCTCTGGTCGATCTTCACTACATTCGGCGGTATCACACTGCAACTCGAGAATGCGATTCAGATGGTATCTGTTAGAGAAATCGCCAGAGAATACCACTCAGGTAATGTTGTCTCGTTACAAGCCGCTATTCGGAAAGCTAGGGCAGCTTACACGATTCTCTCGGCATTTGTTCTGGTGCCCTTTCTTGTTCTGGGCTTGTTGTATCTGAACTACGTTGCCAGCGAAAAACTGGGACATCATGGAAGTATCGAATGGCTTATTTTCGTATCGGCATATGCCCTTAATTACTACTTCGGTACTAAGAGCGCGATACTGTTGGGTATGGCGCGAGTCGCACGATACAACAACGTCAACTCACTCACCAGGATCATCAATTTCATTGGCACATATCTCTTGCTGGGAATGGGTCTCTCGGTAATGGGGGTAAGTTTGAGTTTTGCGTTCTCGGTCATGATCACCTGTATTCTCATGTCATATTCGGCTCGAAAAACGCTGGAAAATTACTCTGCCTCTAAGGAGATTCCGATTCGGCCTGATGCCAAGTTTGAACACGCCAATTCATCGAATACTCTGAAGTATACCTTTTATATGCTTGCATCCTTTATCCTTTATAAAGGCGGCCTGCTGATCGCTACTATGATCTTTCCCGCTGACGTCGTTGGCGCCTACGGCTTGACTTTGCAGGCTTATACTATGTTGTCCACGCTCGCGATTGTCGTACCGTTTCAGGTATGGCTGCACAGGTTGGTCAGCGCGGTGACCACGGGCAGTCAGGAGAATACCTTGCGCGAACTTGCTGTCGGCATGCTAATCGCAAACACGATTTTCGTTGCCGGAGCGGTGCTGCTTGCGCTATTCGGCAACATGCTTCTAGTTCTGATCGATTCCGAAGTGATGTTGCCGGACGAAATGAACCTGTTCCTAATCGGCCTTGCGTTTCTGGTTGAGATGAACATCTTTCTACTGGTAAATTTTCTAATCATAGCGAACAATTATGAATTTGTCCGAGTCTACGTGATCATAAGTCTCTTCGGTGTGGCTTCGGCGATTATTCTGACCTGGTTAACGAGAAGCAGCATAGCTACTCTGATCGTAGTGCCGCTCGGTCTACAAGCCTTATTGTGCCTGCCTCTAATCTTTCGGATTACATGTCGTGAACTTGCGATCACGCCGATGATATTTGTGGGTCAGCTTGGCAGATTTATCTATCTGCGTTCATGAACTCTAATGCGCCGACATTGAGAAGGGCGAATGGTTTGGATATCGTGTTCGGCCGCGAACCCGAAACGCGATGTGTTCGCCGCGGAGCCTCATGAAATGAGAATCAGTCTGAGGGACGTGGGCATACTGCCGCTGCTCGTTAGTTTGCCGTTTATGTTCTATCCGAAGGCGCTGGCTGGAGACACTCAACTCTGGGTATTGACTGGCGCAACGATTGCATTTCTGACCTTTCGGACAGATAGGTTTCTCAACAGGCGGGACGGTGTTCTAATCGTACTAGCATTTCTCTGCATTCTCGCTTATGCATCCAGAAATACGTACGGATACGAGTTGATCAGGCATACCTATACATACGTCGCTTTCCTTGTCTTCTGGGTGGTGTGCCAGCGCGAGAAAGGCGAGTATTTTCCGCTCGCAGTGAAGGCTACGGTCCTCGTGTGGTTTCTCGTGGGCCTCTACCAGTTTCTGGCACTAAAATTCGGGTATCAAATCGAGTTCGTGGGTCGGTATGTGGAGGGGCGTGGCGGTGTCCCGAGTCTGACAGCAGAGCCGTCGTACTATGGAGGCATTTCGGTGCTCCAGTTGATGTACTTGCTGGACGACAGGAACGGAAAGAAAAACAAGATTTACGCGGTATTGGCCTTCGCATCCGTAATGATGAGCGGCTCCGTTCTCGCGATGATCCTACTGCTTTTTCCCTTGTGGAAATTGCCGTTGAATATCCGAATCGTAGGTTTGCTCTTGCTAGCAGAGCTTATCCTCTTGGATTACAGCTACCTATCATTTGGATTCGTGTCGCGTTTGATGGACTTGACCTCGAGGGGTACGGGCATCGACATGCTGTTGCTCGATTACAGCCTAAATCTGCGCGCTGGGCACATTTACTTCACCTTGGTCGAAAATCTGTTTCCGTCATTGTTCTTGATTGGGCCGATAGACTTCATGGAGGAATATAATAGTTTCGCGGTGAGTTCAGGGGTGTTGGTCCAGACCGGATCCAATTATATCTTACCAGCCATAGGCGAAATGGTGTACGGGTCTGGATTCCTGGCCGTCATGTTGCTCATGTTTTTCCTGAAGAGAGCGCAGGAGACCTGCGCAACGAGAAAGGAAAAAGTTGCAAAGATTGTCTTTATTCTAGTGTGTATGTTGAATCCGATCTCTATCGCAAACATTTTTTTGATTATATATGCTACGCAGAAAGGTAAGGCGGGCAATGAAAGCTATTGTTACAGGCGTTACGGGCCAGGATGGCTTCTATATGGTCCAGCAGCTATTAGGCAAAGAATTCGAAGTATTGGGCCTGACCATTAACCTAAAACGGGCGCAGGAGCACTTCACTGGCAATGCGGCCGCGCGCTTCAGGCTGGCTGAATTCGACTATGATCGGGCCGGTGCTTTCAGTAGCATCGTCGAGGAATACGAACCGAACGTCATATTCAATTTTGCAGCCAAGGCCACGGGGCAAGGGATGTTCGACGCGCCTTACGAAATCAACAGATTGAATGGGTGTTTCGTTGTCGATATACTTGAAGCTTTGCGAGAATCCCGGCGGCGCGACGATATCGTTTTCTGCCAAGCTTCGAGTAGCGAAATGTACGGCTACGTGAGCGAAACGCCGCAGTCAGAAGAGACGCCGTTTCGTCCCAAGAGTCCGTACGGCGCGGCAAAAGTATATGCACATAACATGGTGGCTATCTACAGATCGATCTACAGCGTCAGATGTTGCTCGGCGATATTGTATAATCATGAAAGCGTGCGCCGCTCAACGCAGTTTGTGACGAAAAAGATCGCAAATGCCGCGGCTCGTATCAAACTTGGTCAGGCAGACTCGCTTACACTTGGCTCCCTAGATGCGAAACGTGATTGGGGTTACGCCCCGGAATATGTGGACGCCATGTTTCAAATGGCGTGTGCGGACAGTTTAGAGGATTACGTGGTGGCGACCGGGCAGCTGAGCTCGGTGCGTGATCTGTGCGAGGCGGCTTTTGAACATCTTAATCTTAATTACCTCGATTTCGTAGAGTCGGCGAGTGATCGCTTGCGAACTACAGAATCAGTGAATTTGCATGGAAACCCGGCAAAGATAAAACAGAAACTAGGGTGGAGTGCTAAGAAGACTGTAAGAGAAATCATGGCGGAACTGGTCGAGCATGAAGTTAGGCGTCTGAAGGAATGAGGTTACGGTGCCGCCCTAGGACATGGCTTTGCTCGACGTTCCGGCAGCAGTGCTTTCCCATGATCCAGCAATTTCCGGCCGCTACGACGGTTGTAGTTGGCGCGGGTATCGGTGTTTGTTTCGAGGCTGCGAATACGCCGTTGTTGACGCGCGCAGAGACAAAGGTACCTAATAGGTGCGCCGGATACCTGTGTAGTCTGAAAACTTTGCCTTGCACTGAGGCGTAGCCTGTCTTGTGGGGCGTGTCCAGTCGGCACGGGTCGTGTTTGTGACGCTACCGGTATCTTGCTGACATTTGAGTGGGTCAACTAATCTGGAGAGGGTTCAGAGTGTATAAGTCAATTAGTGCATGCAGAATCTGCGGTAACACCAACTTAGTGCGCGTGCTGGAGTTAGGTGAACAAGCACTTACTGGCGTTTTTCCGAAGGATAGCCGTATGCCAGTAACGTCGGGTCCGTTGACGCTGGTGAAATGTACTGGTGAGAATACATGCGGCCTACTACAACTGGCTCATTCCTATTCGTTGGAGGAGATGTACGGTGACAACTATGGCTACCGTTCCGGATTGAACCCTTCGATGGTTTCCCATTTGAAATCGAAAGTTGATAGGATCAAGCGGCTGGGGATTATCGAAAAGCAAGACATCATCGTTGACATAGGTAGTAATGATGCCACGACGCTGAAACAATACGGACTGGATGATTGTACGCTTGTCGGTATCGATCCAACCGCCACTAAGTTCCGTAAATACTACACGTCGAATATAGAGCTGATTGCAGATTTTTTCAGTTCGAGTGCATACTTGGAAAAGTATGACGAGCGGAAGGCCAAAGTCGTCACGTCATTCTCGATGTTCTACGATCTGGAAGATCCTATCGCCTTCATGCGTGAAGTGGCGGATATTCTCGACAGCAACGGGATCTGGGTCTTCGAGCAGAGCTATATGCCGTTAATGCTTTCCACTAACTCCTATGACACCGTTTGCCATGAGCATCTTGAGTATTATTCGCTCTCGCAGATTATGTGGATGGCGGAACGCGCTGGCATGAAGATTGTTGATGTCGAGCAGAATGATGTTAACGGGGGAAGCTTTTCTGTTACCGCCCAGAAGACGAGCGGCCGTCTAGGCATATCTCCTGCTGTGCAACAGACCTTAGACGCTGAACGAGATCAGCGGCTGGACGATTTGCCGACGTATATCGAATTTGCCGAGCGTGTTGGTGAGTCGAAGCAGGCTATTTTGAAGTTTCTTGACGATGCAAAGCTTGCAGGAAAGACCGTCGCCGCCCTCGGGGCATCAACCAAGGGGAATGTCATACTTCAATACTGTGGAATCGACTCATCGATGATCGCGGCTATTGGTGAGGTCAATCCAGACAAATTCGGAGCTTACACACCAGGCACACATATCCCGATTGTTATTGAGGAGGAAGTGATCGCCAGTAATCCGGATTATGTCCTAGTGCTTCCATGGCACTTCAGGGAGTATTTTGAAAAGCAGCCCCGTTATTCGGGGCTGAAGCTTGTCTATCCGCTGCCGCGGTTATCGCTTGATTAAAATGAAAAAGCCTCGCTTCTTTTTTCTGGAACCAAGCAAGGTGGGTAGTCAGCACATTACGCTGATAGAAGGGTATCTGGCAGCACTGGCCGCTAGTAGGGTGATAGCGGAGAAGTATGAGCTTGTCCTTTGTGTATCGAAGAGCACACTTGCAAGTTTGCCACCTGCGCTGACCGCCCAATTCAGCTGCAATCCTGTGCCGGTAATGAATCCGGAAAAGCGCCGGCTGGTCTTAAAGACATTTGTCGAACTGTTCGTTGTGCTGCGTTATGTGGTGAAGCTTCGCCAAGGAGATGTATTGTTTGTTTCTTGCGTCTTGCCTACCACCTTGTGGTTGCTGGAAGCTGTGAATCGATTTCTGCGCAGGTCTGGTGTGCACGTGGTATTGCACGGAGAGATAGAGGGCTTGTTCGACCCGGCGCCACAGAGCTTCCGGGCATTCGGATACTGGGCGCAAAAATGGATGCGGTCTAGAAAGCGTGAAAGTAGAATATTTCTCGTTGTCCTCGATGATTTCATACGCGACAAGCTTGTTCAGGAGTATACGGAGAAACTGAGTAGCCGTAGCGTATCCGTGGTTCATCATCCGGTGGTTCCTGCCACTCTGGCAGCGTTGGACTATCCGCAGAGCAATCTCAGCGTCTGTTTCATAGGCTATCGCAGCCGGTTCAAGGGCTTCGATGATTTCCGTCGGATGGCGTCAGAACATCCTTCGGTTAGTTTTCTGGCGATAGGCGGAGCAAAGGTGGAGAACATCAGTACCGGCACTGTAGAGTACCTGAGCGCCAATAGTGACTACCTGTGCGAGATCTCAAAGTGTTCGGCGGCCTTATTCCCCTATACTGCTCTTTACGCGTGTTCTCTGTCAGCAGCGGCGCTGGACGCCCTGGCGGCGGGCGTCCGTATCGTGGCGCTGGATCGCCCATTTTTCCGAAGCCTCGCGTGGTATTTCGGTTCGGAGGTTGTGGCAGTCTGTTCCTCGCTTGAGGAATTCGGCGTGGAGTTGGAGGACAACAAGTTGTTGCTCAATCAAGAGCGTAGGGTTTCACGGCTGGAGCGGCTTTCCAGCTCCAAGTATAGTCTGGCCGCTGTGCAACGGTCATTCGAGAAGCTGGTGTTCAACCCGGCCTCCTAAGCATTATCGGTGTTCGCATGAGCGTAAGAAAAATCGGCAAGGAATTGCTTTCGCAGTATCCCTTTCTAGACGGTCTGTTTCGTCGATTCGTCTGGAGCAAAGTGTTCTTCCCCGAGAATGAGATGCGCTTCCTGAATGCTCTCCAAGCTGAATCGATCGATGTGGCAGTGGACGTGGGGGCGGCGACTGGCTCGTATACGTGGATTCTGAACCGGAAATCTAAAGAGGTTTACGCGTTCGAGCCCGGGCATATACACAAGCGGTATCTCAACAAGGTTAATTTTGGGAGGAAAATAAAGGTGATAGGTGCAGCGGTGGGCAGCAGTTGTAATCGGGTAAGCATGTATACTCCGGGTTCGGACTCAGACGCACTCCACTCGGCAACTCTGAGTGAGGGAAATCCGGTCGTCAGTCAAGAGGAGACATGCGTCGCTGAAGTCGATCAGGTTACGCTCGATTCCTTCCTAAGCGAGAGGCTGACACCGGATCGGTGTGTCGATTTGTTGAAAGTCGACGTGGAGGGCTACGAACTGGAGGTGTTTCGAGGATCCATTGCGATACTTTCAAAGCATCACCCGCTGATCATTTGCGAGATCGAGGTCAGGCACAATGCGAACTACTCGGCCGTTTTCGAACTGCTGAAGAAGCTCGGCTATTCCTGCTTTATCTATCGCGAGGGGGGCTTCGAGTTGTTTTCTGAGGACCATATCGAAGCGCTGCAATCAGAGGATGATCTCAAAGTACGGCTTAGCCCCAGTTACGATCCAGAGTCGAACAAATACATTAATAACTTTGTATTTCAGCATCCGCAGTCGCACATTAAGGTAAGAACATGACGCATCAAGCCAGAAAAGTATATGTTACCGGCGTAGCAGGTATGATCGGATCAAACACTGCACGCGCGCTATTAGAGGACGGGCTGGCGGTCGTTGGTGTTGATAATCTGTGGAGAGGAACCAAGCAGAACATAGCCGACCTTCTTTCGCACAGTAATTTCAGCTTTCGTCATGCGGACCTTATCTCTGATCAAGACTGGTTTCGCGATATGGGTCCTGAAGACGTCCTGATCCATATCGCGGATATCGTAGCCGGTATCGGGTATGTCTTCTCAAACGAGTGGAGTGTGTTCCAAAAAAATCTGCTGATAAACACAAATGTGGCTCGTGTGGTGAACCAGTCGCGGCCTGAGCGATTCATCTATCTAGGGACTGCCTGCTCCTATCCTCAGCACTTGCAGCGCTCAGTTGAGTCATCAGTTCTCAAGGAAGAGGATAAGTTTCCGGCGGATCCTGAATCAGGGTATGGCTGGAGTAAGCTGGTTGGTGAGATGGAATTCAAGCTTGCAACTAAGGGCACGGACACGAGATTAACCGTATTGGACTTGCATAACGTTTATGGGTGGCCATGCACGTATCGCGACGGTACATCGCAGGTAATGCCGGCATTGATATTTAAGGCGATCAACTCGGTCGAGCGGAAGTTGCCGGTCTGGGGAGACGGCCGCCAAGGCAGAGCGTTTCTCCATGTAGCGGATGTGGTTTCGGCTATTCGGCTAGCGCTGGGCTATTCGGGCGACTATTCCACTTTCATGATCGGGCCGAACCGCTGCACAACGATTTCCGAGCTTGCGAGTATTATCCAGGCACACCCCAAGATTGACGTTGAAGAGGTCATTTTTGACACATCAAAGCCCACGGGAGATATCGGCAGGTTCGCCGATTCGACCCGGGCTGCGCGGGAACTTGGATGGTCACCGAAAGTGGATCTTCAGAGTGGAGTGCATGAACTAATCGGCCGGATCATCGATGACTGGAAATAAGCGACTTTCGATTATATTGCTAAGCTACAACGATGCGCGGATAGAACGCGCGATTCAAAGTATCCGGCGTTTTGATGATATCGATACAGTCCAAATCGTGGTCATCGACGGCGGGTCATCGGACGAGCTCAAGCAACGGATAAGGGATCGTCTTGCGAGTGATGATGTTTTTATTTCTGAACCGGACAATGGGATATTCGATGCTCTGAATAAGGGGCTCGATGCTTCCGAAACGGAGTTTATCGGTTGGCTGGGAAGCGATGACATGTTCACGGGACAGGTATTGGCGAGTCAGGTAGTCGCGGCTCTCGAGCAGTGTGATCTGTTCGTGGCGAAGCTCAATTATTTTCGTAACGGTTATGTCACTCGAGTGGTGCACGCTTTGCCATCGCGCCTGGGGTTGGTGAAATTCGGGCTGAACAATCCTCACTTTGCGACGTTCGGTTCTGCTGATCTACTTCGGAGCGAGAGATTCAACCTGGAAATGCGCGGGTCCGATATAGAATATTTTATAAAGATATTCAATAAGAAACCCTGCGTCGCTACCACCGATGCAGTCGCTACGCTGCAAGAGGAAGGGGGCTTTTCTAACACTTCATACCTCGGTATTCTGCGTACCAATCTTGAATTGATCTCGCTGCATGCGCATTACACGAACTGGCTCCTTGGGCCTCTTATTGTGATAAGCAAATTGGGGTTCAAGCTGTTCTCGAAGGTTTATTACAAGGTTTTTCGAGCGCCTGTAGTCTGTTGTGAGTGAAGCCGGAGGCAAGATATCAAGAATAGAGTTTCGAGAGAGTCGAGCAGGTGAGAAAAGTCCTTGTAACGGGTGCTTCCGGGTTTATTGGCAAGCAACTCGTACGGCGACTCTCGGGCGCGGGTTTTAGTGTGCTTGCCGTAATGCGAAAGCCCGCGAAGGGCCCATGGGATCGAGCGGTGTTTATTGACCTTGGCAATGGGCCCATACCTAATGATTTGCTTTCGGGTGTGGGAAGCATTTTTCATCTGGCGGGTAAGGCGCATGCCTTGTCAGAATCAAAGCAGGATGAACACGAGTATTTTCGGATCAACACCGAAGGAACTCGGACGTTGCTGGCTGCTGCCCAGCAGGCGGGTGTACAGACATTCGTCTATTTCAGCAGCGTAAAAGCGGCGGGTGCTGTTGAGGGAATGATGAATGAGTCGGTTACTTGTGAGCCGGATACGCCCTATGGTCGATCAAAAGGAGAGGCGGAGAAACTGGTGTTAACAGGTGGCTTTGTGCCTTCTCCTGTCGTGATTCGACCAAGCATGGTGTATGGTGAAACGATCAAGGGAAATTTGCCGAAAATGATTCAGGCGATTCAGCAAGGTCGCTTTCCACCATTGCCGAATTTCGCTAATAAACGCTCCATGGTCCATGTGGATGACGTGGTGCAGGCGGCGATGTTGGTGTCTGAGAAGCCTGAGGCAGCAGGTCAAACTTATATTGTGACGGATGGCCACGCCTATTCAACACGGCAGATGTATGAATGGATATGTGAATGCCTGCACAAGCCCGTGCCATCGTGGTACGTGCCTCTGGGTGTGCTGAAATTATTGGCGAAGGCGGGTGACAGTATTGGCGTTATTCGCGGTCGGCGGTTCACGTTTGATTCGGATGCCTTGGACAAACTGGTCGGGTCTGCGTGGTATTCCTCAGAAAAGATCGAGCGGGAGCTGGGGTTCCAGCCGCAGCAGAATTTGCGTTCTGCGCTGCCGGAAATCGTCGGCGGACTGCAATCAAGACGCGCGTAATTTCTGCTTAAGCAGAGCCAACATCGTTATCCTCAACACCCAGGATCCAGCTTCTGTGTGGTGCGGCCGGGTGGGGGCCGGAAGATGGTAAAACGCCTGTTCGACGTGACTTTGGCACTGCTTGCCCTGTTGTTGTTAATGCTCGTCATGCTGATTATCGGAATTGGGGTCCGGTCGACGTCAAAGGGGCCCGCCGTCTATTGGTCTGATCGCATTGGGAGAAATAACCGAGTTTTCAGAATGCCCAAGTTTCGCACTATGCGGGTCGACACGCCAGCGGTTGCTACGCATCTGATGCAGGATCCGGATGTCTACCTTACTCCGATCGGGAAGTTCCTCCGCAAAACCAGTCTCGATGAATTGCCCCAACTCTGGAGCATCCTGGTAGGTGATATGAGCGTGGTAGGGCCGCGGCCCGCATTATTCAATCAGGACGACCTCATCCAGTTGCGCACAGAAGCCGGCGTGGACAAACTAAAGCCTGGGTTGACCGGCTGGGCGCAGATCAACGGACGGGACGAGGTTCCCATAGCCGAAAAGGTGAAATTCGACGTCGAATATTTGCGCCGGCAGTCGATGCGATTCGATCTACACATCATATTCCTGACCTTCGTGAGGGTACTGCATCGCCAGGGTGTATCCCACTGACCTGTTGTAACTCGTTGACTGAGTTGAATATTGCCTCTTTCCAAATTCAGGAATACGGGATAGAATACACGCTTGGCGAGGTCTGAACGCGTTGCGGCCGTCAGTATGCTGCGCGATCCTTGTGTACGGCACGATCAGAATAATCAGGTCCAGAAGTTAGCAGGCAGCAGTTAAGGGGGTTCCGCCGGTGTATACACCGAGAAAGCTATTTGATAACCGGTCATTGGCCATCCTTCATGATCTGGTGATGATCTCGGTTGCCTGGACCGGCGCCTACTGGTTACGTTTTAACCTCGGCTCGATTCCGGAGCAATACTTTTCTGCGGCGCTCTATGCATTGGGCGTCGTAATCGTCGTCCAGGCTATTGCGTTTCGTTTCTTCGGGTTGTACCGGGGGGTGTGGCGGTTCGCATCGCTACCGGATCTTATCCGGATCGGTAAAGCGGTTCTGGCAGGTACGGCCTTCTCAGCTATAGCCCTGTTTCTGATTACGCGGATGGAAGGTATTCCGCGCTCGATATTTCCGCTCTACGGCTTGTTGCTGGTTTCATTACTCGGGAGTTCGCGTCTGTTCGTGCGCTGGTCCAAGGATCGCCGCATCTATGGCGAGGGAGCGCAGCGGGTCCTGGTGGTGGGAGCGGGCAGAGCGGGAGAAATGCTGGTGCGGGATCTGCTGCGTTCACGGGATGAGTTGTACGAGCCGGTCGGCTTTGTCGACGACGCACTGAAGAAACAGGGACGCGAGATCCATGGCGTACGCGTGCTCGGCTCCTGCGATGAGATAACCGATTTTGCCGAACGGCTTGAGGTGGATTTCATTGTCCTGGCCATTCCTTCGGCTAATTCGGCGCAAATGCGCCGCCTAGTCGGATTATGTGAGAAGGCCGGCGTACCGGTCAGGACGCTGCCCCCTATGAACCGCCTGATGTCCGGTGAGGTGACGGTGAGCCAGCTGCGCGAAGTGTCAATTGATGACCTGCTGGGCAGGGAACCAGTGTCCCTGGATTGGGACGCGATTCGTCAGGGTATCAGGGATAAGAAGGTGCTGGTCACCGGTGCCGGGGGTTCGATCGGCTCGGAGCTATGTCGTCAGATTGCCAAGCTGAATCCTGCGCAGATCGTTTTGCTGGACCATAGCGAGTTCAACCTGTACTCGATTGAGGTCGAGTTGGAGAGCGCATTTCGCAACCTGGACATCAGGCAGTGTCTGACCAGCGTGGTCGACAGGCCGTCGATCGAGCAGGTAGTCGCACGCTACCGGCCGGAAATCATCTTTCACGCCGCTGCGTACAAGCACGTGCCGATGCTGGAAGGGCAGATCAGGGAAGCTGTACAGAACAATATTCAGGGCACCAAACAGATCGCGGAACTGGCCGATCGTTATGGGTGTGAGACCTTCGTCATGATCTCAACGGACAAGGCCGTAAACCCTGCCAACGTGATGGGCGCGAGCAAACGGGCTGCGGAGATCTTCTGCCAGAATCTGAACCAGCGCTCGGCGACGAGGTTTATCACGGTTCGCTTCGGCAACGTGCTGGGATCGGCCGGAAGCGTAGTTCCCCTGTTCAATGAGCAGATCAGAGCGGGCGGTCCGGTCACCGTGACGCATCGAGAAATAACAAGATATTTCATGACGATACCTGAGGCTTGTCAACTAATACTTCAAGCTAGCGTCATGGGTAAGGGCGGAGAGATTTTTGTGCTGGACATGGGTGAGCCGGTCAAAATAGCCTACCTGGCCGAGCAGATGATCCGGCTTTCCGGTAAAGTTCCCGGGGAAGACATCGAAATCGCATACACTGGTCTCAGGCCCGGCGAGAAGTTGTTCGAAGAGCTGTTTCACGAAAAAGAGGCGCTGCAGAGCACCAATCACAGAAAGATCCTGCTGGCACGCTACAGGGAGGTCGACTGGGAGTCTCTGAACAACATCATGCAGCAGATGCGAGAGGCCTGTGCGCTGCTGGATGTGTCGGCACTGCGCAGTCTTCTGAAGGAACTGGTCCCCGAGTGGGGCAGTGACAGAGGGGAAGCGGAAAAACCAACGGCATCCATTTCACAAGAAAGTGGAGCCGTGGCTGAAGTGAATCGGCTGACATTGCATTAACGGGGTGAAATCATGAGCAAGATACAGATCAAGAAGGCCGTTTTCCCGGTCGCGGGTTTGGGGACTCGCTTTCTGCCGGCCACCAAGGCGAATCCGAAGGAGATGCTGCCGGTGGTCGACAAACCGCTCATCCAGTACGCAGCCGAGGAGGCGATAGCCGCCGGTGTCGACGAGTTGATTTTTGTCACCAGTAGCAGCAAGCGCGCCATCGAGGATCATTTCGACAAGAATTTCGAAATGGAGACCGAGCTGGAGCGCAAGGGCAAAAAGGATCTGCTGGAACTGGTACGGAACGTCGTGCCGAGGGGCGTTTCCTGTGTGTATGTACGTCAGCCCGAGGCGCTGGGACTCGGGCACGCGGTGCTGTGTGCCAAACCGGTGGTCGGTAACGAACCGTTCGCGGTCATCCTCGCCGACGACCTCATCGACGGCTATGAGCAGTCGTGCATGAAGCAGATGGCCGATGCCTTCGAGTACAACCGCTGCAGCGTGCTGGGCGTGGAACAGGTGCCACGTGAATACACCGAAAAGTACGGTATCGTTTCGTCGGACCCGATCACCGAGGGCCTCAGCCGGATCAGCAGCATTGTCGAGAAACCCAAACCCGAGGAAGCGCCCACGACGCTGGCCGTGGTGGGGCGCTACATATTGACCCCGCGCATTTTCGAGCTGCTGGAATCCACACCCCGGGGTGCCGGCGGTGAGATTCAGTTGACCGATGGGATTGCGGCGCTGTTGCAGGAAGAGCAGGTGCTGGCCTACCAGTTCAAGGGCAAACGTTACGATTGCGGCAGCAAGCTGGGTTATCTCAAGGCGAGTATCGATTTCGCCCTGAAGCACGAGGAACTGGCAGAGGACTTCGTGTCCTATCTGCGCAAGCGATTCGGCGAGGACGGCGGCAAGATCG
>CAJICB010000395.1_pt1 | contig 19815 bp, 28 predicted proteins | sample 9199491 | NCBI WGS metagenome assembly CAJICB01 (sample SAMEA7708320, study PRJEB35096) | sediment metagenome | biome: marine neritic benthic zone biome [ENVO:01000025]; feature: sediment [ENVO:00002007]; material: shallow marine sediment [ENVO:03000034] sea grass bed [ENVO_01000059] ... | reverse complement strand
TCGTCGGATATCGCCCGCGCCATTTTTAGTGTCCAGCCGCTCAGGTCGAGGTCGTAGCTGTTGACCAGAACATCCTGCAGGTCGCGCATTGCGAACAAGGAACTGATTACCGGGCGACTGTTGGACTGGACGTTGTCTGACGCGACGACCCGAATTCTGATCGAGGTGGGTATCGCCTACGGCAGCGATGTCGATAAAGCGATAGACAATCTCCTCGAGCTGGCGTGTGAAGATGAGCGGGTACTGGATGAGCCGGCGCCCGGCGTGGTGTTTGACAGGTTCGCCGACAGCAGCCTGAATCTTGCCTTTCGTGTCTACGTCGGGAGTCTCGCGGACCGTTTGCCGGTGATGACCGATATGCACCGGAAAATCCATCGCCGGTTCGCAGAGGAGGGCATCACCATCGCCTTCCCGCAGCGCGACGTGCATATGCTTCCTGGGGATATGCAGGCGGCCGTGCTCGGCGATAAGGGCTCAAGTTGATGTAACTGAATGTAAGTTAATATAAATATCACGCAAGATGTCGCGTGTAACCGGGGGATAAGGTGGCCTCCCCTTGGGGCGCCATATTGCTTTGTAACTATACGAAACCTAAGAAATAATAAGTCAGGTTTCCCGAATAAAAATGCCCAACCCGTAACCTGCAGATTTAACAAGCAAAAATACAGGGGTTCGCAAACCCCTCCCGACGCCGCCTTATTCCACTTTTCCACGATTCCCGGCTACAGCTAACAAGATGCTTTCGCTTAAGGGACGGTTGCACTCAGGAACAAAACCGTCTAAATGATCGTTTTCCCTTGAGTTACTAGCTCGCCATAGACAGGTCCTGATACAGCTGAGTACCCGGTATTATTTCCTTTACCAGGCACTTCGGTCAATGCGGTTTGTTAATCCGGTCCAGCCGGATGCTCTGAATAGTCTGCCCATTCCCAGCTTCAGGCTCTTCAACGATAAAGATCCTGTAGCCGTTAAGCATTGCAGAAACGTCGGAAGAAGTACCTTTGGCGTCGTGCCAGATCACCGCGATAATGTGCAAACATGAAAAAACCAGCACCACCACGGCCCAAAACTCATGCACCGAGGGCAGATAAAACATCCATGCAACCGGGTAGGCTTCCATCAGCAGACCGGTAACTGTCTGCACCCCCAGTATGGCTAGAATAACCAGATAGACCGGCGCCCATAAAGGGCTATGCGCATACCATTTGGGTAGCGGTGACTTGCCCCGTGTCAGGTAGAAGCGCAACATCATGCCCATCTTCCGAACGTCGGCACGCACTGGAACAAGGGCTTTCCAGTGCGCAGGACCAGAAGCAAAAAACAGTAACCATAACCGCAGGAAAAGGCCGAGCGTCAGTCCGATACCTGCGAGACGGTGCCAGTTGCTGCTTGTATCTGCAATGCTTGGTGCCCACTCCATCAGCCAGCCAGTCGCTATCAGCAGCATGACAGAAAAGGCCAGCAGCCAGTGGGCAAGACGCATCCATCCACTCCAGACCAGGGTTCGGCTAATACCGCCGCTGTTCACGGCCACAGCTTGTCAATATAAGGATTCGGAACAGGGCTTACTGGCAACATTTCCTCGCTACGCGTTAACGAAACAATATTTCCATACTGCTGATTGATGGCCTTACCCACAACTGCAGGAGTCATTTCAGCCACCCAACAACCGTTGCCGGGCTTTCTTCATTTCAAGCGACTGTCCAGATTGTTAGCTGGCCAGAGAAACATTCAGTCTTGCAACGGTTGCTTGATACTTACCGCACCACGCAAATCACCAACTTTATAATTTATCGCCCGGTCATACGGGTAAAGCGCTTCGAGCTGCGTGCGTACCGGTTCCGCAATCTGTTCTTTGCTACCGTGGCAGACCAGGCACTGTGGCGCAACGCCGATCGCCTTCATGAAACGCAATGACTTGCCAGCCGGCTCTTCAACGACTTCGAAATAGGCCATGTCTTTCAGCTCCTCCCCCTGCGCAGCGCGTTCCTCAAAGGCTTGCAGAACGCCCTGCTCCCACGCATCCGGCATCCCCAGCATCGGGTTACGCACCCGTGTTCCCACGCGGGTTACCTTCCAGCCCTTCCGCAGCGATACGTCATTGGCGATACGCGGTGCCTCATCGCGACATACTTTCATTGCCGCGACTGGACCACCCGACATCATTTCCTGTTTCATAGTCCCACCGAGCTGTTTCACAAACTCACCGGTGGTCTGCCTGGCGGCTGCGACACGGGCTTCGATGTCGGCGTCATTACCGCTGGCAGCGATAGCAGTGGCAGGTGCACCGACCAACGCCAGCGACATGGCTATAACCTTCAGTTTCATTGCTGTTCTCCTGTAACCTGTTTCCATGTAAATAATAAGGTCTGTGCTTGTGAGGTCGGCCGATGAGCGGCACAACCAGTGTGCAATATTGGCAGGATAACATCGCCAAACGCTAAATTCTGGGGCAATCATATCGCGGCTTGACGAATATAGCAGTCGGTACTTCCATTCTTTCTTCAGGGCCTGATTCACTCATCGGTGCAAGAGGATGCGACCGTCCGAACGCTGTCAAATTTCAGACGGGTTCTGCGACGCGCTTCACTGGGCAAGCACGCCACTGTTGATCACTGCTTACAAGTGTACGGCGAGAATCTCGTCTTTGATCTCGTCCGTCTTTTGGTCATCGACGTCAACCAGCATGAGTATCTGCCCGTCGTCGATCGCATCGCGAAACGCCGCCAAATCGGAATTGGGCACACTCACACCAATCATCGTCGACGTCCATGTGCCGGCCGCCGTGCTCGGCGACGTTGACAACATCAGATGTCTCTGGCAGACCCGCCTCCGGTATGTCTTCGCCGAGACGATATTTGTGGCGTTTGGCGACGGCATGAATATGCTCATCGTCGATGTCTTCAGCGCGGATGGCGTCGGCGACTTTTTTGGCCGACGTTTCATCACTGACCAGGAAATACAATCGTGTCGTCATGATGGTTACTCTCAAGTGTTGATTGAAACTGATCTGACTGATGGAAAAAAGCTAAATCCGGTTTGCTCTCTTCGATCGAGCCGGCCTGTGCTGTGCCGCGATCTACCCTGCCACTTGGTTCACCTTCTCCAAAAAAGGTGCAATCTACGAGTAAGTCGTTCAGGCTCATTGGGCAGCACGATGGTCATATCCCTCCAGCCATTGCTCCAATAAGGAGGTGCTGGTGGATATATCGGGCGAGTCATTACGGCGGACACCACGCGTGTGCGATCGGCAAACGTGTTGGCTCGAGACCAGTGCCTGTAGTGTGGGACTGTGATCCCATACTACAGGCCGGACCGCTGCCTATGAGGTAAACCACCGGGCCGCCGCCTTTGCAATGAATCGCCATATCGGCCGGCGCTTTACTACTGTTGACGCCGAGTGTCACGACCAGTGCAAGATTCTTGAGGCGTCGTGCCAGATCTATGTCCATCACCGCTTGGATCATTATCCATTTCGCATTCGTAACCGCCTTGCAACTGACGTTATTGCAAGCCTGTGACTAAGATTTCAACACCCAGGCCGTGCACCAGCCGTTCTCGTTGACACCTTTACCCGGGAATATCTGGCAAGCGCGCCATTCACCCGAGTCGCTGCGTATCAGGTTACAGTTCTTGCAGTACTGGTTAGGCTTGCGTTTCGGGTTGGTGGACTTATTGGCATCGTGGACATAACCTAGCGCCTTGGCGGCAGGGTCGTCTTCGGCGACCGGCGGCAAGTCGCCCGCGCGGGCTTGACTGTTCAACAGCAGACTGCTGACTGGAATCACCGCGACGCTCGTGAACGCCATTTTCAGCACCTTGCGCCGATCTTTGTCCAGTTGTGAGTTTGACATACGTGCCTCCTTCAGTTGGTGGCTTCTCCAAAGCGGATGGAGAAGCCGGGAAACAGTGGTTGAACTTCTCTGCAATTCTTCGCTGCGGGACCTACTGCTGGTTGGCGGGTTCATCCCATACATCGGTCAGCTGTTTGCGCAGAAGCTTTCGTTCGCGCAGTGCTTCCAGCTTGCGGCGTGCGGCGGCGTTGCGCCGGCGCTGCTCTTCGCGGTTCGAGCAGCGCGGCACGAAGCGTCCGGCGGACTCTGGTGTTTCGCTGAGTTGCGTAAACATAACGTCCTCTCCCGTTATGGTTTGGCGGCAGCGCACGGGCAACGTATTTGCCCGGTCCGCCGCTCATAATGTCTAGATATTGTCGAATATTAATTTCTGGACTTCCAAGTCAGAAGAAACCGGCAGTTCGCTTCTCAAAGGGCGATTATCGTGCCAGCCACTATTAATAGGAAAAGTGGAGTTGTTAAAAAACCTAGTATTGTCCTGTGGATAATGCAGTCTTGCAGGTCCATCAGAGAGGTATTGTGGTAGCTCATGACGATTTCCTCCTTGCTTCGGCCAACCGGCTGTACCGGTATTGTCTAGGACAATAGTATAACTTTGCATTATTGTCAAGGTTATGTACGATACAATATCTAATTTTATTTCTGGTGGGATACTCCCAACACTCCACCTGATTTACAATCTATTGAAAAACGAGGAGAAAGTATGACAGAGCGACCGAACCTTGCGCCGACCCTATACCGGATTGGCGCCGTGTCACGATTGACCGGCATTTCCCCGGACGCGTTGCGCATCTGGGAGCGCCGTTATGCGGCCGTGTCGCCGCAACGCTCGCCCGGCGGCGGGCGCCTGTACAGCCCGCCGGACGTGGCGCGCCTGCGCCTGATGAAACAACTCGTGGACGCCGGTGATGCGATCGGTGAAATCGCGACCCTTGATCTTGATGCGTTGCAGGACCGGACGGCGGAGGCACACCGCCTACCGTCTGCACCGGGCGTGTTCACCGAGGCGGCAGCCTGTCGCGTGTTGTTGGTCGGAGAGTCACTGGCAAGGGAAATTCAGGCCGCCGGCGACACCCTGACCAGCATGACACCCGTCGCCCGATATGCCGATATCGACGACTTCGAGGCCCGTGCCGGTGATGCCGGGGCGGACGTCCTGGTGATCGAGCAGACAACGCTGCATGAGGACACCGCCAAACGGGTGGTCGATTGGCTGACTCGGGCCAAAGCCGCGCACGCCGTGGTGGTATACCGCTATGCATCGACGGAGGCGCTGAAGCGGCTGCCGGCCTCGACATGTTCGGCCTTGCGCGCCCCGGTCGATGCGCGCACCCTGCAGGCACATTGCCTATCGGTGATGCATACCGCGTCCATCCTTCCCGTGCCGGCAGAGACCGATGGTGCTGCGATAACGCAGCCCGCGCCGCGGCGGCGTTACGACGATGAGACGCTGGCGCAGCTGGCCGTGCTGTCTTCAACGGTCAAGTGCGAATGCCCCAGGCATCTAGCCGAGCTGATTGCCGGTCTCTCCGGCTTCGAGCGTTACAGTGCCGAGTGCGAAAGCCGCAGTCCTCGCGATGCGGCGCTGCATGCCTACCTGCACGCTACTGCCTCACAGGCTCGCCACATGATAGAAGATGCTCTTGATCACGTCATCGAAATCGAGGACATAAAGCTTTGAGGTTTGCCTCGGCAGTATTGTTTTCGAACATGGGTTGGTTAAAGAGACAGTGTGCCTGCGTTTGAACTGCTGGACCAGTACAGCAAGTCACACAAACTGTCTGATTACCGTGGGCAGTGGCTCGTGCTGTATTTTTACCCGAAGGATGATACCCCCGGCTGTACTACCGAAGCCTGTGAGTTCCGCGACGATGTATTCATATTGAAGCGCATGGGTGTCGCCCTCCTGGGTGTCAGTACAGACGACGTCAAAAGCCACAAGGAGTTTGCCGAGAAGTATCACCTGCCGTTCTCGCTGTTGTCGGACGCACGTGGAGACGTTGCCCGTCAGTACGGATCTCTGACCAGACTTGGGCCGTTGAAATTCGCGAAACGACACACCTTTGTCATCGATCCCGACGGCCGTACCGCCAAGGTCTACCGCAATGTCCAGCCGAAAACGCACAGTGATCAGATCATCGCAGACCTCGAAGCGCTGCGCGATCAGCAACCTCGAGTCGCTGAATGAGTTTCATCGACGAAACACTGCATTCGCTCTGCGCTACCCATTACGGTGTGCTTGCCGGTGTTGCTTGTTCCGTCTCTGGATCTGAATGCGACGGCTCGCTCACAAACACCGCTGAGGGCGTCCGCCTGGTAGCCGCACCCTGTCAGCCGGGTGCCTTGAAAACATGTGAATACGAGGTCCAACCATGAAGTACCTCAAAAAACTGCCGGATTCAGTTCGCGAAGCGCCAGGCCTCGAGTGGAAAGTGCTTAGAAAGCTCCCTTTGACTGTGTTGCTCGGGACCGTGTTTCCGCTTGTCATGAGTCTGGCCAATCGGTTGTTACCGCTGGAAGGGGCGGCTAGTCAAATCGCCAAACATGTCAAGCGCGTGGATATCATCGCCATCGCAACAAACAGATACCCCGGCTATTCGCGTTGCAACCAGCAGTTGTCTGCTCGGTGAAGAGGTGCGTTTTGATGGGGGACACAAGCACAACGGCTACCTCACCAAGACCCTGGCCCGCTATTTCGAAATGATCCCGTTTTGCCCGGAGGTGGCGATCGGGCTGGGTGTGCCTCGTCCTCCAATTCGTTTGATGAAAAAGGGCGGGGAGGTGCGTGTGGTCGGCGTGGACGATCCCGCGCTGGACGTCACTGAAGACCTGGTCGCGTACGGACATATGGTTGCGGACCGGTTGCACGATGTCAGTGGATACATCTTCAAGCGCGGTTCACCCAGTTGTGGCATGGAACGGGTCAAGATCTATTCTGACAAAGGTGTGCCGGTGGATTCGGGCGCCGGGTTCTTTGCCCACACAATTATGCAGGCGCTGCCGTTGCTGCCGGTGGAGGAAGAGGGTCGTCTGATGGATCCGGTGCTGCGCGAAAACTTTATCGAGCGTGTCTTTGTTTATCATCGCTGGCAGTCGCTGTGTCAGTCCGAACTGACGCCGGCTAATCTGGTCGACTTCCATACCAAGCACAAGTTCAGCATCCTGGCACACGACAAGAGGACTTATCGCGAACTGGGTCAGATAGTGGCCGCGGCCGGATCTGCCGATCTCCGGCAGCTGGTGGAGCGCTACGCCGCACTGCTCATGACAGCAATGAAAAAGCGCGCGACGCGCAAGCTTCACAGCAACGTTTTGACGCACATCATGGGTTTTCTCAAAGACAAGATCGCTGGTGGTGACAAGGCTGAGCTGCTCGACGTCATCGAAAAATATCGAGTTGGACAAATCCCCCTCATTGTGCCGATCACGCTGTTGAAGCATCACCTGAGGCGTTATCCCGATCCCTATATCGAACGCCAGTATTACCTCAATCCGCGTCCGGAGGAGCTGATGCTGCGCAACAGCCTGTAAGCGTCAGAGTGATCCAAGGCCCCGCGTGTCCGGCTTTGGATGCGGAAACCACCAGCCGAAAGTCGATATAATCCTCGCGATGCGCCGCATTGCCGGGCTCATCCTTGATCGATGATTTCAAGATGCTCCGGATTAACGCAAAGCCTGTTTCCACAGCTTTGTCTGATGATTGCGCCATCCGGAATGGGGGCAACAAAGGCAGCGTAACTCGCGCGGTGTGCGCTCTCCATCTTGTTTCCGGACGCTTGTCTCACCATCATTCTGCCGTAACCGGAATTCGAAATCTGTCCCCGCCATAACCAGCAACCGGAAGAGGGATCCTTGGCGACGGAGGAAAGCAGCCGATCTCCGTTTCTCGTGTCTAACAAAGTACTCATCACTGTTTCTCCTCTTCATCAATGTACGCCGCACTGCGTCTCGCTAAGACAATCAGTGCGCCGCGTTGTCAGACGTAAAACCGCGCGGTTCTGTTGCGCTATGCGTTGCACTGCTGTTCGGAGTAACTGTCCGTTGATAACTCGCCGCGCAGCAGTTCAGTCCTGTGATGGGCTTCGGCGGCGCGCAGCAGCTTGAGATCGCGTTCGGACGACAGATCATCCAGATCCAGTGTCTTCGAAATTTCGGTAAACATGTCTGTGTAGCCGTTCATTTCGTTTCTCCAGTCAATGAGTGTTTGCGTCTTTTTGCTGCGGCAAGCCGCAGGGCAGGCGAACGGACCCGGTTGCGGCAGGGGCAGCAAAATTTGCAAATGTCAAAGAGTTGTCTAATAAATTCCAGGCGTGAAATTACACCCGCGTGTTCCTTGTGGCGCGAGCACGGTCGCGTCCCCTGCTAAGAGGAGCCGTGGCATCTTTAAAAAATGTCATTTAAATTAGCCATATGTACAAGCTTAACGGTTCTGTCTGGCCTGCGTCTGAACTTCCGATGAAATCGATTGCCGACTCGCTCCTGGTCGGCAGATGGGGGAAGCGTAGTTGTCCATTGACTAAGTGTCAAGGTTTTGTATAATACAAGGCATGCGTTATATCGGTAGAAGTGGCCGTCGCAAACTGACCGACCTCGCCGGTGGCAGCATCCACAGGCCGTCAATTAGCCATCGAGTCGAGCTCTCGCCGGATCGGAGCCGCGGCGCGATCCACTTCAATCCCCGAGGGTGAAATGCGTGTGCGTACGGTACTACACCGCGATCCATTGACTCCACAGGCGCTGAGGACGCACCGAATCCAGTTCAAGTACGCAGCCGGCGTATGACGCATGGAAACCGAAAGCAGTTCTGGCGCCGATTTCTCGGAGCGAGCAGGAGCCGATTATGACAATGAGAGCATTTTTGGAATTCTGGAAGGGAATGTTCTTTTTTGTTTCCACACTGACGGTGTCTGTCATTTTTTACCTGGTCGTGGTGAAGTGGCAGCCGCTGTGGACGGAAGGTTTCAAAGATTTCGGTGATATATCCGAATCCATCATGCACCTGGATCAGACTGCCAAACCGGTCGCTGAAATGGCACCGCTGATGCTGGCTGAAATGGATGCGATGCGAAACTCGATGATGGAGATGCAGCGTTCCATGAAGACCATCGAAGAGATCAACCCGAACGTCAAGGAAATGAGCTACATCATGAACCGTATGACCTGGGTGATGGATCAGCGTATGGGGAGGATGAACAACGGCATGGACCGGGTGGGAGACAAGCTTTCCCCACCTGGCATGATGATGCCGTTCAATTGGTGACGCCTGGATTTGGGGTGGCTGATGAAAACGCTTGTACCAACCGGCCTGCTGCAGTGGTAAAACGATGATGGCCGATAGCAAGCCATGGAGTTTGCGCCCGGCTGGTGCTTCTGATCTTGGCAAAGTCAACCGGGTGATCGAAACTGCGATTGACACCTGGCAGCTACCCGCACGTGTGAAGCGTCTTTCCAAGCCCGTGTATCGCTACTCTGAGCACGATCTTGGTTTTCTCGATCTGGTTGTTGCCGAAGCGAATGATGTCGGCATAGTTGGCGTGGCAGCCTGGGAGCAGGCGGAACCCGGTGATGCGCCCACGGGTCACAGCGCTTTACTCCTGCACGGGATCTATGTTGCGCCCGATCAGCATCGTAAAGGTGTCGGAACACAGCTTTTCGAGGCCGCCGAGAAGACTGCATCCTTGCGCGGCCTTGACGGGGTGCTGGTCAAGGCGCAACCGGGTGCAGGCGATTTTTTCTTCGCACTCGGGATTGAGCGGGTTCCGGTCGAAGATCACCAACGGGACTATCCTCACCGTTTCTGGAAGCCGGTAAACGGTGTCAGCGATGCCGCGCGCGGCTGATCTGCCCGCAAGGATCATTGAGACGCAGGTAAATCGGGTCTTTCGAAGATCATGAAGTGCTGTGTCGGTAGGAAATGCCGGGTCTCAACCCAGGCCAGGCCAACGGCCTGCATCTCTTCGATAGCCTGTTGCTGGGTCATCTTGTGCAAAGGCTTGATAGGTATTCGCGGGTCCTCGCCGCGGTACGCGATGAGAAAAACCTTGCCACCGGGGCGCAGAGAACGGACGATACCATTCATCATTTCGTAGGGATAAGCGAACTCGTGGTAGGCATCGACCAGCAAGACCGCATCGATGGCGCGGTCCGGTAAAAGCGGGTCGTCCGCTTCACCCTGCACCGGTATGATGTTTCGCACTGCGCGGCGCTGCTGGCGTTTGCGGATGATGTCCAGCATTTCGGGCTGAATATCCACTGCGTAGACCCGGCCGGCAGGGACCATCGTCGCCAAGCGGAAGGTAAAATAACCGGTACCCGCACCAATGTCGGCGACCACCGCGTCGGGTGGCAGCTGCATCGCCCGTACAAGCTCGTCGGGCGCTTCTTCGTAAATTCTGGATGTTCTCTCGAGCCATTGTGCACCGCGGTGCCCCATGACTTGCGCGATTTCGCGCCCGAAATAGTACTTGCCGGTACCATCCGGCGTCGGGGTGGCGTGGGTATAGCTGCCAGGCGCCGCGCGCGGCTCCTGGGCAAGGCTTGTGCCCGACGCCAGCATTGCACAGAGTGCGATAATGATGATGCGAAACAAGGTTTGTATCACGTACTCCGGCTGCTTTCAATGTCGGGTGACCGACCCGGGTGCCTGCAACCCGCTGTCCAGCAAAGAGGTGAAGGTGCGTAAACGCTGCGTCGCTTCGACGCTTTCCAGCAGCACCTGCTTGTCCTGTTCGCTGAGCGGCAGTGCCATGCTCAGACTGTTTATCAACCTGACCGTCGAGAGGCGTTCCAGCATGCTCCAGTCAGCCTGCAGCCCATTGAGTTCGAAGTAACGCTTCAGCATCCGCATCAAGCGATCGTGCTCGCCACGCAGCTGGTCCTCCTGGTCGGTGTAATCGTCGCTGAAGCGTGACCATTCCGGGACGATGAGACGGTAGCCGCGGGTGGTGGGCAGTTCCTCGCCGAGATCGAAACGACACACGCCGCTGAGTACCATCTCGATACGGCCGTCATTTGTCTCACGATACTGGGTGATGCGTCCGGCGCAACCGGTGTGGCAGAGCGCGCTTGTATCGCTGCTACCCGGGTCCGGTTGAATCATACCGATCATGCGGTGCGTACTGAGCGCATCGCTGACCATGTTGAGATATCGTGGTTCGAAGATATTTAACGGTAATTCTGTACCCGGCATGACGATTGCGCCGGGCAGTGGGAAAACCGGCAGCGTCTCGGGTAGCTGGTCGTACGGCACTACGAACGGACTGTAACTCATGGACTACCTCCCGGGCGCCTATCGCCCTTTTTCAATAAGCACGACTTTACTCTGCGCCACAGGTTCGGCAGCGCTCATCAACTCAACACATGCTTGTATCGTCGCCTTGAAGCATAAAACAAAGTATCGGTGTGTCGTAAGCTCATGATCAGGCAGGGACGCTACAGTGGCAGTTCAAACCAGCAATTGAATCAGTACCACGAGTACCGCGATCCATTGGAAACCGTTGATGATCACACTCACCAGGTGCAAGCGCCTGAAGCGACGGGCTGCACGCCAATCGCCGGCCATCTCGGCATCACGTGCCCGGTTGATAAGCGGCATGAGTACCTGTCGCGCAAAGGCAAACCCGGCCAGGACAAGGGTCGCCAAAGCGACTTCCCAGGTCACGCTGCCACCCGCACCGAGTATCAGAGCCGACAGGGCGATCAGAACGGCCACTCCCATGGTGAGGTAATACCAGGGGAAGACTTGCCGTATGAAAGGACCCGCGGTCTTCAAGGGTAATTTGCTGAAGACCAGCGGGGTCACCACCGCGGAGAAGAACGTCATTCCGCCAAAGGTCAGCGCCAGCGCCAGTGCGGCGATGAGGTAACTGATAGTGGACAGTTCCATGGTCTTTGACTCCTTGCCGAAAAGAGCATCGTGTTTGGGCGGCGTGCATTCCTGCACGCCGCTGTCACTCACGGTGTCGGTACCACGACGTTGTCAATGACGTGGACAATACCGTTGGCGGTTTCGTTGTCAGCACTGACAACATCGAGGTCATTTATCGAGAGTACCTGCCCCTGAACGGTCTTGAACTCGCGCCGCTGCAAAAGGTCCGCCGCCGTCAGACGTCCCGCCACAACGTGGTAGCTCAGTACGGCAGCAAGCATTTCCTTGTCGTCCAACAGCTCTTCAAGCATTCCGTCGGGCAGCTTGGCAAAGGCGTCATCTGTTGGCGCGAACAGGGTGAAGGGTCCCTCTCCGCGCAGCGTGTCGTAAAGATCTGCGGCAACTACCGCTTTGATAAGTGTATTGAAATCCCCGGCTGCTGTCGCTGTTTCAATAATATCCGGTTCATGCGCGTGCGCTGGTACCGTGCTCGAAGACGGCCCTGTGTCTTGTTGTCGCCCGGTCGCCTCGCTGCGCTTGCTGAGTGCCTCTTTATAGGCAGGTGTGCGATAGCTATCCGCCGGATACCTGTATGGTTTCATCGGGCCGTAATACCCCTGCATACCCTGTGGGTGCATGGGTGCCATGTAGCTTTGGCCATACGGCTTTTTCATACAGACGTGTGCATGTGTTACGCCACTGATCGCACCGAGCGCCAGTGCACATGTGCTGAAGAACAAGACTCGTTTGATCCCTGAGGTTGGTCTGGTCATTCTGAACTCCTTTTGATGTGGATCAAGCACTACAAATGATTAATAGTGCCTGTGTGTGTTTGCATCGCCGGCATGCGCTTCAAACAGCATGACGGCTTTGCATAAGCATGGGATGCTACCGGGGCATTAAAGTTCATTACTCGGAAGTGGAAAAATATTTATCAGACGATTGATCGCTTTTATCTGTGTGAGCAGGTCAACAAAACCGTATGCCGGCGCACGGGGTGTGGTGAATTCATAAAGGCTGTCCATAGGTGGGCATGTGTCTATGAGAACCCTCAGGCAACATGCGGTTCTGAAATTTACGATTTCGTGGCAGGTGGGCGCCGAACGAATCCCGGAATAGGGGTGCGAGCGTAGCAGCGGGGCGTAAAGGGAAGAGCTGATAAGAAACGCTTGTCCCGCGCGTACATCCTTTATTTTTGATCATTAAAGCCATTCCAGTGGAAATCCGAGTGAATTACAAACCGTAAACCGGCTTCTTGATCGAAGTAAACACTGCTACACTGCAGACGCATCATCAATAAGCCAATCTCTGTTCTGTATGTGACCGATCCTTGACGGAACGTACACCAGAACAGGGAAGTCAATGGACAACAACGCAATGAAGAATTCCGACGAACCGCTTTTCGATGACAACGACATCAAGGGCAGTCCAGGCGCAACGGCCAACCCGGCTGTTGGTGAACGTATCGGGCAGTTGGCGGATAAACAGTCCTACGCGGTTTTGTGTGTGCAGGGCGAAGGCCAGCCGTACGGCGCACTGGTGGCCTTTGCATTCTCGGAAGATCTGCGCCACGCGGTATTTGTCACGCCGATCGCAACCCGCAAGTACCGCCTGCTCAGCGAATGTGATCACGTTGCGCTGGTTATCGACGACCGGCCCAACAAGGCGGACGCGCTGATGGAAATCGAGGCAGTCACTGTCACGGGTCGTTCGCAGCTGATCGAGCGCGGCGGCGAATTTGACCACTGGGCCGGGTTGCTGGTCAGCCGTCATCCGTATCTCGAATCCTTCGTCAAAGCTCCCACCTGTGCCTTGTTTCGCGTCGATGTTGTGCGTTTTCTACATGTCGCGCGCTTCCAGGAGGTCAACCAGTGGATTCCGGACCCCCACTCCTGATCGCGCTCGATGCGCCCGGACTCTGGGACGAACAGCTTGTCGGTGGCAAGGCGGCAAAGCTGGCACAGCTCGCCCGTGCCGACTTCAACGTGCCGAGGGGTTTCTGCCTGACGACCCGGGCATACGATGCGTTTGTGAAAAATGCGCGGATTCGCGCAGCGATTCGCATGGAACTTGGCCGCAAGCCTATGGACGACATGCGCTGGGAGGAAATCTGGGATGCCGCGCTGCGGATTCGCGCAATCTTTCTCGCCCAGCCGCTGTCCGGCTCGCTGCGCGAAACGATCGCTGAAGGTCTGCGGGGTTTGGATACGTCCAAACCACTCGCGGTGCGTTCTTCGGCCGTCGGTGAAGACGCCGCCGGGCGCAGCTTCGCGGGACTGCACGAATCGATCATCGGTGTCCACGACAGGCAGGCCGTGGAAGACGCCGTGCGGCTGGTGTGGGCATCGCTCTGGTCGGACGCAGCCTTGCTATATCGGAAGGAACTGGGCCTGGATCCCGCAAACAGCCGCATGGCTGTTGTGATTCAGGAGATGATCGATGCCGATCGTTCAGGTGTTGCCTTTGCCCGTGACCCGCGTGACATGCGCAAGGACTGCGCGCTCATTGAGTCGGTACCCGGCCCGTGCAGTCTTCTCGTTGACGGCCTGGTCGATCCCGATCGCTGGGAGCTCGACCGTAAAAGTCACAGTATCATCGCCTGGCTTCCCGGTCAGCGCGACGATGCGCGGCACAATGATCCGCTGCTTGAAGCGCGTGATCTGGAACGGATCCTGGAAACCTTGTTGTCCGCCGAACAATTGTTCGGGTGGTCCCCCGACATGGAGTGGACCGGACAGTCTGATTCACTGACCGTGCTGCAGGCACGGCCGATAACCACTGCGGTCCCTGATGACGATGGAAAGCGAGCCTGGTTTCTCAGCTTGCGACCCGGCGATGCCCGCTTGAAAGCATTGCGCAAGCGCGTAGCTGAACGGCTGATCCCGGAACTGGAATCGGTCGGCCAGGCGTTCGCGGCCGAGCAACTGGATCTGCTCGAGGATCAGCAACTGGCTGATGCCATCGAGCGACGCGGTGCAGCCCTTGCCAAATGGAAGCAGATCTACTGGGACGACTTTATCCCGTTTGCGCATGGCGTGCGCCGATTGGCAACTTATTATAACGATGCGGTACATGCACAGGATCCCTACGAATTCGTGGGGCTGTTACGCAATCAACCGCTGGTCGCCAAGCAGCGTAACGCGGCCATTGGCCAACTGGCTCAACAGCTGGCAGCAAATGACAGGTTGCGATCAGCCGTTGAACGTCTGCTCGCAGAGTGTGACGGCACTCTGCATTGGCCTTCATTCCGCGACGCGCTGATCAGGCACGCTGACGCTGCCGTGGATTTTGTGCGTGGTTTCGACGATTTGAAGCAACGCTTTCTCGACGTCGCTTACGACCACGAGAGGTTGTACGATCAGCCCGAACCCATGTTGCGAAACCTCCTCGAATTGTCGCAGAGCCCGGGCCAGTCGCCCAGCGATGAACCGGAGGCAGACATGGTAGCCGTGCTGGAAAAACGTTTGCTGGACGCAGTTGGCCCGGAACGGCGTGAAGAGGCGTTCGAGCTTATTGAAACCGGACGCGTCAGCTGGAAACTCCGCGACGACGATAACTTGCTGGTGGCACGCCTGGAAAGCCAACTGCTGCGCGCACTGGATGAGGCCGCGCAGCGACTCAAAGCGCTCGACAGGATTAGCGGCGAAGTGCGCCCCAACGTTTCGCACGTCGAAATTGTGGCTGGAGCCCTGCGCGAACCATCAGCTGGTCCGATTACGCTTGAAGCCCCTGCTGAAAATCTCACAGCGGAGTTGTCTTGTACAGCGTCGGGTGAGACTCCGCGGCAAATGATAGGACAACCGGCTTCACCGGGTGCCGCCACCGGCAGGGTACGCTGCATTCGCGGGCGCAGCGACCTCGGCAAGTTCCGGCAGGGCGAAGTGCTGGTCTGCGATGCGATCCAGCCGACGATGACACACCTGGTGCCGCTGGCCAGTGCGATTATCGAACGTCGGGGCGGGATGCTGATCCACGGCGCGATCATCGCACGCGAACTCGGTATCCCCTGTGTCAACGGGGTTCGCGACGCGGCCGAGATCCTGAAAAACGGTGACCTGGTGACTGTCGACGGTCATCTGGGTATCGTAGCGGTCGGGGCGGCCGAGTTCGACCTCGAGTTGGGCGTCAAGAGCACCTGAGTCAGTACAAGACCCAGAAGGTGAGGGATTCGGTGGCCGGCGTCTCACGCCGTTGCTTTTGTGACTTCCCTCGACAGATGGGGTTCAAGGATGGCGCGCACGTCGACCTTCGCCCGCAAGCGTGCGGCCAGCAAGTACGAGCCGCCGAGCTTGCGATGGAGGAATACCGCATCAGCAGGCGGCGTGTGCCAGTAGCCCTGATCGAAGCTCAATGCCATACCGGCGTGGCGTATGCGCACGGCCAGATCACTCGTGCCAAAGTCGAAGCGGCCGCGGGTTCTGGCCGGTTCTGTGGCTAACATGAACAGCTTGATGACCGCCGCGCGCTGGTCCGCGTGGATGTGTTCCCTGAAATAACCGATCGTCTCTGCGTGCTCGGACATGGCGTCACGGTCGTTGCGCAATGCCGCGGCAAGCAGTCCGCGGTAGGCCTCGGCGACCGTGCTCGAATAACGCCGGGTAGCGCCGAAGTCGAGTAATCCCAGCTGCCCGGTTTGGGCGTTGTAGAGAAAGTTTGCAAAGTTCGGATCGGTTTGAATCAGCCCGAACTCGAACAGCTCGCGGAACAGCAGTCCGAGCAGCAAGCCAACGACGCGATCGCGCGTTGTCTGAGCGGCGGAGGTCAGGGATTCGACGGGCTCGCCCACCACTAAGTCCATGGCAAGAATATTTTCCCGGGTGAGGTCTTCATCAACGCCCGGCACCAGAAACTCCGGTGTATCTTCCAGCAGCATCGCGAAGCGTTGCAGATGTCCGGCTTCGCGGAGATAGTCGGCTTCGTCATGAAGCTGGCGCTTGGCTTCCTGCAGCAGCGGCTGCAGGTCCAGGCCGTTGGGGAGCAGGCGCGAAACTTTTAACAGCGTGGCCACGTTGTCGACATCGCTGTCTATACTCTGACCGATGCCGGGATACTGAATCTTCAGCGCCAGCTGCCGGTTGCTTTGCGAGATCGCTGCGTGCACCTGACCGATGGAGGCAGCCGCCATCGGCGTAAATGAGAACCGCTTGAACTGTTTCTCCCACCCCCTGCCGTGGGCCCGTTGCAAGGCCGCTATCACGTCGCTCATAGGCATGGGCCGGGCATCGGCGCGCAAGCGGGCAAGCAACCCGGCCAATTCGGCCGGTAGGATGTCCCCGGCGTCCATGGACAGGAGTTGTCCCACCTTCATGGCTGCACCGCGCAGCTGCGACAATTTCTCGGCAACGCGGTGGGCGTTGGCGGGGGTCAACACCAGATCCGCAGGGCGGGGCAGCTTGCCCTGTGCAACCTGGCGCAAACCCTCGGCCAGCATGCCGCCGGCGACTTTACCGGCGAGCCCGCTCAGATGTGCCAGGCGTTCGAACCGGCTGCGGGGCAGGGGCGAGGCGAGTGTTTTTGCTTTGCTCATAACCGATTCTCCATATTAGTTCATAGGCTACTAGCCGCGCCGGGTTGCAGGCGGGAATGAAAAGTCTTCCAGCGAAGTGAACTTGGTGATGCCGGCCGGCAACTTACGCAGGCGGCGCACGCCTTCCCCGCCTGTCCAGATCTCGACATCATCCGCTATCACTGCTCGCAGCTCGAGCAAATGCGAACGGATATTCCGGTACAGGTATGCACCACTGAATGTAACGCCCACCGCGTCGGCATGAAACTGCTGCACCGCCCGGCTGATCTGGTCCATCGGAACTTCGCCGCCGAGATTAATGGTCGAAACGCCGTGGCATGTCAGTATGCCGGCCACCATTAACAGCCCCAGCGTATGCTCCTCCCCGGGCAAGGTTGCAAGCAGCACCAGCGGTTTGCCGGTGCTTTTCCGGAGTTTGGCCATTTCTGTATTGACAAATCGGATCAGTTGCTCAGACAGGAAGTGTTCCTGAAAAACCTCCAGTTTCCCGCCGCCCCAGAGTTCGCCCACTGTACTCAACAGCGGAACCATCGTTTCGAGAATAAACTTTTCAAGACCCTGCTTTTCGTACTGCATCCGGAACAGGTTTTCTACCCGCCCGGCATCGGCGCAACGGATGGCTTCAAGTATCGCGCTGACGGTTTCATTAAGCTGCTCCGGCTTTTCAGGCTCCAGGCTGGTCTCGAGTTCATCCAGGGCATCCTCGCTGAGGGGCAAAAGCTTGCCCGGACGCATGCCCTGGTCCAGCAAGCGGCGGATCCTTTGCAAGCGCCTCAGCTGAATTTCCGGGTACTTGCGCTCACCTTTTTCGTCGCGTACCGGCGCCGGAAAGCCGTAGCGGCGCTCCCAGACCCGCAGCGTGTCACGCCCGATGCCGGTGTCGCGCTCAACCACGCCGATAGGAAAGAGTACTGTATTTTCAATCACTTGATATTTCCGTCGCTTTGATGGTTTCAATAATAACGCAATTTGTCCTAGACAAAAAGAAAAATCTGTGTATACTTGCACCACGAGCCTGACATAAGGCTCGCAACTCATTCGATATTGTTAGGAGAGACGCCATGAGTGACTATGAATTGCAAATTCGTGCTACTTCACAGTATTACGACAACCAAATGCGTGACGCTGAAAAAGAGGATATTGAAATCCTTTCCTCAGTCGTTCCCGGCAGCAGATTGCATGAAGTGATACACAATCCCATCGACAGCGGAATCGATGAGGGCTGAAACGTCCGCAGGCGTTTAGCCGCTCTCCGTAAAGCCCAAATGCGTATTTCGCCGGACAAGAGTTGTAACTCCATTTTGCCCGGAGAGGAATGAGCGACCTCTCCGGGCGTAAGCATCAACTCCAAAGGAATCAGACATGATCTCTGAACCGACAGAAAACCAGCCCGGCGAAGCAACTGCAAACCAAGGTATCGATGACACTGGCAAGCCGTTGCCCTGTCGCGGTTGCACCCGCCACTGCCGTTTCTACGGGCGTTTTGATGGCAGGCCCTGGCGCATGGATGACCTGAGCTGAACAAGCCAAGAGCAAATGCCGGTATGCATCTTTTCCTCCCTCCGGCAGACGTAAGGGCTGAGGTTTGAAGTGGAAACCGAACAGAACAAAGGGCTCGGTTTTCTGATGGGAACTCAATGACAAATCAAGTCAGAATGTTTTATGACGGAGGCTGCCCACTTTGCAGGCGGGAAGTGGAGCACTATCGCCGCCTGGATCGCGATCGGCGTGTGCGCTGGATTGACATCAGTGTGCAGAGAGAGTCGCTTGAACCCTTTTGTCTGACCGAGTCCACCGCCATGGCCCGCTTGCATGTGCTGGACGGTAAAGGACAGATGCAGACGGGTGTAGCAGCGTTTGTTGCCCTGTGGAGTGAGCTACCCTACTACCGCTGGTTGGCTCTATTCGTTCAAACCCTGCGACTGGTTCCACTTCTCGAACGTCTGTACGAGCCCTTTGCTCGCTGGCGAATATCCCGGCGCCAAAACCTCTGTTCGGCCTGATAGTTTACCACCATGCCCCCAATTTCTGATTGCCTTCCACACACGGGTTGGTTCAGAGCCTCGCTTGGCCTATTTGGAATCGTGGTAGCAGCTTTCTTCTTTGTTTGGCTACTGATTGGCTGGTTGGGATGGGTGCCGACAATGCTCGATGTATTCGGTGTCGCGGGCATGCGAACACCGGCGTCAATTACCGTGGCTGGCCTGCTGCTTGCCGCAATTTCATTTTGGGAGTGTTAGCAGAAAAGTTTAGTCAAACCTATAGGAGATCTGTTGATATGTTCAAGTTATCCGATTTTTTCATCTTGCTTGCTGTGGTCGTCTCATTCGCTGTATCGGCCTACCTGTGGTTCAACGGTTTCCGTGAGCAGGGGATTTTTACCGCGATTTGGGTTCCATCGATTCTAGCGTTCGGTATCTATTTCAAGCTTGCAGTTGTTGCGGCCAGGGGAGAAACATCATGAACGAACCCGACATTCTTTATCCTGCGATTTTTGTATTCAGCATGCTGGTGGTTGGACTTTTACTAACCGTATGGGAGTTTAAAAGTATGAAAAAATCGCTACC
>CAJICB010000166.1_pt1 | contig 20024 bp, 19 predicted proteins | sample 9199491 | NCBI WGS metagenome assembly CAJICB01 (sample SAMEA7708320, study PRJEB35096) | sediment metagenome | biome: marine neritic benthic zone biome [ENVO:01000025]; feature: sediment [ENVO:00002007]; material: shallow marine sediment [ENVO:03000034] sea grass bed [ENVO_01000059] ... | reverse complement strand
CCACCGAACGCCAGGAAGCCGATGCTGTCGCCCTGCCTGGCCGCCACGTGAGCGAGCAGCAACAGCGCGTTCAACGCCTGGTCCATGTGTCCGCACCCGTCGTCGCGGTGCCGCATGCGCCGGCCGCAGTCGAGCATGAAGATCACCTGCTGGTCGCGCTCGTCCTGGTATTCCTTGGAAATCAGTTTGCGATACCGGGAAGTTGCCTTCCAGTCGATCTGGCGCAGGCTGTCGCCGGCGCGGTATTCGCGCAACTGGTGAAAATCACTGCCCTCGCCCCTGCGCTGGCGTCGCCGCACGCCCATCTGGCTGAGCCGGTTCTCGGTCGCCAGCAGCGCGTAGTGGCTGACCTCGCGGAAGTTCGGAAACACCCGCACCCGGTCGTCCAGTGCAACGAAGCGCTTGCGCTGCCAGAGTCCGAAGGGCGAAGTGACAACCAGGTCCAGGCCGGCGTAGCGGTGATCACCGCGCCGTTGCGGGCGCACCTGGTACTCGATATGCGCCTGGCGTCGCCGTGGTATTGCAAGGTCCACGGGCAGTGCCCGGGCCTCGAAGTCCGCGGGATGGTGATCGTGCACGCGCACGCCTATGGCGCGGGTAGCACGGTTTTCCAGTTGCAGTGACACCCGTGACCAGACGCCGACCGGGATGGTGTGCCGTAGCTGACGCGTCGCCACAGGCAGCGCAGAGCGACGTACCAGAATTCCGTCCAGCACAACCGCGCCCAGCGCCAGACCCGCCAGCGGCGGCCAGACGCCACTGGCCCAGGGCGCAAACACCGCCAGCAACGCCACCCCGGCCAGTGCGCCGCTCAGCGTCAACAATGACCGTGTCGGGGTCATATTCGTGGGGCGTCGACGTTGGCCAGAATGTCTGCCAGCACGTCGTCGGGCCGGTAACCCTCGATCTCCAGTTCGGCGCTCAGCCGGACACGGTGGCGCAGCACCGCGGGTGCTACCGCCTTGACGTCGTCCGGCGTCACGAACTCGCGTCCCTGCAACAGGGCTTCGGCACGCGCGGTGCGCAGCAGCGCGATGCTGCCCCTGGGGCCGGCACCGATTTCGATACCGTTCCAGTCGCGCGCCGTGCGCACGATGCGTACTGCATAGGCCACGATCTGCTCGTCCACACCCAGCCCGGCCACCGCCTGTTGCAGCTGCAGAACATCCCCGGGTTGCAGCAAACGCCGCACGGCAGAGGTGTCCAACTGGTCACCGACATTATTCTCCGTGACCTGACGCACCAGCTGCTGCTCGTCCGCGTCCGAGGGATAAGCGATGTACACCTTGAGCAGAAAGCGGTCCAGCTGCGCCTCCGGCAACGGATAGGTGCCCTCCTGTTCGATCGGGTTCTGCGTGGCGAGCACCATGAAAGGGGCCGCCAGCGCGAACGACTGTCCTTCGATGGTGACCTGCTGTTCCTGCATCGCCTCCAGCAGGGCCGACTGCGTCTTGGCGGGCGCACGGTTGATTTCGTCAGCCAGCAGAAAGTTGCAGAACACCGGCCCCTTGCGTACCCGGAAACTCTCGCGTTGCATGTCGAACATGATGTGACCGCTGATGTCGCTCGGCATCAGGTCGGGCGTGAACTGCACCCGGTTGAACTGTCCGCCCACGGCAGCGGCAAGGCTGCGAACCAGCAGCGTCTTTCCCAGTCCCGGCACCCCCTCGACCAGCACGTGGCCGGCCGCCAGCAGCGCGATCACCACCTCGCGAATCACCTGTTGCTGACCGATAACAGCGCGCTTGATCTCGTTTTCCAGTGCCGCGGCCTTGTCCATCAACTGGGCGGCGGTCAGGGTTGCTTGTGTGTTTCCGTCCATCGCGGCTCCTTATCCCGAGCGGGTCAAATTTCGACTGAGGTGTTTCATCAATTTCTGTTGCACGGCGCTGACACGAATCAGCGCCTGCTCGTCCTTCGGCGTGGCATACAGGGCTTCCAGGACCAGTTTGCCGTCGAGACCGGTCTTACCCGCAATCCAGGTGCAGCGTGCCGGCGGTTCGAGGCGCTCGAGCCGCGGGTGACGTCTGCGCCAGCGGGTCTCGACGTGCGCCTGCGAGGCGGCGAACAGCGAACCGGCCCGGTCGGTGCGCCAGGCATAACCGGCGACGGCCTGCAGATGCTCCAGCAGATTGCGCCTGATGTTGTCGCGACGAGTCAGGCGCGGCCCGCTGCGCCGTGTCAGCCACCAGACCAGCAGCAGCAGCGAACCAGACAGGGAAACCACGAGGTAAGGCACGTTACGCCACAGCAGGGTGAGCAGCGATGGCATGTTACTGCTGTAAAGCAGCCAGACCTCTTGCTGATCCCCGACCAGATAGCTCAGAAACCAGGCGTGATCCCGCTCGCCCAGGGCATCGTTGCTCATCCAGCCACTGTCGCTGAGCACCGTGATTGAGCCTTCGCCCCAGCGCCACTCGAGCAGGTGATACCCCTGGTCTCCGGTCAGCCACCAGCTGGCGTCTTCGTCCCGATCATCCAGGACCCGGTCCGAACCGAACGCCACCTCGAGAGACGGACTTTCCGCCGTGTCCCCCTGCCCCTCGAGCTGGATGCGTACCGGGTCGGTGTCACCCCGAGGAGTTTCGTCGTCTTCCTGCGCATCGACGCGGTACAGGCGCGCGCCGAGCAGGTCGAGCAGACTGTTGCCGCTAGTCTCGTTCTCGTCGTCCCACAACTGACGAGCCACCAGGACCAGCTGTCCCCCCTCTTCCACCCACTGCAACAGCCGCTCCTCGCGCTCGGTCGGCAGGCTGGGACCCGGATAGTTCACGAACAGCACGCCCCGCTCGCCGGGGGGCTGCGTCAACCATTTGCGTCCGCTCAGGCTCTGTGCCTCGACGCCCAGGCGCGCCAGATAACGCTCCGCCGCCAGAAACGGGTTGCGCCGTGCCTCGGGTGATTGCTGAGTGCGCACCTGGCGCTCGCTGCGTTCGAAGTTCTCGACGAACCAGTACAGGCCCCAGGCACACGCCAGCGCGAGTATCAGGCCCCCGATCCACAGGGCGACTCTGTTGCTAGTGGCCGGGTTCATCTGCCACCCGCCAGTTATCACACAGGCCTTGCACCTGCTCCCGAGTGGGCAACAGGTGACCGTAGGCCAGGCGCACCCACGCCCGGGTCAGTGCGGCAAAGTAATCGCTTTCGGCCCGCGAACGCGCCTCCTGGACGCGTGCGACGCACTCCCCCTCGGTCGCGCTGGCCGGGATTTTCGGATGCCCCTGCTGAATGAACTTTGCCAGTGCACCTCGGTACAGCAGGCTCAACGCGGCGCGCAGGTCACCCTGTTCGAGCAGGGCACGGGCGCTGGCCACGATATCCGCCGGCAGACTCGCGGCACGCACGTCCAGTCCGAACAGCGTCACCGGCGCCTGTGCCGCCCGCGCTGAGCGGCGTGGAACAACGCTGAGCCAGTCGCGATTGCGCAGCAGCCACCAGCCGAGTGCCGCGAGGCCGAGCCCGGCCGCCAGCCACAACACCAGCTCGCCTAACTGAGCGAAACCCTTGAAGAAGCCCGACACGACATCGAGCAGCCACTCCAGCAGCCAGTGCGGCCCCTGCGAATCGTCCTCAGCGTCGTCCCGGTCGCCGATGTACTTCCAGTACTGCTCGCTGCGCTGTTCGCCGAAATCCGGGTCGGCGAGCACCTCGGTGATCGCGGCTTTGGCCTGTTCGGGCTCGGGCGCGCCCAGAGCCAGGGCGTCCGCGGGTATGGCCGCGGACCCCAGTATCACCAGCAGCACACCGGCAGCGGCACCGAGCCCCGCGCGTTTGCTTTTGTGTTGCGCGGCCATGCGCCGAAACCCCAGCTCGATGTCCCAGCCTTCCAGCTGACTGCGACGCGTCAGATACAGCGCGAAGCCGCCCGCCACATAGAAGGGCGCGATGAGCGACATGGCGACCAGGCCAATGGTGTTGTCCAGAATCGGGGTGTCCGGTCCCGTGTCGCTGAACAGACCACCGAGGTCGATCCAGCCCAGTTCCTCCGGGATCATGACGACGAGCAGGATCAGCGCCGAGATTTCCAGCGCCGTCTCCACCGCGAGGCCCACGAAGGTCAGCCAGACACCGGCCTGTTGGCGGCGCCCGAGCACCTCGAGGCGCGCCAGGCGGGCCTTGCCGGTCAGGCCCTCCAGCACCGCGACCGGCATGTAAAAGGAACGGTTGGGACTCAGGCGCCGCCACAGCAGATTGGCGAACAACTGTGGCCGGATGGTGCGCCACCAGCGCCGCGACATGTCGCGGCGAGCCGGTCGTGCGCCGAACATGGCGCGGCTCATCCAGAAAACCAGTGGCGGTTCGTAGAGCGGTTTCAGCCACCAGGCGAGCAACAGTGGCAGCCACGCCGGCTCGGGAAACAGGACCACCAGCAGCACCAGGAGCGGTACCGCGACCAGCAGCCAGAGCCCCCACAGCGGGAAAAACCACTGGCGGGCCATCGCGAAACCCAGGTCCACGCCCTCCCAGGCATTTCTCGGGCGAATCACGACGCTGACTTTATTCAGGTCCATGCCGCCCCCGCCCCGCCAGCGTCAGGTAGAGAATCACCACCAGCCAGAGCACGCCCGCCACCGCGTACTTCACCTCCCTGGCCGCTGAACTCGAAGACCAGAAGGCTTCGATGAAGGCGGCCACCAGCAGCATGAGCGCGGCCCCCATCACCAGCGCCACGGCCCGCAGCGCTTTCTGCTTCAGGGCCTGGAAGCGCGACAGCTGCCCGGGTGCGATCACACCGTGGCCGATTACCAGCCCACGGCGCCGCAGATGACGATGGCGGTCAGTTCAAATGAACCGTGACCGACCACGAAGGGCCAGAAAGTGTCCTGGTAGCCGAGTCGGGTGAGGTGACCAGCGACACCGCCGATCACCACACCGTTGAACAGCAGCAACAGCAGGGTACCTATGCCGGCGGCGATGCCGCCGGCAAAGGTGCGGAACCCCACACTGATGTTGTTGTAGATGTAGAAACCGAACATCACAAAATCGGTCTCCGAACTGCGACCCGAAGGGCGACCCACCTTGCGGTTCGCGGGATCGTACATGGACTCCATCTCCGCGACCTGGTCTTCGCTGATGACGCTGTAGATCAGGTCGGGGTCGTGGAAACAGAACGCGCCCACCAGCAGTGCCGGCACCAGGAACAGGGCGCTGGCGACCCAGAAATATGCCGCCTGTTCACGCAGCGCCCGGGGGAAGCCCACGGTGATGAAACTCAGCAGACGCCACCAGTTGGCGCCGCCCTGTCGATACAGGGCACGGTGGCCCTGCCACACCAGTTGCTTGAGCCGGGTGACCAGTGCCGGGCTGTAACGCCGGCTGCGCGCGAGCGCATAATGGTTGCAGGCGCGACGATAACGCGCCGGCAGCTCCGCCAGTTGCACGTCGTCCTGCCGATCCGCCCCGCGGCCCGCTGCCAGGCTGTCGAGCAGCTCCTGCAGAGCCAGCCACTCGGCCTGGTGTTTTTCCACGAACTGCTGCTGTTTCACCTACCTGCCCTCGACCAGCCAGCGCGCATAACCCCAGAGTGCCTGCACGCCCTCTTCCCCCCGCCTGCCGGTCAGGCCTTCGAGGACGTCGGCCAGCTCGGCGCGGCGTGCCGTCGACAGCCTATGGCTGCGCTCGGCAAACAGCAGCAACAGGAACTGCTCATCGACGTCGAGGCCGGCAGGAGGCGTCAGAGCAGTGGCCGGGGGCAGTTGCGGGTCCTCGCCGGCCCGGTCACGGTAGGTCACCAGGGTACCGGCCGCGAGATCGCCCAGGCGCCGAAACTCCTTGTTGATCAGCATAGTGATCAATCCAACGCTGTATAACAGGGGCAGGAAATCCACGCTGCGTAACAGGTTGCGCAACAGCGAGGCCGACCAGCCGACCGGGGTACCGTTGTCGTGCACGACCTGAATACCCATCGCGCGTTTGCCCGGCGTCTGGCCGCTCCTGACTTCGAAAAAGACGGGGTAAAACCACTCGATCAGGAAAAACCCGATCAGCATCAGTGACAGGCCGAGGCCGCCTAACAGGCTGAAGGCGTAGCCTATCACCAGGTACATCACCGCGCGGATGGCGGCGTCGATAGCCCAGGCACAGGCCCGCACCACGGGCCCCGCAAGGCGCAGATCGAGCTCTACACCCTCCGGAGTTTCATGGGCCCGGGTGGTATCCAGCAGATCCATAACACATACGGGCAGGTTTCCGGGTCGCTAGCCCGGACAGTGCACCAAGGACCGCGGATGATGGCGGCGTTCGCAGCCGCCCCGGTGCCAGCCCGGAACGAAAGGCCCGCGCGAGGCGCCGAGCAGGGGCCCCGGCGCAGCCGGTGATGCAACCGATGGCGGGCGGGACAGCGCTTCGATTTCCACCGCGGGTGATCGCCTCGCCGGGGGGCAGATCCCCACCGCGTAGCGGTGGGGCCCCTCTTTCGCCCCTCGAAGCGATGCAGCCGGGACTACCCCTTGAGTGAAGGCCAAGCCAGGGCGAGGGAGAAACCGCCAGTGCCGCGGTAGACCGGTGGCCAGCCGCAAGCTATTACTCGGAGACAGCTTAGTGATCATGCTCTATCCGTCTGCAATCCAAGTTCTGGTTATGGGTCGCCGGTCGCCTTGGTGCACTATGCGGGCTGCACGATCAGCTGTAGAAGATATCCCGGTATCCGGTGTAGATCGATGCCGTAACCATGGGAATGACCACCAGCAGGCCCAGGAAGACCGGCAACATGCCGAGCACCAGCAGCGCCGTCGCTGCGAGACCGTACACCAGCAACGGCAGCATGTTCTTCAGACAGGCCTTGAAGCTGAGCGCCATGGCGCTCACCGCCGAGACGCCCTCCAGCGCCACCAGTGCCGGCGCGAACCAGTAGGCCATGACCAGCATGGTCATCAGCGTGACACCGATCAGCAGGGGCAGCAGCACACCGGGACCGGTGAGCAGGCTCTCCACCAGCGCAGGATCCGGATTCTGGGCATCGACCGAGGCGAACAGGCTGCCGCCGATCGCTATTCCCATCGCTCCGCCGATGACCAATATGCCCACCAGATACAGCACGCCGAGTAACAGCAGGGAACCGAAGTTATTGGAAAAGCCAGCGAACAGATGGCCGACGCGGAAATCCCCGCCCTGGTCCTGCTCGCGGGCACCCATCATAAACCCGCCGCCGATTACGCCGGAGAACAGGCTGACCGCCAGCGACACCATGGGAATCAGGCTCAACGCCATGCTCATGGCAAACCACACCACCATGGCACCGATCCACGCGACGGGGTTGCGTTTGAACAGGCCAAACCCGTCGGCGAGCCAGCGCCAGCCGTGGCCGGCCGGGACACTGACCGGCTCGTGCATCTCGCCTTGCTGCTGGTCCTCGTCCAGATCCGCCTGCGGCGTGGCGAACGGGTCGTGCTCGCCGCCCATCTGCGCAGACTCGGGTGCGGATTCGAGTTCGGGATCCGCCTCAGACTCGCGCTCCGGCATCGACTCCAACGCCAGCTGGTCGGTATCGGATTCGAGTTCTGGGTCGGGCTCGCGCTCCAGCGCCAGCTGGTCCGTATTGGCGGCCTGCGGCGGGGGATCCAGGCGCGCCGCGAGCCCCATGCGGTCGAGTGCGGCGACATAGCGCTCGGCCTCGGCGAGGTCCAGGTCCGCCTTCAAGGTCACTTCGCGATTCGCGCTCAGCAGGTTGCGGACTTTCTCTTCGGGGGTACCGAAACGACTCGAGAATGCTGCCACGGCAACGTCCTGTTCAGCGCCCGGCTGCAGTTCCCCGGTAAATACGACTCGATAGCTATCTGCCACGTTAACCTCCCTGTTCAGAGCATGTGTGTGCGACTTTTCCAGACCGGTCGCCCGTCCGGCTGCACCCCTCGCAAACGCAAAGAGATGCTGTTTTCACCAGCCTGTCATGGAGTTATCGACCCTTGGAGAAGATCCTGAAATCGGCACTGGGTCGGCCGTCCGCAAGCGACGCTCCGGTTGAATCCGAGTCGCTGACGAGACCGTCGCGGAGCGCACGGCGAGGGCGGGAACCTCCGGTTTCCGAGCGGGTCGGAGGGCGCCGACACGGGTCATGCGGTCGGTTACCCTCGGCCGGCACTGTGATATCGTACGCACAGGATGCACAGCGCATGCCCGCGCACAACAAACGCCGGCCTGAGCCAACCTGGTGCAAAGGAAATAACGTGAAACCAAGACCCGTGCTGCTGGCCATCTTCGACGGCTTCGGGCTCAACCCCAGTCGGGCGCACAACGCCTGGGCTCTGGCCCGCACACCGCACCTCGACCATTATTTCGCCTCCTACCCTCATACCGTGCTGCAGGCCTCGGGGCGCGCCGTCGGCCTGCCGGACGGGCAGTTCGGCAATTCCGAGGTCGGCCATCTGACGCTCGGCTCGGGGCGCGTCCTGGAACAGGACCTGGTCCGCATTGCGAATGCGATTTACGGCGGCTCGTTCGAACAGCGGTCCGCCTGGCAATCCGTGCTCGGGGGCGCCAGACGTCTGCACCTGGTGGGGCTGGTGTCTGACGGGGGCGTGCACTCGCACATCGAGCACCTGCTCGGTATTTTGGAGCTGCTGCGCCAGACCGACATCGAGCCGGTGATCCACATGATCACGGACGGGCGTGACACGGCGCCCCGGGCGGCCCTGAGCTACCTCGCCGAGGTGGAACAGTTACTCGCCAGTCTGGGTCGCGGCTGGATCGCCACCGTGAGCGGCCGCTACTGCGCGATGGACCGAGCCAAACACTGGGATCGGACCGAGCGAGCCTGGAAGGCGATGGTACTGGGACAGGGCCTCACTGCCGAAACACCCCGGGAGGCCATCGAAACGGCCTATGCGCGCGGTGAGGGAGACGAGTTCATCCAGCCCACGGTGATCGTCGGTCACGGCGGAATCGCCAAGGACGAACCGGTGCTGTTTTTCAATTTCCGCAGCGACCGCGCGCGGCAACTCTCGGCCGCTTTCGCCATCGAGGACTTCGACGCCTTCGATCGCAGTGCGGTCTGCCTGAACCAACTGGTGTGCATGACCGAGTACGACGCCGGCTACCCGTTTCCCGTCCTGTTCCCACCCCAGGGGCCGGAAAAGGTGCTGGCCGAAGTCATCAGCGAGGCCGGTCTGAAGCAGCTGCACTGCAGCGAAACAGAGAAATTCGCCCACGTGACCTACTTCTTCAACGGCGGCCGGGAACCGCCGTTCGAGCTGGAAGACCGCACCATCGTGCCCTCGCCGGCCGTCGCCACCTATGACCTGCAGCCGGAGATGAGTGCGCCCAAGATCGCCGATGAGCTGATCAAGGCGATAGAGAGCGGCGAGTATTCCTTCATCGTAACCAACTTCGCCAATGGCGATATGGTGGGCCATACCGCGCGCCGCGACGCCATCATACGCGCAGTCGAAACCCTGGACCTGGAGAGTCACCGGGTGTTCCGGGTCGCCCTGCAGAACAACTGGCGCATCCTGCTCACCGCCGACCACGGCAACTGCGACGAGATGGTCAACCCCAACACCGGCGAGCCCCACACCCAGCACACCGAGTACCCGGTGCCCCTGCTGCTGATGGGAGAGGGACCGGCGCGCCTGAGCACCGGGCGTGGCCTGGCCGACATCGCGCCCACTATCCTGGAACTGCTCGGCATACCCCAGCCACCGGTGATGACCGGCCGCAGCCTCACCCTCAAACGCGGCCTGCGATGAAACGGAGACACCTATGAATGATAATCATGACAGACCTGTTTCCGTGCTGGCGCTGAATCCGGCCGTGGACATCAGCTACCAGATTCCGCAGCTGCTGGAATACCAGAAGGTGCGCGCCGGCAACACCTGGTACCACCCAGGCGGCAACGGCATCAATGTGGCCCGGGCGCTCGCCGAGCTGGGCGTGCCCCTGCACTGCTGCAGCGCCGTCGGCGGCGAGAGCGGTGACCTGCTGCTGCGCCTGTTGGGCGACAGCCTGGGCAGCAATCACAGCTGGTTCCGCGTGCAGGGCGAGACGCGGCTCGACACCACCATTCTGCAGCAAAGCCCCCCGGGCCAGTTTGAAATCACCAGCGTGGGGCCCGAGGTGCCGCCGGATGTGCTCGCCGAAATCACCCGCTGCTTTCTCGGTATGGCCGGCGACGGGATCGCCGTGTTGACCGGTCTGGTGCCACCAGGCGTGCCGGACACCACCTACCGCCAGCTGGCCGAACAGATCAAGGCGCAGGGCGGCAAGGCGGTAGTCGACGCCTATGGTCCGGTGCTGGAACAGGCGCTGCTGGCACAACCCTATATGGTGCGACTGAACCTGTACGTGCTGGAGATGACCGTCAAACGGCGTCTGGATAGCACCGAGCTGATCGCCGAAGCGGCGCGCGGCATTCAGCGGGGCGGTGTCGAATACGTGTGCATTTCGCTCGGCAACCAGGGCGCGATCCTGCTCGACGCCGACAACAGCTACCACTGCGGCGCACCCAGGGTGCACAAACAATCCACGGTCGGCTGCGGGGATGCCCTGGTCGCGGGTCTGGTGACGGCGCTGAGAAACGGTGATGCGCCGCAGGCAATGTTACGCTTCGGCGTGATGTGCGGCAGCGCCACGGCAGCACACCCCGGAACCGAGCTGTTTACTCGCGATGAGGTCGTTGCCGAACCCACCGGCGTGGACGTCACGGCCCTGGACGTCTGACCCTATCCTGGCTGCTGGGCCCTGTGCTTCCGACTTGCAGTCCCTGCCTTTGACACGCTGAGTCAGAAGGCGCCGGCGCGCGTACCGCGGGGCTATTCCGAACCCGCACTATTGCCCGGCTGCATTCCCCGTTCAGAAACGCTTTTTCGCCATACCCAGAAGATCATCGGCGACTGAACCAGCTTTGTCCGCGTCCAGGAAAGTGCCGAGCATTGAACCGATAGTCGATGAATCGCCCCGCCCCTGGCTGAGCTGGCCGAGCGCGCCGCTGGAAGCCTCCTGTTTGCTCAATCCGCCCATCAGCATGGCGGCAACCGCGGGCAACATTTTTTTCAGGATGCCGACGTCCAGACCGGTACTGGCCGCCGCCTCGCTGGCGAGCTGGCGACTCGCATCCTTGCTGCCGAGAATGTGGCCGAGGATGTTGTTGCCGTCCTGAATCGTGCTCTGATCACCCAGGCTCTCGGGCCGGTCCAGATACCGTTGATGCCGCCCCTGACCCAACGCCTTTGCCAGTCCTTCCAGGCCCTGAGAGCTGGAGACGTTGTTCTGCACCCCGCGGCCCCAGGCCGGGCAACATCCTCGCAATGGCCCGGGAGGCATCCTGCCCGCTCACGCCAACGCTCCTGGCCAGCTGCTCCACGGCAGCCCCGTTCCGCGATTTCAAAATCATTTCGAGTAAGCCGCCCATGGCTGTGTCCTGCCAAGAAATCAGACTGCGTTAGACCTGGAAACCGAAGCTGAAATTGCCAGCCTGTCGGCACGCGTTACCGGGCGGTTGCGCCGCAGGCACCGCCTGAGCGTGGCGAGATTCGCGCACCCAAGCCACGAGATTAGTTATAGATGCCTGCGCCTGTGGCGCAGGCCGCGGAACGGCCCGCGCAGCCGCAATTTGCAGATGTTTACAATCAGGCCACTCGGCGAAGAATGTGCGCGCACCCCTATTGGGCACCTCGCGGGTGCCACGCACAGCAATCACGCGTTTCCGTCGCGCAGGGCCAACTGACAGCGTAAGAAAGCCAGCCTGAAAACAGTACATTACCAAACACGCCACAGCTGGCACGCATCCTGCCGTGAATCCGATCAGAGAGCGTATTGAATGTTGGCGCGCAGTGGCCCGACGACCGACCGCATAACGGAACCCCTATGATCAGCTCCCTTCCCGACACCGTACAACAACACCATGACGCGCTATGCGCCTTCTTCGACACACCGCTGCGTGTGATTGCAAGACGCGCGGTCAGGGTATGGTTCAATCGCGAGAGACTCGATCAGGTACTGGCTGAACACATCGAGACCTGTTCGTACTGTGATCTGATCTATGCCATTGATGTCGACGGGCGTCAGATAAGTTCCAATATCCATGCCGGTTCGATCGACCACAGCGCCTACGGGCAGGACCTGTCCCGGCGTCCCTACTCGGTCAGCCTGGCAGTCTTGAACAACGCGGCCTTCGGGGGTGCATTTCTGTGTGACGCGTATATCAGCCAGGTGACCCGACGTCCGTGCGTGACCCTGATGTACGGTGTCACCTCGGGACCGACTCCGCTGGGCTTCATTGCCGCCGACCTCGACCCAGCCAATCTGCCCCGATCTGAATCAGCGGCGAACGGCGCGCCTTCCCTCACCCGGACGCGGTAAGACCGGGTTGAACCCGAAACGTCACACACGTCCGGTCCGCAGCCGCTCGCCGTCAGGCGACGAGGACGCCCCCTTTCTGCATCATCTATGTGCACCTGGCTCGCGCATAATCCGTTTTTGTGCACGCATGGTGCAGGTTTAGCCCCTTAACGCCCCTTTCGGCGTGGCTCGATACTTGCTGCATATCAGGTGACGGCCCCGGCGAACGACCTGAGAGCATCGCGAGAAGATCGAACATGTCGGCAGCCATCGACCACGGCCATCTGCCGTCCGGCAAATACATTATCAACCACGACATCATGAACTGCACCGCTGAGGGTGTCGTCGGCAATCACCTCTATTCGGGGCGCGCGCTCGGGCTTTCGGAGTCCTGGGACCTCATCCAGCTCCACACGGACCTCAAACCGCTGTGGCGCGATATTACGGATCACTATACGCGTATCGGGCTCAGCCACAGTGAGAACGTCATATGGGACCTGGACCTGCGCCAGCTCGGTGCACACATCGGCCACCAGCCCTCCGTATTCTATTTCGGTCCCAATGAATGCAAATACTGGGGCGACCACCGCTGGCTGGAGACGGTCGAGTACATAAACTCCAAGAACAACTTCATGGCGCTGGCCGATCAGCTCGGTGTCGATGTGCCACGAGCCCTGGGAAGCCGTGGAGCCCATGGCTCACTGGCTGCAGGACCAGGGTATGAAAGGCTTCCTTGCCTTCGATGTCGCCGTTGTGCAGACCGAACACGGGCTGCGCTTCCCCGCCATCGAGTGCAACCCACGCTTCAACGGTGCATCCTACCCCACCGTCATCGCACAAAAGCTCGACATACCGGAATGGAGCGCAGTCACCCTGTCGACCCGGCACAGAACCCTGTCTGATATCGATCTCAGCGAGATCGAGTTCGACATCAAGACCGGCGAGGGCGCGGTTATCGTCAACTGGGGTACCATTTCAGAAGGAAAGCTGATGATCCTGATGGCCGGCTCGCGGGAGTATCAGGAGGCCCTGGCAGTAGAACTGGCCGTGCGCCTCTGATACGGTTATTGGGCTTGCCGCCAGGCGCCTGGGCTCGTTAAGGTTGAAGAAGCCGTCTATGTCTCAACACCGCAGCTATTCGCTCATGGTTCACGGTGGAGCCGGAGCGCTGGACAATGTGAAGGACAGCAAGACCGCGGTTCGCTACCTGGAGAGTATTCGCCGTGTCCTGGAGCACGGACGCGAAATGCTCGAACTGGGCGGATCAGCCCTGCAGGCGGTCGAAGCCTGCGCATCCCTGCTCGAAGACGATCCTGTTTTCAACGCCGGCTGTGGCTCGGTGCTCAACGAGAACGGCAAGGTGGAGATGGATGCTGCCATCATGGACGGCCGCGATCTCTCGGCCGGCGCCGTCGCCGCGATCGACAATATCGCCAACCCGATTCAACTGGCACGTTTTGTCATGACCGAAAGCGAGCACGTCATGCTGATCGGCGAGGGCGCCATGCGCTTTGCCGATCATTGCGGTATGGAACGCGCACCGGAAAACTATTTCTATACGCCCGACCGCATCGAGCAGCTGAATCAGGCGCGCCTGAAACACAAGATCATGCTCGATCACGACGCCACCGAGGAAGACAGCGAGGACCAGAAATACGGCACCATCGGCGCTGTAGCCAGCGACCCCCAGGGAAATCTGGCGGCGGCGACCTCGACGGGCGGCATCGTCAACAAACGCATGGGCCGGGTCGGCGATTCGCCGATCGTCGGTGCCGGCGTGTATGCGGACAACGAAACCTGCGCGGTATCCGCCACCGGCTATGGCGAAGATTTCATGCGCTCTGTGATAGCCAAGACCATATCCGACTTCATCTATATGAAGGGCATGGGCGCTAAGGAATCCATGCTGGCCGGCATCGAGTACCTGACCCGCAGGGTCCGGGGGCGCGGCGGCGTCATCGTGATCGACCGGGACGGCACCTGCGCCGGCGGCTTTACCACGAAGAAGATGATTCACGGCTGGATCGAGCGTGGTGGCGATGCGGTGGTGCGATTCTGACGCGATGCGTTGAGATCGGCCAGGCAGTGTCGCACTCCCTGCTCGAAGATCCGCGTACCGCCACGGTCTGGCGCACCCTGTCGGCATCGACGACCTGCACCCCGGAAGATAGTGGACGCCAGGCGGCCTTCCCGTGCCGATCAACACCGTGGAGCTGAAAGACGTTCTTTGCCAAATCAATACCCACGCGACCAAGCTTATTCATGGTGGACTCCTTCTCTCTCGTGACTGGTGGCTAACACAAACCGTCAGGCACCTAGATGCCGTTTAGGGGAGGAGGAGTCCATGCCATTGCTTTTGCACGTATACATGCCTGGTGCCTAGAAGGCGATCCAGCTGCAAGTGAACAGCTTCGTTGTCGACCTTGCAACTGCCATTCGGGAGCAGCGTTCTGGGCAGATCGGTAGCTAATGGTTTCCCGTTATTCCTCCGCGAACAGTCGATTCCGCTTCCGCATGTTCGTCTACCGATACGTGGTAACATATTCTTCGCAGGCATCGCCCTTATGCGTAATGCTAAAGCTATGATCGCGTAAGTCCGCGTTCAGCGTCGCTATGCACGCATCGTGTTTCCAGGTCAGGTGTAAGTGGTGTACCTCTGAGCTATGGATCTCCAACTCACCGCCAAAGGCAGGCGATTTATTCCGTAGTCTCATGAGTTCCAGTTGGTCTCGCACAACAATGCGTGTGAGTCCTTGCTCAATATCGCTGTTAGCGAGAGTTGTACGATTGATTTCCTTATGTCCGCCGGCGCCGCTCTTGTCAGCCGCTGCGTAATCGTTCTTGCCGGTAAATAGATCAAGATACCACACTTGCGGGATACCTGGCATAAACATTTGAATTGCCCTGGCAAGACGCATCTTTCGCTCGTCTTCCCCGAGTGCGCTGAAGAACGTCGCGTTTATCTGATAATACGAGATCTTCTTACCATCCGGGCCATACAGGTTTTTTACTCTCCCGCCCCTGTCCATGATTGCATCGATGACCGTGTCGATTTCTTCGTCGCTTAACAAACCCTCGTTTGAGACACCAGCGATATCTTTCCCTCTCAAGTCAAGGACAGGGATGCCATCGTGACAACCGAGCATGTTGATCGTCTTAATGTCTTTCTCCAATATATCTCCGATCCACCGTAAAAGATGCTTGTTTGTTCCACGATCCAGCGCGTCGATTACCAAACCCGGGAAGAAAAAGTCGTAGATAGGAAAACCTTTGGCCGCCACTTCTTCGTGCAGCCGATAACCATATTCAGAATGTATTTCAGGCAGGAGAGTCAAGTCATACTTATCCGCAATCCGCTTCAATCTCCGCAGGCATTCCCATGTGCCGGGTTTATTGAAGAAATTGACCTCGCCCGGTTCCTTGTGCAAATAAGCGAATGCGTCCAGCCTGACGAGCGTCCCGCCGTGTTCGCGCAGTTTCTTCAAGGTCTCATCGTAAAATTCCCAGACTTCTTCCGATTGAGCGTTTAAGTCCATTTGCCCCAGATATTTGCGATTCTGCTCAACAACGGAAACAATATCTTCTTTGTGATGGGATAAGTCGCCTAATTCGAGTTCGTTTAAATCGCGTTTTGCGTTCAAGACATCGTTCACGATCTCTGCGATGTTCTCCGCGTCGTCATGTGTCAGCTCTTTGATCCCTAATGCCTGAAGGAGATCGTGTGGAGCGATCTCGTGATAAGAAACTTCATGATAAAATGTGTTCCAATACGGCCTGTCTGAGCCATCCGGGAAACGTACTTTCAGTATCGGAAGGCCTGGCTTCCTCATGAACAGCTTCTCGAGATGTTCGTCGTGTGGTATCACGTGGCCGTCGCGACTCATCTCTCCGTGCGAACGCCAGAATTCATTCCAATCGATAAAGAAGTTCTTATACTTTGATTCGTCCCCGTGCTTCAACAGGTCTTGAAACTGAGGCGAGCGTACGGAGAGGTGGTTCAAAACGAGATCGAACTTGAACATGACATTGAGCTTGTGGAGTTCCTCCAGATCCTCTCGAGAAACAAGCTCATCATTGAGGTCGTAATCTATGATAGAAAAGCCGCGATCCAGATCACTGTTAAAAACGGTAGGCAGAATGTAGAACAAAGAAAAAACATCTTTGAATTCAGGCCTCTTGAGCATATGCACTATGTCAGCAAGGTTTCGGCCAATGCTGTCAGGATAAGCGTTAAATATTACGCCTTTCGGCAGTTCATTTGTTTTCACCATATCTTCGGTATTCATAGAACCAGCTCTCTTGAGTGTGCGCTCTTCTCGCGGCGACATGCGTGGCTGATTGGGCGGCACCCTCCACCGGACAGAGGATGAATATTCTAGTGGGGAAACGGGTTTATGCAAATATGCTCCGAGTTCATGTTGCTGCAGGACACAGCGGTCTGAGGCTAATAGGCAGGGCCGAATCGGCCACCGGGCGGCGACGCACTCCAGACATTCAATTTCAGAACCTGATCTTCTAATTTGGGTCGAACTCGGACCCTCGCGATCGGACTTAAACCTCGGCGCCAGAATCCGTCGCCCAATAGGAAAGGGGCGAGACTCCATCGATGCGACTTGATTTGCCGTCGAATGATGATCTAATCAGTCGCAATTAATCGACTCTGACCCTTTTGATTTTGCTCAAACTACTACGGGCCGCGCGAGCCCCGGGAAAAGCCTGTCCCCTGGGGCGAATCCGGTGATTCGATGGCTGAAACCGAACGCGCCAGTCCCCAGCGCTGTACGAGCGCGCCCACAGCGCACGCGGTCCACTCGCCGGGTTTCCGACTATGCCCGGTTGAGCCGGGCGCATCGAAATCCTCAGGCCGGCTCGATCGCTGGAGGTCAGATTACGGGGGTCGACGGTGGTCAAATGCCGTAACGGTGGCGCGCCCTACCTCTTCTCTCGTAGCAGCGACGCCCTGCGCCGCGATTTTTCCTCGCTGACAATCGCGGCGCAGGGCGCCGCTGCTACAATGGTGCTTCGAGTTGAGGAGTTGAAGCTCTTATCTTTCGACCCTGATCGCAGCCTCTTTCTCGAAGCTGCCGTCGCCCTCACCGCTCCAGAGGAACCGGAACACGCCACTCTCCTCGACGCGCACATAGAAGGACAGATAAGGATCCGATGCCGTGCCGGACTCCAGATCCGCCCGGAATACTTCGTGTCCGTTGAACAGGCAGACGAACTCGCCCGCCAGGGCCTTGGGTACCACCTGTCCGTCGAGCTTTTTGCGCCAGCCGGACTCCATGGCATGGTTGAGCTTGGTCATGACACGAACGACCTCGCCCTTGGTCGCCGTTCGCGGGACCTTCACGTGCAGGCGGTTTCTCATCAGCCGCAGGCTCCTGCGCCGCCGATGATCTTGCAGCGGGCCTTGCCGACGCGCACGCTCCCGTCGCTCATCTCCGCGGCGGCTACGACCACCTGAGTCTGGAGCAGGCGTATACGGGTCGAGATCTCCGCCTTTCCGTTGGCGGGACTCAAGTGGAAGGATGCGATCGCAGGCGTCGGGTTGCGCTCGGCGACCACGTGGATGGCCTTGACGTAGTCGTCTTGGGTCATCGGGCTGTCCACCGAAATCCGCATGGGCACATGGCGCGCCTGGTCGGTGGCCTCGGGCAGGGTGATCTCGACGCCGCCTTTGTGCTGTTCCGCCCCGCCCGTGAGTTCCGCGAGGCGTTTCTTAGCGTCGCGCGGCGCCGCGCCCGCTTCTCTCAACACGCCGCCGAAAGGCACGCCAGACGCGGTCACCGCGGCGAACAGCAGCAGCATGTCGCGTCGACTCAACATGACCTTATTCCTCCGCTCGTCTTCATAAGGAACCTATTGCCCGCCGTTGCCACGCGTGATGAAACGCAGCGCTCCGTGCCCGATCACCCCGATCAGCGTCAACAGCGCCAGGGCGAAGCCGGCGCGATCGACCCAGGGCCGGGAATCCCGCCCCGGGATGTAGACGCCTTCCAGATCCTCGAGCCGGCCGTTCCTGCTGTGGCATTCCTCACACTGAACCGCCTCGTCGGCCGGCGCGACCATGTGGGTGATGGGCCAGGACATCTCGGTCGCGACGAAATCGTATTTCCCGCTGTAGGGCCTGGCCACGGCCTGCATGCCGAGTTCGATGGCCTGATCCCAGTCGAGCGTCTTCCAGTACCCCTTGTCCGTGGTGGTCAACGGCGTCACCAGAGTCTGCGCTTCGACATCGTAGGGCTGTTTGCCCCGCATCACCTTGACCGGCCAGATGCGCGTGCCGGGGGCACCCGGCTCGCCCAGAAAGCGGTTGACCGGCACCACCCCGCGGGGGTCTATGCGGTCCTCGGGCAGGGTGTAAAGCACGGTTCCGTTGAACCAGCGGTACTCCGGAACGGTATGCTTGTCCCAGACAAAGTCGCCCTTCTTGGAACTGTAGACCTCGAAGCCGGCCGCGTCCTCCCTGCTGAACTGCTTGCCGTCCGGACTCAGCTTGCCGGCGGTGGACCAGTCCCACCACACCTTGGTGCCATAGTCGCCGCGGGAGAACTGGGGAATGTGGCAGGTCTGGCAGGCGATTCTGTCGGTGTGATCATTCAGCTTGGCACTCGCTTCGTGGGGCGTTGACCCGTGGCAGGCACGGCAGGTGGCGCGCTCACTGCCCTCTCTGCCGGGCACGCCGATTTCGGCTTCATCCGCCGCTTCGGGTGTGTAGCGACTGCCACGCACCTCGTGCTGATCCGAGGTATGACAGGTGGAACAACTGAAATCCAGCCCTTCGCCATCCATGTGCACGTCGACGAAGTAGTCTGGGTAGACCAGGGTCGGGTCGATATCCCCGTGCTTGACGGCCTTGGCGCCACCACCCGAAAAATGACAGGTGCCGCAGCTGCGGCGACTCGTGGGCCCGACCTGCTGGGCGAACTTCTCCAGCTTCGGCCGTCGCTTACCGGGATTGCGCAGCGCCTCCCGCGAATAGAGGCCGGTCGTGTCGTGGCAGACCAGGCAGTCCACGTTCTCTTCTGCAGCGAAATCGAAACTGTCGTCCTTCCAGCCGTAGCCTATGTGACACTTGGTGCAGGCCGCGATATTCGGCGCCGCGGCGATACAGAAGTTGTTCACCACGTGTCTTTTTCCGAGTCGCTGGCCGGTAAGGGGGTTATCGTATTCCCACTTCCAGTGCTTGCTCTTGTGGATCTGCCGGGCCGCGTCGTTATGACAGCCCAGACAGGCCTTCGTTACCTCGGGACCCGATTCGAACTTGACCTGCAGCTCCTCGAACTTGCTGTGGTCTGCGGTAGACGACCCGGGGGCAGGCGCGGCGTGCACGGGTGCCGGGATCACCAGCGAAAGGAAGCCGATCAGGGCCAGCGACAACGCGAGCTGCGCCGTTGCTCTGAATCTCGCGGGCTTTAGAAGTCGACGCATAGTGGCTGCTGAAACATTCCGCATTGAGGGCTCGACCCGGGACCTGCCCGGGTCAGGCCGGTTTGCTTTGCATTCCCGATACAACCGTGTCCTTAGTCCGGAGGAGACGCTGTCGGCATGCTGCCGTCCTTGTGAAACTCGACATTTGCATCGAGGAAGTAGACCTCGAGCGACTCGCGCTTCATCCTGACGAGGTCGTAGGCCTCGCCGCTGCGTGCTCCCGTGGAGCAGAAGAATATGATGGGCTTATCCGACGGCAGCTCGTCGATCCGGTCTTCCACCTCATCCACCGCCATCACGACCGCCTTGTCGTAGGT
>CAJICB010000646.1_pt1 | contig 20105 bp, 19 predicted proteins | sample 9199491 | NCBI WGS metagenome assembly CAJICB01 (sample SAMEA7708320, study PRJEB35096) | sediment metagenome | biome: marine neritic benthic zone biome [ENVO:01000025]; feature: sediment [ENVO:00002007]; material: shallow marine sediment [ENVO:03000034] sea grass bed [ENVO_01000059] ... | reverse complement strand
TGCGGTAGGCGCCGATGCCTTCCACCTGTACCAGCATCGAGTGCCCCCCCGACACCAGCAGGGCGAGGAACGGAAAGGCGGGTGCGGGGTGCTCCAGCATGGGCGCCAGCAGGTGCCCTTCCATGTGATGGATGCCAATCGCCGGCACGCCCCGGCTCCAGGCGAGGCTGCGGCCGATACTCGCCCCCACCAGCAGGGCACCCACCAGACCGGGGCCCGCCGTGTAGGCCACTCCATTGATATCGCTCATTTTTAGATCAGCCTGGTCGAGCACCGAGCGCAACAGCGGCAGAGTTTTACGGACATGATCGCGGGAGGCGAGTTCCGGCACCACGCCGCCGTACTCGGCGTGCAGACCGATCTGGCTGTGCAGGCCGTGCGCCAGCAATCCCCGTTCGGTGTCGAACAGGGCAACACCGGTTTCGTCACAGGATGACTCGATTCCCAGTACCCGCATGAGCCCTATGTTACCGCTTCGCCGGGCCGTCTCAAGGCACACTTCCACCCCGCGATCAGCGTTTTACGTCGGCGTCGAGCGCTGCTACAATACGCGACCCTTTTGGTCGAGATTCAGAGGAAACGGCTTTGCCACAAGTAAGAGTTCGCGAAAACGAGCCTTTCGAAGTTGCGCTGCGTCGATTCAAGCGCTCATGCGAAAAGGCCGGCATCCTGTCGGAAGTACGTCGCCGGGAGTTCTACGAAAAACCCACCCAGGAGCGCAAGCGCAAGCAGGCCGCCGCAGTCAAGCGCCACATGAAGAAGGTTTCGCGCGAGCACGCTCGCCGTACCCGCCTCTACTGAATCCACAACGCCCGGGCCAGCCGTGTCGCTCAAAGAGCAGCTTCAGCAGGACATGAAGCAGAGCATGCGTGCGGGAGACAAGCGCCGCCTCGGCGCCATTCGGCTGGTGATGGCCGCGATCAAGCAGCGCGAGGTGGACGAACGCACCGAACTCGATGACGCCGGCGTCACGGCGGTGCTGGACAAAATGGCCAAGCAGCGCCGCGAATCCATCGACCAGTACAGCAAGGCCGGCCGCGAAGACCTCGTCGAACAGGAAGACTTCGAGCTCGAGGTGCTGAAAGCCTACCTGCCCGAGCAGCTCGGCGAGAACGAAATCGACGCCCTGATAGAGGAAGTCATCCAGGCGACGGGCGCCGCCAGCATCAAGGACATGGGCAAGGTCATGGGCCAGCTCAAACCGAAGCTGCAGGGACGCGCGGATATGGGCGCGGTGAGCGCCAAGATCAAAGCGCGGCTGTCGGCCTGAGCAACTCCATACGCCCGAAGGGAACAGACACCTTTAACGCCAAGGCGAACAAATCGCGCGAAGGTTTCCAGGCCGGAATCCCTAATCGCCGCGGCGCGCCCGGACGCTTAACGGCAGACCCGACGGCCAGGTGCAGTACCTGATTGAGATCTGCTGACGGCCACACCACCTTCTCTTACCATAGCCGCATGTCGGGCCGCATCCCGCAAAGCTTTATCGATGAACTGCTCAACCGCGTCGATATCGTGGAGGTGATCGATGCCCGCGTGCCGCTGAAAAAAGCCGGCCGCGAGTACCAGGCCTGCTGCCCCTTCCACAACGAAAGGACCCCCTCTTTCACGGTCAGCCCCGGCAAGCAGTTCTATCACTGCTTCGGCTGCGGCGCGCACGGCAGCGCCATCGGTTTTCTGATGGATTACGAACACCTGGAGTTTCCGGAGGCGATCGAGGAACTGGCGCGTACCCTGGGTCTCGAGGTTCCCCGCGAAGCCGGTGGCGCCAAGCCGCCGGGCGTGGAGCGGCGCGACGATCATCTCTCGCTGCTGGGGCGCGTCGACCGCTTCTACCGCGCCCAGTTGCGCGAGCACCCGCAGGCGACGCGGGCCGTTGACTACCTGAAGACCCGCGGTCTCAGCGGGGAAATCGCAGCCCAGTTCGGGCTAGGTTACGCGCCGCCGGGCTGGGACGCGTTGCTCAGCTACCTGGGAGCCGACTCCCATACGCAGAAACTCGCGCTGGAGCTCGGCCTGCTGGTGCGCCGCGATGACGGGCGCATCTATGACCGTTTCCGCGACCGCATCCTGTTCCCGATCCGCGACCGCCGCGGCCGTACCATCGCGTTCGGCGGACGCGTCCTGGGTGACGAGAAACCCAAGTATATGAACAGCCCGGAGAGCCCGGTGTTCCACAAAGGCCAGGAACTCTATGGCTTTTTCGAGGCCCGCAAGGCCAGCTCGAAACTGGAGCGGCTGCTGGTGGTCGAGGGTTACATGGATGTGGTGGCGCTGGCGCAGTTTGGCTTGAGCAATGCTGTCGCCACACTGGGCACTGCAACGACACCGGAACACCTGGAACGCCTGTATCGGGCGGTCAACGAGGTCGTGTTCTGCTTCGACGGCGACGCCGCGGGACGGCGGGCGGCCTGGCGGGCACTGGAAAACGCCCTGCCGGCGATGCGCGGCGGGCGCGAAGCGCGCTTCCTGTTCCTGCCCGAGGGCGAAGACCCGGACAGCCTGATCCGGCACGCAGGCTGCGAAGCCTTTCAGCAACAAACTGCGGATTCAGTCCCACTTTCACAGTTTTTCTTTGAATCGCTTGCCCGGCAGGTCGATACCCGCAGTGTGGATGGTCGGGCGCACCTGGTGGAACTGGCGCGACCGTTGCTGCAGAAGTTGCCGGATTCGGTATTCCGCGATCTGATGCTGGAACGGCTCGCCCAGCTCAGCGGACTGGCCCCGGACAAGCTGGCGCAGCGGGTTTTCGGGGGGCAGGAACGAACACCGCCGGAAATGGTCGAACGGCGTTCCGGAGAGCCCTCGGGACGCAGCCCGGTACGCACCGCCGTGCGCCTGTTGCTGGAACAACCCGAGCTGAGTCGCTGCGTGACGCGTCCGACCGGTTTCGAGGACCTGGACCTGCCGGGCATACCATTGCTGAGCGAACTGCTTGAAATGCTGTGGCGTGACCCGCATTTATCAGCGGGGCGGCTGCTGGAGCACTGGCGCGGCAAACCGGAGGGACAGCACCTCGCCCGGCTCGCGGCCCAGCCGCTGGTAATCCCGGAGACCGGCTACGAGAGGGAATTTCGTGATGCCCTGCAGCGTCTGATCGAGCAGCGGACGCTCCAGCGCACGGAGCAGCTGCTTTTCAAGGATCGCCAACAGGGCCTGAGCGAGGCAGAAAAAACTGAATTGAAACAATTATTTTTAATGCGTCACCCGGAACGGGACTAAGCGCGTTAAGGAGTAACAGATCTGGCTAATATACTCAAAGTGGACTACAATGGTCGTTTGTTTTTGGCCAGTCGAAACAGACCGATACGGGGACACCACCAGGTGATGAACCAGGACCAACAGTCACAACTCAAGCTGTTGATTGCAAAGGGCAAGGAGCAGGGGTTCCTGACCTACGCCGAAGTCAACGACCACCTGCCGAACGAAATCGTCGATCCCGAACAGATCGAGGATATCATCGGCATGATAAACGATATGGGCATCCAGGTGTACGAAATCGCACCGGATGCCGATGCCCTGCTGCTGTCCAATGACACCGTCACCCCCGACGAAGATGCCGCGGAAGAAGCGGCAGCTGCGCTCGCCACAGTTGACAGCGAGTTTGGCCGTACCACCGATCCCGTGCGTATGTACATGCGTGAAATGGGCACGGTCGAGCTGCTCACGCGCGAAGGCGAAATCGAGATCGCCAAACGCATCGAAGACGGCCTGGCCCAGGTCTATTCCGCCCTGGCCAGCTATCCCGCCTCGTCCAAGCTGCTGCTGGAAGAGTACCGCAAGGTGGAAGTCGGTGAAGGCCGGCTCGCCGACCTGTTCAGCGGCTTCATCGACCCGAACGCGCTGGACGAACCCCTGCCACCGCCCGCGACGGTGCAGGCGAGCAGCAAGGCAGACGACGACAGCGATGACGATGACGATTCTACGCCGGTCGACAGCGGCCCGGACCCCGAAGAGACGCGCGCGTTCTTTGCCGCGCTCGCGCAGCTGCGTGATGACCTGCAGGCCGCGCGCAACGGCAAGAGCAGGAATCAGGCGCGCGTCAAGAAACTGCGCGGTGATATCGTCGACCACCTGATGCGGCTGAAGCTCGCGCCGCGCATGGTCGAACTGTTGACCAGCACCCTGCGCAACACCGTGGAACGCATCCGAGCGCACGAGCGTGTGATCATGAATATCTGCGTCCACCGGGCCCACATGCCGCGCAAGGATTTCATCACTTCCTTCCCGGACAATGAGACCGATCTGAAGTGGCTGGACAAACAGATCAAGGGCGGCCACAAGTATTCGCCGGTGCTCGAACAGCACAAGGAAGAGATTTTGCGCTCCCAGAACAAGCTGGTGACGATCCAGACGGAATCCGGCCTGAGCATCGGCGAGATCAAGGATATCAATCGCCGCATGTCCATCGGCGAGGCCAAGGCACGCCGCGCCAAGAAGGAGATGGTGGAAGCCAACCTGCGTCTGGTGATCTCCATCGCCAAGAAATACACCAATCGCGGCCTGCAGTTCCTGGACCTGATCCAGGAGGGCAATATCGGTCTCATGAAGGCGGTAGACAAGTTCGAATACCGCCGCGGCTACAAGTTCTCGACCTATGCGACCTGGTGGATCCGTCAGGCCATCACGCGCTCCATCGCCGACCAGGCGCGCACCATCCGCATCCCGGTGCACATGATCGAGACCATCAACAAGCTCAACCGCATCTCCCGTCAGATGCTGCAGGAGATGGGCCGCGAACCCACGCCCGAGGAACTCGCCGAGCGCATGGATATGCCTGAAGACAAGGTGCGCAAGGTCCTGAAGATCGCCAAGGAGCCCATTTCCATGGAAACCCCGATTGGCGATGACGAGGATTCGCACCTGGGCGATTTCATCGAAGACACCAACATCGACTCGCCGGTGGATTCAGCCGCGACCGAAGGCCTCAAGGAAGCCACCCAGTCCGTGCTGTCGGGGCTTACGCCACGTGAAGCCAAGGTGCTGCGCATGCGTTTCGGTATCGATATGAATACCGATCACACCCTGGAAGAGGTCGGCAAGCAGTTCGACGTCACCCGGGAACGCATCCGCCAGATCGAGGCCAAGGCGCTGCGCAAGCTGCGTCATCCCAGCCGTTCGGAACAGCTGCGCAGCTTCCTGGAAATCGACTGAACTGCAGTTAGAACGCCCGCCATCGGCGGCGGACTCGTTTGCGCACAGCGCGACCTCCGCGGTCCCTAATCAGCAACCTCCCGGGTAATGGCCTCGAGCGCCTGCCGGTCACAGCGGTAGAGGTGGGCGGCCACCCGGCTAAGCAGGCGGCGGCGTTTCAGGTCAGCGATGATCCGGCTCACGGTTTCCACCGAAGTCCCGACGATCGCGGCCATATCCTCGCCGGGGAGCAACTCGGTATCGCCGTTCGGATCGGCGGAATAGCGCCTCAGGAACAGCAGCAGGTGCGCGATACGCTGGCGCGCCGGACCGGTGCCCATAGTCAGTATCCATTCGTCGGCCCGGTCCAGGTGCTCCTGGAGACGATGCCGCGCCTGTCTGGACAGTTGCGGAAATTCCTTCTCCAGCGCCGCAATGGTCGACACCGGAATACGGCACACGTCGAGCTGGTTCACCGCGACCGCCGAGTGCCGGTATTGCGTGCCGCCATCCAGCAACTCCAGTCCGACCGCGGAACCGCCGCCCAGCAGGCGCAGAATACGCTGGCTGCCGTCCGCGCTCAGGTGCAGCACCTTGACCAGCCCGCGGCGGATGGAAAAGATCACCTCCCCTGCCTGTCCCTCGTCGTACAGCGTGGTGCCCGCGGCATAGACAAAGTTATCGATCGGGCGCAGGGTGCTGTTGAAGGCGGTGTCCGGCAAGCCGGAAAACAGCATCGTATTCCGGATATTGCAGTGCCGGCAGTCGGCACGCCCCACCCATCGGGCATCGGTGCAGTAGCTGTGCTGCGCTTCGCGTCTCATAACAATAATTTTATCTTAATCAGCAACGCTAATGAATGAACTGATATCCATCAATAACACCGCATTATGCTGCGCATAAGCTGTTATTCAAGCGAAGCAACAGCTGCAGGCGCGAGTCGCGGGGGGTGTATTCAATCAAATCGAGCCGGAACTCAGAGGGTTCGCAAAGCTGAAAAAATGCGGCCAAAGGCCAGCCAGCCGTTCACATCCGGATGCGACAGAAAGCGCACCGGTGAGCCTGTCCACTTCCGCATCGGCCATTCGATCACGCTCGGTGGGGCAGCGGCGATCCGGCGACAGCCCTGGGCAACAGCCCCGCCCTGAACTTCAGCTCGGCGAACCTTACCGAGTCTCCGCGGAGAGTGAGGGCACCGCAGACATCGAAGCGCTCGTCGCCTGCCTGCAGCTGGACAGCGATGCCAGCAATAACAGCGCCCGAACTTCAGTGACCATCGAGCCGGCAGCGACGGTGACGGTGTCGCCCACCACCACGAGTGGCGGTGGCTGTGTGGCGGGCAATAGCCGTTTCGACCCCTTATTATTCATGCTGCTGGCGACGCTCGCGGCAGCGAAGCTGGGGCGGCGTGATTAGACCTCAACTACGACAAAACCCGGCATAGACCCGGGCGGGTCCGTCGCGTCACTGTGGTGGCCGGGTGACGGGATTTCCGTTCCCGGTTATACTGCTGCGCCTTACGGGCCTGTAGCTCAGTTGGTTAGAGCAGGGGACTCATAATCCCTTGGTCCCAGGTTCGAGTCCTGGCGGGCCCACCAAGTCCAATTGCGTGAGGCGACCACCCCGCTCCGGCACCGACGGGAAGATAACGCACTGGCCGCGAGTATGAGTTGGCGAAATCTGACGCGCCGGTCGTGGCTCGATCCGAGCAGCAATAAAGCCCGCGCCGAAAACGACAAGAGAAAACATGGACCGTTAATGTCGAGGCACACCAACACCGGGGCCGGAATTCTGTGTCGCAGCATCGCACACGTCTGGTATTAACCTGGCTCCTGCTCGCAACGGCCTATTACCTGGCCGCCCGCCTGGGCCTCTCCCTCGCATTTGAACAGGCCAATACGAGCCCGGTATGGCCGCCGACCGGAATCGCGGTCGCCGCGGTACTGTATTTCGGCCTGCGCGCGTGGCCGGGCATCTTTGCCGGCGCCTTTCTGGCCAACCTGTCAACCGGGGTATCGGGCAGCGTCGCACTCGAGATAGCCGCCGGCAACTCGCTGGAGGCAATCGTCGCGGGCTTCCTGATCCTCCGGCTTGTGGATAGGTTCCCGTTCAGCAGGGTAGCGCAGGTTGTCAAATTCGTCGCTGTCGTCATGTTTGCGACCACCATCAGCGCATCGATCGGTATCACCAGCCTGGCTCTCGCCGGCGCCGTCGGCGAAGCCAGTTTCTGGCCCCTCTGGTCGACCTGGTGGCTGGGAGATGCCGTCGGCGCCCTGGTGGTTACGCCACTGCTGCTGACCTGGGTCGAGTTACCACGACCGACGTGGAGCCCGCAGCGCAGTGCCGAAATAATAGGCCTGATCCTGGTTTCGTTCGCCTGCGCCACGCTGGTGTTCAGCGAATGGCTGTTTATCGGCGCGACCCATTACCCGCTGGCCTTTATCTTCCTGCCGCTGCTGATCTGGACGGCGATCCGTTTCAAGCGCCACGGTGCCACGCTGTTCGTGGTCGCGCTGTCGGTGATCGCGATTCTGGGCACCCTGCAGGACCTCGGTCCCTTCGTGCGCGATTCGGCCAATGAATCGCTACTCCTGTTGCAGGGTTTCATGGGCACGTTGACGGTCACCAGCCTGATTCTGGTCGCCAGCATCGAAGAGCGACTGCGAGCGGACGCGCGGGCGCAGGAGGCTCACCAGCAGCTGGAACGCCGCGTGCAGGAACGCACCGAGGCCTTGCGTGAAGCCAATACCGCACTGGAAGCGGAGATCGACGAGCACGAGCAAAGCGCGGAGGCGCTGCGTTCACTGCTCTCCGCGACCGGGCTGTCCACAGACGAAGAATTTTTCCGCGGCTGCACTAAAGACCTCGCGCGAATCTATCGTGCAAAATTCGCCCTTGTCGGCGTATTCGCCGACGATACGCGGCGCTCGATCCGCACCCTGGCGGTATGGACCGGCGACAGCTTCGCGGATAACTTCGTCTACGATCTCGAAGGCACACCCTGCCAGGACGTGCTGAACCTGGACATCGAGCTGGTGCCGCGGGACGCCGCCCGACATTATCCGGACGACGACTTGCTCGTCCAGATGGGCGTGGACAGCTACTTCGGCGCCCCACTGATCTCGCCCTCGAACACCCTGATGGGCCTGCTGGCCGTAATGGATACCGGGCCGATGTCGCCGCAGTCCTGGATCAAACCCGTGCTCGGCATTTTCGCCAACCGCATCGCGCTCGAACTGGAGCGCAAGACGGCCGCAGACGAACTGACGCTCGCGGCGGGCGTTTTCAACGACAGTTCGGAAGCCATTATGATCACCGACCGCGATACCCGCATTCTGCGGGTAAACCCCGCGTTCAGCCGCATCACGGGCTACAGCGCAGCGGATGTGATCGGCAAGACACCCCGGCTGCTGAGGTCCGGGCAGCACAACGCCCAGTTCTACCAGGCGCTGTGGGACTCTCTGCTACGCGATGGCGTCTGGCAGGGTGAGGTCTGGGACCGGCGCCGCGACGGGGAGGTGTTCCCTGTCTGGCAGACCATTACCGCGGTACGCGGCAATTCCGGAAACGTGCTGCAGTACATCAGCGTCTTCAGCGACATCACGGAGAAAAAACTGTCGGAAGAACGCATCTTTCACCTTGCCCATTACGATGTGCTGACAGGACTGCCCAACCGGGTCTCGTTTCACGACCAGTTCGAGCACGCCCTGCTCCACGCACAGCGGCACGGCGAGCAGATTGCGCTGCTGTTTCTCGATCTCGATCAATTCAAACTGATCAATGATGCGTCCGGACACCCGGCGGGCGACGAACTGCTCAAGCAGGTGGCGGTACGCCTCAAGGAGCTGATCCGCAAGGAAGACACCGTGGCACGCCTGGGTGGTGATGAGTTCACGGTACTGCTGTCGGAGCTGCACTCCAGTGGCGATGCCGCGACCGTAGCGGAGAAGATCCTGCACGAGATCGCCAGGCCGTTTCGACTCGACTACACGGAAGTCGTCATGTCCGCAAGCATCGGCATCAGCACCTTCCCGAACGACGGTTCCGACGCCGCCACATTGCTGAAAAATGCCGATACCGCCATGTATCGCGCCAAGGAAAAGGGCCGGAACAATTTCCAGTTCTACACGATCGAAATGAACACCCGCGCACTCGAGCGCCTGAACCTGGAAAGTGCCATGCGCAGGGCTCTGAAGCACGACGAGTTTCTGCTCCACTATCAGCCGCAGGTCAGCGTAAGCACGGGCAGGATCACGGGCTGCGAAGCGTTGGTACGCTGGCAGCACCCCGATGAGGGTCTGATAGCTCCGGGAGTCTTCATCCCGGTCGCAGAAGATAGCGGGCTCATCGTAGCGCTGGGCGAGTGGGTTATGAACACGGCCTGCCGGCAGCACGTGCAGTGGCGGCAAGAAGGACTGCAGCCCTTGCGCGTTTCGGTCAACCTCTCGGGCCGCCAGTTCATGCGTCACGACCTGGTGCAAATGGTGAGGAGGACGCTGGACAGTACCGGCATCGACCCGCAGTTTCTGGAGCTCGAACTGACGGAGAGTATGATCATGGAACACGTCAAGGAAACGATAGAAACACTGCACGCCTTGCGCGACATGGGCGTGCGCTTGTCCGTTGACGACTTTGGGACCGGCTATTCATCGATGGCTTATCTGAAGCGCTTCCCCATCAACAAGCTCAAGATCGATCGGTCATTCATACGCGACCTCGCCACAGACGCGGATGACGCCGCCATCGTCAGTGCTACCATTGCGATGGGACACAACCTGAACCTGACCGTGAATGCGGAAGGCGTCGAGAGCGAGGAGCAACTGGCGTTCCTGAAGCAGCATGGCTGCGACGAAATACAGGGTTATTATTTCTGCCGGCCCGTGCCGCCCGCAGAGCTGAGCGAGTTGTTGTGTTCCGATCGATGCCTCGATGGCACCGGTTGAACACCGCCCCGTCCTGCTGGCGCGTCGACCGTCAAAGGAGTACAGTCAGCACGGTTGCGCCATCCAGGACCAGGAATCCGGGTCCGCGTCCTGATTCCTGGCTGCACGTACTCCCGACTGAGCGCAAACACCCCGGCCGGCGCCGGCCGGCCGCTTCTTCAGCAATGAAGTTTTCCGGACGATACAGGTATATCAAATCTGTAAACGAGGAGCGATTTGATGAGCAACGAAGAGCCGCAGATCAAAGACGACCCCATGTATCGCCTGCTGCGCGAGGGCGAGATCGAAGCCTTCAATGCGCGGCGTGCCGCGGGCGAAAGCTGTGACCTGCGTGGCTGCGATTTCCGCACCACCGATCTACGCAAACTGGACGCCAGGGGGCTGGACTTTAGAGACTGCTATTTCCGTCAGGCCGACCTGCGCGGCGTCGATTTCTCCGAGGCAGACCTGGAGGGCGCCAGCATCAACGCAGCAAAGATTTCCGGCGCCTATTTCCCGCGCGAGCTGAGCGCCGAAGAACTCATGCTGTCGCTGACCCACGGTACGCGGATGCGCTACGGCCGGGACCGAGGGACTTCGACCAGCGCCAGGTAACTGGCGTACCAGAGGGCTGCGTCACCGAGCTGGGTACGCACCTGGTCGAGGTGACCGGCAAGCTGCTTCTGAATAGCCGCGTCGGCCTTGAGCCCTTCATGGTTCAGGCTCAGATAGCTGATCGCAGCGGTCGCTGAAGGCAAGGGGCTGTCCTCGCTGGCGATACGCCCGCCCAGCATGGGAATCAGGGCGGTATCGCTCTGCACCCAGCGACCCTCCCTGAAATAGCGTTGCCAGGCGATGCGCACCAGTTTTTCGACCAGCTCGACATACTCCGCCTGCGGTTTTTGCCGGGTCCAGTCCCACAGGCCGCGCGCCACCAGAGCGTAGTCCTCCAGGCTGGCGTCGGCCAGTGCCCGGTCATCGGTGCGCGCCCGCACCAGCTGCTCGCCGTTCCACAGGCGCCCGGCAAGATAAGACGCCAGCTGTTCGGCCTGCCGCGCATAGGCCTCTCGGCCCGTGGCCGCATAACCCGCGGCCAGTGCGCTGAGCGCCAGCCCATTCCAGGCCGCCAGTCCCTTGTCGTCTGCCGGCAGCGAGCGCCCGGAGCGCAGCTGCAACAGCTTGGCACGCGCCGATGCCAGCACCTTGTCGAGGCGCTCCTGCTCCCAGCCCAGGCTTTGCGCCAGCTCGGCACCGCGCTTCTGCCAGCGCGGCAGCCTGCCGTACTCGGAGGCTTCGGGGTACTCACCGAACCAGGCCACCCGCACCGCAGGCAGCTCTTCGGCGTTCAGGGCCCGCTCCAGAGTCTCACGGTCCCAGAGGTAATAGAAACCTTCGCGGCCCTGCGCATCCACCGCGGAAAAACTGCTGATGAAGTAGCCTTGTCCGCTACGCATCTCCTGCAACATGAAATCCAGCGTACCCAGGCCGGTTTGGCGGTAACGCGGCAAGCCGAAGTGCTCGGCGGCCTGCAAGTAGAGCAGCGCAAGCTGGGCATTGTCGTAGAGCATTTTTTCATAGTGCGGGACCCGCCAGGCGGGGTCGGTGACATAACGGAAAAAACCGCCCCCGAGCAGATCGTGCAGGCCCTGATCGGCCATCTGATCCAGAGTCAGACGCAGAAAGTCGTCGAATGATTTGTCCGCGCCCTTCGCGCTCAACCACAGCAACGCCTGCAGCTGCGGCACCATGGGAAACTTGTTTTCCTGACCAAAGCCCCCCGCGAGCTCATCCTGCAGCAACACAGCCTGGGTCTTCAGGCCTTGCCCGAACGAGACCGCGTCGGACGACGCCCGCGGCGTCGCACTGCGCAGGGAGCGCCATTCCTCCATGGCTTCTTGCGCCAGCCCGAGCAGCTGCTGCGGATCGGTTTCCCAGCGTCGGCGCAAGCTATCGAGTAGCGCATAGAAACGTTCTCGCGGCGCGTAGAGTATCCCGACGAGCGGATAACCTTCGGGCGTCAGGATAACGTTCAGCGGCCAGCCGGCCTGACCTCGCGTGAGTCGCACGAATTCGATGAGGTGATCATCCAGCGCCGGCTCCAGTTCGCGGTCCACCTTCACCGGAACGAAATACTCGTTCAGCAGCTTGGCGAGCGCGGGGTCCTGATAGCTCTCGCGCTGCATCACGTGACACCAGTGACAGGAGAAATAGCCGATGGAAACCAGCAGCGGCCGGTTCAGTTCCCTGGCTTTCTGCAGCGTTGCCTCGCTCCACAACTGCCACTGAACCGGGTCCCCCGCGTGCATCGCCAGATAGGGCGAGGGATGGTCGACGAGCTGCTTGGACAGTCTGGCCTCGGCCGCCGTGACCACCAGCGGGACCAGCCACACCGCCAGCAAAACAATCAAACGAGTCATATGAACGCGCCTGCCCCGCTGTTCTGCGACCCGCGTGGAGGATGCAGTGTTCCCCGGGGCCTGTTACTAACAGACCACGGTCCGGGAAAAACATTCCGCGACCGCGCGGGGTTCAGGATTGCCGCGGCCGGTTTTCCTCTTCCTCGATGCGATCCAGCTCGCTTTCCATTTCCTGTTCCGACATCGGCTCGTATTCTTCGTGCGGTTCTTCCGGGCCAGGCGCGAAGCGGGTGGACATGAAAACGCCGACCTCGAACAGCAACCACATGGGCAAGGCGAGGAGCGTCTGAGAAATGATGTCGGGGGGCGTCAGCAGCATACCGACCACGAACGCCCCGACTATGATGTAGGCGCGTTTGGCGCGCAGCGCTTCGGGTGAAACGGCTCCGGTCCACACCAGCAACACTGTCGCAACGGGCACTTCGAAAGCGATACCGAAGGCAAAGAACAGCGTTAAGACGAAATCCAGGTAGCGGCTGATATCGGTCATCACGGCGACCCCTTCCGGTGCCGTCTTGGTAAGGAAGCCGAACACCAGCGGGAAGACCACGAAATAGGCGAACGCCGCACCCAGGTAAAACAGCAAGGTGCTGGAGACCAGCAGCGGGAAAACGCGCTTGCGCTCGTGCTGGTACAGGCCGGGGGCGATGAAAGCCCAGGCCTGGTAGAGGATGTAGGGCATGGCGGCGAATAGGGCGATCACCATGGCCAGCTTGAAGGGCGTAAAGAACGGCGAGGCGACCTCGATCGCGATCAGGGAACTGCCTTCCGGCAGGTGTCGGGTCAAGGGCCCGGCCAGCCGGCTAAACAGCCAGTCGGCGAACGGCGTGAGCCCGAGGAAGATGACCACCACCACCAGAACCACCCGCAGCAAACGGTCGCGCAGTTCAACGAGGTGTGAGATAAAAGGCTGTTCTTCGCCACCCTCTGGCGGAACGCTGTTATCCGCTTGCGTCATTCGACTTGTCGGTCGTGGTCGCGGCCGTGTCCTTGTTATCTGACTTCGGGGACGACGTCTGTTCCGACCCGATGGTCTGGCGGGTTTCTTCTATGATTTCATGCAGGCCGCTCGACTCAGCCTGCTTGGCGAGCGCTTTCTTCAGCTCCTCGGCGGCGATTTCCCGGTCGATATCCGCCTTTACCGATGACACGAAACGGCGCGCACGCCCCACCCACAGTCCCGCCGTGCGCGCGACTTTCGGCAGGCGTTCGGGACCTATCACCAGCAGGGCCACCACGGCGATGATCGTCAGTTCCCAGAAACCGATGTCGAACATGATCGCCTGACGACACTAATCAGACCTTGTCCTGCTTCTTGGACGTGACCTCGCCATCGATGACGCGTCCGCTTCCCTGGTCTTCCAGCTTGTCGCCGGACTTGGGCTCGTCTTCCTCTTTCATGGCGTGACGGAAACCCTTGATGGCACCGCCCAGATCGCCCCCGATGTTGCGCAAGCGCTTGGCGCCAAACAGCACCAACACGATGGCGAGAATAATCAACAGTTGCCAAACACTGATACCCATACAACTCTCCCGGAATTCACTCAGACTGGAAACCCGCTAGCCTTTGTTGCGCGCCGCTTTCTCTTCGAGGCCGGACAGACCGAAGCGGCGTTCCAGTTCAGCCAGCACCTGCTCCGGGCTGATGCCCTGGTGGGCCAGTAATACCAGACTATGAAACCACAAATCAGCGGTCTCATAAACCAGCTGATCCCTGTCCCCCCCTTTCGCCGCGATAACGGTCTCGGTCGCCTCCTCGCCGATCTTTTTCAGGATCGTGTCCAGGCCCTTGGCATAAAGCCGCGCCACGTAGGAGGAATCCGGGTCGGCCTGTTTGCGCTGCTCCAGCACCTCAGCCAGCCGTCGCAGGATCTCGTCGGACATGTCAGCCTTTCCCGTAGATATCAGACGGGTCTTTCACCACCGGCTCCACCGTCTGCCAGGCGCCGTCTTCGAAACGCTGGAAAAAACAGCTGCGACGGCCGGTGTGACAGGCGATTCCGCCCATTTGCTCGACTTTCAGCAGCAGCACATCGTTATCACAGTCCAGCCGGATCTCCCTGACGACCTGCTGATGCCCGGATTCCTCGCCCTTGCGCCACAGTTTCCGGCGCGAGCGTGACCAGTACACCGCATACCCCTTTTCGGCCGTCAGGCGCAATGCTTCAGGATTCATCCAGGCGAACATCAGCACCGTGCCGTCTTCGGCATCCTGGGCAATGACGGGCAGCAGTCCGTCTTCATTCCATTTTATCGCGTCCAGCCAACTCAAATTCATGCGTTTAACCACGGAGTCACACCAAGGCACACGAAGTGTTTGCAAAGGAAAAAGCTTTTCCTTTGTGCGTCTTTGTGCGCCTTTGTGGTTAACTTATAGCCTAACTTCGATACCGCGCTCGGCCATGTGTCGTTTGGCCTCGGCGATGCTGTATTCGCCGAAGTGGAAAATGCTGGCCGCCAGCACCGCATCCGCCTTTCCCTGCAGCACCCCTTCGGCCAGGTGTTCCAGGTTGCCAACGCCGCCCGAAGCGATCACCGGCACATCCACGGCCTCGCACACGGCGCGCGTCAGCGCCAGATCAAAACCGTTCCTGGTGCCGTCCCTGTCCATGCTGGTCAGCAGAATCTCGCCGGCCCCGTATGCCACCATTTTCCGTACCCACTCGATAACGTCGATTCCGGTGGGCTTGCGGCCGCCGTGGGTAAAGATTTCCCAGCGCGGCGGTCCGCCGTGGGTGCCGGCCTCGACCTGCTTGGCATCGATGGCCACCACGATACACTGGGAGCCGAACTTGTCGGCTGCTTCCTTGACGAAGCCGGGATTCGACACCGCCGCCGTGTTGATCGCAACCTTGTCGGCGCCGGCATTGAGCATGCGTCGTATGTCGGCAAGCTCGCGAATGCCGCCGCCCACGGTGAGCGGGATGAATACCTCGCCGGCCACCTCCTCCACCACGTGCACCATGGTTTCGCGCTGTTCGTGGCTGGCAGTGATATCGAGAAAGGTCAGTTCGTCCGCGCCCTCCTCGTCATAACGACGCGCAATTTCGACCGGATCGCCCGCGTCGCGGATATCGACGAACTGAACGCCCTTGACGACGCGACCCGCGTCGACGTCCAGGCAGGGAATAATGCGTTTTGCGAGCGCCATGGCTAGACCGCTAAGCTGGTGACACACAGCGGACCCGGGTAGGCGGGCCATGCCTGCCGGCGCCGCGCCCAGGTCACCTGCGTTTCATTCAGCATTGACCAGCTTCTGCGCCTCGGCAAGATCGATGCTTCCCTCGTATAGGGCACGCCCGATAATGGCGCCCATGATCCCTTCGTCCACCACCGCCAGTAAGGCCTTGATGTCGTCCAGACTGCTGATGCCACCGGAGGCGATCACGGGAATGCTGATTTCACCGGCCAGTTTGGCAGTGGCCTCCGCGTTGACGCCTGCCATCATTCCGTCACGGCTGATATCAGTGTAGACAATGGCCTCCACGCCGTCGCGCTCGAAGCGCTGAGCCATATCGATGACGTCGTGATGGGACAACTTGGACCAGCCATCGATGGCGACCTTGCCATCCTTTGCATCCAGACCCACGATAATGTGCCCCGGAAACTCCAGGCACAGATCATTTACGAAGTGCGGAGCGCTGACCGCCTTGGTACCGATGATGACGTACTGCACCCCGGCATCCAGGTACAGCTGCACCGTGTCCTCGTCGCGAATGCCGCCACCGACCTGGATCGGCACGTCAGGATAGCTCTCGGCAATGCGCCGGATCGCGTCGGCATTGACCGGCCTGCCGGCGAACGCCCCGTTCAGGTCGATCAGGTGCAGGCGGCGGGCGCCCGCATCCACCCAGCGCTGCGCCATCTCCAGCGGGTCGTCGGCGAAAATCGTTTCCTCCTCCATCCGGCCCTGACGGAGTCGAACACATTTTCCATCCTTGAGATCAATGGCTGGAATCAGCAGCATGCGTCAGTCCTCATCTGGTGTATCACTGTCGTGCTCGGTCTTCAGGCACGGCCATCCCAGCGGCTGAAGTTCTGCAGCAGGGTCAGGCCGGCACGCTGACTCTTCTCTGGGTGGAACTGTACCGCAAACAGGTTTTCACGGGCCAGCGCGCAACAAAAGGAATTACCGTAGTCTGCGCTCGCCGAACGGTCACCGTCGTGGGCTGGCGCAGCATAGTAACTGTGCACAAAATAGAAGCGGCTGTCCTGGGCGATGCCGCTCCACAGCGGGTGATTGTCGTGATGGACCTGGTTCCAGCCCATGTGCGGAACCTTCAGCTTCTCTCCCGTCACGCGCTCGGACAGTTGTTCGGAAAAGCGCCGCACCTCACCCGGAATCACGCCCAGGCAGACCCTGCCGCCGTTCTCCTCGCTGGACTCCAGCAGGGCCTGCATGCCCAGGCAGATGCCGAGCAGCGGCCGGCTGGCTGCCGCTTCACGCACCACCTGGTCCAGACCGGTACGCGTCAGCGCCTCCATGCAATGCCCGATGCCGCCGACACCTGGAAAAATGACCCGGTCCGCAGACAGGATCTCGTCCGGCTCGGCCGTCACCAGCACGCGGGTATCCGGCGCAACGTGCTCCACCGCCTTGGCAATGGAATGCAGGTTACCCATCTCGTAGTCGATAATTGCGGCGGAAGGCATGGCGTTCAGAAAACTACCGGATGGCTCCGGCCCGAATAGTCCTGGCTTACAGGCTCCCCTTGGTCGACGGCATCATACCGGCCATGCGGGGATCCGCCTCGGCCGCCAGGCGCAGCGCCCGGCCAAATGCCTTAAAGGCGGTCTCGGCGATATGGTGCGCATTGACGCCACGCAGGCAGTCGATGTGCAACGTGGCCTTGGCATGATTCACAAAGCCTTGAAAAAACTCGTGAAACAGATCGACATCGAACTCTCCTATGCGACTGCGCGGAAAGCCGAGCTGATACTCCAGACCCGGCCGGCCGGAAAAATCGATCACCACGCGCGACAACGCCTCGTCGAGCGGCACGTAGGCGTGCCCGTAGCGGCGTATACCCTTCCTGTCCCCCAGTGCCTGGTCAAACGCCTGGCCCAGGGTGATACCGATGTCCTCCACCGTGTGGTGGGCATCGATGTGCAGATCCCCTTTGGCATGGATGGTTAAATCGAACAGCCCGTGCCGGGCGATCTGGTCCAGCATGTGGTCCAGAAAGGGTATGCCGGTTTCCAGTTGCGCCTTGCCGGTTCCATCCAGATGCAGATCGACGGCGATCTGGGTCTCCAGCGTGTCGCGCCTCAGCTGGGCTGCACGAACGGCCATTCTTTATTTGATGCAAATCAAGCAGTCACACATGCGTGGCATCCTAGCGGAAATCCGTCAGTTAGAGAACCACCCGCGCACACTTATTTATCTGTTGATCCAGGTCAATGAATTTGCTCCAATTGCACCAAGGCGGTTCATCAGTGTTCCGAATATGCCCACGCGCAAGCTGGAAAAAGTTGTCTCCCTCAAAGAGATCAAGGTTGCCTGCCAGGAATGCAGCCTGAACGAGATCTGTCTGCCCGTGGGTATAGGCCAGGATGACCTTGGGCGTCTCGATTCCATTATCGACCGCAAGCGACCGCTGGCGCGCGGCGCCCACCTGTTCCGCGTCGGCGCCCAGTTCCAGGCCCTGTTCGCGGTGCGCTCCGGCTCCCTGAAGACCTACGCCACCTCGGAAGACGGCCAGGAACAGGTGATGGGTTTCCACCTGCCGGGTGAGCTGGTCGGCCTCGACGCCATCGCCGACGGCTGCCACCCGCTCGCCGCCAAGGCGCTGGAAACCACCAGCGTGTGCGAAATCCCCTTTAAGGACCTGGAGACCCTCAGCGTGCAGCTGCCCGGCCTGCAGCGCCAGCTGCTGCGCGTCATGAGCCAGGAAATCCGTGATGACGAACAGAACATGGTGATCCTGGGCCAGAAATCCGCCGAGGAACGGCTGGCCTCCTTCCTCATCAGCCTGTCAGATCGCTTCAGGCGGCGTGGTTTTTCCGCTAGCCAGTTCAATCTCAGCATGTCGCGCAGCGATATCGGCAACTATCTGGGCCTGGCACTGGAAACGGTCAGCCGCCTGTTCACGCGGTTCCAGAACGAGGGGCTGCTGCGGGTGGACCGCAAGCACATCGAACTGCTCGACCGCGATCGCCTGTGCATGTTTTCGGGCTCCAAGTGCGATAACCGCGGTTCCCGGGCAGCCCGACCCACCCCCTGAATTCCGAACTTATTAGACTATTAGCCATTTCTGGTGCAGCTTTGATCTGCATCAATGTGTCTCAGTCTCTCTTCGCGCAAAGTTGGGCCCCGCCTTTAAACGCTAACCTGAGAGATAACGTAATGAATATGCTGAGAAAGACGGCAGCGGCCGCGGTGCTGGCAGCGGCTGTCGCCGCCACGCCTGCGATGGCCTACGAATCCGGTGACTTTATTGTCCGCCTCGGTGGTACGGTAGTCGCTCCCGACGATGACGCGGACTGCTTCGACGGAGCCACGGCAGCAGCGCTGGGCAGCTGCCTGGAACCGGGCGTAAAAAGCGACGCCAGCCTGGGCATTATCCTGGGCTACATGCTCACCAAAAACATCGGCCTGCAACTGCTGGGCGCCGCCCCCTTCAACCACCAGATCACCGCCGAATTGGATGGAGCCGGTCTGGGCGTGGTCGCCAAGACCAAGCACCTCCCGCCGACCCTCACGGTAAACTGGCACTTCAGCGGCCTGGGCAGCGTGGTACCTTATGTCGGCGCCGGCGTAAACTATACTCACTTCTTCAACGAGAACACCACCGGTGTGCTCGATGATCTGGGCGTGAAAGACATCAACCTGTCCGACAGCTGGGGTGCCGCCGGTGTGGTCGGTTTCGACTGGGTGTTTGAAGATGATTTCATGTTCAATGCCACGGTGTACTACATGCAGATCAGACCCGAGGCATGGATCGGTAGCGGAGTCGGCAACTCCGACGTAGATGTGGATCCCTTTGTCGTCTTCGCCGGGCTCGGCAAGAAATTCTGATGCCGCTGACGGGTGGCGCCGCAAGGTGCCGTCCGTCGCTCTTGCACAAGTCAAGAACCATCAACTCACAGGGAAACGCTATGGACTCACAGACCACGTACAACTACAAGGTCGTGCGCCAGTTCACCATTATGACCGTCGTGTGGGGCATCGTCGGCATGCTGGTCGGCGTGTTGATCGCCGCGCAGCTGGTATGGCCACAGTTGAACTTCGACCTGCCCTGGCTGACATTCAGCCGCCTGCGTCCATTACACACCAACGCAGTGATTTTCGCCTTCGGCGGCTCTGCCTTGTTTGCTACCTCCTACTACGTGGTACAGCGCACCTGCCAGGCTCGTCTGTTCAGCGACGGGCTGGCGGCTTTTACGTTCTGGGGCTGGACTCTGGTTATTGTGCTGGCCGCGGTCACCCTGCCGCTGGGTATCACCACGAGCAAGGAATACGCCGAACTCGAGTGGCCGATCGATATTCTGATCACCCTGGTGTGGGTCGCTTATGCCATCGTGTTCTTCGGCACCATCATGAAGCGCCGGGTCAAACATATTTATGTCGCCAACTGGTTCTACGGCGCTTTTATCCTGACCGTCGCGGTGCTGCACCTGGGCAACAGCGCGG
>CAJICB010000017.1_pt1 | contig 20557 bp, 18 predicted proteins | sample 9199491 | NCBI WGS metagenome assembly CAJICB01 (sample SAMEA7708320, study PRJEB35096) | sediment metagenome | biome: marine neritic benthic zone biome [ENVO:01000025]; feature: sediment [ENVO:00002007]; material: shallow marine sediment [ENVO:03000034] sea grass bed [ENVO_01000059] ... | reverse complement strand
CGGGTGCTCTGGCCGATGTACACGCCCATGGAAATCACCGAGCCTTCCTCCACGATCACGCCTTCCACCACTTCCGAGCGGGCGCCGATGAAACAGTTGTCCTCGATGATGGTGGGTGCGGCCTGCACCGGTTCCAGCACGCCGCCGATGCCGACGCCGCCGGACAGGTGCACATTCTTGCCGATCTGTGCACAGGAGCCCACCGTCGCCCAGGTGTCGACCATGGTGCCGCTGTCGACGTAGGCGCCGATGTTGACGTATGAGGGCATCAGCACTGTTCCCGGGGCGATGTAGGACCCGAAGCGGGCGGTGGCCGGCGGGACCACGCGCACGCCGCCGGCACGGAATTCGCGCGCGTTGTGATCGGCGTACTTGGACGGGACCTTGTCATAATAATTGGTAAAGCCGCCCTTCATGAATTCGTTGTCCTGGATACGGAACGAAAGCAGTACCGCTTTTTTCAGCCAGTCATTGACGACCCATTTGCCATTCTGTTTCTCGGCGACGCGGGTTTCGCCTGCGTCGAGCGTGCGGATCGCCTTCTGGGTCGCCTCCTTGACATGGGTTTCCACGCTGCGCGGAGTGATGTCGGCGCGGCGCTCGAAGGCTTCTTCAATGGTGGCCTGCAGGTCGCTCATAGGGTTCTCCTGTTGTTGCCTCATAGCTTTTCCACAAAGGTTCGGATGCGCTGTGCCGCCTCGATACACTCCTCGAGTGGCGCGACCAGTGCAATGCGCACGTGGTCGCTGCCGGGGTTTCCGGACGCGGTATCGCGTGAGAGGTAAGACCCCGGCAGCACGATAATATTCTGCTGCTGATAGAGCCGCCGGGAGAATTCCTGATCGTCTATGGGTGTCCGCGGCCAAAGATAGAAGCCCGCGGGCGGTATCTGCACGTCCAGCACTGGCGCGAGTATATCGCTAAGCGCGGAAAATTTTTCCCGGTACAGGCGCCGGTTTTCCGCGACATGCCGCTCGTCCCGCCAGGCCCGCACGCTGGCATCCTGGGTGGCAGGAGGCATGGCACAGCCGTGGTAGGTGCGATAGAGCAGAAAGGCTTCGATCAGGCGCGCATCGCCGGCGACGAATCCCGATCGCAGTCCCGGCGCGTTGGAACGTTTGGACAGGCTGTGAAACGCGAGGCAGTGGCGGTAGCTGTCGTTGCCCATGGCGGCGGCGGCGGCCAGCAGGCCGGGCGGTGGTTGCCCTTCGTCGCGGTAGATCTCGGAATAGCATTCGTCCGAAGCGATTACGAAGTCGTGCCGCTGGGCGAGAGCGATCAGTTCCTGCAGCGCCCGCATATCGACGACGCGGCCCGTGGGGTTTCCGGGCGAGCAGAGATAGATCAGTTGACAGCGGCGCCAGACCGAATCGGGGACCGCGCCGAAATCCGGCAGATAGTCGTTGTCGGCGACCGTATTCAGGTAGTAGGGTTCGGCGCCGGCCAATAGTGCAGCGCCCTCATAGATCTGATAAAAAGGGTTTGGCATCAGAATCCGCGCTTGACCGCTGCGGTCGACGACACACTGGGCGATGGCGAACAGGGCTTCGCGGGTCCCGTTGACCGGCAGTACGTGTCGCGCGGCGTCGAGACTGGCGGCGGGGAGCCGGAAGCGCTGCGTCAGCCACTCGCAGATGGCCGTGCGCAGTGGTTCGTTGCCGCGCGTGGTGGGGTACACCGACAGGCCGTGCAGGTGCTCGATCACCGCTTCGCTGATGAATCCGGGCGTCGGGTGTTTCGGCTCGCCGATGGAAAGGCGTATGGTTTCCATCTCAGCAGGGGGTGTCACGCCCGCGTGCAGTTTGGCCATGCGCTCGAACGGGTAGGGGTGCAGGCGCGCGAGATCGGGATTCATGGACAAAAAGGCAAAGAACAACTGAAAACAGAGGCGCAAGTATAGGGCAGTTCCCTGCTTGCCCCTAGCACTTTGTCGCCACCGACACGACAGCGAATCCCATGCAGCGAAATCCCCGGCACCACCTCCTTCCGGTACTCAGCCTGTTGCTGAGCGCCACCCTGTGGGGACTGGTCTGGTACCCCTTGCGGCTGCTGGAGAGCCAGGGGCTGGAGGGGCTGTGGCTGACACTGGCGAGTTACGCAGCGGCGCTGCTGGTGGGCCTGGGATGGCTGTGGCAGGGTCGTAAGCACTGGCGACGCCAGCCGCTGGTGCTGCTGACGATGACCCTGGCGGTGGGGTGGTGCAATGTCGCCTTCGTGCTTGCCGTACTGGACGGGACGGTGGTGCGTGTCCTGCTGCTGTTTTATCTGTCGCCGCTGTGGGCGCTGGTGCTGGGCTGGGTGTTCCTCGGGGAGCACCCCGGCAGCAGCGGCCTGGTGGTGTTCGTGCTCGCCGTGGCGGGCGCGGTGACCATGCTGTGGGATTCCGAGATGGGTATGCCCTGGCCGCGCGACGAAGCGGACTGGCTGGCGGCTTCATCGGGGTTTGCCTTTGCCTTCGGCAACGTGATGGTGCGTAAGATGCGCGAGGTGACCCTGCAGACCAAGTCCGCCGCCAGCTGGCTGGGCGTGGTGCTGGTGGCCGGCAGCTGGATCCTGCTGGCCGGCGCCCCGTTCCCCGCGGTGGTCGCGTCGACCTGGGCCGGGGCGGCGATCCTGGGCTGGTTCGGCTTCGTGGTGATGACCCTGACGGTAATCTATGGTGTCAGCCGCATGCCGGTGCACCGTTCTGCAGTCATTCTGCTGTTCGAGCTGATCGTCGGGGCGGTGTCATCGCTGTTGCTGTGGGATGAACAGGTGGTGTTGCAGGAGTGGCTGGGTGGTGCCTTGATCCTGGTCGCTGCCTACTTCGCCGCACATGCGCACGTGAAGGAGCATGCATGAGCGAATTTCTCGGTATTCATCACGCCAGTGTCATGGTCGCCGATACCGCCCGTGCACTGGCGTTCTATGTGGAAATCCTGGGCATGGAGCTCGACCCGCATCGACCCGATCTGGGCTTTGCGGGTGCCTGGCTGAAAGCCGGCGCAGGACAGCAGATCCACCTGCTCGAGCTCCCCGATCCCGACGCCGGGAGCGAACGTCCCGCCCACGCGGGGCGTGATCGCCATACCGCCTTGCGGGTAGGCGGTCTGGAGGCCATCGAGCGGCGCCTGCACCAACAGGGGATAGCCTGTACCCGCAGTCGCTCGGGACGGCGCGCGTTGTTCTGCCGCGATCCCGACGGTAATGGAATCGAGTTGATCGAAGCCGCTCAATCGGGCTGATCGAGCGCGGCGATGAGTTTTTCCCGCAACGCCTGCTGTTCCTGCTGCGTCAGCGGGCCGCCCTCGCGTCCGGTAAGATAGAATACATCCTCGGCCTGCGAGCCGAAGGTGGCGATCTTGGCATTGTGCAGTTGGGTGCCGCAGGCGTGGAAAACCCTTCCTACCCGCGACAAAAGGCCGGGATAGTCGGTGGCGAACAGTTCCACTATGGTGCGCTGATTGGCCTCGTCGCTGTGGAAGCGTACCTCTGTGGCGACCTTGAAGTGGCGCACGCGGCGTGGCGCCGGTCGCGTGCCCAGCGACGGCGAGGCCTGGGGGTTCGACAGCTCCTCCTGCATCAGGGTCACCAGCTCCTGGGCCTGGTAATGATCCAGTATCGCTTCGCCGTCGGCGTTCAACAGCAGGTAGGTGTCGATGGCGTAATTTCGCCGGGTGGTGATGATACGGGCATCGGTGATGCTCAGTCCCAGCTGGCCGATCAGCGCCGTGTTGCGGCTGAACAGCCGCTCTATCACCGGCGTGTAGATGAACAGCGCGCTGCCGCCGCGGTCGGACTGCGGGCACAGATCGACGCGTACACCGTCGATGTTACCCGCTTCGAGGATGGTCAGCGCGTGCCAGATCACTTCCTCGGCGCTGTGGCGCAGGAAATATTCCTCGGGCAGATCGTCCCACAGCGCTTGCAACAGTCCGCGGTCGGCGCCCCGCGCGGTCAGCTTGTTGAGCGCCGTCGTCTTGATGTCCAGAATCAATTCGTCCCGGTGCAGGGGGTTTTCCAGGCCGCGGCGCAACGCCTGCTTGGTGGCGGTGTAGAGGTCTCTCAACAGCGCGTCCTTCCAGGCGTTCCACAGCGTCGGGCTGGTCGCCCGGATGTCCGCTACGGTGAGCAGATACAGGTAATCGAGGCGTCGCCGGTCGCCGACCTGGCGGGCAAAATCGTTGATCACATCGGGATCCGAGATGTCCCTGCGCTGCGCGGTTTGTGACATCAGAAGGTGGTTTCTTACCAGCCAGGCCGCCAGTTCGCGGTCGTACTCGCTCAGACCGTGCTCGTGCAGGAATAGATCCGCGTCGAGGGCGCCCAGTTCGGAATGGTTGCCGCCGCGGCCCTTGGCGATGTCGTGGAAAAAACCGGCCAGGTACAGCAACTCCGGTTTGGGGATGCTGTGCGCAATGCGGCTGCAGCGCGGGAATTCGTGCACGAACCTGGGCACGAAGAAACGGCGCAGGTTGCGCACCACGAACAGGGTGTGTTCGTCGACCGTGTAGGCGTGGAACATGTCGTGCTGCATCTGCCCGACGATGTTGGCGAAGGTGGGGAAATAGGCCGCCAGCACGCCGTAGCGGTTCATGCGCCTCAGTTCGTGGGTCAGCCCGCGCGGCTGGCGGAAGATCTCCATGAACAGGCTGCGGGCCCGGATGTCGCGGCGGAACCGGTCGTCGATCAGGTGGCAGTGGTGGCGTACCAGGCGGATGGTGGAGGCGCGCACCCCGGTGAGCTCGCTGTGCTGTTGCATGATCAGGAACAGCTCCAGCAGCGCGAACGGATAGCGCTTGAACACGCGCTCGTCGGTGACCTCGAGAAAGCCCTTGCGGGCCTGGAAACGCCGGTTGATCGCTACCGGCTCGCCGGGATCGTCGGTGTGCAGAATCAGTTCCTTCAACAGCTGCAGCAGCATCTCGTTCAGACGACTGAGTTCCTGGATGGCGAGGTAGTAATCCTTCATGAACCACTCCACCGCCAGCTTGTGTTCTCGCTCCTGGTAGCCGAAATCTTTTGCCAGGCTGCGCTGGTGGTCGAACAGCAAGCGGTCCTCGCGCCGGCCGGTCATGGCGTGCAGTCCGAAACGCACTTTCCACAGAAAGCGCTGACCGTCCATCAGCGTCCGGTATTCGCTCTCGGTGATGAAGCCCCGCGCGATCAGGTCGCGCAGCGTATCGGAGCCGAAATGGCGTTTGAACACCCAGGCTATCATCTGCGCGTCGCGCAACCCGCCGGGACCTTCCTTCACGTTGGGCTCGAGGTTGTATACCGCGTCGTCAAAGCGTTTGTAGCGCTCTTCCTGTTCCCTCAGCTTGGCCTCGAAAAAGGTCCGCCCCTGCCAGACGTGTGCAGGTCCGGCGCGCTCGCGCATGTCCTCGAACAGGGGCTCGGGCCCGCTGAGCAGACGCGCTTCCAGCAGATTGGTGGCGACCGTGATGTCCGCCCGCGCCTGCTCGCTGCAGTCCTCCAGGGTACGTACACTGTGGCCGACCTCGAGACCGATGTCCCACAACAGCATCAGGAAGCGCTCGATCTGCTCGCTGGTGCGCTGGTCCTCGGGCTCGCCGAGCAGCACCATGATGTCGACGTCCGAGCCCGGCAGCAGCTCGTTGCGCCCATATCCTCCCACCGCGACCAGCGCGCCGTGGACGTCGCCGAGCATCCGCGCCCAGCAGCGCGTCAGCACCTGGTCGACCAGCCAGCTGCGCCCGTGGATCAGGTGCTCGATGTCGGCGTTGGCGTGGAAGCGTTCCAGCAGCGCCTGCTGCGAGTCGACCAGGAACCGGCGGCACAGTGCGAGGGAAGGCTGCTCCTCGCGCAGGGCCTGATCCAGGTCCGCGAGTGCAAACCACGCGGTGAACGGTGCGCCCTGATCCGCGGCTAGCGGGGAGACGCCGCTGCCCTTTGCGCTCATCAGATGCTCTCGCCTGCCCGCAGGGTGAGCACCTGGTAGCCGTCCTGGGTAACCAGAATGGTATGCTCCCACTGGGCGGAGAGGCTGTGGTCCTTGGTGACCACGGTCCAGCCATCCTTCAGCACTTTGGTGTGGCGCTTGCCGGCGTTGATCATCGGCTCGATGGTGAACGTCATACCGGGTTCCAGCACCACACCGGTGCCGGGTCTGCCGTAGTGCAGCACCTGGGGGTCTTCGTGAAATTCGCGTCCGATGCCATGGCCGCAATATTCCCGCACCACCGAGTAGTTATGGGCTTCGGCGTGGCGCTGGATGGCGTGCCCGATATCACCCAGGCGGGCGCCGGGTTTGACCATGCGTATTCCCAGGCACATGCATTCGTAGCTCACCGCGGCCAGCCGCCTGGCGATAACGGAGGGTTCGCCGACAAAGAAAATCTTGCTGGTGTCGCCGTGAAATCCTTCCTTGATCACGGTGATGTCGATGTTGACCATGTCGCCGTTCTTGAGGCGGCGCTCACCGGGAATGCCGTGGCACACCTGGTGATTCAGCGAGGTGCAGATCGACTTGGGGAAGCCCCGATAATTGAGGGGCGCCGGCACCGCCTGTTGCCTGTTCACGATATGGTCGTGGCACAGTCGATCGAGCTCCTCGGTGCTGACGCCGGGCTGCACGTGTGATTCGATCATCTCCAATACTTCGGCGGCAAGTCGTCCGGCCACGCGCATTTTTTCAGTTTCTTCGAGGGTCTTTATTGATACCGTCATGGCTTCCCGTGCCCGCAGCGGTGGCGGGGCTTGTGAATTCCGGCGCTGGCCCGGAGCCCTGGTGGGCCGCTAAGTTGTCGGAATGATTGCTGTTACGGCTAGTGTATGGTATAAAACCGCGCTTGTTAACAGGCCGCCGAGAAACAGTTCGCGGCGACTGTCACACTGAAGCGGGGGCCACGGGTCCCCGCAACTAAATCCACACATACGCCGGCACGTTCAGCCGGGTGCCCGGACGAACCTCGGTTCCACGGGTTGCTGAACGGGGTGTATGGAGGCTCAACCCTTAAAATCAGAGGTAAAGTTATGTCTGCAGTAAGCATGCGCCAGATGCTCGAGGCTGGCGTGCATTTCGGGCACCAGGCCCGTTTCTGGAACCCGAAAATGGCCCCGTTCATTTTCGGCGAACGCAACAAAATCCATATCATCAATCTGGAAAAGACCCTGCCGCTGTACGGCGACGCCATGAACTTCATGGGCAGGCTGGTCAGCAACAAGGGCACCGTGCTGTTTGTCGGCACCAAACGCTCGGCGCGCGAAACCGTGCGCGGCGAGGCCGAGCGCTGCAAGATGCCGTATGTCAACCACCGCTGGCTGGGCGGCATGTTGACCAATTTCAAGACCGTACGACAGTCCATCAAACGGCTCAAAGATCTGGAGACCATGGAGCAGGACGGCACCTTCGAGAAGATCAGCAAGAAGGAGGCGCTGATGCTGAGGCGCGAGAAAGAGAAGCTGGACCGCAGCCTGGGCGGGATCAAGGACATGCCGCGTCTGCCCGACGCGCTGTTCGTGGTCGACGTCGGCCACGAAAAGATCGCTGTGGCGGAAGCAAAGAAGCTGGGCATTCCGGTGGTCGGCGTGGTCGACACCAATCATTCACCGGAGAGCATCGACTATGTGATCCCCGGCAACGACGATTCGATACGGGCCATTCAGCTGTACGTGCAGGGTGCTGCCGATGCGGTAGGCGAAGGCCGCAGCGCGATGGCACAGGTGGGCGGCACCAGCGAAGACGAGTTCGTCGAAGTGGGCGAAAACGCCAGCAGCCAGTAAGCGGTCATTGAATCCGCTGTACACTCACTCAAGTTCAATAGAGGAAGACAGTCATGGCAATTTCAGCAGCGCAGGTGAAAGAACTGCGTCAGCGCACCGGTTGCGGCATGATGGAATGCAAGAGTGCCCTGGTGGAAGCCGGCGGCGATATGGAGGCTGCCGCCGAGGCGCTGCGCAAATCCGGCCTGGCCAAGGCCGACAAGAAAGCCGGCCGGGTGGCCGCCGAGGGTGCCGTGGTGGTGGAAGTCAGCGCCGACGGTAAGACCGGCGTGCTGGTGGAGGTGAACTCGGAGACCGATTTTGTCGCCAGGAAAGACGAGTTCCGGGATTTCGCCCAGGCGGTGGGTCGGCGTGTCATGAGCGATACTCCCGCCGATCTGGAGGCCTTGCTGGCGATGCCGCTCAAGGACAACGGCGAAAGCATCGAAGAGGCGCGCCGCGGCCTGGTGGCGACCATCGGCGAGAACATAACCGTGCGGCGCTTCGTGCGCCGACAGGCGCAGGCCGGCAGTCTGTCCAGCTATCTGCACGGCGGCCGCATCGGCGTGCTGGTCGAAGTGGAGGGCGGTGACAGCGACCTCGGCAAGGATATCGCCATGCACATCGCCGCGAGCCGGCCGGTGTGCATCGATGAGAGCGGCGTATCGCAGGAATCACTGGACAAGGAAAAAGAGATTTTTTCCGCCCAGGCGCAGGCCAGCGGCAAGCCCGCGGACATCATCGAGAAAATGGTCAGCGGCCGTATCCGCAAGTTTCTCGGCGAAGTCACCCTGCTAGGACAGCCGTTCGTGAAAGACCCCGACCAGTCGGTCGGCAAGCTGCTGAAGGCTGCCGGCGCCACGGTACACTTCTTTGAGCGGCTGGAACTGGGCGAGGGCGTGGAGAAGAAGACCGAAAACTTCGCCGAAGAGGTGATGGCGCAGGTCCAGGGCAGCTGAGTTGGTTTCTGCCGGACCGGGACCCGAGGGCTGCTTCCCGGTATGATTTACGGGGTCGCGTCGCGGCCCCGTTTTTTTAGCCGATGCCAGGTACCCGACAACGCCTTGGATGGCGCCCTGACAAGGCGTAGACTATGTCAGAATTCAGGTAAAAATAGTTATATAACGGATTGTAAATAAAGAATATGAACAACGGTCAATTCGCCTATCGTCGTGTCCTGCTTAAACTGAGCGGGGAGGCCCTGATGGGGCGCGGCGAATACGGGATCGATCCGGCTGTGATCGGCCGCATCGCTGGCGAGATTCACGAACTCGCCGGCCAGGGCGTCGAAATCGGGCTGGTAATCGGGGGCGGCAATATCTTTCGCGGTGCGGGCCTGGCGCAGGCCGGTATGGACCGGGTCACGGGCGACCAGATGGGTATGCTCGCCACGGTCATCAATTCGCTCGCCATGCAGGATGCACTCGAGAAGCTGGGTTCGGGCTGCCGGGTAATGTCCGCGCTGCGGATCAACCAGGTGTGCGAACACTATATTCGCCGCCGTGCCGTGCGGCACCTGGAAAAGGGGCGGGTGGTGGTGTTCGCGGCTGGTACCGGCAATCCGTTCTTCACCACCGATTCCGCCGCCGGCCTGCGCGCCATTGAGATCGAGGCGCAAATCCTCCTCAAGGCCACCAAGGTGGACGGTGTGTATACCGATGATCCGGTCAAGAATCCGGATGCAAAACGCTATGATCGGCTCGCTTACGATGAGGCGATCGGCAAGAAGCTGGCGGTCATGGATGCCACGGCGCTGGTGCTGTGCCGCGATCATGGTATGCCGCTGCGGGTTTTCAACCTGCACGAGCCCGGCAACCTGGGCCGCGTGCTGGCCGGTGAAGACGTAGGTACCCTGGTGGAGTGATTAAGCATGATTGAGGACATAAAGGATGATGCGCGTGTCCGCATGGGCAAGAGCATCGAGGCACTCAAGCACGAGCTGAGCAAGATACGCACCGGGCGTGCGCACCCGAGCCTGCTCGATCACATCAAGGTGGATTATTACGGATCCGAGGTTCCACTCTCGCAGACCGCCAATGTCGCCGCCGAGGATGCGCGGACCCTCAGCGTGACGCCCTGGGAAAAAGCCATGGTGCCGGTGATCGAGAAGGCCATCATGACGGCGGATCTCGGCCTGAATCCCAACACTGCGGGTACCGTGATCCGCATTCCCATGCCGCCTCTGACCGAAGAGCGGCGCAAGGACCTGGTCAAGGTGGTGCGTGCCGAGGGCGAGGGCGCCCGTGTCGCGGTGCGCAACATTCGCCGCGACGCCAACAGCGACTGCAAGGAGCTGCTGAAAGAAAAGGAGATCTCTGAGGACGATGAACGTCGGGCGATGGACGATATCCAGAAGCTGACCGACGAGTTCGTCAAGGAAATCGACAAGATGCTGGCCGTCAAAGAAACGGAGCTGATGGAAATCTAGGCGGTAGCGGATCAGACCATGGCCCAGGAGCACCTCCAAGCCGAGACGCAGCCGGCAGAGCAGCAGCTGCCGCGCCATGTTGCCATCATTATGGATGGCAACGGGCGCTGGGCGAAGCAGCGTAGCCTGCCGCGTTACATGGGCCACCGGGAGGGCGTAAAGGCCGTCCACCGCGTCGTGGAGGCCTGTCTGGAGCGGGGCGTCGAGGTGCTGACGCTGTTTGCATTTTCCAGCGAGAACTGGCGGCGGCCGAAGACCGAAGTGGGCCTGTTGATGGACCTGTTCGTGCGCACCCTGCGCAGTGAAGTCGCACGCCTGGACCGCAACGGGGTGCGCATGCAGTTCATCGGTGAACGCAGCGCCTTTGATCCGAAACTGCGCGCCCTGATGGACGGCGCCGAGCGGCAGACCGCCGAGAACACCGCCCTGACCCTGGTTATCGCGGTCAACTACGGTGGGCGCTGGGATCTCGCCCAGGCGGCCAGACGACTTGCGGCGCGGGTGGCGGAAGGTGAATTACAGCTGGAAAATGTCGACAGCGCCGCCCTGAGTCGGGAACTCAGCATTGCCCATCTTCCGGAACCGGATCTGTTCATCCGTACCGGTGGCGAACAGCGCATCAGCAATTATCTGCTCTGGCAACTGGCCTACACCGAGTTGTATTTCACCGATCTGCTGTGGCCCGATTTCGACGCTGCCGCTCTCGACCAGGCACTGCGTTCCTTTGCCGGCCGCCAGCGGCGTTTCGGTCAGACCGGCGACCAGGTGGAGCAGTCCCGACGTGCTTAAGTACCGCATCATCAGCGCGCTGGTGCTGGTGCCGCTGGTGGTGCTGGCGGTGCTGAAACTGGATATCGGGAACTTCGCGCTGCTGGCAGCACTGATGGTGGTGCTGGCGAGCTGGGAATGGGCGGATCTGATTCCGCTCAGGCGCGCCACGGTGCGCGCCGCCTATGTGTTGCTGACGCTGGCGTTACTGGCCCTGACCTGGAAATTTGCGCAACGGGAAACGCTGGTCAACGCCGTGCTATGGTTGGCGATGTTGTGGTGGTTGTTCGCGCTGTTCTGGATCTCGCGGCCCGAGCTGGGCAGCGGCGAGAGCGTCGCCCACCGGGCGGTGAAAGCCGCGCTCGGGATGGGTCTGTTCATCAGTACCTGGCTGGCGCTGGTGGTGCTGCACAGCCGGCCGGATGAGGGGCCGCACTGGGTGCTGTACGTGCTGGTGCTGGTGTGGGTGGCCGACAGCGGTGCCTTCTTTGCCGGCCGCCAGTGGGGACACACTCGGCTGGCACCGCGGGTGAGTCCCGGCAAGACCTGGGAGGGCGTGCTGGGCGCGCTGGCGGCCTGCTCGCTGTATGCGATCGCTTATGCCTGGTTTGTCGGCCTGCGGGGCGCGGTGCTGGCGGGCTTCGTGCTGGTGTGCCTGGTCACGGTGCTGTTTTCCGTGGCCGGCGATCTGCTCGAGAGCCTGATGAAGCGTCAGCGTGGCGTCAAGGATTCGGGCACGCTGATCCCGGGCCACGGCGGTGTGCTCGACCGTATCGACAGCCTGCTGGCGGCGGCACCGGTGTTCTTGTTCGGCCTGCGATGGATCGATTTATGAGCGCGCGGCAGGGCGTCACCGTACTGGGTTCCACCGGCTCCATCGGCGTCAGCACGCTCGACGTGCTGGCGCGTAACCCGGATCGCTACCGGGTGATCGCGCTGACCGCCAACCGCGATGTCGACCGGCTGCTGGCGCAGTGCCTGGAATATCGGCCCCGCTACGCGGTGATGGCCGACGAAGACGCGGCGCAGCGGCTGTACCAGCGCCTGCGCCCGCAGGCACCCGAGGTGGAGGTGCTGGGTGGCGGCGCGGCGCTGGCACGGGTCGCGGCGCTGGACGCTGTCGACTGCGTGATGGCCGGCATCGTGGGTGCCGCCGGGCTGCTGCCCACGCTGGAGGCGGCGCGGGCCGGTAAGCGGCTGTTACTGGCCAACAAGGAGGCACTGGTGATGTCCGGTGACCTGTTCATGCAGCGGGTGCGCGAGGGCGGAGCGGAACTGCTGCCCGTCGACAGCGAACACAACGCGGTATTCCAGTGCATGCCCGGCGGCTTCCTGCCCGGCGCGGGGCGTCCGGACGGTGTCACGCGGATACTGCTGACCGCTTCCGGCGGTCCCTTCCTGAGCACCCCGCTGGATGACCTGTCGAGCATTACCCCGGACCAGGCCTGCGCGCACCCCAACTGGAACATGGGGCGCAAGATCTCGGTCGATTCCGCCACCATGATGAATAAGGGACTGGAGGTGATCGAGGCCTGCTGGCTGTTTTCTGTCCCCGGGTCCATGGTCGAGGTGGTGATACACCCGCAGAGCGTGATTCACTCCATGGTGCAGTACCGCGATGGCTCGGTGCTGGCGCAGCTGGGGAATCCGGACATGCGTACGCCCATCGCTCACGCGCTCGCCTGGCCGGAGCGCATCCAGGCCGGCGTGGACGCATTGGACATGCTCAAGGTCGGGCACCTCGATTTCGAACCACCCGACTGCGAGCGTTTTCCCTGTCTGCGCCTGGCGCGGGAGGCGTGGCAGGCCGGGGGTACGGCATCGACGCTGCTCAACGCCGCCAACGAGGTCGCCGTGCACGCCTTCCTGGAGGGACGCGTCGCCTTCGACGCCATACCCGACATCATCGAAGCCACGCTGTCCCGGACCGCTATCGGAGAGGCAGATTCCCTCGACGTCATCCTGGCGGCCGACGCCGCGGCGCGCCACTGCGCGCTGGGTCTGATCGGGGCGGACGCCAGCAGGCGCGCGCGTTTATGAGCGGTTTCGGCCTCTCACTGCTGGGCTTTCTGATCGCCATCAGCGTGCTGGTGGCGGTGCACGAGTTCGGCCATTTCTGGGTCGCGAGGCGGCTGGGTATCAGGGTGCTGCGCTTTTCCATCGGTTTCGGCAGGCCGCTGTTTCGGCGCTGCTTCGGTGGCGACAGAACCGAATTCGTGATTGCCGCCTTACCGCTCGGTGGCTATGTCAAGATGCTCGACGAGCGCGAGGCGCCGGTGGCGCCGCAGGAGGCGCAGCGGGCTTTCAATCGCCAGCCGCTGTGGGTGCGCTCGGCGGTCATCTGTGCCGGTCCCTTGTTCAATTTTCTGTTTGCCATCGGCGCCTACTGGCTGATGTTCGTCAGCGGTGTGCCGGGGTTGAAACCGGTGGTGGGCGAGGTGGCGCCGCAATCGGTTGCCGCCGCAGCCGGGTTCAGGGCGGATGACGAGTTGCTGAGCGTGGCCGGCCGGCCGACGCCGAGCTGGGATGCCGTGACGCTGGAACTGCTGGATGCGGCCCTCGCCCGGGAGAATATCGAAATCAGGGTGCGCGCCGCGGATGATAGCCAGCGGGTGCTGGTGCTCGATTTCGCCGCCATTCCCGACGCCCTGGACAAGGGCGGTCTGCTGGGTAATCTCGGCCTGTCGGTGTGGCGGCCCAGGGTGCCTGCCGTTATCGACCGCCTGGTCCCGGACGCACCCGCGGAGCAGGCCGGGCTACGGGCGGGTGACCAGGTTGTGGCGGTCAACGATGCGCCGGTGGAAACCTGGTCCGAATGGGTGGAGTTGGTGCGCGCGCATCCGGGCGAGACGCTGCGCATCGTTGTGCTGCGCGATGGCGATGAACTCCAGTTATCACTGCTGCCCAGAGCGGTCCAGGACAAGGGTGTGACCGTAGGGCAGATCGGTGCCTCCGTGCGCGCGCCCGAGAACCTGCTCCAGTCCATGCGCACCGAGGTGCGTTACGGTGTGTTCGAATCGCTCCCCAAGGGAGTAATCAAGACCTGGGACATGACCGCGCTCACGGTACGCACGCTGTGGGGTATGATCGCCGGCCAGGCGTCGGTCGAGAATATCAGCGGGCCGATCAGCATCGCCCAGTACGCGGGTTACTCGGTGAGCATCGGTCTGGCGAGCTTTCTGAAATTTCTCGCCATCGTCAGCGTGAGTCTGGGCGTGTTGAACCTGTTACCGATTCCGATCCTGGACGGAGGGCATCTGCTCTACAACCTCATCGAATGGGTACGGGGCAAGCCGCTGTCTGAACACGCTCAACAGGTCGGTCAACAACTCGGTATCGTGTTGCTGCTGGCGCTGATGAGTATCGCGTTCTACAACGATCTGTCGCGATTGTTCGGCGCCTGAGTGTTTTAGAGACCTTTATGCAACACCGTCTGAAACAACTCATCATGGGCATGGCCCTGTCCTCTTCGGTGTACGGCTTTGAGCCCTTCGAGGTACAGGACATCCGCATCGAAGGCCTGCAGCGCATTGCGCCGGGCACGGTGTTCAACTACCTGCCGGTGAAGGTGGGCGATCGTTTTACCGACCTGGAATCCGAACGCGCCATCCGCTCGCTGTTCAAGTCCGGCTATTTCAAGAATATCAGGCTGGAGCGTGACGGTCCGGTGCTGGTGGTGAAGGTCACCGAGCGGCCGGCGATTTCGAGCATCAAGATTCAGGGCAACGAGGATATCGAAACCGAGCCACTGCTCGATTCCTTGCAGGATGTCGGTCTGGCGGAAGGCAATGTGTTCAATCGCTCGCTGCTCGAAAAGGTCGAGCAGGAACTGGAGCGCCAGTACTTCACCCGAGGCAAGTATGGCGTAAGATTACAGACCACGGTCACTCCGCTGGAGCGCAACCGGGTCGGTATTCTCATCGACGTTTCCGAAGGCGTGGTGGCCAGGATCCGGCAGATCAACGTTGTCGGCAACGAGGTGTTCGACGACGAAACGCTGCTCGACCAGTTCGAGCAGGGCAAGACCGGTTTCTTTTCCTTCTATACCAAGAATGACCAGTACTCCAAGCAGAAACTGGCGGCCGATCTGGAAACGTTGCGTTCCTACTACCAGGATCGTGGCTACATCAATTTCAATATCGAGTCCACACAGGTGTCCATCACGCCGGACAAGAAGGACATCTACATCACTATCAGCATCGACGAGGGCGAGCAGTATCGCGTCTCCGACATCAAGCTGTCCGGCGAGCTGGTGGTTCCCGCCGAGCAGCTGTTTCCGGAGTTCCGCATCAATGCCGGCGACGTGTTCTCGCGCAAGCGTGTGACCGAGACCGTTACCCGCATTTCCGACCGGCTCGGCAACCGCGGCTACGCTTTCGCCAACGTCAACACGGTGCCGGATGTGAACGAAGAGACGCGCGAGGTTTCCCTGACCTTCTTCGTCGATCCCGGCAAACGCGTCTACGTGCGCCGCATCAACTTTGCCGGCAACACTAAGACGCGCGACGAGGTGTTGCGCCAGGAAATGCGGCAGATGGAGGGCGGCTGGTTCTCGGCCCAGAAAGTCGAGCGTTCTCGTACCCGCCTGCAGCGGCTGGGGTATTTCGAGGAGGTCAACGTCGAGACGCCGGCGGTACCCGGCACCACCGACCAGGTGGACGTCAATTTCTCGGTCACCGAACAGCCCTCCGGCAGCGTGTCGGTGGGTGTCGGCTTTTCCCAGACGTCCGGCTTTCTGCTCAACGGCAGCATTTCCCAGGAGAACTTTCTCGGTACCGGACGCCGGGTGAGCGCGGCGATCAACAACAGCTCGGTGAACCGCGTTTACAGTTTCTCCTACACCAATCCCTATTACACCATCGACGGCGTCAGTCGCGGTTTCGGCGCCTTCTACCGCGAGACCGACGCGGACGAGGCGAACGTCGCGGATTACTCGACCGATACCTACGGTGCCAACGTGACCTACGGTTTCCCGATCAGCGAGTTCAATTCCTTCCGCTTCGGATTCGATGCGGACAGCCTGAACCTCGATGTTTCGGACTTCGCCTCCCAGGAGATCAGGGATTTCGTCGACGAGCACGGCGACAGCTTCAAGAGTGTGGGGATGAGCGCCAGCTTTGCCCACGATACCCGCAACCGACGCATTTTCCCCAGCAAGGGCGGGGTGCAGCGCATCAGCGCCGAAGCCAAGATCCCGGGATCCGAGCTCGAGTATTTCAAACTGACCGGCACCCTCCAGCATTACGTGCCGCTCACCCGGCTGTTCGTGCTGGGCACCGAATTCGAGGTGGGCTATGGTGACGGCTACGGCGATTACACCGCGTTGCCGTTTTTCGAGAACTTCTTCGCCGGTGGCGTGCGCTCGGTGCGCGGTTATGAAGACAACTCCCTGGGGCCGCGCGATTCCGACGGCGATCCGCTGGGCGGGAGTTTCAGAACGGTTGGCAAGCTGGCACTGGTTTTTCCACCGCCCTTCCTGACCGACAGCAATAGCGTGAGATTGAGTGCTTTCTTCGACGTCGGTAACGTGTTCCCCGGCGCCGACGACTTCAGCGCCGACGAACTGCGCATGTCGGTCGGCCTGGGGGGTACCTGGCTGTCGCCGATCGGACCGCTGGCGGTGAGTATCGCCAAGCCCTTCAACGACAGCTCGGACGACGATACGCAGGAGTTCCAGTTCAGCCTGGGGGCGCCGTTCTAGCGGCGCTGGTATGCTTCACTCCCTGATTCGTGTTTTTGTGTAAGGAGAAAAGTCTTGAAATCGATAAACAGTATCCTGATCGGCGCGCTTGCGCTGGGTATTATGGCCATGCCGGTGCAGGCGGACACCAAGGTGGGCTTCGTCAACACGGTGCAGCTGATGGAGGAGGCGCCACAGGCCAAGTCGGCCCAGACCAAGCTGGAGACCGAATTCGCGCCACGCGAGCAGGAGCTGCTGAACCTGCAGAAGGAAATCCGCAAGCTCGAGGATCGTCTGTCGCGCGACGGCGCGGTCATGAGCGAATCGGAGAGCAGCAAGCTGGAGCGTGACATCCTCGCCAAGCGCCGCGACTTGAAACGCAGCCAGGACGAGTTCCGCGACGACCTCAATATCCGCAAGAACGAGGTGCTCGCCAAGCTGCAGCGGCAGATGTACGACGCGACGGTCGGACTGGCGAAGGAGAAGAAGTTCGACATCATACTCGGCCAGGGGGTGGTGTATTCCAGCGACAGCGTCGACATTACCGATCAGGTGCTGGAAAAGCTGAAAAAGGAATTCAAGGCCAGCGGCGGCAAGTAACAACGCGCGCCGCACATGGGGCTGACACTGGCGCAGCTGGCACAGCGACTGGGGGTCGAGCTGCGCGGAGACGGTGCTGTGGCGGTGTCGGGCGTGGCGACCCTGCAGCATGCGGTGCCGGGTGAGCTGAGCTTCCTCGCCAACCCGAAATACCGCGGTCATCTGCTCACCACCCGGGCCTCCGCGGTGGTGCTGGCGCCGGCCGATGTGCCCGGCTGCCCGGTCGCGGCACTGGTGGCCGAAAACCCCTATGCCTGTTACGCGCGGGCGGCGCAACTGCTGCATCCCCCGCAGGCGGCGCAGCCCGGCATCCACTCGAGCGCGGTGGTCGACGCGCAGGCCCGTGTCGACAGCAGCGCCAGTATCGGCGCGCACTGCGTTATCGGTGCCGGTGCGGACATCGGCCCGCGCGTCGAGATCGGCCCGCGCTGCGTCATCGGTAACGGTGTGCGCATTGCCGCGGACGGCCGCCTGTGCGCCGGGGTTACCGTGCTGGCGGGCGCCTGCATCGGCAAACGCGTCATCCTGCACCCCGGTGTGGTGATAGGCAGCGATGGCTTCGGCATGGCGTGGGCCGACGATCACTGGGAAAAGGTGCCGCAGCTGGGCAGTGTGCGGATCGGGGACGACGTCGACATCGGCGCCAATACCACGGTCGACCGCGGCGCTGTTGACGATACGGTGATCGAGGACGGGGTGAAGATCGACAACCAGGTGCAGGTGGCGCACAACGTTGTGATCGGCGCGCATACCGCCATCGCCGGTTGTGTCGGCATATCCGGCAGCGCACGCATCGGCAGCTATTGTGCGCTGGCGGGCGGGGTGGGTATCGTGGGTCACCTGGACATCTGTGACCACGTTCAGGTCACAGGCATGTCAATGGTCACCAAGTCCATTACTGAGCCCGGGATCTACTCGGCCGGCACGCCGTTGCTGGAGAACCGGCGCTGGCGCCGCAGTGCCGTTGCCATGAGGCATCTGGACGATTTGGTCCGGCGCGTCAGGGCATTGGAAAAGACTAGTGAAAAGAAATAACTAGCATAGCAGCCGAGAATTGGGTTTAATTACACCTCATGGACATCAATGAAATTCTGAAACTGTTGCCGCACCGCTATCCGTTTCTGCTCATCGACCGGGTGGTGGAATTCGAGGCGGGGAAATCCCTGGTGGGCATCAAGAACGTCACGATCAACGAGCCTTTTTTCCAGGGCCATTTCCCCGAGAAGCCGGTCATGCCTGGCGTATTGATCCTCGAGGCGCTCGCCCAGGCCACCGGGCTGCTGGCGTTTCGCACCGAGAGCCGCAGTGCCGAGCGCGATTCGCTGTACTATTTTGTCGGCGTCGACAATGCGCGCTTCAAGCGGCCGGTGGAACCGGGTGATCAACTGCGACTGGCCGTGAGTCTGATAAAAACCAAACGGGGGATCTGGGTCTTTGATACCGATGCAACGGTGGACGGCAAGACGGCAGCCAGCGCCACCATCATGTGTACCGAGCGCAAGATCGACACCTGAGCGACGGCGATACCCGGCACGCGCGGGTGCCGTGTACTACCGCCGACGGCACAGTCTGCGTAACCCCCGCCGCCGCCCCGCGCTGCCGTTGCCATGGTCGGTTTGAGCGACGGGTCGCTGATACACCCGACGGCGGTGATCGATCCGTTGGCCCGCATCGCGGCCGATGTGGTTATCGGTCCCTACAGCGTCATCGGTTGCGACGTGGAAATCGACACGGAGTGCTGCATCGGCTCGCACGTGGTCATCAGCGGCGCGACCCGCATCGGTCGCGGCAACCGCATCTTTCCCTTCGCCTGCCTGGGCGAGGCGCCCCAGGATATGAAGTACGATGGGGAAGACACCCGCCTCGAAATCGGCGATAACAACTGCATCCGTGAATACGTCACCATCAACCGGGGTACCGTGCAGGACCAGGCCGTGACGCGGGTGGGCGACAGCAACTGGATCATGGCCTATGTCCATATCGCGCACGACTGCCAGCTCGGCAGCCATACGGTGCTTGCCAACAATGCCACCCTGGCCGGACACGTGCACATCGCCGATCACGCCACGCTGGGGGGCGCCACCCTGGTCCACCAGTTCTGTCACATCGGCGCACACGCCTTCACCGCCTACGGGGCGCGAATCAACAAGGACGTGCCACCGTTTGTGATGGTCGGCGAGGGTCGCGCCCGGGCGCGCGGTCTGAACGTCGAAGGTCTGAAGCGGCGCGGATTCTCGAGCACCCGGATCGGCGTCCTGAAAGAAGCCTACCGGGTCCTGTACCGTTCACAGCTGTCTCTGGCGGAGGCGCTGAATCAGTTGCAGGACATGGAGGGTGACAGCGCAGACGTCGGCGAACTGCGCGCGTTCATCGCGGCCCGGCGGCGCAGTATCGTGCGCTGAATACGGCGATTCGGGTCCCTGCACAGCAGCATGCCGTCGCCGCCACTACGCATCGGACTGGTCGCCGGCGAAATGTCCGGCGACCAGCTCGGCGCGGCGCTGATCGGAGCGATTCGCGCCCGCTGCCCCGAGGCGCAGTTCGAGGGTATAGCCGGCCCGCGCATGCGCGCCGCCGGCTGCCGGCCGCTGGCGCACGCCGAGCAGCTCGCGGTGATGGGCGTGGCGGAAGTGTTGCTGCACCTGCCCCGGCTGCTGCGGCTGCGCAGGCGGATACGTGAGCATTTTCTGGACAAACCGCCGGACGTGTTCGTCGGCATCGATGCGCCGGATTTCAATCTGTCGCTGGAGCGCACGCTCAAAGACCGCGGCATCGTGACACTGCACTGGGTCAGCCCCTCGGTGTGGGCGTGGCGACGCTACCGGCTGCAGAAGATCCGCGCCAGCGTCGACCTGATGCTGACCCTGTTCCCGTTCGAAGCGCGCTTCTACGCTGAGCAGGGCATGCCCGCAGTCTACGTCGGGCACCCCCTGGCCGACGAGCTTCCGCTCGCCACGCGCCGGCCAGGCTTGCGGGATGAGGCCGAGTCGGGTTGTATCGCGCTGTTGCCCGGCAGCCGCCTGGGCGAGCTCAGGCGGCTGCTGCCGGTGTTCCTGGAGGCGGCGCGCCTGTGTCTGGCCGCCAGGCCGGGACTGCGTTTCCTGTTACCGGTCGCGGCACCGCACCTGCTGCCGCTGTGCCGGCAATGGCTGGCCAGGCCCGCCTATGGGGCGTTGCCGGTGAGGCTGCTGGACGGCGAGGCGCGCCAGGCCATGGCCGCCGCCGACGTGGCGCTGCTGGCGTCCGGAACCGCCACCCTGGAATGCATGCTGCTGGGCTGTCCGATGATTGTCGCCTACCGCCTGCATCCCTTCACATACCGGCTGGTTAAACGTATGTTACGGGTGCCTTTCGTGTCACTGCCGAATCTCTTGCTG
>CAJICB010000662.1_pt1 | contig 20590 bp, 16 predicted proteins | sample 9199491 | NCBI WGS metagenome assembly CAJICB01 (sample SAMEA7708320, study PRJEB35096) | sediment metagenome | biome: marine neritic benthic zone biome [ENVO:01000025]; feature: sediment [ENVO:00002007]; material: shallow marine sediment [ENVO:03000034] sea grass bed [ENVO_01000059] ... | reverse complement strand
CGATCTGATGGAATCCAAGGAAGTGGGCGGCAAGTACGAGTTTCTGATCAAGAAAGCCTGAGCTGACTCAGATTCAAACGAAAATGGGGCTGGAGTTGTTACTCCAGCCCCATTTTTTTTCCGGCGCGCCGGGGAGAGGCCCCCGGCTGTCGGATTTGGCCCTGGTCGCGGTCGTTCAGATATTCCACACCACCTGGGCGCTCAGAAGATCCACGTGCGCATCATAGTCGCCGGTCAGGGTCCCCCTCGTCGCGCTGCTGGTGTCGATCTTGGGGTCATCCACGAACAGGTGTGCATAGCCGACGTCGAAGGAGAGCGAGGGGCTGAGCTGATAGCCGAGTCCCGCAGACAGCCAGATACGGTCCTCGCCCGGGATGCGCGGCGTGCGGTGTCGTGCATTGGGGATCGGGGTTTCGTCGAATGCTGCGCCGGCGCGCAGTGTCCATTTGCTGGTCGGGCGGTAGTCGATGCCGGCGGCGTAGCGCATGGTGTCGTCCCAGTTCTGATCGACTACGGTGTCCGGTTGGAACGAGTCATACTCGATACGCAGTTCCTTGAAATTCTCCCAGCCGGTCCAGGTTGCATCGGCCATGACAGACCACCGGTTGCTGATGTCGTGATAGATGCTCAGTGACGCGGTCTGCGGGAGGTCGACCCCGGCTACCACGTCGGTGTTGACGAACACATTGTTGTCGGTGAACAAGGGGTCCGGACGGCGGAACTTGGCGTTGCCCGTCAGCTGCTGTTTGACCTTGGAACGGTAGGCCAGGCCGATACGGGTACTGTTGGTGGGTTGTAACAGTACGCCGAGGTTGTAGCCCCAGCCCCAGTTACTGCCTCTGACATTGGCCCTGGTGTCATCGCCCTGCGGCGTAAGCCCCAGGCCGTTGCAGGTGGCGTCGGCGCTCGCGAAGTCGAGGCCCAGCCCCGCGGGGGGTGGCGCCATCAGTGCCGGGCGGCACAGGCTGCCCTGGTCGATGGCCTGGGTGAGTTTTGCATCGATGTACTGCAGGTTCACGCCGGCGCCCACCGAGATCAGCTTGTTGACCTCGTATGCCAGCGACGGGTTGAAGTTGACCGTTCTGACTTCTGATTCGATGCCGTGATAGCGGCCTTTCCAGTCGTCGTCGTACTCAGTGGACAGACCGAAGGGCACGTTGATGCCCATGCCCAGGAACAGGTCGCCGCCGAGCGGCAGGTTGTAGTAGAGGTTGCCGACGAAACCGAGTTCGCCCGCGTCACCGCCGTTGCCCCCGGACGCCGGGTTGCCAAGCGGGTCGGTGGCCGAGCCGTCGAATTTGGCGGAGGGCGCGACGAGGTGCGCGGCGCCGACGAACTGGTGGGGAACGCGTGTCAGGCCCGCGGGGTTGAAAAACAGGGTGGAGGCATCGCTGGCAAAAGCTGCGCCCCCCGCAAAGGCGTTGCCCATCTGGCTGGCGCTCTGTTCGATCAATGCGAATCCGGCCGCCATGGCGGAGGAACTTGCAGTGGTCAGGATTCCGGCGCAAAGCAGCCGAAGTGACGGATAACCGGCGTGTCGTTTACGCATGGATACTCCTCACGGTTCGTGTTGTGTAGCCGCTACGAATCGAGCATAGCTCCCGCCGGCCCGCCATAGCAAGCGGGGATCGCGAAAAAACTGCATTCAGAAACGCTGCTAACTATTAGGAAAGCCTAATATATAATTCTCGGGCACGAGTCTTGCTTGGGTTGTCAGAGGAGTTGACAAGGTGTGGTGTTCTGTACCATGTTTGTGGTTAATACCCCATTAAGTCGTTGCAAATATGCAACAAAAATAAAGATGCTGGACCGGATTTGACCTATTTTGGAGAGGAACGGACATATGAAAGGGACACTGAAATGCACGCTGACCGGGGCTGCAATCGCGGCTGTGCTGGCCTCGCCGCTTGCGAACGCGACCAACGGCTATTTCAAGATCGGCTATGGCTCCAAGAACCGGGGTATGGCGGGCGCGGGCATGGCGTATCCTCAGGACTCGCTGGCGGCGGCGGTCAACCCGGCGACCCTGGCCAACGTCGAGGATCGGGTGGACGCCGGTCTGGAGATATTCAAACCCAAACGCCGGGGCAGGGTGGACGCGACGGGTATCGGGGTACCGGATCTGGGTGCGGGCGCCGCACAGGGTATGAATTCCAGCGAGAACAGTCGTTCAAACTCGTTCGCGATCCCGAACTTCGGTATTTCGAAGGCCTGGGGCAGTAATTTCACTCTGGGGATTTCCCTCGTGGCCAATGGCGGCATGAACACCCGCTACGGCAATGCGGACGGCGTGTTTCCGGGTTCGGGTAACATCTACACCGACGCCTTCGGGTCGGTAGTCGGTAACACCACGACCGGCGCTTTTCCGGGGGTTCCTTCGGGGCCGCTGGGGTTTGCCGGTTTTCTGGAAGTTCTTGGTCCCGATTTTGCCCCGGCGACCGGGGACGAAATCCCATCGGCGGTGCTCGACGCCAACCTCGCCAACCTGTACGGCAACCCGAACACCACGCCCTCTCTCGGTGTCAACCTCGCGCAGGCGCTGCTTACGCCGACCATTGCCTGGAAGATCAACCAGAATCACTCGCTGGGCTTTTCTCCGGTGATCGGTTACCAGCGCTTCCGCGCCTACGGCGTCGGTCTGTTCCAGGCGTTTTCCAATGATCCGGGCAATGTCACCAACAACGGTGACGACGACGCCTGGGGTCTCGGCGCAAGAATCGGCTACCAGGGTACCCTCGGCATATTCTCGATCGGTGCCTCGGCGACCTCCAAGATCTTTATGGAAGAGTTCGACGACTACTCGGGGCTGTTTGCCGAGCAGGGTGATTTCGATATCCCGGCGACGTTCGGTGGCGGTATCGCGGTGCACCTCACGCCCAAGCTGACGATTGCCGCAGACGTCACCCGTATCCTCTACGGTGATGTCAAGGCAATCAACAACGACGGTCCGACGGCCGATGAGTTCTTCGGGGCATTCCTCAACGCACTCGCCAACCCGGCGCCCAACCCCGGTTCGTTTGTGCCGAGGGCGCTCGGTAAGAACAACGGCTTCGGTTTCGGCTGGGATGACGTGACCGTGTACAAGATCGGCGTGAACTATGCGCTCAACAGCAGCTGGACGGTGCGTGGCGGCTTCAACTATGCCGAGGCACCCTACGACGACGATCAGGCGCTGTTTAACGTGCTGGCTCCGGCCGTGGTCGAGCAGCATATCACGGCGGGGTTCACCTACAGCCCGAATCAGAGCAACGAGCTGACCGTGACCTACATGCACGCCTTGAACAACGATGTGGAATTTACCTACCAGGGTACCGGTTCCTTTGCCGGGTTCAGCTACACGGCGCGGAACAAGATGTACCAGAATGCCATTGAAGCCAGTTATGCCTGGAAATTCTAGCTGAGGGGCTTCCCGAGAGTACGCGCTCACAGGCAGGAAAGGGCCGCGACCTCGCGGCCCTTTCCTGTCTCCAGGACGGGTCGTATTTTTCCAGCCATTTGTCTAGAATCGCGCGCTGGGCTGTACAATAAATGAGGAGAGAGGAATGAGCTTGATCAAACGAATTTTTGCTGCCTTGCTTCTGCCGGGAGTGATGCTGGTTTCTCTCGCGGGCGCCGTGCAGGCGGCCGAGCGTTTCAAGCCCTTTGTGCTGGCTTCCCGCGGTCCGGGCGACTTCGATGCAAAAGTGCAGTCGACTAAGAAGGCGCTGAAGGGCGCCGGTTTCGAGATTCTGGGTGAGTACACGCCCTATGAGGGCGGCTTTGTCGATAAGGCGTACGTCATCGTCGTTACCAACGATGACTTGAAAAAGGCGGCGGGTATGACGGAGTACGGCGGCTTTGCGGCACCCTGGCGCGTCGGCGTGACCAAGGTCGGGGATGACATTCAGGTCGCCTACGCCAACCCTCGCTATATCGCCAATGCCTACCGCTTGAAGGCGGACCTGAACAGCGTGTTCGAAGCGTTGAAGGACGCGCTGGGTGCACAGGACACTTTCGGTTCCAAAAAGGGGCTGACGGCTCGCAAGCTGCGCAAGTATCACTACACCTTCGGTATGGAATATTTCGACAACCCCTACGCGCTTGCCGAGTACAAGAGTCACAAGGAAGCCGTGGCGGCTATCGAAAAGAATCTGGCCCAGGGTGTAGCCGGTGTAACCAAGGTATATCGCCTGGATCTGCCGAATAACGTCACCGTCTTCGGGGTCGCGCGCAAGGCTCCCAGCGAGGCCGAGATCGACATGGACGAAACGCATATCATGAGTGTGGTGGACTTTTCCGAGCTGAAGGGTACCGCCTATCTGCCCTACGAAGTAATGGTGTACGGCAACAAGGTGGTGGCACTGCACATGCGCTTCCGCATGGCGGTGCACTACCCCGACCTGAAGATGATGGGTAAGAACAGTTTCATGAACATCATGCCGAGCCCGAACGCCATCCAGAAGGCACTCGCGACTGCGGCGGGCGGCCCCAACTGACAGTTGCAGACGAAAGGTCCGGAGACAAGACCCCGCTTCGGCGGGGTTTTTCATGCCCCCGGGTTTTATGCGCCAGAGTTCCGCTCGAGCCCGTCCCGACGGTTGCGCTTGTTTCGACTGTCCGCCAGACGGAGGGGTGTGCTGGCGGGATCTATGAGCGAAGATCGAATGCGGGGCGGGAACCGCTCCGTGGGGAGCGCTTGCCGCCGGCAGTTGTGGAGGCGATGGTGCGACTGCAATCCGGGGATTTTTCGTCGCGGCTCCCGCTGAGCCGGTGAGCAGTTCCAAGGCCATGGCCAGCGGGCTGCAGAAGCGTCGCAGCGCTATGGATGCCCTGTCCGGTATTGCTGCGCGACCGGCCTGCGGCCGCGGAATGAAGAGTTGTCCGGGCTGCACGGCGCGCTCAACACGCTGTCGGGCGACCCTGTCAAACGGTCTATTAAGTTGCTTCGGGTGTTGCCGAAACATGCTTAGGCGCGGTTTGTGCCATGGGATTTCAGGTCGTTTCAGGATTGAGCGTGCAAGTATGAAACCGAGTGTTCTGCGTAATCTGCTGATTGGTTGTGTTTTCTCCGGTCTGGCGATGGGGGCCGTGTTCCCGTTTTTCGCAGACTTCTTCGTCGAATGGAAGGAGGACATGTTCGGCTGGTTCGTCGCCAGTTGTCTGGTTGCCGGTGCGGCCTGCGGTTCGGCGATTTACTGGCTGGTCCACGTCGTGTTGCCGGAACGCCTGAAGCGGATTTCCGAAATCGCCACCGCGATCAGCCGAAACGATATCTCCCACGAGTGTGCGATGCAGAGTGATGACATGATCGGAGAGATCATCGGCGCCTTCAACCATATGGCTGGCAACCTGCGCAACGTGATCGGCAAGATCAGCGGTGCGACGACCCAGCTGGCAGCTGCCGCCGAGGAAACTTCCGCCATCACCGAAGAAACCAGTCGCGGCGTACAGGCGCAGCGGGCCGAGATCGACGGCATTGCTGCAGCCATGAACGAAATGACGGCAACCGTTCAGGAAGTCGCGCTAATGCTGCGGACGCCTCCGGTGCGGCGGACGAGGCGGACCACGAAGCCAAGAGCGGTGCGCTGGTTGCATCCGAGGCGATCGGCGGTATCGAGTCGCTGTTGACGCAACTGAACTCGGCTTCCCGGGTAATCCGCAAGCTGGAAAAGGAAAGCGACAATATCGGTTCGGTGCTGGACGTGATTCGTGGTATCGCCGAACAGACCAACCTGCTGGCGCTGAACGCGGCCATCGAAGCGGCCCGCGCCGGCGGACAGGGGCGCGGCTTTGCGGTGGTGGCCGATGAAGTCAGGACCCTCGCCAATCGTACCCAGCAGCCGACCCAGGAGATCCAGGACATGATCCTGCGACTGCAGGATGGTGCGGTCAACGCCGTGAAGGTGATGGAGGTCGCGCAAAGCAAGGCCCAGGACAGCTCTGACCGGGTGGAGAAGGCGGCCGAATCTCTGGCCATGATTGCCGGTTCGGTCTCTTCGATCAACGATACGAGTGCGATGATTGCAAGCGCCGCCGACGAGCAGAGCGCGGTGGCCGCTGAGATGCAGTCCAATATGAACAATATCCGGGAGGTTGCCGACAGGTCCGCCGCCGGTGCCCAGCAGACGGCGCAGGCGAGCGAGGAGCTGGCGCGCCTGGCGGCCGAGCAGCAGGCACTGATGGCGGTGTTCAAGATGTAGCAAGCTCACAACAGGCAAGGGGGCGCCGAGCCAGACGGGAAACCCGTATGGCTTTTCTTATCCCATTCGGGGGAGTAAAAAACGCATGCAAAACACCCGCGACTCATGTATCGTTTCCATCCTGATTAAAAATTTTTATTACCGCGAAAGTTTTACTCGGGGCGTCGTCCGACGCCTTTGAAATGCGAAAGGTTTGAACCACATGGCAGATCGCAGACTGCAGGTTTTTCACACAGTCGCACGCCTTCTGAGCTTTACCAAGGCCGCTGAAACCTTGCATATGACCCAGCCGGCCGTGACCTTCCAGGTGCGCCAGCTCGAAGAGCATTTCAATACCCGCCTGTTCGACCGGACCCACAACCGTATCAGTCTGACCGAGGCCGGTAAGCGGGTTTACGAATTCTCGGACCGGATTTTCGAGCTGTATTCCGACATGGAGCACGCGGTTCGGGAAATGACCGGCGATATCAGCGGTGTCCTGATCATTGGCGCCAGCACGACCATTGCGGAATACATGCTTCCGGCCCTGCTCGGCGACTTCAAAAAGAAATACCCGGACGTCAATGTGCAGCTCAAGGTCTCCAACTCGGACGGCATCGTTCACATGGTGGAGAACAATGTCATTGATCTGGGTGTGGTTGAATCGCCGGTGCTGAACAAGAACCTGGTGGTGGAAGTATGCCGCATGGATCAACTGGTCGCGGTGGTGTCGCCCCAGCACCCGCTGGCGGATCGAGACACCGTGGACATGAAAGACCTGCTCGAGTTTGCCTATATTTGCCGTGAGGAAGGTTCCGGCACGCGCGAAGTGATATCCGAATACATGCATGAGCTGGGAATCAATTCCAGCCAGGTGCATCTGTCCATGGAGCTGGGTAGCCCCGAGTCCATCAAGGGTGCCGTCGAAGCCGGCATGGGTGTGTCGATCGTCTCGCTGGCAACCATTCAGAAAGAGCTCAAGCTTGGCACGCTGGTGTGCCTGAATCTGGCCCCGGCGCTGGAGCGCCCGTTTTCATTTGTGCACCAGAAACAGAAATTCCGTCACCGTGCTATGGACGAATTGCTGGAATTCGCGCGCGCCTACTGTAAGTCACATCCCGAGGCTGTATAAGCTGGGGCATGGAACGCGACCAGGCCGAAGCCTTGCTGCGCGTTTTGGAACAACTGCCGCCCGCCGATCAGGCGGCGGTGCGCAGCTTCGCAGAGTTTCTGTTGTCTCGGGCGGGCGGGGATACGGTGCCGCCGTCCGCGCAGATGCCGGCTGCAGCAGCCGCTATTCCCGAACCTCAAGTAATTGCACGTCCGGACGATGAGAGGGTCGTTGCGGCAGTCAAACGCCTGTCGAAGACCTACTTCATGCTGGACAAGGCCAAGATGCTGGGTGTGACTTCTGAGCTGGTGACACAACATATCGTGCAGGGCCGGGATGCCGTGGACGTCATTGATGAACTGGAACGGGTTTTCGAAACTCATTACCGGGAACTCAAACAGAGCAAGAGCTGAGCATGGAAGTCGTTCGTCGCTGGTTCAAGCGTCATTTCAACGATCCCCAGGTTGTGATCCTGGCGCTGGTCCTGGCGATCGGCTTCGTAGTCGTCATCACCATGGGCCGGATGCTGGCGCCGGTGCTGGCGGCGTTGGTGCTCGCCTACCTGCTCGACGGTGTGGTCGGGAGCCTGCAGCAATGGCGGGTACCCAGACTGGGTGCCGTGGTGCTGGTGTTCCTGGTGTTTCTGGTGTTTCTGGTGTTTGCCCTTCTGGGTCTGTTACCGCGCTTGTCGCATCAGGTAACGCAGCTGGTGAATCAGTTGCCGAACATTGTCGCCAAGGGACAGGACGCCATCATGCAACTGCCCGAACGTTATCCGGGGCTGGTCAGCGAACAGCAGGTGGCGGATCTGATGAATGCCATCCGCGCCGAACTGGGCAGTCTGGGGCAGCGGGTTGTATCCGCCTCCGTAGCCTCGGTGGTAGGTGTAATAACCCTGATGGTCTACCTGGTCCTGGTGCCGGTGCTGGTATTTTTCTTTCTCAAGGACAAACAGCGTATTATGGGCTGGATGACTCATTATCTGCCGCGCGACCGCGCCTTGACCACGCAGGTATGGCGCGAGGTGAACGCACAGATCGCCAACTATGTGCGCGGCAAGATCTGGGAAATCCTGATTGTCGGCGCTGCCACCTATGTCACGTTTGTCTTTATGGAGCTGCAGTATGCCGTGCTGCTGGCAACCCTGGTGGGCCTGTCGGTGGTCATTCCCTACATCGGCGCAGCGGCGGTGACGGTGCCGATTGCCGCTATCGCGTTTTTCCAGTGGGGATGGAGCGCCGATTTCTGGTACATCCTGGTCGCATACGGAATCATCCAGGCCCTGGATGGTAATGTACTGGTTCCGCTGCTGTTCTCCGAAGTCGTCAACCTGCACCCCGTGGCAATCATCATAGCCGTGCTGGTATTCGGCGGTATCTGGGGTTTCTGGGGGGTGTTTTTCGCCATTCCGCTGGCAACCCTGGTGCAGGCCGTGTTGCGGGCCTGGCCAAGGGCGGGGCAGCGCTTGCCGTCACCGGAACAGGCGGTGACCTGAGTTGCAGTTCTTAAACCGCGAATACCCGAAGGCATAAAGGACGTAATACCTGAGGGCACAAGGGACGCGAAGGTTGCTTGTTACTTAGCTCTTCGGCGGACACGAGTCTCTGCTGTGTCCAGCGATTTTAGAGAGGCGGGGGAAGGTAGCTGACATACGCCTTCGGGACACGCTGCAAAGACATCCCTGTACGCTCGACGGCCGCATCGATGCGGCCGACGTTCCCGCCGGCTTATGTCAGCTACCTTCCGTACTCATCAGTTTGTGTTCGACATTGCAACATAGTGAAGCCGCGGTCTCAACGAGGATAATCGGCAAGCAGCGCTCAACCCGGGCGAAACACGCACCTTGTTGTAGCCTTGGCATCGGAGGCCGGATGGCATTGACCGTTCCTACACCAGGCGATGGGCAGGGTTCTCGATAAGACACGAAAAGGAGTTTCTTCGCGTCCCTCCCTTGTGCCCTTAGGGTATTGGCGTCCTTCGCGGTTGATGAAAGGGTTCACAAGACATCAGAGGCGTAATCCGCCAGCCGCGAACGTTCCCCGCGGGTGAGTATGATGTGGCCGCTGTGCTGCCAGCTCTTGAAAAGATCGACGACGTAGGTCAGCCCGGAGCTGGTCTCGGTTACATAGGGCGTATCGATCTGCGCGACATTGCCCAGGCACACGACCTTGGTGCCGGGCCCGGCACGCGTTACCAGGGTCTTCATCTGTTTGGGGGTCAGGTTCTGCGCCTCATCCAGAATCAGATATTTGTTAAGAAAAGTACGGCCGCGCATGAAGTTCAGGGAGCGGATCTTGATGCGGTTGGTCAACAGGTCGTTAGTGGCGGCACGACCCCAGTCGCCGCCTATATCTGAGTGGGTGAGCACTTCCAGGTTATCCATGAGCGCCCCCATCCAGGGGGTCATTTTTTCTTCCTCGGTGCCGGGCAGGAAACCGATGTCTTCGCCAACCGGCACCGTGACACGGGTCATGATGATTTCCTTGTAGCGATTTTCCTCGAGTGTCTGGGTGAGTCCGGCGGCCAGGGCCAGCAGCGTCTTGCCGGTGCCGGCGGTTCCAACCAGGCTGACAAAGTCAATTTCCGGGTCCATCAACAGGTTCAGGGCGAAGTTCTGTTCCCGGTTGCGTGCTGTAATGCCCCAGACGGTGTGGCGTGAGCCGCGGTAGTCGATCGCGGTCTCCAGAACCGCAGTATCTTCCTGTGCTTCGCGCACCAGGGCCTCGAAACCCTGTTCCTCGGGGAGGTAGAGGCACTCGTTGGGATTCCACGACGTCACCAGGGGGCCGCGCACGCGATAGTAGTTACGGCCATCCTTCTGCCAGGACTCGAGCGTTTCGCCGTGCTCCTGCCAGAATTCCACCGGTAGCTCGCTGACGCCGCGGAACAGCAGGTCGACATCGTCCAGCACCTGGTCGTTGAAGTATTCCTCCGCGTGGATGCCGAGCACCGCGGCTTTGATGCGCAGATTGATATCCTTGGAGACCAGCGTCACCGTGAGGTCGGGGTGTTCGTTTTGCAGCGCCAGCGCGGTGCCCAGTATGTTGTTATCCGGCCTGTTTCCCGGAAGCGCGTCGGGCAGCGCCGCGCTCAGGGTGTGGGTCTGGAAAAACAGCCTTCCGGACCCCTCGGTGTCCAGGCCGTCGACCACGCCAGTACTCTTTAGCGATATGCCTCGTTCGATTTCCTCGGCGTCGGCATTCTGCATGAGTTCGTCGAGGAAACGGCTGACCTGGCGTACATTGCGCGCGACTTCGGATACGCCTTTCTTGCCGGCATCCATTTCCTCCAGAACCACCATCGGCAGGTATACATCGTGTTCCTTGAATCGGAACAGCGCCGTGGGATCGTGCATCAGCACATTGGTGTCGAGAATGAACAGCCGCTTGGAGGATTTGTCGACCTGGAACATGTGCGGGGCTGTGTGCGCGTTTCCCTGTCTAATTCCGATTCAGCTCACGCAGGGCTTCGAGCACCTCCTCAACGTGACCGTCAACTTTCACCTTGCGCCATTCGCGGCGCAGCTTTCCGTTGGCGTCGAGCCGCAAGCTGCTGCGCTCGGCGCCCATGACCTTGCCCCCATACATGTTCTTTTCCTTCATGACGTCGAACATCTTGCATAGCGTTTCGTCGGGGTCGGAGAGCAGTTCAAAGGGGAACCCCTGCTTGGCCTTGAAATTCTCGTGCGACTTGAGGCTGTCGCGTGAAACTCCGACAACGATTGCATTGTTGCGCCTGAACTTGGCGTGGTTATCGCGGAAGTCCTGGCCCTCCCGGGTGCAGCCGGCTGTGCTGTCCTTGGGATAGAAATACACAATCAGCTTCTTGCCCTTGCTGGTCGCCAGGCTGAACGTCTGGTCGCCGGTCGAGGCGGCTGTGAAAGCGGGCACCTTTTTGTCAAGTTTCACCGTGCTCATGGTGATCTTCCTGCTATCCCTTGATTGGTTCTATCACTGCATCGAGATTCAGGCGGTCGCAGAATTCCAGGAACTCTTCGCGCAGCGTGGCGATGTGGGTGTCGGATGGCACATCGAGCGTCATGTGTACCGAGAACATCAGCGTGCCGGTGTGTGCTGCGGCGTAGCTGGAAGTGCTGAGGTCCTGGATGTTGATATTGCGTCGCGAGAAAAACCCCGCCAGATTGTGCACGATGCCGGGATGATCGAGTGACACGACATCGACGGCATAGGGCAACAGGTTGCCGCGCTGCTCCCTTTTGTCGGTACGCTTGAGGTTGATGGTCATGCCGAGCTGTTTCTGGGTCTGGGCCAGCTGGTTTTCCAGCTTGGCCAGGCTGTTCCAGTTGCCGGTCACCAGCAGCAACACCGCGAACTCGCCGCCCAGCACCATCATGCGACTGTCGGCGATGTTGCAGCCGCTATCCAGAATCCAGCCGGACAAGCTGTCGACCAGGCCAGACCGATCCTCGCCGAGGGCGGCGATAACCAATTGATTACTCATGGCGGCAGTCTACCACTAATCCAGTTCCACGGCGCGCAGTTGTGCCGCAGCCTGTTCCGGGCTGATGGTACTGACAGACAGTCCGGAACCCAGCTCGAATCCCGTCGGTATGCTGGTGCGCGGGCATATCTCCAGGTGCCAGTGATAGCTGTCATGGCAATGGGCGAACTCGCTGTTATGGGGAATCGAGTGCAGGAAGAAGTTGTACTGGGCACCACCGATGACGGCATCCAGTCTGGCCATGGCGCGTTTCAGGACCCTGGCCATGTCGCGGCGTTCCGCGTCGCTGATATCCACAAAGTCGCTGTAGTGCCGCAGAGGCAGAATGTGGATTTCCCACTCGTAGCGGCTGGCGAAGGGCTTTATGGCGACGAAATGTTTGCCGTGTTCGACCACGTACTGGCCGACGTTGAATTGCCGCCGTAGCGCGCCGGATTCGCGGTCGTAGATGGTCGCCTCGAAGGTGAGCGCTTCATCGATCAGCGAACAGAAAATGCACTGTCGGTTGTTTTGGTAATACCTGCGGCTGTGCGTCACTTCATTGTAGACGTTCTCCGGGACCACCGGCATGGCGATCACCTGGCTGTGGGTGTGGGCAATGCTCGCGCCGGCTGCAGGACCGAAGTTCTTGAAAACCAGCACATACTGGATGCGCTCGTCGGTCTGGTAAAGGCTCCGGATGCGCTCGCGGTACATGCCGATCAGGCCGCAAAGGTGCGCTTCGGACATCTCCTGAATCGTGATGCCGTGTTGCGGGTGGTCGATGATGACCTCGTGCCTGCCGTAGCCATCGATGGCCTGTTGCAGACCGACCACCAGATTGGGCGACAAGCTGTTGTCGCCGAGCACCGGGTAGAGGTTTTCGACCACGCGCAGCTCCCAGCTTTCTGGCCCGGGAGAGACGGCGACCGCGGGCGGGGTCATGTGCTCGTTGCCCTTGCAGAAGGGGCAGTTCTCGACCTGCCGACGCGTGTCGCGCGGTACCGGTGTCTCTTCCTTGCGCGGGCGCATCCCGCGCGCGGTGGAGACCAGGACGGATTCACTGGGAACCACGGGATTGATGCGGATTTCGCGTACCGCCACGGGTTTATCGCTCATGCCAAAGCAGCCTCCGGCTGCAGGTGTACCCCGCCACCCCTATTGACCCATTCAGCGAGCCAGGAAGCGGTTAGCCGCAAGGCTTGCCTCGCAGGGAATGCCCAGAAGGCTTCGCGGGGCAGGCTCTGGCCATTCCCGTCCAAGAGGCACAACGCAGCCGATGAGCGCTTCCTGGCGGTCCCGCAGGGAGCGCCCCGACGAGGCCAGTGCCGCGTTGCGATCCTTGGAAAGGGCCCGCCATTCCCTGCGGGATCGCGCCCGAAGGAAGTGCCTTGGGGTGCGCCTTGCACTGACCTCGTGGGGGCGCTCTGAACGGGTCAATAGGGGTGGCGGGGTACACTAGAATACTGGCCCGGCTCGCGACTGACCAGCTTGTCACCGGCGGGCCGGAAAAGTACCATGCCCTTTGTCTTGCGTTCCGGAGATCTTCATGTTTCACGGCAGTATGGTGGCGCTGGTTACGCCCATGCGCGAGGACGGTGCGGTCGATGAAGACAGTCTGGAAGCCCTGATCGAATTTCATGTCGCTGAGGGTACCGACGCCATTGTGGCAGTCGGCACCACGGGCGAGTCCGCCACGCTGGATGAAAAGGAGCACTGTGCTCTGCTGCGCCGGGTGGTCGAGCTGGTGGGCGGCCGGATACCGGTCATCGCCGGAACCGGCGCCAATTCCACCCAGGAGGCCATCGAACTCACCCGCTGTGGGATGGAGGCGGGGGCGGACGCCTGTCTGCTGGTTACACCCTATTATAACAAGCCTACCCAGGAGGGGCTGTATCAGCACTACCGGGCGGTCGCCGCTGCGGTGCCGGTACCGCAGATCCTCTACAACGTGCCGGGACGCACGGCCTGTGACCTGCTGCCGGAGACGGTGGCGCGGCTGGCGTCGATATCCAATATCGTCGGTATCAAGGAAGCGACCGGCAAGCTGGACCGAGGTCGGCGGATTCTGGAGGTCTGCGGTGACCAGCTGGATCTGTATAGTGGTGATGACGCGACCGCCATGGAGCTGATTCTGCTCGGCGCCAAGGGGGACATTTCGGTCACCGCCAATGTCGCGCCGCGGGCGATGCACGACATGTGTGCGGCGGCGCTGGCCGGGGATCGCGCGCGTGCCGAGCGAATTGATCAGACCTTGCGTGGTCTGCACCGCGACCTGTTTATCGAATCGAGCCCGATACCGGTGAAATGGGCGCTACACGAAATGGGTCTGATTCCCCCCGGTCTACGCTTGCCTCTTACGCCACTCTCCCCGCAGTATCACGACGAGGTGCGGGATGCGCTGCGGCAAGCCGGCGTAGCGCAAGGCGCGGACGCCTGAATACAAGAGGTTTGACTGAATTTTATGCAAGGAATTCTAATGGTAAGCCGATTGCTGATAACCGCTGTTGTGCTGCAGGCGGTGACCGGGTGCAGCTGGCTCAACAGCGCTTTTCCCGATCGCAGCAAGGATTACAAGCAAGCGCAGACATCGAAGTCTCTCGAAGTGCCCCCGGACCTGACCGCGACCGGCGCCAGCGACGCGCTGCTGGTGCCGGACGCGGAGACAACTCTGTCCGGCTATACCAGCGCCCGCCAGACACTCGCCCGCAGCGGCACGGTGCCGGTGTTGCCCGGACAGGAGGGTATCCGGCTGGAGCGCGACCGCGACCGGACCTGGCTGGTGGTGCAGGCCGAGCCGCGCGCACTGTGGCCGAAGGCTCGCGAATTCTGGCTGGAGAACGGTTTCCTGGTGGTGCGCGAAGATCCGGCCATCGGTGTCCTGCAAACCGACTGGGTGGAGAACCGCGATTACATTCCGCAGGGTGTTATCCGCAGCGCCATCAGCCGTGTCTGGGAGGGCGCTTACACGTCGGGATACCGGGACCGGTATCGCATGCGGTTGGAAGTCGGTGAGCGGCCGGGGACCACCGAGATCTTCATCAGCCATCAGGGGGTCCAGGAAGCACTGGAGGGTTCCACCGACGATATCCAGACCGCGGTATGGAACCCCCGCCCGGCGGACCCCGGTCTCGAATCCGAGATGCTGAAGAGAATGATGATCTATCTGGGTGTGGCACCGGAGCGCACCGAGCAGCAGGTGGCGGAAAAGGAACCGGCGCCGCAGCGCGCGGAACTGATCCAGCAGGAAGCCGGTGGCGCGACTCTGGTCATACACGAGACCTTCACCAGGGCCTGGCGCAGCGTCGGCATAACACTGGACAGAGTCGATTTTGCCGTTGAAGACCGCGACCGCTCCGCCGGCGTCTATTACGTCCGCTACAGTGATCCTGTCGAGGGCGAGAAGAAGGGCGCGCTGTCCAAGCTGGCGTTCTGGTCGGACGACGAGGAACAGGTCGCCACCTACCAGGTCAAGCTGAGCGACGACGGCGCGGATACCCGGGTGGTGGTGCTCAACGCGGACGGCGAACCAGAGGTCTCGGTCACCGCGGTGCGTATTCTTACGCTGTTGCACGAGGAACTCAGATAGGGCCCGAATGCGCTTCGCTTGTCTAGGCAGTGGCAGCCGGGGTAATGCCACGCTGGTGGAGGCCGGCGCTACCCGCCTGTTACTGGACTGCGGGTTTTCCTGTGCCGAGACCGAGAAGCGGCTGGCACGGCTCGGCCTGGAACCGCGTGACGTGAACGCCATTCTGGTGACACACGAACACAGCGATCACATCGCCGGCGTGGCGCGTTTCTCGCGTCGTTTCGGCATCCCGGTGTGGATGACGGCCGGTACCGAGGCCGTGCATCGCGGTGGCGAAGTCGCCGAGTGGTTCTGTTTCAGCAGTCACGAGGCGTTTCAGATCGGCGATGTGTGGATCGACCCCTACCCGGTGCCGCACGACGCCCGCGAGCCCTGCCAGTTTGTGTTCTCAGACGGCGCCGTGCGACTTGGCGTGCTCACCGACGCAGGGAGTATCACCGCACACATGCGCAAGGCGCTGAATGGACTGGACGCGCTGATACTGGAATGTAACCACGATCCGGAGCTGCTGGCCCGCGGTCCCTATCCGGTACGTCTTCAGCGCCGTGTGGGAGGACGCTACGGACATCTCAGCAACCAGCAAGCAGCTGATTTACTGAGGCAAATAGACACCACCGGACTGCAGCAGCTGGTTGCGGCGCATCTGAGCGACAAGAACAACCGTGCCGAGCTGGCACGCCAGGCATTATCTGCAGCCCTGACCTGTCTGCCGGGTGACATCAGCGTTGCAGAGCAAGAGGCGGGTACACCCTGGCGCGACATCGGCTAGTCCTGCGTACCGCAGCCTGTACCGCCTCCTGGCCATCCAGTATCATTGCGGGCTTTCTTCAGACCTCCAATTCAGTCAGAGAAAATCCATGCTGCAACTTCCCGGTGCGCCCGCCTTTTCGAGCTTCCGTATCAAGAAACTCCTGGAACGCATCCAGCGCGAAGTCACCGGCCTGACCGGGCTCGGCGCCCATTTCGTTCATTTCGTCGAACTGGAGCAGGAACTGACGGCCGAGCAGACTGCCATCCTGCAGCAGTTGCTGGCGCCGCTCAGCGAGCCGCCCGCCGGAGCGCTGCATTCATTCTGGGTGGTGCCGCGCATCGGCACCATCTCCCCGTGGTCGAGCAAAGCCACCGACATTGCCCACAGCTGCGGTCTGGCATCGGTCAGGCGCATCGAGCGGGGTATACGTTACGATCTCGACCTGCGACACGATGCGGAGCTCGATGAGACGACGCTGGCGTTCGTGTTCGGGCTGCTGCATGACCGTATGACCGAGTCGGTGCTCAGTTCAGCCGACGATGCGCAGTCGCTGTTCCGGCACGCGGAACCGGCACCCTTCAACCGGGTCGGTGTGTTGCAGGGCGGGCGCGAAGCGCTGGAGCGTGCCAATGGGGAACTGGGACTGGCCCTGTCGGATGACGAGATGGACTATCTGGTGGAGAGTTTCGGCGCGCTCGGGCGCAACCCGAGCGACGTGGAACTGATGATGTTCGCGCAGGCTAATTCGGAGCACTGTCGTCACAAGATCTTCAACGCCAGCTGGATTATCGACGCTGTGGAGCAGGACAGCACCCTGTTCGACATGATCCGCGCCAGTCACCGGGCCAGTCCAGATGGAATCCTGTCCGCGTATCACGATAACGCTGCCGTGCTGGAAGGACACGCGGTGGAGCGCCTGCTGGTTAACCCGGAAACCGGAGTGTACGAGTCCAGGGCAGAGCAGGCACACATACAGATCAAGGTGGAAACACACAATCACCCGACGGCCATTTCACCGTTTCCCGGCGCGGCGACGGGCTCCGGCGGCGAGATCCGTGACGAGGGTGCAACGGGGCGCGGTGGCAAGCCCAAGGCGGGCTTGTGCGGTTTTTCGACGTCCAATCTGCGCATTCCCGATTTTCTCCAGCCCTGGGAAACCGATCACGGCAGGCCGCAACGCATTGTTTCGGCGCTGGAGATCATGATCGACGGCCCGCTGGGTGCGGCCGCCTTCAATAACGAATTCGGCAGACCGAATCTGTGCGGATACTTCCGCACCTACGAGGAACGCGTGCCGGGTCCGGATGGCGTCGAGGTACGCGGTTATCACAAACCGATCATGATAGCCGGCGGCTACGGCAATATCCGCGCCGAGCACATCGACAAGCAGGGAATTCCGGTCCGCGCGCAGATCGTGGTGCTCGGGGGCCCCGCCATGCTGATCGGACTCGGTGGCGGGGCGGCGTCGTCGATGTCGAGTGGGGCCAGCGCGGAGGATCTTGATTTCGCGTCCGTGCAGCGCGGCAACCCCGAGATGCAGCGGCGTTGCCAGGAGGTGATCGATCGCTGCTGGGCGATGGGGGAGAACAATCCCATCCTGTCCATCCACGACGTCGGCGCCGGCGGACTGTCGAACGCGGTGCCAGAGCTGGTGAACGATGCCGGTCGCGGCGGTTCGTTTGAATTGCGAGCCGTGCCCAACGACGAGCCCGGCATGTCGCCGATGCAGATCTGGTGCAACGAGTCCCAGGAACGCTACGTGTTGGCGGTTGCCGCGCAGCGCGTGGAAGAGTTTCAGGGCATCTGTGAGCGCGAACGCTGTCCGGTCGAGGTGCTGGGGGAGGCCACCCAGGAGCAGAGGCTGATTCTGGGCGACGGGTATTTCGATAACACGCCGATAGACCTGCCGTTGTCGCTGCTGCTGGGCAAACCGCCCAAGATGTTGCGCGATGTGCACCATCGCACCTTCGCCAAGCCGGAGCTGGAACTGCCCGACGATCTGGCCGAGATGGCTTTCCGCGTGCTGCGCTTGCCCGCCGTCGCCAGCAAGCAGTTCCTGATCACCATCGGGGACCGTTCGGTGACCGGCCAGGTGGTGCGTGACCAGATGGTCGGTCCCTGGCAGGTGCCGGTGGCCGATGTGGCGGTGACCTGTTCCGACTACCAGGGCTACCGCGGCGAGGCCATGGCGATGGGGGAGAGGCCGCCGCTGGCATTGGTCGAAGCGGCGGCGTCCGGGCGCATGGCGGTGGGCGAGGCGATTACCAACGTCGCCGCGGCCCGCATCGAGACGCTGTCGCGGGTGCGTCTGTCGGCCAACTGGATGGCACCCGCCGGTCACCCCGGTGAGGACGCGGGCCTGTTCGACACCGTGCGCGCCGTGGGCCAGGAGTTGTGCCCGCGCCTGGGTATCGCCATTCCGGTCGGCAAGGATTCCCTGTCCATGAAGACCGTTTGGCGGGAGGCGGGCGAAGACCGCGCGGTCACCGGTCCGCTGTCGTTGATCGTAACGGCATTCGCCCCGGTTGCAGATGTGCGGCGTACCCTGACGCCGCAGTTGCGTCGCGACTGCGGCGACACCGACCTGATCCTGGTCGACCTGGGCAAGGGGCGCAACCGCCTTGCAGGTTCGGCACTCGCGCAGGTCTACAAGCAGGTGGGTCACCGTGCGCCGGACCTCGATGATGCCGATGCGTTGCAGGCGTTTTTCGAAACCGTGCAGGATCTCAACCAGGCGGATCTGCTGCTCGCCTACCACGACCGCTCCGATGGTGGCCTGTTCGTGACCCTGTGTGAAATGAGCTTTGCCGGCCACTGTGGCCTGGGTGTGCAGCTGGACGAGCTGGGCGACGACCAGACGGCGGCGCTGTTCAGCGAGGAACTGGGCGCCGTATTTCAGGTGCGCCACTGTGACACCGACACTGTGCTGGAGACGCTGCGCAATGCGGGGCTGGGACGGCACAGCCATGTCATCGGTACGCTGCGGGACGACGATCGTATCCGGTTTAGCTTCGGCGGCAGTACGCTGCTGGAGCAGAAACGAGTCGATCTGCAGCGGGCCTGGGCGCAGACCAGCTACCGGATGCAGGCGCTGCGGGATAACTCCGACTGTGCCGAGCAGGAATACCGGGTGTTGCTCGATTCCGGCGATCCGGGCATCCGCCCGCGGCTCACTTTCGATCCCGACGAGAACCCGGTCAAGCCCCTGATCGCAACCGGCGTTCGTCCCAGGGTAGCGATCCTGCGCGAGCAGGGCGTGAACGGTCAGGTGGAAATGGCGGCCGCTTTCGATGCTGCCGGTTTCGCCTGCCACGACGTCCACATGAGCGATGTGCTCGAGGGCCGCACGGATCTCAGCGAATTCAGCGGGCTGGCCGCCTGCGGCGGATTCTCCTTCGGTGACGTGCTGGGAGCGGGTCAGGGCTGGGCGAAATCCGTGCTCTTCAATGCTCGCGCACGGGATGCGTTCAGCGCTTTTTTTGCCCGCGGGGACAGCTGGGGGCTGGGCGTGTGCAACGGTTGTCAGATGATGTCCGGCTTGAGGGAGATTATCCCGGGCGCGGCACTCTGGCCGCGCTTTGTCCGTAACACTTCGGAGCAATTCGAGGCGCGCTTTTCCATGGTCGAGTTGCCCACCAGTCCTTCGCTGCTGCTGGAAGGCATGGCGGGCTCCCTGCTGCCCATCGCCGTCGCCCACGGTGAGGGGCGGGCCGAGTTTGAAACCCCGGCACTGGCGCGGCGCGCGCTGGACGACAAGCTGGTGGCGTTGCGCTATGTCGACAACTATGGCGTGGCCACCGAGCAGTATCCCTTCAATCCCAACGGTTCCCCTATGGGTATCGCCGGTCTGACTACACAGGACGGTCGCTTCACCATCATGATGCCGCACCCCGAACGGGTATTCCGCAGCGTGCAGAATTCCTGGTACCCGGACAGCTGGGGCGAGTATGGTCCCTGGTTGAGGATGTTCCGCAACGCCCGCAAGTGGGTGGCCTGAAATCTCCTTTTTCAGCATAGCTGCTGCCGGGTAGTGGAGGGGCTGAGCCTGCCCCTTGTTCGTTGCTTTCCGGTGGGCAAGCCTGTCAGAGCGCGACGTCTCGCCCGCGGTGTCAATTGAACAGGGCGTTTGCGGCGACTATGCTTTTGTCAGAGAAGAAGTGTCCCGACACGTCACCGCAAAGCTATTTTCTGAATTCCCGGAGACAGAACAATGCCAACCGTTGGAATCGATCTCGGCACATCGAATTCGGCCGCGGCAGTGCTGCGCGGCGGCCGACCCGTCATGATCCCGAGCGCTGAGGGCATCAGCCTCGGTGGCAAGGCCTTCCCCAGTTATGTCGCCATTACCCGTGACGGACAGACCCTGATCGGCGAGCCGGCGCGCCGTCAGGCCGCGGCCAATCCCGAGGGAACGGCCACCGGCTTCAAGCGCCGGATGGGGCAGCGGGAAATAATCCGCCTGCGCGATCGCGAGTTCACGCCGGAGCAACTGTCTGCCTTCCTGCTGCAGAAAATCAAACGCGATGCCGCGGCATTTCTCG
>CAJICB010000357.1_pt1 | contig 20783 bp, 13 predicted proteins | sample 9199491 | NCBI WGS metagenome assembly CAJICB01 (sample SAMEA7708320, study PRJEB35096) | sediment metagenome | biome: marine neritic benthic zone biome [ENVO:01000025]; feature: sediment [ENVO:00002007]; material: shallow marine sediment [ENVO:03000034] sea grass bed [ENVO_01000059] ... | reverse complement strand
GCTTTTTCGGTGGCGGGTATTTGCGGCTCTTCCCGTATCCGCTTATCTCCCGGATGACGCGTGCCGTAAACGCAGATGGCCGCCCTGTTATTTATTACCTGCACCCCAGAGAAATTGATCCTTCACACCCGCGTCTGCCCATGGGGCCCGTCCGCCGCTTCAAGTCCTATGTCAATCTCCGCAGCACCCTGCCCAAGCTCAAGCGCCTGCTGAGAGAGCAGCAGCTTGTGCCTTTCAGCGCATGGCTCCGGCATCATTCTCACGGTTTGACGCGTACCGCAGTAGAGTAAGAGGCTCGCTCAGGCCCGGGCACTCTGTGCTCGTGTCCCGAGAGTTGCCCCGGGATTTTAGTACCAGCTAGAATTGCCCGTATGCGCGCGCCCTTCCCCTCAGATCGGCTCCGGGCTGCCGCCCGATCAGTTCACGGGATGGGGGCAGACTACTCTGATATGGAGCACCACTTCGGTCGGCTACGGCCAGGATTTGCGCGACGGAATTACCGCGACGGCGAACCGGCCGCCCCGCCCGCCAGCTATCCGTTTTACAATGTCCCGCAAAGATACCGATGAGTACGACACTGCACAAAGTAATCAGGCCCATTCTGAGAGCGCCCTTGGAGCTGGGCTGTTATCTGGGGATGCTTCTGGTCAACCTGCTACCGAGAATCGACGTGTTCGATCGCATAAGGTATTTGCTCCTGCGCTTGCTCGGTTTGCGCGGAAAAGGCCGATTTACGATTCTGAGTCCCGTCGAAATCTCGCCTTATTGCGCATTTCGCCGCATCAGCATAGACGGGCCGAGTTTTATCAACAGCGGATTGCGCCTGGCCGTACCGACTGGCGGCGAAATAAACATCGAGCGGAACGTAGCCATAGGCCCACGCGTGCAGTTTGAGTGCATGAATCATGGCGTACAGTTCGCGGCAGAATCACGAAACCCCGGCAAAGCCGGAACGATTCGTGTTAGAAAGGGCGCCTGGATAGGCGCCGGCAGCATAATCGTCGCGAGCGTGACGATCGGTGAAGGTGCTGTTGTCGCAGCCGGTTCCGTTGTGGTCCACGATGTCGAAGACTATACGCTGGTTGCCGGTGTCCCCGCGCGCATGAAGAAGCGCCTTCGCGAATAAGGCTAAATCATCTTAGCGCAAATCCCAGAATGCTTTTGCCCTCCCTCACTACTCTGTCAAACCCGGGGTGATATTTTCGCGACCATTCTGTGAATGCCGAGTTACCCCCAATATTATCCACCACGACGACCCCCTTCGGCATTAGCCGCTTGGACGCCACGTTTAGTTCTCTTCTGACGTTGTGGTACGAGTGCAGGCTGTCGTGTACAAACATGTCAATGGTACCCAGCCTCTTTAGCAAAGGAGGCATCACTCTGCGTGATGACCCAAGGTTCAGGTGCCACCTGCGCCGCAAGTGGTCTGGCACCAGCGAGCCGACTTCACTGCCTCCGTACACCGCCAGTGGCGGCAGGTCGATACTGTACAGCTCACCAACACCGTTTTTCTCAAGCGCCTGCAGTATGAAACACGAGGTGGCGCCATTCGCGACACCAGTCTCAACCACTTTGTCGGGCTTTTGCGCGCGAACCAGAACGTAACACAAGCGACCCAAATCGAGCTCTGCGTTGAAATGGCCGTGTACCGCCTTGAGATTCGGGTTTTTATACCCGCTTAGAACGTGTTCCGTGATTTGCTGAAATTCATCTTCCTCGAGGAATTTTGCCACATCACTGGACAAATATTTCCGGAGTTCCTCAAGCACCTGCTCGAACGACCTGACGCTATCGTAAGTCGGCCGCTTATGCAGATAAGTATGATAATAGAGCTCCATCGTGTTAACGATGCGGTCAACGAATTCTGCTGGATTTCTTGTTAGATTAGCAGCCATCAGCTGCACACGGCTGGTGGAAGTAGGATCAGTCATCACGTTTCCTTGCAGCATTATCTCTGTCAAATGTTTTACAAGTAATCGCATAAGGCGCCATACGCACCGACAAAGGTGAACGGAATGGCATGTCTATGTTCTATATTGTTTTGTACTGACAACATGCCCTTGAAAAGCATATCACAGATTCAACAGGACCCCGAGCCCTGACCTCTCGCCAGCAGTGAACTGGCTCGGCGGGTGTTGGCAGCGGCAGTCAGTTTCGCGCGGACATTCTTGCGCCCCCCGACATTAGCCGATCAATGGCGCACATCTCCTTGCGTTTCATCATGTTATGGAGCGCCTGTATTTTCCGGAAGCGCTCGGGCTTATTCCAAATACCCACCGCGGTTCAACAGCTCGAGCGCCTGCACGTTTTGGGGTTCCCCCGGCGCAGACAGCGAAAAACATCCAACCCCCATATACTGGGAAGGCCTTCTCGCAACGATAGAGAGGTAATGCCCCCGTGAGTCACCTTGACCAAACCATTAGCCGGATACCGAGTCTGTCCTGTATCATGCAAAGTCCGTTCGACGACAACGCAACAGAACTTCAGGTTGATGCCCGCACTTAGCACCATACTGAAAAGAGGGAAAAATCTCCTTCTGCACGGAGCCTATATCCCCCCCGAATATTTTGTTTTTGATGAACGCCGAATAGTTTACATCTCCATACCCAAGGTTGCCTGCACGTCGATAAAGCTCGCAATCGAAGGAACCCGAGGCCAGCTTACGTCAACCGAAGAAGGCGTTATGAGTGTGCATAAGAAATTAACGTCGAAATGCACGCATTCACTGAACAGGCGAACCGCAGACTACTATATATTCGCTTTCGTAAGAAATCCGTTCGACCGACTCGTATCATGCTACGAGGACAAGGTCAGGAAACCCGCGCAACACAACGGCCACTACTTTTTCTCCAGCGCTTACAACAGGGTTTTCCTGAAACAATTGCTGGGAGCCGAGTTTCATCCCAATATGAGTTTTGATGAGTTCGTCAGGCTGGTCGCCAGGGTCCCGGACATCATTGCCGATGGTCATTTCAAATCACAATATTCCAGTTTATACAGAAATGGAAAACGCATACCGCACTTTATTGGCAGATTCGAGCATCTGAACGAGGACTGGAAATCCATAGCCGACAAGTTCGGGCTCGCGGAATTGACCGCCAATAACAGAACAGACCGCTCACGATGGATGGACTATTACACATCAAGGGAAACTACCGAACTTGCCCACCAGAGGTTTAAGAAGGACATAGAATCGTTCGATTATGGCTCTTCTTATGAGGAACTGATTGCAGGCGTCTAGCTGCAACGCTATTTGCGCGCCCCGCTACTGGAGATCGCGATGAGACAATCACATTGCCGGTGATTATACTGCGCGAGCAGTAGCGCGATCATGTTCCCGGGGCGCTGATCACGGTGCTCAGATCGGCACCAGGCCCCATGATCGCAGAGTTGCGATTCGGAAACACGATACTTCCGCCGCCCGGCACCACCCAGTCACATACCCGTCCGAAGACATGATCGATGGCTGTCAAGCGAGCACCAGCACCATATTGTCCGCAGCGTCTGACGGAAGCTGTTGGTACAAAACGTCAGATCCTTTCCCGTCACCAAACACGTCTTCGAACTTCAGTTCGATAAAGCTGCGTTGCTCTTTGTGACTGTCCCAGCCTGCGAACTCCATCGAGGCAACCCTCAGCGAGAGCCGATCCGCAGCTGCCAGGCTGTCGTACAGATTGCGTATCTGGTCGCCCAGATAGGGATTGTGAAGACCCCCCTGGTACAGGGCCTCTATAGGTGCTGGGAGCGGAACGCTCTGAAGCCGCTCGTTGATCATGTCGCCGAACTCACGAATCGAACGCTCCATATCGACGAACCTGCGGTACGGTGATGTGACCGGCTGCATCGCCTACCTTTCAGATGAACGTCTTGGACTACGACCAAGATCGTCTCAGACGAAAGCGAAACAAGGCTAGCGCACGATTTGGTGGGCCCCAACCCTGGCGGATGCGGAGAAAGCGTACGAGCTGTTCCGCAAAACCTACAAGCCGAAGCAATCGAAGGCGACCACCTGCCCGCAGAAAGATTGTGATGAACTGATGGCGCGCCATGCTTCTCCGGTGCAGCACTGGCAGAGCATGCGAACCAGCACCCCGATCGAATCGGCCTTGGGCAGGATTCGTCATCAAACGAAACGTTCAAAGGGTTGCCTCTCCCCAGTGGCATGCTCGATATGATGTTTAAATTAGGCCGGCGCGCTGAGAAGCGACGGCGACGACTATGCGGATTCGACTAGCTGGCCAAAGTGATTTCTCGAATCCAACTCAGAGATGGAATCGAGGTGTCAACGATCGATCGGGCCGCCGCTTGATTCATGCTGTTAAATGCCACTCTTGACAACAGCTCCCTTCTTTGCGATTACCGCCAAATTGTAGCAGTGTCAGACTGCCGTACTCCGGCGCACGGGATCGCATTGTCACAACGTAAAGTACTGGCCGGGGCTTGTTCGCGGCGTCTCCCGCACTACCCATATCGATCTACTCGCCTTAACATGCGATCGGATGGGAATTGTGGAATTTTGGCCTAGCCATTCTCCGACTGGCATCATAGTATCGTTGGGCATATCGCTAGGTGGACCGACGTTACAGAATGATCGATACCTTATCGATCGTCTCCGGCCCCTGAAATTGTCCAAGTCAAGAACGAGCAGCATGGTCCAAAATATCCGCCAATAAAACAAACCTAAGTAATCGCGATTAACGAAATTTACTGTCCATGCCGCATATCGCAGCCGAGCCCGGAATCCGCCCCCCCCCCCGGGAGGCCCCGCTGGCCGGCTCTCCTCCAGTCAATGAATTCGCGGCCACATGTGGTCGGGATATCAAGGCTATTGAGCCGTTCTGGCCCTATGCTAAGCTGCGATTGGGTGGATTCAAAGGTTTACAAGCACACGTTTCATCTGCACCTGTAAGAAGACAAAAGTCAGGGTCAACCACCATCCAGGAGACATCTAAAAATGCTAGCTGAAACTGTTCTGGAGCGCACAAATGAGCAAATTGGCTTCCAATAGCACATATAAACGTGATTAATCTGGGGGACGGAGAAGAGGCGGAACCAAGTGGATCCAGCAGTATCTCCAAGAATGGGAGCGAGATAGAGCATCGGCACTGGTGGTTTGCCGTAGGGAGGCGGATTATCGGAGCTGTGCTCAGCAGGCTTGGGCTTCATGATGACGCAAAAATACTTGATGCGGGTCGCGGGACAGGGGGCAACATTGAAATCCTGTCGCAATATAGAGCTGTTACCTGCCTGGAGATCGAAAGTCCGGCCGCGGAGTTTTCCAAGGCGCCTGGCGTGGCCACGATCATGGAGGGGCGCCTTCCTGATCCGCTGCCCGCGCATAATGTTCGAGGACGCAGGCTTCGATCTGCGGTACATCAGTTATATCCATTTCTGGTTGTTTCCCATTGCAATTGCAAGTCCGCTTTCATCGAAACTTATGTCATCCAGGAATTCAAGTACCGGCCAAGCCCAGCCTGCTTCAGTTATCAATTCGGCTTTGGCGCTTGTATTCGGTAGTGAGAGATTGTTGCCGCGGCGGACTCGCTTGTCGTATGGTCTTCCACTCATCGCGGTCGCCAAGAAGGTGTGACGTCAATTGATCGTTTGTTCCGGCAACAGTTTGCCAGTTTTTAGCTGATTGGGGTGCTCTCAATGCTTTGCCATATTGTCGCGTATCTCATCCCTATTACACGGTTTGGCATGGATCCTGTAGTTGCCTCTATGCCCGCGTTTTCACCTGCAGTTCTGGTTTCGTATGCAGGTAATCGCACATTGGCATTTCCATCGGATGGCGCTCACTCGGTGCGGGCGCCGCAGTTCGTCATTGTTGCGGTAGTCGGCCTGATCGCCAACGGGCTGATTACATATATAATAATTCGTGTGCTATCTCGTTCGTGCGGGATTGCCTTGACGGGCGTCATTTTGATCGTCCCGGTGATGGCGTACCAGCTTATCCGTTTCCGGGTCTTTGGAGGGCAAGTCGCTCGTAACGCCGGGTGATGTATCGGTAAATGGGCGCGTGCCATCACGAATCGGTAGCGGGCTGGTGTTCGCCATCCAGGAGGAATAATAAATGCGGCTTATCTCCGTCGTAGTACCGGCGTATAACGAGCAGCAGGTATTGCCAGAATTTGAAAGGCGCCTTTCAGCGGTGATGGAAAGTGTCGACCTAAGGCATGAGATTATTCTTGTAAATGATGGCAGTACCGACAATACGCTAGATGTCATGCGTGGTCTTAAGGTTGGCAACAAATCGATCGCGATACTCAACCTTAGCCGCAATTTCGGCAAGGAGATTGCGATGACGGCCGGGATAGATCATGCAAAAGGCGATGCCATAGTGGTTATTGATGCCGACCTTCAGGACTCTCCTGAACTGATACCGGAAATGGTTCGTTTGTGGAAGGAGGGATATGATGTCGTTTACGCAAAACGGACTTCAAGGAAGGGCGAGACTTTCCTGAAAAAGCTTACGGCCAATCTTTTCTATCGGCTTATGCAACGAGTGTCGCATGTCAAAATGCCGCGGAATACCGGGGACTTCCGCCTTCTCAGCAGGAGGGCAACGGATGCCCTTAAGGAGTTGCGCGAGCACCACAGGTTCATGAAGGGTCTATTTGCCTGGATCGGTTACAGGCAGAAGGAGGTGGAATATGTGCGCGACGCCAGGTATGCGGGTGAGACAAAGTGGAATTACTGGCGCCTTTGGAATTTCGCCCTTGAAGGCGTTACTTCTTTCACAACCGTTCCGCTCAAACTCGCAACCTATGTAGGCTTCTCAGTTGCTGTGGCATCGCTTGGATTTGGCGTGCATATTATTCTTAATACGCTGCTGTTTGGGAATCCTGTAAAAGGTTACCCATCCTTGATGGTCGTTATTTCCTTTCTGGGTGGTATCCAGCTTATGTTTATTGGTGTGATTGGTGAATATATTGGCAGGATGTTCGATGAAACCAAGGGTAGGCCTTTGTATTTCGTCGAGAGCTATGATGACGTTGAGCATGACCGATAGTGGATAAGATGTATTTGTGCAGGTGCGATTCTGCACTCCGGGATCAGGTTGCCTGATGCCAGCGGAGTAGGCAGCTCAGTACCGGTGCGATACAGAGAGACCGTAATGGACTTTGCTAAAGGAACCGCTGATCCATTGACGCAGACAACCCTCCACTTCATGGGCAAACCGCATACTGTAATACTCCGCGACAGTCTCTCTTGTAGGTCCATACTTAGCTGCAGTTTCATTGCTTTAAAGGCTTACCCGCGCATTTTAATCGCGTACGAAGGACGCCGACTCTATATTCAACTACCGCCCAGAAGACACCTGGAAAATGGCTGGCTAACCCGCTTCGGAAACGCCCAACTGAGAAACATTTGGTTCCTAAATCCCGAAAACCACGTCAGCGCAAGGATAATAACATGCGAGACAATCACTCCAGAAAAGACGCACTAAGCCTTACTATCATAATGCTCTTTTTCACAGCCGCATGGCTCGTAGCATGGAATACAACGCTGTTCTACACTCCTGACTCACTGGATTACGCCCAAATGGCCAGGGAGATCGAGCAAGGTAATGGCATGATGACCCTGCAAATCTTTCCCCGTCACATCCCTTATTTGCATAAAGAAAACAAGTTAGCGAGCTTAGAATGGCCTAACCTCCATCGCTACCCTCTAGCAAGCATAATCGGTGCCGGCATTAACACATTTACAGACGACATCATTAAAGCCGCGGTAACCAGGTCAGGGATATTCTTCCTCCTGACGCTACCACTCATATTCTATATAGCAAGACAATTCTGCGACACACTCACGGCATCTATCGCTGTGATCTTTTTTTCGGCAAGCCCGCTCATATATCGTTCAGCATACGATGGTATGACTGAATCGCAAGCCATTTTCTTCACTGTCGCCGCAGCCTCGATCCTCCTTTCCAACATGAAATTCGCATATAAATGGATCGCGGTGGGCGTTATGTGCGGCCTTGCATTTTTAACGCGAACCCAAATCGTTTATTTATTACCTTTGGCAGCTCTTATGCCTTTCGTATCTCAGTGGAAAACAAAAAAGATGCTGGCAGTCACAACTCTAATCATCTCATTCGGCCTTACGATTTCACCTTGGATGCTACGAAACCTAGCGATCACGGATGACCCATTCTTTTCGTTCTCCAACACTCGAAACTTCGTAGTTGACGCACCTGAACATCCCGGCTTCTCCGATATAGACATGATGCTGCATGCGCCTACTGAAAGGGCTGAGGTTTTTTCACAGTACGGGGAGCAAATATTCGATAAAATCAGAAGCAATTTCTTTCCTGAAGTAATATCCCCGGCATATTGGCTAACCGCATTTGGAGTAATGTCTCCTTTCTTCATTCTCAGCTTGCTGTCCTTACCGCTTTTAAGAAAGAAAGATAACGACGACAAACTACTTTATCTAATCATCTTCACATTAATGTCGATTGTGTTTATCTTCATAATTTCTTGTGTAGCTCTGCATACGCCCAGACATTATGTGTATGCTTACCCCTTCATCACAATAACCGGCCTCATAACGTTAAAGTCGATCGCTAGCACTTACATCCCAAAACTAGCTGTTCGCTACACGAACATTTTCATGACCGGGCTCATGGCCGTCGGTCTCGCAGCATTCCTCTATGTTGCACAGTATTATTACTCGTACCCACCGAGCAAGATCGCACATGTGCCTTACTACAGGGAGCTCTCAAGTTTAGTAGACGAAGACCAAGTTGTTGCCAGTGACAACTCGCACATGGTCAGCCTGTATGCACAGCGCCATGCTATTCGCCTTCCCATCATTCCCGCGGATTTGCTTGAGATAAACGAAAAGTACATCCCCATTGATTACGTGATATTTAGCGACCTGTCACTATATAGAAAGAAGAATCCTATGGAGAAACCCAGCATCTATGGTGACTACACTGTGTACAGGGACTTCATAAATGCCCCCGAATTTAAGTCACACTTTCAGCTACGAAGCCGGCAGCCAGGCGTTTTCACCATCTACGAAAGAAATCCGTCCTATCCGTGAGCTTTCAGCGAGTCATTCATGTGGCACATCCAAGGGATTCTTTCGGTAACCAACCCGACGGAATCTTGTTTGAAATGAATATGACGCAGACAAATATTGAAGCGCGCAATGGAAAATTCAGCTCGACTTCGCAGCGGTTGAGGCAGAAAGCGAGACAAGCGTTTATGCAATGATCGTGGTCTTTAGGGGGAAAAGGCTTTTACTTTTCCGATGGTTGCAGGTCGCTTGACGCTTGAACTGGCCAAGTGTAGATTTGGTCCGTCTGGCTGGCCTGCTTGTTGTTTGGGGTAATCGATCGCGAATTCGACTGGGCTTATGCCGCTAGGGCGTATTCTTGTGTAAGGCCTCCATGAACAACAAAGAATAATTACTAAGGAATTATAAGGATTGTCCCTATGGGAAGTAGTGAGCTAGTAGATCTTCAGGAAACACTTTATACATCCAGCAACCCTACTAGGCGTTGGCTACATTGCTCGCGCCGCGACTGGATTGTGTCGTCCATCAAGAAGCTATCCAGCCGAGCATCGACCAATGCGCTTGAGGTGGGTCCTGGGTCAGGTGTCTATATCCCGGTTCTTGCGGCGCACTACAAGGATGTGACTGCGCTCGATATTCAGGAAGAGTATCTGCTTCACGTCAACAAGCTGGTTGTTCATCACGGAAACGTCAATACACTGGTTGACGACATCACCTGTTGCGGCTTGCCGGATAATTCGTTTGATGTAATCCTCTGTACGGAGGTTGTTGAGCATATACCGAACTCACCGGACGCGCTATCCGAGATGCGGCGTCTGCTTCGTCCTGGAGGGGCGCTAATTCTTTCTACACCACAGCGCTTCAGCCCACTTGAGCTGGCAGCGAAAATTGCCTTTCTTCCCGGAGTCATCGATCTGGTCAGGATGATCTATCGCGAGCCCATACTCGAAACCGGCCATATAAACCTCATGACGGAACGGACGGTCCGAAAACAGTTGGCTGATGCCGGCTTTCAGGTGCAGGAAGGATACAAGTCAGGCATGTATCTGCCTCTGGTGGCTGAATTCATGGGGCAGCCAGGACTTAAACTGGAGAAATGGCTGGAAGGAAAGCTCAGGGGTAGCATGGCTGACGGTATGCTTTGGACGCAGTATTACATAGCGACAGCTTGACTCTTGTATCGGGCGGCCTCGGCGACCATGCCAGCAGAAACTGGGTTTAACGAACTGGCTGGAAAGCTTTTCAGGTTTTCGGTAGTCGGTGCGGTGGCAGCGCTTGTCTTCTACCTTTTGTTGTGGGGAATGGTAGAGTGGCTTCTTATTCCCGTTTTGGCGGCTTCCAGCTTGGCCTTTGTGGTAGTTACATTAGAGAACTATGCGCTTCACTATGCATGGACCTTTCAGAGCGTGCGGCCACACCGGTCAGCCCTTCCTCGATTCGTGATTATGAATCTTGGTGGATTTGGACTTAATTGGTTGGCTATGTGGCTTGGAACTGAGTGGCTGGAGTTAAACTATCTTCTCGTGCAGGCAGGCGCTATTGCAATCGTGATTTCATGGAACCTCATTGTCAGTTCGTTTTGGGTTTTTGTGGATGACGGCACAGGCGACCGGAGGGCGGAAGAGGGCTCAGCATAAGGGGATTTTCCAGAGCCATGCGTGAAGGCGAATCAATTCGATGAAAAGAGATGACAAGTGTTATCGAGTGCCCTTGTTAATCTTCTAAGACAACAATCTAGTTGTGTGACGCATAGACATTCTTGCAATTAGATGGGTGACTATGGGCAAACAGTTTAAGGGGCATATCGGGTGGGCTCGCCGCTACTTGGAAAACGGGCGGCGCGGGGCTAACACGCCGTCGTTGCGGCATCTCCCGGCCTATCAGTCACAATTGTTTCGTAAATTCAACTCGTAAGGGTAACTCCACGCTGAATCTGCGTTTCTATCCTCTAACCGGCTTTTCACAAAGTGATTCCTTTGGTAAATGTACATCGAAAGACTGCATCGAAAAAGCCCTTGGATATGGCATCCTATAGGCTCATCATAGCTCCCAAATCGACACCAGGTTCTATGATCGCGGAGTCGCGATTCGGAAACACGATACTTCCGCCGCCGGGGACCACCCAGTCACATACCCGTCCGAAGACATGATCGATGGCTGTCAAGCCGGCAATGTCCGAGCCGGGTACCTCCAGCAGGGTGAGCTCTGACTCCGGGAACATGTCCCCATAAATGCCGCCCTGCACGGCGCTGCCGATCACCATAATCGTATTCCCGCGCCCGTGGTCTGAGCCGTTTCCGCTGTTCGCCCGCAGCTGTCTACCGAATTCCCCGGCGAGCACCAGCACCAAATTGTCCGCCGCGTCCGGCGGAAGCTGCTGGTACAAAACGTCAAACGCTTTCCCGTCACCAAACATGTCTTCGAACTTAGGTTCGATAAAGCTGCGTTGCTCTTTGTGACTGTCCCAGCTTGCGAACTCCATCGAGGCAACCCTCAGCGAGAGCAAATCCGCAGCTGCCAGGCTGTCGTACAGATTGCGTATCTGCTCGCCCAGATAGGGATTGTGAAGACCCCCCTGGTACAGGGCCTCTATAGGTGCTGGGAGCGGAACGCTTTGAAGCCGCTCGTTGATCATGTCGCCGAACTCACGAATCGAACGCTCCATATCGACAAACCTGCGGTACGGTGATGTCGCCGGCATCTCCTGTCTCTGGGCAGCGTAATAGGATTCCAGAGACCTGGTAATAGCCGCCGTCGGGTGATAGATCAGGTAACTGGCGGGCGTCTGAAACAGAGAAATCTTACGCGTATTCTTTGCCGCTATAAGATTGGCGTTGTCGTGACCGTCCGGATCGCCCGGTTTGGGACCATAGCAGAACCTGCGCGGCGCCTTGGTCAGAGCCAGAACGTTTCCGCCCGCTGCCGCGGCGAGCCTTCCGCCCCAGCCCGACTTCTCGTAATCATTTCGCCCGGAACTGATGTCGCCCTGGTCCATTACCAGTAGGCAATACGCGTGGTCTCTTGCAGTACAGCCTATCGCATTGTTAATGAAGGCCACGTTGCCCGAATCCCACATACGCTTCAGCCAGCCACAGGATTTCAGAATGCCGAAAGTCGTCTGACCATCGCCCACATGGAAGTAGTCGTTCTCCCACCGCGCCTGATAGGCGCTCGTGGACTGTGCGATGCCATGAGCCCGAGCCTTGGCTTCCCAAAAGCGGTACCCAAAGCTTGCCGGATTGGAATCGAATGCCGGGGGCAGCAAGTGCCTGAGGTCAGGCCCCCCTCCGAGCATCAGATTCACCAGCACGCGCTGTGATACGGTGGCAAAACCCGCCCCGGCGGCGTCTCGAGCAAGGATCGGCAGCCCGCCCGCTGAATACAGTGCGCCGCTGGCGAGCGCCGCCTTTAGAAAGTGTCTGCGTTTCATGACTCTAACGGCCCTCCTCGGCGTAAATAAAAGGCGTACCGACGATGAAGTTGATTGCCTGGCCGACACGGCGATTTGCCGCCAGTCGCTGCGCGCTGTCGGCAGCATCCAGGGGCAAGGTCCTGCCGCCCAGATCGCTGACCAGCTCGGCCAGCGGCGAAGCCTGCACATCCACCGTGGTGATGACACGCCCGGGATTCTGCGGATCCGCCAGATAGGCAAGGTCCAGCTCCGTGGCGAGCAATGCGTAAACGTGCGCCCGCTCCAGCGGACCAAAATGTTTCAAGCCGTCGGCAATGAAGCGCTTCCACAGCCATTCGGCCACATCGCCTACCACATAGCCGCCGTTGCCGCTTAGCGGCACGACCGCGGCCCAGTCCTTCTCCCACTCGCGGCCTGACTTGGCTTTACTTACCACGCGGAGACCCTGCGCCCCCCCCGTTGCCGTGTTGTAATTGACCAGAAACACGTCCGCACTGTCCGCGGCCTCGCGACCCGTCTGACCACCGAACACATTGTGTCGCGGGCGGAACACCTCGACGTCCTCAGCCTCGTAGAGCCGCGGGTTGTAGACCCCAAGGTAATTCGCCTCGTTGATCAGCGTCATCTGATTCCGAATCAGGGTGTTCCTGTCTATGCTCGACAGGTACTTGATCCGGCCCGGGTCGTGAAACAGCGTCGAGATGGCGTACGCGCGCAGGAAGTCCAGCAGGTTCTTTTGCGGCATCGACGCCCAGGCGCTGCGAATCCGCGCGATCTTGTCCGCGTCCAGGTTGTCGTCGGCCAGACCCCCGACAATCATAACTGGAAGATTGTTCAGACTTTCCGGTTCCTCAATCGCATATTGTGACAGTTCACTGATACGCTCCAGCGCCTGGCTGCCACCGATCGTCACGTGGAGCATTTCCAGGGGATCGGGAAAATGCCGGGCCGTTCCAAAGGTCAGGTAATCCAACACCCCACCGTCTACCACGTCCGACATATCCGTCAGGGCCTTCGACGTATTCTTGATCGTCGTCACTTCGTGGTAGTCCGGCTCATTCTCCCCCAGGATTCCGAAAAACAGCTGGTAGTACTCGCGGGCGAAGTCTTCATTGCACCTTCTGCATTCACCGTTCACATACTGGCTCAGACGATGCCCGTATTGGAACGCGACGGCAGCCGATGTGGCCGCAACGGTCAGCACATCCTGATAGGACTCGCCCCGTGCCAACGCCGACATGATGTCGTCGTAGTAACGAATCACCTGATGCTTGCGCACGACATCGCGGTTGACCGCCATGTGATAATTGGTTTCCCACAGTCCGATTTTCTGCCGGAACGGGTTCAGCCCACGACTGGTGACCGCCTGCAGCCAGACCAGGCTGGGGATGCCACCGAGATCCGTGATGTTGTATACCCACCGCGAGGCCGGCTCGACCCCATTGGCGGGATCATCGGACGCCCAGAAATCCCCCACGCCTCGCAGCGTACCCGCCCGCGTATCGAGCCGGTCGTAATCCTGCGGCCCCACCGGTGACAGCAACAGGTTGTGCTCGTCGAACGTCAGCATCTCCACAATCGCCAGGTCCGGCCGCATCGCCGCCCACGCCGCAATCTGCGCATCCGGCGCCTGCCCCCCGTACGCAAACGTGTGCAACACCTTGCGTACCGCCGTCTCGTCCCACAGGTCCTCGCCTACGGTCTGCAAACCTGCCAGCTGCGGCACCGCCAGGGGTGCAGGCTCTTCAGGCGGATCGGATGATACCGGCAACGGGTCACTGGGCGCTGGATCAGTGGACACGGGATCGCCGGGTGCCGGCGAGTCTGGCGTGGGATCGCTGCTCGGCGGATCTGAGGGCTCGGGTTCGCCGGTGACCGGATCATTCGGCGACGGCTCCGCCTCATCGGTGGTGGGCGCAGTCGCATCTCCATCTGACGGCAGTGAGGCGTTCGGCCCCGGATCGACTTCGAGCGACGCGCTGTCGGATGCGCCGCCCCCACCGCAACCCGCGGTCAGGGACAACAGGACGGCTACAAAGAGAAGAAAGATGATGCGCAGTATCGGACGTCCCACGCTCGCACACATACCAAAGAACCCCTGCCAGGCAAAAACAGAGGCTTTATCGGCCTCAACCGAATCTATTATGCAACATTGATGCTCATACAATATCTGCAATTTTAACAATAGGTTAGAAGCGCGTTCACGGCATCCGGGCGCGTTACAGGAGCTCGTTGTAAATAAGACCGACGAAGACGCCAGCCTGATGCACTGGCGAACGCAACAAGAATCGATTTCGATTCATTACGTTAACCGAATCCTGGCGAGCGGCCCCGGGCCTGGCGAGTATTGTAAGAAAAGACGACAGATATCGGTGCGCACCGCACCGCCAAGCGCGCTGATCCGCTGCTGCTGCGGGACCTCAAAAGAGCTGCGGCTGCCCAGCCGGGATCCGAGCGTTACAGACGCTGCCCGGTACCACTCACTAGCGCTATTCCAGAGCGGCTCCGCCCGCATCCAAATACCCCTCGCGCAGCAGATACAGGAATATCTCCTGCGCCGCCTCCATCGGACTCAGCCCCGTGGTGTCCACGCGCAGCTCGGGATGCTCCGGCACTTCATAGGGATCGCTGATACCCGTGAACTCCGGGATCTCGCCCGCGCGCGCCTTGGCGTAGAGACCCTTACGGTCGCGCGCCTCGCAGGTTTCCAGCGGCGTCGCCACATGGATTTCGATGAACTCGCCGTGCGGCTCGATCATGTCGCGGACCGTGCGACGGGTTGCCCTGTAGGGTGCAATGGGGGCGCAGATCGCCACCCCGCCGTTCTTGGTGATCTCGCTGGCGACAAAGCCGATGCGCTTGATATTCAGGTTGCGGTGTTCCTTGGAGAAACCGAGCTCGCTGGACAGGTGCAGCCGCACCACGTCGCCGTCCAGCAGCGTAACGGGACGGTCGCCGCCCTCGACCAGCTTGGCATAGATAATCTTGGCCAGCGTCGACTTACCCGAACCCGACAGGCCGGTGAAAAACAGCGTGAAACCCTGCTTGCTGCGCGGCGGGTAGGCGTTTCTCAGGTTGCACACCACCTCGGCGTAGCTGAACCATTCCGGGATCTCCTCACCGAGCTGCAGGTCCTTTTTCAACTGCGCGTCGGTATATTCCGCGCAGTCCAGGTTCTGCGCCTGGATCTGCGACATGGGCAGGAATTTGTCCTTGCTCGGCGAATAGCACATGGCCTCGACCGGCACCATTTTGATGTGCAGGTCGTCGGCGAATTCATCGATCAGCTCCTTGGACTGATCGGGCTCGTAGAACTGCGCCGCGTCGCCGTTGCCCGGCGGGGGGTAGGCGTGCTTGGGCCCCACGATCAGGTGCGAACAACCGTAGTTCTGGCTGACCAGGGCGTGCCACAGCGCTTCGCGCGGCCCGGCCATGCGCATGGCGAGCGGGAGCAACGACAGCACGGCCAGGCTGTGGGGGAAGTGATGTCGAATAGCCTGGTAACAGTGCACCCTGGCGTAATACTGCAGATCCCCGGGCTTGGTCATGCCGACCGTGGGATGCAGCAGAATGTGTCCCTGGATTTCTTTCGCGACCTGCAGAGTAATGTCGCGCTGCAGCCGGTGCATCGGCTTGCTGGTCTGGAACGCCACCACCCGGCGCCAGCCCATCTTTTTGAACAGGGCCCTCAGCTCTTCGGGTGTATCCCAAAGACTCTCGAAATCATAGTGCACCGGCAGCTGGATGCCCTCGATGGACCCGCTGAGGTACACCGGATGCACGGATTCCCGCAGGTAGCGCACGCCGGGGTGTTTGTCCGAGGTGGTGCTGTAGACCTTTTCCGCCTCGCGGTCCTTGTCCGGGCGCCAGATGTCCTCGACGGTGAGCACCGCCGGCATGAAACCTTCGTTGTCCCGTAGAGCGATTTTATCGCCTGTTTGCAGCTTTTCGGCATATTTTTCCGACACATCAAGCACAATCGGCACCGGCCAGAGCGTGCCGTCGACCAGCCTGAGGCGGTCAACCACCGACTCGTAATCCTGCCGCCCCATGAAACCGGTCAGGGGCGAGAAAGCGCCGTTCAGCAGCAGCTCGAGGTCGCAGAGCTGGCGCTGACTCAGCGTCAGCGACGGAAAATTCTGAGATTCGGTCTTGAGTGTTTCGGCTTTGTCGGCGTCGGCCAGCAGATTCACCAACGCGCCCCCGTGTGGCGTTATGAAGTGTTCCATTGTCACCCTTGTTTTTACAATATCACTCGAAGCGGGAACCGCCTGCTTCAATTATTTCAGCGGCTAGGAGGACCCGCTGTCGGAATTTTTTACGTGTTTGACACCCCGTGTCGGTGACGGCTCAGTTTAGGCGGGAGTATCCGGCAGGTAAAGCCCTGATGGGCGCGCTGCGGCGCTCAGGCAAGCGGTTCCGCAAAGAAAACTCTAAAATTAGAGACTACACCATTATTACAGTTATCTACATTTCTGGATACCCTCAGCGCCAGCCCCCGAGGATCGCCAGACAGGCCGCGTTGAGCGCCTGAGCACGCTTGGGGCTGGCCGCCTCGTTGTAACAACGCAGCTCGGGCGCGTTGCCCGACGGCCGTAGGTGGACGATCTCGCCGTTCGCGAAGCTGATCCGCAGCCCGTCGGTGGTGTCAGTCCGTTTCACCTCGCCGCACAGCTCACCGAACACCGCCTCGACCTCGGAGGCATCGTCCGCCAGGGCCTGGATCCGGGCGCGCGACCGCTCGGTGGGAAACGCCTTCAGGCGATCGCTGGCGGTGTAGCGCCGCGGCAGCGCCGCGACCAGCTCGCTGACGGCTTGCCCCTGGTCCCGCGCGGCTACCAGTATCGCCAGCATCGGCAGCACCGCGTCGCGCGTCGGTAGCGCTTTCAGGGCACGGCCGTTGCTGTGCACCTCGCTCGCCAGCAGAAAGCCCCCGTTGGCCTCGTAGCCGGCCACCGTTCCGCCCCCGGACAACGCCTGGTTCATCTGCTCGATCACGTAGGGCGAACCGATGCGGGTGCGGTACACGCGCTCGAACCAGCCGCAGGCCTCGACCACAGTATTGCTGCTGACCGGGGTCACCACCGAGCCGATGCCGAGATAGCGCGCACAGAGCACTCCCACGATATCGCCGCGCAGCCATTCGCCGCGCTGGTCGGCAATCAAGGGCCGGTCGGCGTCACCGTCGGTGGATACAATGGCGTCAAAGCCGTATCGCCTGGCCCAGTCGCGGCCCAGCCGGACGTCTTCGGCGCGGATTGCCTCGGTATCCACCGGGATGAAGCTGTCAGAGCGCGCCAACCGGGTCACCCTGGCACCCAGGCCCTCCAAAAAGGTGCCGAGCAGATCGCGTCCGACGCCCGAGTGCTCGTACACGCCGACGTGCATGCCTTTCAGGCAGCCCCGCGGGAAATAATCGAAATACCGATCCAGGTAGGCTGCGCCGGCGGCGGGATCCACCTCCGGCAACTCGGTTTCCGAAATGTCGGGAAAGGGTTCCGGTAGCACCACGCTCTGTTCACGGATGCGCGCCTCATCGGACTTCAGAATCTCGCCGTCGGGCCGGTTGAACTTGACGCCGTTGCGGTCATCCGGAATATGGCTGCCCGTTACCATGATGGAAGCCGCACCGCGCTGCATGGCATGGAAGGCCAGCGCCGGCGAAGGCAGCCGGCCCGCGTAGCTCACCCGGTGACCGGTATCGAGTACGGCGCGCGCCACCGCCGCCAGGATGCGAGCGGTACTCGCCCGCAGATCACCGGACAGGACGACCTCGGCAGCAGCTTGAATCACAGCGTCCTCTGCCAGCGCCTGCAGGAAGGCGCGGGTGTAGGCATAACACACGCGGTTGGTCATGGCCGCGACCGTACCGCGCGCCCCGCTGGTACCGAAGGCAACACCGCTTGCGGCCATGAGTTCGTTGATGCGGATCGTTTCTGACATGAAGGTTTTTCCGATTGCCGGGCTGCTATGATAACCGAACAGAGGCGTGATCCTTGTGTTAACCGTCGAGGGAGGGGGCCCTTTCCAGACGCGGGTATACCACCTGTGGGAGCACCCGAAGGGCATAAACGCCGTCCTTCGGCGCGATTATCGTGGCAGGCCATCGCGGCCAGGCACCCAAAGGGCATAAAAGACCGCTCCCACAGCTTGGACCAACGTCAAGCGCAAACACCCTCATCACGACAATTGCACCGCAAATCCAGACGTCCCGACATGAAATCCCCGAACACGACACACCGCCACGCCCTGGCCCTTTCGTTAGCATTGACCGCCTCATCGGTCCTGGCGGCGCCGGAATACATAGAGAGCGAGCAAGCCCCTGCCGGCGCCACCGACGAAACCGTCGAACCCATCGAATTCGGCCTGCGCCGGCTGGCGCCCACCGCAGCATTCAAAACACTGCACGAGACCTTCCGCCAGGGTACCCTGGACCTGCACCTGCGCAATTACTACCTCGACCGCTACCGCCAGAACCAGCCCGACAGCGAAGCCTGGGCGCAGGGTGGCTGGCTCAGTTACGGCACGCCCTGGTGGAAAAACCGCCTGCGTCTGGGGACGACGCTGTACACCTCGCAGAAACTCTATGGTCCGGATGACAAGGACGGTACGCTGCTGCTGAAACCGGGACAGGAGAGTTTTACCGTCCTCGGCGAAGCCTTCCTGGAAGTACAACCGGCCGAGAGAATCAGCCTGAAGCTGTACCGCCAGTCCGCCAGCATCCCCTACCTCAACCGCCAGGACAATCGCATGATCCCCAATACCTTCGAGGGCATCACCTTCGTCGACACCTCGCGAGAGCGATTCGCGTACGGTTTTGGTCAGCTGCAACGCATCAAGACGCGCAACTCCAGCCAGTTCGAGAGCATGACGGAAGCGGCCGGCGTCGACGACCGCCACCGCGGCGTGTCGGTGACCGGCTTCCGCTACAGCTTGCCGTGGGACTCCAGCCTGGGTGCGTTCAATCTCTACGGCTGGGATTTCATGAATACCTTTTATGCCGAAGGCAACGCACGGCCGCTTTCGCGGGGGAACTGGGGATTGCAGTTCTCCGCCCAGTACACCGACCAGCGCGCCGTGGGTGATGAACTCGACGGCGACTTCGACACCTACAGCTATGGCATCAAGGCCGCCACCAGCTATCTGGGCATCGTCGCCACCCTGGCCTACACCTCCACCGCGAACAACGCGGGCATTCGCAGCCCCTGGGGCGGCAAACCCAGCTACCTGTCCATTATGATCGAAGACTTCGACCGCGCCGGCGAAGACGCCTGGCTCATCGGCCTGTCCAGCGACTTCCGCAGTTTCGGCGCACACGGCTTCAGCGCCTTCGTCAATTATGCCGAGGGCGACACACCGGAATCGGGGCGCATCGCCAGCCCCGACCAGAGCGAGCTGGACATCACGGTCGATTACCGCTTTGCGGACGGTCTGTTGCAGGGCTTGTGGATTCGCGCGCGCAGCGCATACGTCGACCGCGATGGCGACGCGGGCAAGGACATCCGCGACTATCGCGTCATTGTGAACTATGAGGTTTCGGTATTCTGATTCGGGGCTGAGGGCCCGGCTCATCGTCCAGACAGCGGCGTGCCCCGCGTGATGCCGGGCTGGACGGATTTGCCCGCCTAGTTCACAGGCGCCGCAGCGGCCTGCTGGATGAGCAGATCCGGAACGCCGGCCGCCAGACCCAGATAGGGCGCCAGTCCGATCCTTGCATCCGGGAACTCGCCGCGCACCAGGTCGATCTCGCCTGGTATGTCCTCCGCCACATGCCGGCCCGCGGACAGGAAATAGGGCATCACGATAATGTCACGGGCGCCGTCCCTGATCAGTGCCCTGAGCTCGTCCGGGATATTCGGTTCGACCAGCTCCAGGAACGCGCACGACACCCTGTCGAAACTGCCGGCGGCGCGTCCGGCGACTGTGCGCGTCAGTTCGCGCACCTCTTCGTTGGATGCCTCGCGGCGACTGCCGTGGGCAACAATCAGCAATGCTCTCATGGTCTAGGAAATCACCGTGTTCCGCTTACGGGGCATACCATACCAGAGATAGAGCGCCAGCAGCAGCAGGCCGAGCTGCAGCAGCAGGCCCTGCATGTTGGGATAGATCCCCAGCAGATCGATGCGAGGGAAGGCCACCGGGCTGACCGGAATGTAGCCCGCCACCTGCAGGGCGGCGACACCCTTGCCGGCGAAAATAACCGCCAGCACGAACATCAGGATACCCGTGACGCTGAAGAACTGGCGCAGCGGCAGGCGCACGCTGTAGCGGAACACGAACCAGGCCAGCACCGCCAGGGCCGCAACACCGGCGGCGAAGCCGCCCAGCGTCATGCTCTTGCCGG
>CAJICB010000756.1_pt1 | contig 23176 bp, 19 predicted proteins | sample 9199491 | NCBI WGS metagenome assembly CAJICB01 (sample SAMEA7708320, study PRJEB35096) | sediment metagenome | biome: marine neritic benthic zone biome [ENVO:01000025]; feature: sediment [ENVO:00002007]; material: shallow marine sediment [ENVO:03000034] sea grass bed [ENVO_01000059] ... | reverse complement strand
CCCCCTCGCTGCGCCAAGCAGCGTGATCATGCTTCCGGCACCGGCCGTGAAAGCCATGCCGATGAACAGACCCTTGCCGAAACGCGTCGACTCCTCGTCGGCTCCATACAGCGTATAGATAGCCATCAGAATCGGGAACATGGTAGCCGCCACCGCGGTGTGCGCCATGATGTGCGTCAAGGCCGCGGTGACCACGAAGCAGCCGAGATAAATCATGCTGGTGCGCTCACCGACGATGGTCAGCATCTTATAGGCGAGCCGCTTGGTCAGGCCTACCTTGGTGAATACCATGCCGATGATCAGGGAGCCGAAAATAAACAGGACCGAGGGGTCCATGAAATCCTTGAAGGCCACCTTGGCCGGACGTATCAGAAACAGCGCCTGCACCACACCGATGGCGAGACTGGTCACGCCGATAGGAATGACCTCGAAAACCCACCAGATTCCCGCGAGCAGAAACAGTGCAATCGCCGCCTTGCCTTCGCGCGTCAGTTCGAAGTGCTGTCCCTGCGGGTCCACGGCGTCCGGCAGAGGATCCATCAGGTAGACCACGAAAAAAGTGACTATACCCAGAAAAATGAACGACAGGCGCTTGATATCTATTGGTGCAGCGGGTTTGGCACTGCGTATTGTTTTCTGACCCTGATTTTCAGCCATCTTGATTATCCTGAATTCAGCTCGCGTCCTGATGCTGAGCGCCCAGGTGCTCGGCGATACGTTCGAAAATGTCTACCAGACGGATCACACCCACCACCCTGTCCCCTTCCGCCACCGGAATGTTCAGTTCGTCGTGCACCAGCATCAGATAACTGCATTTCGCGAACGAATCATCAGGCGATACCGTGTCCTCCATCAGGGTCATCATCCCCTCGAGGGACTTCTGGGCCTCCTCGCGGATCTTCACGGAAAAGCCCTCCTGCCAGATCAGCGACAGCGCCGACAGGTCGGTGGAAATGCCCTGGAAAGGCTGGTGCCCCTTGTAAGCGGGCGCCTCCTTCTTGAGGTAGCGAGGGCCGACTGCACGGATCAGGTCGCGCAGCGACAGATAGCCCAGCAGGTGTTCATTATCGTCTGTTACCAGAATCGTTCTGTATTTATTGGGTTCGGCCAGGCTGCGGTGCATCAGCGACATGGCATCGCATATGGAACTGGAAACATTGATGTGCGGGTACTCTTCGATCGGGATCATGAAGTCCCTGGCGAGAAGGTCATCGAGCATCGGTCATGTCCACCCTGCAAGTGATTTCATGTGTTCGGCCCTGGCACGGTAATTGAGCGAAGCCCCTCTCCGGCCGCATAGGTTGCACATACTACACGACGTAACACAGGCGTCAGCTGACCTGAGTCAAAAAAGGAGTCTTTTCGGACTCTTGCCTGGAACCATGGTGCATCGCCGATGACCCCGCCTTCGGGTGCCGGCCCGTTCGGCAGATCGATGGCATGCCTGGCGTGACGACAATGGCGCCGTTCGCGCGCGCGCCATGAGCTGCCGGCCCTCCGACACAAGCCTGTCTTCCCGACGCCCCCTGCTCGCCGCCCAGCTCGCGGATGCACGAATTGGGGTGGCGGCGACCACTTCGACGGCGCGGTCACTCACTGTCCATCTCAATGTCGATTTAGAGCCGTATGAACATCAGTCAGAGGACAAATCCGTGCTCCACGGCTTAAGCTTGAATGCCCGTGGTCGCTATGTGCTGAGATGCTATCTGCTTGACGGCAAACAGAAACAGGACGTGTGGCTATGAAACTCAAGAACCTTCTTGTGTTCGTGCTGGTCGGGACCGGCGTGGCTTATGGTGGCTTGAAAGTCTATATCCATCATAAAGTTAAGAAGCAGGTCGATACGCTGGTGGCTGCCTCCCAGCCGTTTGCCGACATCGAATACGGTTCGATCGGCTCGACCCTGGATGGTGCCGTCAGCATCGACGACATTGTTGTGTATCCCCGCGGTGTCAATGACTCCGTGCGCATGGAACAGCTGCGCGTTATCACCCCGGGCCTGGGCTTCCTTCTGAATGGTTCCGAGTCGATGCGCAAGGGCGAGCTGCCGGAACGCATGGGCATAGAGTTTCGGGGCGCGCGTTTCAACTTGAAGGGTCGCCTGGCACAGCTGCTGGAACAGGCCGAGGCCAGCCAGACCGGCCGGGAGCCGTCGGCAGATCAGGCCTGCGCACTGAGCCGTGCGTTCGTCACTGCCCAGTATCGCGAGTTGGGTCTCAGCGAACTGGTGTTTGATACGGACTTCGTAATCGAGCGCGGCCTGACACCGTCTCAAGTGGTCATGAAGATGCGCTATTCACTGCACGGAGTCGAACAGGCGGACTTCACGATGACGCTCGAAGGAATGGGTAACAACGTTATGAGCGTTGCCTTTGCAACGCCGCTTTTGAAGAACATATCCGTCAGCTACAGGCCGGACCCGGAATTCAGTAACAAGGCGCTCCACTATTGTGCCGAGTTGCAGGCTACCGACGTACCGACATTCATCAGCCAGCTCATGGATAAGGGCGACGAATATTTCGCCGATGAACTGGGGTTCATTCCGGGGCCCGGTATCCGCAGCGCGCTCAGACAGTTCTTGGAGAGTCAGGGTGAAGTGCGCATTAGTGCGCGACCCGATTCTCCACTGGACATCAAAACTGTACACCTCTACAAGCCGGAGGACTGGCCGGACCTCTTCGGGCTGACGGTCACGGTCAACGATACCGAGGTAAGCGATCTGAGCTTCCGTATGCCGGAGCACAAAGCCGGTGAACAGAATGCCGAAACCACGACATTCAAGTTGCCCGGCCTGGCCATGCTGGATCCCATCAGGAATCGGGAAAGCGGCGAAAACCAGGCCGATTCGAAGCCGGCACAAGCCAAGTCCAAGTACGGCCGCCCGCGCTACCGTACCGTGGATCGCAAGGACGTTGCCCAACTGGTCGGTCAGAATGCCCGAATCTCGACCGTTGACGGCAAGCGCCGCAGTGGCCGGGTGCTCAGCATCAAGAACGGGGTGATATCCCTCGAATTGCGCATGCAGGGTGGAACTCTGTCGACAAAGGTTCCAATTGCCAAGGCGCGCAAGATCGAAGTGCTGGACCAGGGTTGATACCGGCTTCCGGCGCGCGCCGGAGCTTGGCCTGAACAACAGCGATTGCGCCGAGCCCGATCCCGGCTACTGATCCATCTGGCGCAGCTTTCTCACCAGAAAACTGGCCACCTGGCGGCCGCCGCTACCGCGTCCGAAGCCGGCATCCATGCCGCAGCGGCGCGCGAGCTCATCCGTTACCTGAGTACCGCCGGCGACCAGCACCAGGCGCCGGCCCAGGCCGCGCTCCTGGGCCGGCGCGTCCACGCCTGGCATGTGCTGCAGGTGCACGGCACCGTGGGGGACGATGGTCGATATCAGTATGGCGCGGGCCGCGGTCTGTTCTGCCGCATCGACGAGCCGTCCGACGGGTACCGAGGTACCCAGGTCGTGGCAGTGGAAACCATAGCGCTCGATGCCGCCGTGCTTGATATCGAGAATCTCGTGCAGACCCACCGAGTGCTCGTCCTCTCCCACTGTCGCCGCCACCAGGTGAATATCGCGGCCGCGCACCCAGGCCTCGATATCCGCGTCATCCAGCAAGGCCTCGCCGGCTGGCAGGGGAAGCGCATCGCTAGCGACCGCGACATCCAGCACACCCTTGATCTCGAACACGCTGCCCTCGGCCGGGTGCATGAGGCGCCGGCCGATGACCTCGGGTTTCGCCAGGCCCATGTGTCTCGCCATCTCCAGCGCCGCCGCCTCAGCGAGGGGCTGCCGTTCCGGCACGAACAGCGTGACACAGACGATCCCGTCGCCGTGCTTTTCGACCTCGGGTCGCAGCACACCGGCGGCGCGTTCGGCGAGCGGCCGGGCCAGGCGCTTTGCGACGTTATCCTCGGCGTCGAGCTCATCGAGGTAACGGATCCTGGCGGGGTCGCAGAGCGTGCAGCCACCGTAGTCGCTGCAGGCCTTCGCGTCAGCCCGTGCATAGACATTGTTACCGAAATGACTGCACACCGGCGCACCATAGCCGGGCTCGCGCGCCACCACGCTCCCCGCTCCGTCACCGCCCTGCGGATCGCGCACAATGCCGTCACCCCTGCGTTCGGGGAAACAGCCCTGGTCCACGAACTGGCCCGCTGCCACGGCGGCGTAGTAACCGCCGCCCGCGAGGATCTCTTCCAGAAACAGCACGGCGCGCTCCTTGAGCTCGCGCGCCTGCTCGCGCAGGGGACCGTCCTGCTTCAGTTCGAGCATCTCCATCAGGCCGTCGACGCCCATCAGCGTCTGGCGCGCCGCGTCCACGCCGGCCACGTTGTTGTAGTGCCAGGGAATGTTACGCCCCTCGTCGGGCGTGATGGTGCTCTGGATATCCGCCGAGGTCAGGCGCGAGATCAGAGTATCGAGCACGTGCGTGACGGTAGCCTCCTGGGTGTCCGATTCCATATAGCGCGTGTTCTGCTGGGCCCGGAAGCGGTACCCCCGAAACAGTTCTCGCAGCGCCACGGCGTAGGGCAGATCCAGTCGCAGCTTGGGCGCGGGCGGCGCGGCCGGCGGGACCGTGGACAAGGCGATCAGCTCGGCCGGCATGCCGGCCGCGCGCGAGTACACGGTGTTCACGGCGTGCTGGACAAACAGCTCGGGCGTCACCTTCCAGGCCTGCCTGGCTGTGGCGTTGACGTTGTGCGCACCGTCGAGCTGCAGGACGCCGGCGTCGCCCAGGATGCGTTTCGCCTCGGCAGCGTCCACGAACGAGCGGTGCATGTTGATGTCGCGGTACAGCACGTTGTATTGGGGGTCCTGGTGCGCGCCATTGACCCCCTCCTCGGCGAACAGCACCGCCATCTCCGGTCCGGCGAGACCGCTTACATAGGAATGCAAGTTAATGGGCCGGCCCACCTCGTCCTCGATGGCATCGAGCGCCTTGCGCGTGGCGCGGATCTGCTTGCGGGTAACCGGGATGCCGCCGACACCCTCCGGCGTCCCCTCGATGAGCCCGTCGAAATGCGACTGGCCGGTGGTACGGATGACCATGATGTGATCGGCACCGTGCCAGGCCGCCATGCGCATGCGGCGCAGATCGTCTTCGAAACGTCCGGAGGCGATCTCGGTGGTGATCACCATGTCGCACTGCGGGTCGATGTCGTCGAAATACTGGGCGGCGGGCAGCGCAATGGAACGCTGTAGGCTCTCCGCGATATCGTGATAGACAAACGGGCCGAGCGCCTGTCGCTCGACTCTGTTGCGCCAGCGCCAGCCCTTGCGCCGCGGGCGATAGTGTTCGAGATCCGCGAGCACTTCGCGCAGGTCAAGCTTTTCGTCAGGCGATAACTTCATGGGCGCGGTTTCGCGTTCGCGCTGAGAGACAATTCCTCCCAGTGGCGCCCCGCAAGCAGCGCGGCACCGGCGTCGAGAACGCCCACGTCCCGGGCCTTCGCCAGCTCCAGCACCAGACGGCCCGCACCCTGTCCGAGCAGGCCGCGCGTCTGCATCTGAGCCACCAGCTGCTTCGCCTCGATGCTTGAGAAACCCATGCGCAGCAGCACCGAGCGCTCGATGGACGGCGTGGTATGGGTACGGGCCTCCTCGATCAACGGCGCGACGATGCGTTCCACCAGGTTCCAGAAGTAGTCGTGCAGTTCTGCGTCCGACAGCGACCGCAGCTGCGCGCGGCGCGCCTCGAAATCATCCGGCCTTTCCACGCAAGGCATCGAGAGTCTCCTCTACAAAGGTTCGAGTGCTATGGGTCTCGACGATCAGGAATTCGATATCCGCGTCGCTCAGCGCGGCGTGTTCCGGTAAGGACTCCATGGCGTTACGCAGGTAGGAGCGCCGCAACCGGTCGAGGTCCACATCCACCACCCGCAGCTGGCAAGGCTGCTCGGGAATCACGATGCGCTCGCCGGGCCTGTTGCGTCGCGGGTCGCCGCGCGACACCTCGACGCCCATTTGCCGCGCCAGGTTGAGCTGGGCGATGGGATGCTTTCCGGCACCGGTATACTCGGTCTCCTGAACCACCAGTATGCGGTCTTCCGCCAGCTCCTGCGCGATCACGAAGGCCGCGGCCAGCGAGGTGTTACCCGCCGGCCCGCGCTCCAAGCCTTCCAGCTCGGCAAGCGCCTGGGTGATATAGAACACCTCGCCCTGGCTGACGGTAACGAAACGGTCCATGTAGCGCAGCGGGCGCGCCGCGTTGCGCGGCACGTCGGCGCGATCCGGCCAGGTCGTGAACGGCATGGCGAACCCGGTGTGCCCCGTGGTGAAGGACTTGCGGTTGAAATCCCCGTCCGAGGCCATGTGCAGCCCGGACAAATCGACGCTGGCCGCTATCATGACGGAGTCCGTGGCGCCGGCCGCGGCCAGCCCGCGCGCCGTCCCGGTGACATTTCCGCCGCCGGCGTGGGTCGCTATGACCACGTCGGGAAAACGCCCCGTCTGTTGCTGTGTCTGCAGGGCGAGCTCGTGGCCCAGCGTCTCGATCCCGAGGACCGAGTAAGGCGTATACAGCGACGCGTTGAAATAAGCGGTCTCCTTGAGCACGCACAGGAACACGTAAAACAGCTCCGGGCCCACCGACAGACGGATGACCTCGGCGCCGCAGGCTTCGCAGGCACGGGTCTTCTCGGCGATCTCGGGCTGGGCAATACCCCGACTGTCGAAGGCCTCCTGCACGATGATGCAGCGCAACCCCGCCTTCGCCGCCTGGGAGGCGACCGCAGCCCCGTAGTTGCCGCTGGTGGCCGCCACCACGCCCGGGTAGCCGCGCTTTCTTGCCTCGTGGACCGACAGCGAGGCGCGCCGGTCCTTGAACGAGCCGGAGGGATTGGCGGCCTCGTCCTTGACGAAGATGCGCGCGCCCTTCCCCGGTTTCGCCAGGGCACGGACGAGTTGTGTGATATTCTCGAGCTCCACCAGCGGCGTGTTGCCGACCGCCGTCCGGCTCTGCACGGCGCTCGCCCGTGCAATGTCATAACCGGTGTCGCCGAGCAGTCGCTCGTAGTCGAATGCGAGAGCACCGCTTGCATAGCGCGCATAGTCCAGACCCAGCGAGCGGTGCATGATCTCGCCGCGCTGCGCCATCACCGCCTGGTAGCCGCTCGCGCTCACCGCGCGCGCCCGCGTTTGCGCAACAGGTCCCGCAGCTCGGCGCCGATGTTCGCGAGTTCCTCAATCGGCACACCGAAGCCGTGGCTGTAGGGAGGCTTGGCCTGGACCAGCGTGCCCCGCAGCCGGCGACCCGCGGCGGTGACAATCGTGACTTCATCCCCGGGCGAGGCAGGCTCGAGGAGCACACCCTTGAGCCGCATCTCCAGCGGCACACGCTGTGTATCCGCGGGTACCTGGGGTGCGCGCTGGTGGGCTGACAACACGACCCTGCAAATCTCCACCCAGGTCCCTGTATCAATCAGCTCAGCCACCGGACGCTCCTCACACAGAATGCCGCAACAGCCGGCGTGCATCGCCCGGCAGCGCGGCCGTTACCGGCAGGTCCAGCATGCTGTGCAGACCGGCTGCCGCGTTCATCACGCGCGGGATCATGTTCACGGCCAGCGCCACCGTTCCCTCCCCGCCCGGAATCTCCGGACTGCCACTGAGACAGACGTCGGGCGTGCCGTCAATGGCGATGCTGTCACCGGTTTGAATACCTTCCCTCTGGGGCTGAACCTGCTGCGGGTGGGCCAGCGTTATGGCCGGCCTGCCCGCCCGGAATGCCACGGCAGTATGGTTGCAGCCGGCGACCTGCCCCGGTTCGACCGAAATCAAGGGCGTCTCGCGCCGCAGTTTCGCGATAATCGGCTCGCGCTTCTCTTCGACACGCTCGATGTCCCAACCCAGTGCCGTGGCGACGAGATGAATCGACTCCGTGAATCCGATGTGCCCGACCACCGTTCCGTCCTCCAGACCGCTGGTGAAGGCTTCGCGACTCAGCCCCACGCCCTGACTCGAAAGCACCGTCCGGCCGTAGGGTGAGAGGTCGTTGCTGCGGCGGGCTGTCACGGCCTGGACGTCGGCGCATACCCCCGAGAGGGTGACGACCAGCAGGTCGAATACGAAACCCGGATTGATACCGGTGCCGAGCACCACGACGCCCTTCGACACCGCCAGCCAGTGTATCTCCTCCGCGAAGGTCGGCGAACTGCATGCGGGGCAGGCCATCTCTTCGGCAATGGAAATAACGTGAATACCCTGGCGCACCAGTGCAGTGATCTCCGCCATGGCGTCGACGACGCGTGAGCAGGTCGCCTGAATGGCGATGTCAGGCCGCGTCCGCTCGATGAGCGCCGGCAGATCGGTACCGATCGATATACCCAGCGTCCGCCCCAAACCGATCGTCTCGCCGACATCCAGGCCCGCGCGCTCGGGCCGTCTGCCATAGGCAGCGACCAGCTCGAGGCCCTGTTTCAGCAACAGCAGACGGGCGATCCCCGATCCTATCTGACCGGTTCCGAGCACCAGCACCCGGATATGATCGCGCATGCGCCGCACCGCTCCTCGCCTACCACAGGGTTCGCCCAACCGGCACCGCCTGGACCGCCGGAAATCCGCTCGGCGGTGTTGTCAGGACGGGGTATGCCGGCAAGCCTCTACCCCCTTGATTATAGAAGACACCCGGCCGGGGCCTTGGCGCCGCAGCCGAACGCCGCGCTCCGCACGGGCACCCGCACCGGGTCTATCGCCCGCTTCCCGCGTATCCGGCCCCGCCCGACTCGCAGCGCGCCGCGGCAGGCTGCGCGGACGTCCGTACCCCCGGACCACAGCGATCCGACGCCGCCGCAAGCAAGAGAAGTGAATAAACCGGGTGGCATGATGTATCTTAGATACTATGGAAATCGTGGATCGTCTGCTTGCCGGCCGCGGGCTGCGCAAACGCATCGCCGAAAACAGGGATCGCCTCTACGCGGTGGCGCTGGCGTGGAGCGGCGATGTGATGGTTGCCGACGATCTGGTGCAGGAGACGCTGATGCTGGCCCTGCAACGGGCCGGCCAGTTGCGGGACTCCAAGCGTCTCAACGCCTGGATGTACACCATATTGAGCAATTGCTGGAGACAGCACCTGCGCCGTCTGCGGGATCATGTGGAATTCGAAGACGCGTTGGCGGCGGGCGATGACGATCCCGAGGCGAACACCAGCGACATGGAGATCGTGTCGCAGGTGAGGCGAGCGATCCTGAAGTTGCCCCTGGGACAGCGCCAGACGATCACACTGGTCGACCTGGCCGGTTTTTCCTACGCCGAGGTCGCCGAGATCCTGAGCATCCCGATAGGAACGGTAATGAGCAGATTACACAAGTCGCGCAAGTCCCTGCAGAGAACACTGGGCCGCTATCGCAGCGCCCGGCCTGCAGGCGTTGTTCATCTGCGGAGGGTAAAATGACGGATTCCGAACTGAGCAAAGACGAGGCGCTGAACGCCTACGTCGACGGCGAGCTCGACAAGGCCTCGCGACAGCGCCTGCTGCTCGAAATCGAAGGCAACGAGGAAGTCCGCGCCCGGCTGTGCGAGCTGCGCAATACCAAGGACTGGGTGCAGTTCGCCTTCGAGGGCGAAACGGCGCCGAGCCGGTCCCTGCCCGACGCCGGCCTGGTGCCGGCACCTGCCCGCCTGTGGCGTGTCGCGGCGTCGCTGCTGTTGATGGTGGTGGCCTTCGGTGCCGGCTGGTACGGTCAGCTGACACAGCAGGCCGGCTCGCAGCAATGGGTGCTGCGCAGCAGCGAGGCGAAACCCCACTATGTGCTGCTGCATATCGGCACCGACGACCGGCTTCGCTACGCCACGGTACTGGAACGCGCCGATGAGCTGATGCAGGAATATCGTGATCGGGATGTTCAGGTGGAGGTGATTGCAACCGCCGGCGGCCTCGGCCTGTTGCGCAGCGACCTGTCTCCCTATGCTGCTCGTATCACGGAGATGATCGAAACACACGACAACGTCCGCTTTTTCGCCTGCATCAACGGACTGAACCGGCTGCGCGAACAGGGTGTCGAGCCGATGCTGATTCCGGGCGTGAAATCCGACAACGCCGGAGCGGATCACCTCGTGGAACGTCTCCACCAGGGCTGGACCTACATCCGCATCTAGCGCCTGCGCACGCCGCGCACTCGCTTCCCCACTCCAACGGTGTCAGCGCTTGCGCCGGGTACCTGCACTCGGCTCGGCCTGCAGCGGCTCGTCGGGCCACTGGTGTTTCGGGTAGCGGCCCTTCAGCTCCTTTTTTACCTCGTGATAGGCACCGCTCCAGAATGTCGCCAGATCCTGGGTGATCTGCACCGGCCGCCGCGCCGGTGACAACAGGTGCAACAGCACCGGCACCCGGCCGCCGGCAATGCGCGGCGTGTCGACCAGACCGAACATCTCCTGCAGCCGCACCGCCAGCACCGGCGTCTCCTGGCTGTAATCGACACGCACCCGCGAGCCACTGGGCACCCCGATGTGGGTGGGCGCCAGCTCGTCGAGCCGCCGCTGCTGCTCCCACGACAGTCGCGCCAGCAGCAGCGCACGCAGGTCCAGCCGCTTCAGGTGCGCCAGGCGGGTCATACCCTGCAAGTAGGGCGACAGCCAGTCCTGCAAACCCGCCATCAGCGCCGCGTCACCGACATCCGGCCACTCGCCGGGGGCCAGGCGCTGCAGAAACGCAACCCGCGCCTGTAACTCGCGGGCCGCATCGCTCCACGGCAGGCAGGCGCTGCCGTGGCGTGAGATACCGTCGAGCAGCGCCGAACGCAGCTGCTCCGGATCGGCGTCCTGCCACGGCTCGTCGCGCAGTACCAGCGCCCCCAGCCGCAGCTGCCGGCGGGCCTGTACGCACTGCTCGACCGCGTCCCAGTCGACGGACCATTGCTCGGCGATCAGCTCGCCGTGGTGATCCAGCAGCTGTTCCAGATCGACCGCCGCCGCAAGGAAGATGCGTGCCTCGCGGCCACCCCCGAGGTGCACCGCCACCAGGTAGTCATCGGCCGCCAGCGGCTGGCCATCGGCAAACCATGCACCACGTCCGTTGCTGAGCAGGAAGCGGTTGTCGGCAGCGGCGGCCCGGCGCTGCGCGATGCGATCGGGATAGGCGTATGCCAGCAACACGCCGGCCAGGGCGAGATCCGCGTGATCCGCTGGCGGGGACTCACAACCCAGCTGACGTTGCCAGCGCTGTGCCGCGTCGCGGACCTGCCTCTGCAGGCCACGACTGGTTCGCTCCGCCGTGCCGACACCGCGCAGCCATTCGAGGCGCAACAGAACGTCTGCGTCTCCCGCCCGGGTGCCGGACAGGGGATCGCGTTCGCCCAGCAGCGCTGCCAGCTCGCAGGCCAGCGCGCCGCAGCCCAAGCTCCTGCCGCGCAGCATCATGTGCGCCAGGCGTGGATGCGTAGCCAGTTCCAGTAGCGCGCGTCCGTGCGCCGTGATCTGCGCCCCGTCATCGAGCGCGCCCAGTTTCTGCAGCAGCTGCGTCGCCTGGGCGATATGCGCCGCCGGCGGTTCATCCAGCCAGCGCAGCTGGGCGGTATGGCGCACTCCCCAGTGCGCCAGCTCCAGCACCAGCCCAGCCAGGTCGGCTTCACGGAGCTCCGGCACGGCGTGCGGCTGCAGGTGCAGGTGCTGGGACCACAGGCGGTAACACACACCCGCTTGCAGGCGACCGGCACGCCCCCGGCGCTGGTCGGCCGCCGCCCGCGAGACCGGATGCGTCACCAGCCGGGTCAGGCCGGTGTTGGGATCGAAACGCGGCAGCCGCATTAAACCGGCGTCGATCACCACCCGGATACCCTCGATGGTCAGGCTGGTCTCGGCGATGGCGGTGGCCAGCACCAGCTTGCGCCGACCAGCGGGCGCGGGCTGGATGGCGGCATCCTGAGCCTCGGCCGTGAGCTGACCGTACAGGGGTGCCAGCATGACGTCGTCACCGAGATCGGCGGCCTCGAGCACCCTTGCCACCCGACGGATCTCGCCGGCACCGGGCAGGAATACCAACAGGCTGCCGCCCTCCTCCCGCAGCGCGATGCGTATCACCCGCGCGACCTCATCAAAGAAGGCCCCTGGCTCGCGCGTAAACGGCATGCGCGGGGGTCGATAGCGGGTCTCTACCGGATGGCTGCGGCCGGCGCTGCTGAGCACGGGCGCATCGCCGAGCAGACGCGCCACCGCGGCGCCGTCCAGTGTCGCCGACATCACCACCAGGCGCAGATCCTCGCGCAGCGCGCCCTGGCTGTCCAGACACAGCGCGAGCCCGAGTTCGGCCTGCAGGCTGCGCTCGTGGAATTCGTCGAACAGCACCAGCCCGACGTCAGCGAGTGCCGGATCGGCCTGCAGCATACGCACCAGTATGCCCTCGGTGACAACCTCGATACGCGTGGCGGGCCCCACCCTGCTGTCGGTGCGCACGCGGTAACCCACGGTTCCGCCCACGGTCTCTCCCAGGCTGTGCGCCATGAACCGCGCCGCCGCTCGCGCCGCCAGGCGGCGCGGCTCCAGCATCAGGATTCTGTTATCGCCCAGCCAGTCGGCGTCCAGCAGCGCCAGTGGTACGCGGGTGGTCTTGCCCGCGCCGGGCGGCGCCTGCAGCACGGCGCTGGAAGTACGCGCCAGGGTGTCGCGCAACTCGGGCAACAGTGCATCGATGGGCAGGGCGGGCCTGGTGTTCAAGATCTCAAGTCAATAGTGTGAGCGAATCCATTCGGGAATTGCGTGCTGCGCCGCAGAGCCTTGAGCACCGTCGTGCAGCGGGACCTGGGTGCGCTGCGGCAATCCAGCGCGCCGAGGACGGCGTTTATGCCCCTCGGGGCGCCATCAAGCGAGCCTGAGGCGGTCCATCACGCCCAGGCAGCCGAGGGGCAAAATTGGCTGCTTATGCCTCTGTACCGCTCCGCCATCCTGGGTGCTATTGCCGGTCAACTCTCCGAGCGCTGGCCGAACAGCAGGTTGGAAAGAATCATCCCCGGGCAGATGCCGGTGAGCGCGGCAAATAGGGTGAACACCGCCGGCAGGTACAGCAGCCAGTGCACCGCCGCAAAGCCCGTCAACCAGATACCCGCCCAGAGCAGCGTACCGGTGACCAGAAAGAAAAATCGCATGGCCTTACTGACCTTGTACTCATCCATCATCGGACTCTCCGCTGAGATGCTTTCTATCGCGAAGCAAAGGCTGCAGCGATACGCAGGCGCGGGCCGCCGGGATCCCGGTGCCAGGCGCGCCTTACCACGCCGGCTTGTTGAACAGCGGCTGGTCGCTGCCGCTTGGCGGCGCCTCCGGCAGCGCTGCGGGCACCGCATCGCCTGGGATCAGGTCACCCCAGTCGGTGCGCTCGCGCATCCGGTCCTGCCGGGCTTCCGGCACGAAGTCCTGCCCGGCGCGGATCTTCCAGCCGCCGCCCAGCGCCTTGTAAGTCGCCACCAGGCTGACGACGATGTCGCCGCGCGAACGCGTCTCGGCTTCCTGCGCGCCCAACAGGCGCTGCTGCGAATCGAGCACCCGCTGGTAATCGACGGCGCCCTCGCGATACTGGATCAGCGAAAGATCCACGGCGCGCTGCGCCGCGTTCACGCTGTCGCGCAGATATTCGCTCGCCGCCCGCGCGGCCAGGAATCCGGCCAGCCCGTCTTCCACCTCGCGCGCGGCGTCCAGTACACTGTTCTGGTAATTGACCAGCAGCTGCTCGAGGCGCGCGTCCTGCACCCGTACGTTGTTTTTCAGCCGACCGTAGTTGAACAGCGGCCACGCAAACGAGGGACCGACCCCGTAGGCGAGACTGTCGCCGTCGAACAGGTCAGAGAGATCGCTCTGGTTGGTGTCACTGGTGACAAATCCCACCGAGCCCACCAGGCTCAGTCGGGGGTAGAGCTCGCTCTCCGCAACACCGATCAGCGCACTCTGCGCCGCCGCCTGCAGTTCCGCCTGGCGTATGTCGGGACGGCGCCGCAGCAGATCGGCGGGCATACCCAGCGCCACCTCCGCCGGCGGCGTCGGAATCCGCCCGTCGCCGAGCACCGCGCTGAGATCCTGGGGCGGCATGCCCAGCAGGATGCTCAACGCGTTTTTCGACTGGCGTATGCTGCCCTCCAGGGTGGGAATCGTCGCCTGGGTATCCCGCAACAGGGTGAGCGCCTGGGAGGGATCCAGCTCGCTCACCGCGCCGGCCCGGAAGCGGACATCCGCAATCTCGTAGCCGCGCTGCTGGGTTTCGACGTTGGCGCGCGCCACGGCCAGCTGTTCCTGGAGGGTACGAATGGTGACATAGACACGCGCCACTTCCGCGGTCAGCGTTACCAGCGCGTCGTCGTAGCTGGCCACCTCCGACGCCAGATCGGCCGCGGCCGACTCGACCCCGCGCCGGAACCTGCCCCAGAAATCCAGCTCCCAGGCCGCGTCGAAACCGACGTTGGCCTGCCAGAAGTTGTCGTCCACGACCGGGTTGAAGTTGGGCTCGTTCTCGCTCACCCCGACGCGCGTCAGTGCGCCGGCCGCCTCCTGCAGTTGTGGATACTGGTTACCGATGGCGATGCCGAGCTGGGCGCGGGCCTCGAGTATGCGCAGCCCCGTGATCTGCAGCGGCAGGTTCTGCCGGTAGGCCTTGTCGATGAGCGAGTCGAGCACCGGATCGTTGAGTGCCTTCCACCATGCGCCCTCGTCGGCTTCCTTATCCCGAAGGCCTGACTCATCGGTCTCCAGCCATTGCTGCTCGACCTCGGCGTCGGGCTGTTCGAAATCAGGTCCCAGCGTGGTGCAACCACTCAACGCGAGCAGGGTACCCAGCAGGGCGGATCCCGCCCGCAGCACAGCTGTTGTTTTCATTGCTATTACGACCCTCCCGCTGCGTCTTTTCCCATGAGACCCCTGCGACAGCCACCGCGCCCCTGCCGGCCTGCCATCGCCAGGCCGATGATACTCCGCAAACCCGGGCTTTCAACCCGGCGGCCCGTTAGTCGTCCCGAGGCAACCGCTGGCCAGACCGCCTGCCGTCGCCAGGGCCGGCAACCCCGAGCCACTGCACCGGCGCGTAAGAGTGCTACCCTTGCACTAGGTGCATCACCCCCAAACAGCAACGCCCCGCTGACGGGGAAGGAGAACAACACATGAGCGAGCACTCTGAACAGGCCGGCACCATCCAGGTGCTGGTGGAAAGGTTCGAAAAGCAGCGGCTGCCGCGAGCCCTGCGGCTCAAGGAGAAGGTCGACAGCGGCGGGCGACTGGACGCGGCGGACATCGATTTTCTCGAGGAAGTTTTTCGCGACGCGCAGTACGTCAAGCCACTGGTTGACGAGAACCCTGAGTGGCAGGAACTGGCCGCCCGGGCCATCAGCCTGTACGAGGCGATAACCGCAAGAGCCCTGGAAAATGAGAAGGCCGGCGGCGGCGGCTGACGCGAGCGACGGGGCTTCGACGCGCAAGCCGCCACAGGCTGGCCGCATACCGCGTTGAACGGATCCTTGAACCTCGCGTCCCGGCTGAAACCGCTGTCCGGCACCTTCAGCGACGCCGTGTCCAGCTGCTCGAAGAAATCGATATCGGTCTGTATCTGCGCGTTCCCCGCTTTCACGTTCGTGTCATCCGTTTCACCAGTGCAAACTAGGCGCGATAAGGCAGACAGCGCAGCCGTTTCAACTGCCAGACAAAGCGGCGCGGAAACGAATTCGCGCAACTCTATTGTCGGTATCTGGCTGGGCCACGCCCCGCTCTCCGACCGATTGCGGGTCGCGTTGCTCAACGACAAGAGCAACAGGCAACACTGAGCTTGCTCCGCGTACGGGAGGCCGAACAATTCGCTATTGTGAAGACCGGTCATGACGGCGAACACAGGCCTCCGATACAACGCCCCACCGCAGCTATTGAATGACGGATGCCACACCTGCTGTCATCTTTTTGACTCTCAAGAACTTTTGAATGCTCCCGCTATTGATACTGGAAATCGATTTGGAACCCGCCCCAGGGTGCGCTGTGAACCGGGTTCTATTGATATGCCTGCGGGTCCCGCACGGGAAAGAGGAAACAGCGTCATGCGGTTGAAACAGAAAATAGCGATAGGGGCCACATTGCTGGCCGCGGTCCCCGTACTGGTTGCCAGTCTGGTAATTCACTCCGTCGCGACCGGCAAGAGCCACGAGGCACTGGAGCAGGCTGCCATGGAACGCCTGACTGCATTGCGGGATACCAAGAAGAATCAGATCGAAGCCTACTACCAGACCGTGCGCAACCAGGTTCTGAATCTGGCCAGGAGCACGACAGCTATAGAGGCCCTGGACAACTTTCGTGATGCAACAGGTACCTACCGCAAGGAACTGTTCCAGCCGGATATCGGGAAATTCCGTTCTGAGCTGGCTGACTATTACAGCAACGACTTCATGCAGGCGTATAAACAGCGTAACCAGAACGACCGGGTCGATATCCAAGCCCTGATGTCGGGGCTCGACGACGACGCCATCGCTTTACAGTACCACTACATAAAGAACAACACTCACCCGCTGGGCGCAAAGCATGAGTTGCTGGACCCGATCGATGGCTCCCAATACGGTGAATGGCACTATCAATACCATCCATTCCTGCGCGACTTCCAGCAGCGCTTCGGTTATTACGACCTGTTACTGGTGGATGCAAAATATGGAAGGATCGTCTACTCCGTGTTGAAAGAGCTGGATTTTGCCACCTCGCTGATTGACGGCCCCTATGCGCAAACGGCTGTCGGTGAAGTCTTCCGCAAGGCCAACGAAGCGACTTCGCCTGACTTTGTAGCACTCTCCGATTTCGCTCCCTACCTGCCGTCGTACCAGCACCCGGCCGCCTTTATCGCCGCGCCCATCTTCGATGCGGGCGAGAAAATCGGCGTGCTCGTGCTGCACATGCCGATCGACCGCATCAACGACATCATGACCCACGGTGGTAAATGGGCGAAGTCCGGACTCGGAGTGTCCGGCGAAACCTACCTGGTGGGCGCGGACAAGCGGGCACGCAGCCTCAGTCGTCTCCTGGCCGAGGACAAAACACAATACCTGGAGGCCATCAGGGAGATGGGCGAATCGGAACACACGGTCGGACTGATCGCCGCCAGAGAGACCAACGTCGGCCTGCAAACCATCGATACCCAGGGCAGCCGCGCGGCCCTGACAGGACACAGCGGTTTCGACGTTTTTCCGGACTACCGTAACCTAGCCGTACTTTCCGCTTATGCGCCCGTGTCCATCGACGGCATGAATTGGGCAATTCTGGCTGAAATCGAGGTCGAGGAAGCACTCCAGGCCTCACAGGCACTCTCCACCCAGATTCTCGGTATCACTGCCGCCGTGGCGGCGCTATTGATCCTGCTGGCTATCGGGGTGGGGACCTGGTTCGCAAGTACGCTTTCCCGGCCGATTCTCAAACTGAGCAATACCATCAATTCGGTCGAGCGCAGCTCCGACCTGACACAGACCGTCGATATCCAGTCCACGGATGAACTGGGCACGGCTGCCCAGGCCCTCAATGCCATGCTGGCGAAGTTTCGGTCGAGTATACAGCAGGTTTCCGGTGCCACCTCACAACTGGCCTCGACGGCGGAAGAGACCTCGGTGATAACCGCGCAGACCAATCAGGCAATTCAAGGCCAGTTGGAAAAGACGGCCCAGGTGGCGACAGCCATGCATGAAATGAGCGCTACCGTGCAGGAGGTTGCCCGGAATACCACTGATACCTCACATGCTACAGCGGACGCTAATGAAAAATCTTCCAGCGGGCAGCAAGCGATGACTGAAACCATTGCCCAGATAAAGCAGCTTTCATCTGAGGTCGAAAACGCGTCAGTGGTAATCCAGCAGCTGGAGAAGTACAGCGAAGACATCGGCAGCGTGCTGGATGTGATCAACGGTATCGCCGAGCAGACCAATCTGCTGGCACTGAACGCGGCAATTGAGGCGGCACGTGCCGGCGAGCAAGGCCGAGGTTTTTCCGTCGTGGCCGACGAAGTCCGTAATCTGGCCAGCAAAACGCAAGCTTCCACACTCGAGATCAACCAGATGATCGAAAAGCTCCAATCCGGTTCACGCCGGTCGGTTCAGGCCATGGATCACAGCAAGGAGATGGCGTGTCGCGCCGTCGAACAGGCCACGAAAACTGGAGATGCTCTCTTGATCATTACAGAGAACATTCGTCGAATCAATGATATGAGCTCCCAGATTGCAAGCGCGTCGGAACAACAAAGCACCGTGGCCGACAATATCAGCCGCAACGTCGAACGCATCAACGACATAACGGAGCAGACCTCCGTAGGGGCGCAACAGACCGCTACCGCAGGTAACGATCTTTCCCAGTTATCCTCCGAGCTTCAGAGCCTGGTCAGTCAGTTCAAGGTATAGCTCGCAAGGAACTTATCCGTCAGCTTGAAGACGCACGATAAAGCCACCGGCAAGGGATCGCTATGCGCTGCCACGCAAGTTGGTGCTGCGAAAACAACTTACACGGGCACAAATGCCGTGATTGCTCCTTGCCTGCAATTCCTATACTTTTTCCGCTTCTAGCGATCAACGACCCGAGAAACTACTGACCAGGAAATATGGAGGGACTATGCATCGTCTACTACAGGCAGCCCTGTTGCTTCTCATCGCAGCGCCAGCACTTGGCGCCGACACTTCTGATCAGCCGTTGACACCGTCTGCCAAGATGGACAACCGGCGCCTACAGCAGCTGATCGAGAATATCGCTGACAACGTTGACGGACGTCTGGGTTACTGGCGATTTACCCTGCGCGGATTCTCGGCCACCGTCATAACGGACGAGAAAGCCGATCGCATGCGGATCATAGTGCCGGTGGTCGAGATGAGCGAGGTGGATTCAGCCAGCCTGTTGCGCATGATGCAGGCGAATTTCGATTCGGCGCTGGATGCGCGCTACTCAGTCGCAAAGGGCGTATTATGGAGCGCGTTCATTCATCCCCTAGCCAGGCTTTCCGATCACCAGTTCATCGATGGCCTGGCACAAACAGTCAACCTGGCGGCAACCTACGGGACCACCTACAGCTCGGGCGCGTTGATCTTCGGTGGCGGTGACAGCAAGCAGGAACACAACGAGTACTATCGGGACATTATCGAGCGAGCTCAGTCCATTTAGCCTGCGCTGGTTGGATTAGATCGGGATCAAGGGGTCGGTGCTTGACGCGTCCCTGATCAACTATCGCGGCCAAGGGGGCCGCTCCTGCATTGCCTCGATACGCGTCGCTCCGCAGGCATCGAAAAAAATAATCTACGTTCGAGGTTGAATACAGGCAGCCCTGTGCCATGCTTTTCAAGCGGGCCACCCGAGGGCAGCCATGACACGATACCTCACAGTCTATACGGGGATAGTCCCGACTCTGACCAGGGTTTTTTCCGTGTGGCTTCTGCTGAACGCCCCCGGGCTGCAGGCCGCACCACCCGGGCAGACCATATCGATCGAACTGGGTGACTACCGGTTTGCGCCCAGGCAAATCAGTATAACCGCCGGTGAAACCGTACAGCTCGAGCTTACCAATACGGACGGACTGACACCGCATAATTTCACCCTGCAGGCCAAAGACGCCGGACTGGACGTTGATGTCGACGTAGGCGCGGGAAAAACCCATTCGGTGGAGATTACGCCGCTGTTACCCGGCACCTACACGTTTCTCTGCAACAAGAAGCTGCCTTTCATGAAGAGTCATCGGGACCGGGGGATGGAAGGCACATTAATCGTGGTGCCTGCCAGCCCGGAATAAACGATGCGCGTATTACTGGTATCGGCGAACCGTGAGCGGATACCCGACCCGATCTTTCCGCTTGGGCTCGCCTATGTCGCAGCAGCCGCTCGACAGGCCGGGCACGACATTGCGGTGGCGGATCTGTGTTTCGGCCGCTCCCCGCTACGGGATCTGACCACCCAGCTCAGGCGTTTCCGGCCCGATCTCATCGGGCTCTCGCTGCGTAACGTCGACAATGCCGCCTACCCCCTTACCGTCGACTATATCGATCATCATCGCGCAGTCGTGGATACTCTGCACGCGACCAGCACTGCACCGGTGGTGCTGGGCGGCTCCGGTTTTTCGATTATGCCGGAGGCGTATATGGAGGCGTTCGACGGCGACTGGGGTATAGCGGGCGACGGCGAATCGGCCTTCGTGGCGGTGCTGGAGGAGCTGGCTATCGGCGCGGACCCGGGCGACGTTTCGGGGGGTGTCGGTCCCGGCACCGCGGCCGTCCGGCGCGGTATCACGCCACGGCGAATGGCGCCATCAGCCTGGAGCGGGAAGCCGTGGCCCGCCCGGGATCTGCTGGATTATCCCCGCTATATCCGGCGCGGTGGCATGGGCAACGTCCAGACCAAGCGCGGTTGTGTCTTCAAGTGCAGCTATTGCACCTACCCGCTGCTCGAAGGCAGGCGTTTCCGTACCCGTGATGCCGGCGACGTGGTTGACGAAATCGAAGCACTGATGCGGGACTACGGCCCGCACCCGATTTTCTTCGTCGACTCGATTCTCAATTTTCCACGCGGACACATCGAGGGTATCTGTGCAGAGATCCTGCGTCGCGGCTTGGGCGTCCGCTGGAGCTGCTATGCAACACCGGTAAAGCTCGACAGGCACCAGGCGCAGCTGATGGCCGCGGCCGGCTGTGAGGGTATCGAACTGGGTACCGACGCCGTCGACGACGCTCAGCTCAGCCGGCTGGGCAAGTCCTTTAGTGCCGAGGTTGCGGCAAGCGCCAACCGCCACTGTATGGAGGCGAAACTCAGAGTGTGTCAGACACTGATCTTTGGTGCGCCTGGCGAAACGCAAGACAGCGTGCGCTCGACCTGCCGCGCGGTGCGGCGCATGAATCCGACCGCCGTCGTCGCCATGACCGGCGTACGCCTGTACCCCGGCACACCGTTGACGAACAGCCTGATTCAGCAGGGCCGAGTGGCGCGGCACGACATTGGTTTGCTGCCCGCCTTTTATATTGAACCGGAGATCCGTGATTTTCTGCCGCGCTATTTGCGCCAGCAGGCCGTCCAGGCGGGTAACTGGGTACTGCCCGGTCTCGCCGCGCCCATTCTCCCCGGTAGTCAACGCCTGTTGCGTGGGCTGGGTATCTCGGGTCCCCTGTGGAGACTGCTAGAAAATCACTGGATGCACAGACTCAACCGCGGCCGGTTCCGACGCCCGAACACGAGCTGGGGCGTGCCCCACCCCAAGAGAAAAGTTGTATAGACGAGCCGACCGCAAGAGGGCAGCGTGCCGCGACGACATCCCCGCTGCCCCCAGCATGCTGTTTCCCGCTCTCGTGCCCGCTGCCGATCAGCTCAATCTCAGCTCGATCTGATCTACCACCTCGGCACAGGCTTCGGCACACGCCTTGCATTCGATGTGCTCTTCGTGTTTTCTGCACTCCTCCTCACAGTCCTCGCAGACTTGGGTGCAAACAGCCGCATAGGGTTTCACATAGCTGGAATTGGCTGCCAGCAGATAAGAAAATGCGCCGCATATGGCCTGCATTTCGTGTACCTTGCTGGCGCAATCGGCCAGCTCCAGGTCACCCTCCTTGAAGGAGACCAGACAGTGCGCGATACAGCGCTGGCCTTTGTCCAGGCAGGCGTTGACTGCATCCAGCAACTCCGGGAGCTGCGCGGAATGCTTGCTGTGGTCATGTGCCGGCATGGCGGAAACCGCTGTTTGAGCATAGGCAAGTGTCGCGGCAACCCCCATCCCCAGCAGCATGTCGCGGCGACTGATACCGCCGGCTGATTCGGGAGCATTGTTCGCTAACGGTTTGTGATCTGACATGGTCATAGGCTCCTAGCTGACAGGCTCGATCGAGCCGTCCCTGGAGCATAGACGAAATTCAGCGATGCAGTAAGGCGCACGGTTGCCCGAATTCAACGGGAGTTTTACCCTTCCTGCAGACAGGCGGGCAGTCACTCAGCTTTCATCCTCGCAGCGACGCAGGACAGGAGCCCGACACGATGGTGGTGTCACAAGCTATTGCGCCAGGGTTCGAGTATTATTCGGCATCTGAACGGCGAGCCCTTTGACTCAATTGACTCACGGAGTGGTTATCGACCTATGGAGAACTACGCACCCAATGCAGTTACCCCCCATCCGAGACTGACCGAGCTGCCGCCCCTGGCGATGAATCGGAAGGCTATCGATGAGGATTTCCTGCGCTACTATAACCGCACTCTTGGAAGGGACAAGCAGCACTGTACGAGTCACTATCTGTATGAAGCGCTCGCCTACACCGTGCGCGACCGGCTGATGGAACGCTGGAAGGAAACCCGCTTTGCCTACGAGGAGCAGGACGCGCGGCGCACCTGCTACCTGTCGCTGGAGTTTCTCATGGGCCGGGCCCTGAGCAACGCCATGCTCAACCTGGGCGTCACCGACGCGGTAACCGGAGCCCTGTACGACTACGGCATCGAGCTGGAAGAGGTCGAGGCCGCCGAACACGACGCCGGCCTGGGCAACGGGGGTCTGGGGCGCCTGGCCGCCTGCTTCCTCGACAGCTGCGCGACGCTGCAGTTACCGGTGCTGGGTTACGGCCTGCGCTACGAATACGGCATGTTCCGCCAGGAAGTGATCAACGGCTACCAGATCGAGGAACCCGATCACTGGCTGCGCGACGGCAATCCCTGGGAGCTGGAACGCCCGGAATACACCCAGCGCATCCACTTCGGCGGCTACACCGAGTTTTACAATGATGAGAACGGCGCGCAGCGGGTGCGCTGGGTGAATACACACGATGTGCTGGCGGTGCCCTACGACATTCCGGTCCCGGGCTATCGCAACAACACGGTGAACAGCCTGCGCCTGTGGAAAGCCACGGCTACCGATGAGTTCGACCTGGACGAATTCAACGCCGGCGACTATGCCGAGGCAGTGGAAGCCAAGAACAACGCCGAACATATCACCATGGTGCTGTACCCCAACGACGCCAGTGAGAACGGCAAGGAATTGCGCCTGCGACAGCAGTATTTTCTCGCATCCGCCAGTCTCAAGGACGTACTGCGCCGCTGGATCCGGCTGCACGGGAAGGATTTCGACGGGCTGACGGACAAGCACTGTTTTCAGCTCAACGACACCCATCCCAGTATCGCCGTGGCGGAGCTGATGCGACTGCTGGTCGACGAGCATCGCGTCGACTGGGACAGGGCCTGGGGGATCGTCAGTCGTGCTACGGCCTACACCAATCACACGCTGTTACCCGAAGCACTGGAAAAATG
>CAJICB010000496.1_pt1 | contig 24057 bp, 20 predicted proteins | sample 9199491 | NCBI WGS metagenome assembly CAJICB01 (sample SAMEA7708320, study PRJEB35096) | sediment metagenome | biome: marine neritic benthic zone biome [ENVO:01000025]; feature: sediment [ENVO:00002007]; material: shallow marine sediment [ENVO:03000034] sea grass bed [ENVO_01000059] ... | reverse complement strand
CTGGTGTAGTCGAAGGTATGCCAGTTCTGCTGGTGCTGCTTCAGGCGTTCCGGGCTCTGGCCGGTATAGCCGATGGTCCACATGCCCTTGTTGAATTCGCGCGTGATGTCCTCTATGTCGGGCTCGTCATTCTGCACCGCGATGTGCTTGCACAGCTGCTCGCCGAAGCCGAGCTTGCTGGCCAGCTTGTACATGATGGTGTGATCCGGCAGGGACTCGAACAGCGGATCGATCACCTTGTCGCGCCATTGCAGCGAGCGGTTCGAGGCGGTCACGGAACCGTAGGTCTCGAACTGGGTTGCTGCCGGCAGCAGGTAGACGCCGTCGGTACGGTCGTGCATGACTGCACTGACCGTGGGATACGGGTCTATGATGACCATGAGGTCCAGTTTTTCCATCGCCTCCTTCATCTGCGGACCGCGTGTCTGGCTGTTCGGCGCATGACCCCAGAACACCATGGCACGGACGTTGTCCTTCTGCGCCATGTTGGCCTTGTCTTCCAGCACGCCGTCGATCCAGCGCGACACCGGAATGCCCTTGGTGTTCATCGGCTTGACCGGCTTGCCCTTGGCCTCCTCGTAACTGCCCTGGTCGAACTGCCCGGCCAGCCAGTCGTAATCGACATCCCAGACCTTGGCCCAGTGTTTCCAGGCGCCTTCGGACAGGCCGTAGTAACCCGGCAGGGTATGACTGAGCACGCCGAAGTCGGTGGCGCCCTGTACGTTGTCGTGACCGCGGAAGATGTTGGTGCCGCCACCGGCGACGCCCATGTTGCCGAGCGCCAGCTGAAACACGCAGTAGGCGCGGGTGTTGTTGTTACCGATAGTGTGCTGCGTGCCACCCATGCACCAGATGAAGGTACCCGGGCGATGTTGTGCCATGATCTTCGCGGCACGCTTGATGGTCTCTTCCGGCACCCCGGAGACCCGTTCGACTTCATCCGGCGTCCACTTCGCCACTTCCGCACGGATCTCGTCCATGCCGTAGACGCGCTGCTTGATGAATGCCTTGTCTTCCCAACCGTTCTCGAAGATATGCCAGAGCATGCCCCAGACCACCGGCACATCGGTACCGGGACGTATACGCATGTAGAGATTGGCATGCGCAGCGGTACGGGTGAAACGCGGATCGATCACGATCAACGGTGCATTGTTGCGTTCGGTCGCATGGAAGACGTGTAGCAGGGATACCGGGTGGGCCTCGGCCGGGTTGCCGCCGATGATCAGGATCGCCTTGCTGTTGTGAATGTCGTTGTAGGAATTGGTCATGGCACCATAGCCCCAGGTGTTGGCAACACCGGCAACCGTGGTGGAGTGACAGATGCGTGCCTGGTGGTCCATGTTATTGGTACCCCACAGAGCGGCAAACTTGCTGAACAGATAGGCCTGTTCATTGTTGTACTTGGCAGAACCCAGCCAGTAGACCGAATCCGGGCCGGACTGCTCGCGGATGGCCAGCATCTGGTCGCCGATCTCGTTGATGGCCTGCTCCCAGGACACCTTGGTCCACTTGCCATTCACCAGCTTGGTCGGATACTTCAGGCGCCGTTCGCCGTGACCGTGTTCGCGCACCGAGGCGCCCTTGGCACAGTGAGCACCGCGATTGAATGGATGATCGAAGGCCGGTTCCTGACCTGTCCAGACACCGTTTTCGACCTCGGCATAGATGCCGCAACCGACCGAGCAATGCGTGCAGATGGTGCGCACCTGTTCCGCCGGGCCGCCCTGCGTCGCGGGCCCTGATGTCGCCGCCGCCTTCTGCATCATCGACAGCGACAGTGAACTGGCCGCGGCGATACCGCCGGCGCTGATACCGGAACGTTTCAGGAATGCGCGACGGTTCATGGTGGCCGTGTTATACACGGTGTGTGCGGGCGATTGCCCTGTACCCTGTTGCTTCTTGACCAGCTTCATGGTCCGGCCTCCTCAATCCAGAGATGACACGTTCCCCCAATTCTCGACTCACCTGATCGGTACTGAGGTTCCTGCTACCCGGTCTGGCGAAATATTCAGGACCAAAAAAACCGGATCACGGTCTGAGTGTCCGGTAGTAGGCCCTGATGTGGTCTGTCTCGTGATAACCGCGGGAGGCCGTGTCGGCGTTCTTCCGCGTGGCGGTGCCGCCGCTGGCGGCTGCCCGCAGCCGCGCTGCGCAGAAAGTTGTCAGTGCCGTTGCCCCGCTGACGGCAACGACCCCGGTGAGAAATTTACGGCGGTCAGTCTCAGGTCCTGCCTGGTGCTGTTTCATCGGTGCCTCCAACGGTTCCTGGTTGGAAACGGGTGTTAAACCCGGCTTATTCAAACAGGGAGAAATACCTTTGCTCCATTGCCAGAAACTGCTGTCCCAGTTGCGCAACGGCCCGGTAGAAGTCCGCGGATTTGGCTTCGCCGAGGTCTGCAAAAAAACGCCCCGCCCACGAAGCCACGTAGGCTTCAAAGAAGGCCAACTGCTTAAAGTGTAGACCATGTTCAGAGATGATCATTGCCATGACCTCGCACACCGCGGCGGCATGATCTTCCGGCTCGGCAACGTCCGCCTGTCGCTCGATACCCAGCCCCGCAAGCTCCTCCCGCAGCGAGGCCAAGACTTTCTCCATAAGAAAACCATGCATATAGAACGAGGCATACGGCACCAGCTCGCCTCGCCCTAAGCCTATGAATAAATTGAAATATTCATCATTTAACCGGTCTTGGTCCGCACCCGAGGCCGCGGCCCGCAGTCCCTGCCAGGCGGCCGTCATGGCGGCGTCACCGGCGTCCTCTGCCGGTCGAATGTCACGCAACAGGTCGAGCAGCGCGACATCGGGCGGAGCCGCCAGCAGTGCACCCAGCAACCGGTAGACGTCGGCCCGTGCCTGCTCGCCCGGATCGAGGTCCTGACCGGCGGCCTGTGAGCTCTCGTTCACGACGGTCCTCCCGGCGACACCGGCTTGTCGACCAGGCCTTGTGCGGTAAACATGGCCTTGACCCGGCAGTCTTCACACATCTTCAGTCGCTCCAGCTCCCCTTCCTGAAACATCGGGTGGTCCTTCATCTTGCCTGTAATCTTTTCGATCAGCTTGCGGGTGGCGAACGGCCTGCCGCAACTGATGCACAGAAAAGGTTCCTCCTCGCAGAGTACCCGGCGAGTATTGCGCTGTTGTGAGTCGTAGAGATAGCGCGGTGATGCGGCGATGGCGTCCTCGGGACAGGTCCGGCAACACATGCCGCACTGCACACACTTGGCCTCGATAAAGACCAGCTGCGGACTTTCATCGCCGGCCTCGAGCGCGTGGGCCGGGCACTGCGAGACACAGGCCATGCACAGGGTGCAGCGCTTGCCGTCCACTTGGACCTCGCCAAACGGTGCACCGGCGGGCAATGTCACCAGCGGCCGCGGTGCCTTGGCCCGTGCATACAGGTGTTCAACCGCCAGCCGAATCATGGTGCGCTTATCACCCAGCGCGGCAAACGTGGCCGGCGCCCGCCCGTCCCTGGCCGGCAGTGCCGCCAGCGTATCGATGAGTCGCGTATCACCGGCCTGGCACAGCAGGCATGTGGCAGCCGGATAGCCCATGCCGGTCAGGATTTCCCCGGCAACGGTCAACTGGTGTGTCACTTCGCGTATCACGCTGGCCGGCACACGCGCGGTTGCCAGCAAGGCTATGGACGCGGCGCCCCAGGCCAGTGCCGACAGCCACGTATCCATGCCGACACTGCCGATTTCCTCCACCGCCACCGGCAGCACGCGTTCCGGTAACTGCGCCGCCATCTCCATGAGCGCGTCCTGCCCGTCGGTTGCATCGTGCAGCAGAATAACCGCGTCCATGCCACCGGCCGCGTGATAGGTCTGCAGCAGGACTCGCAGGTGTTGCAGGGTATCGCTGAGCCGCGGGTAGCCGTAGGTAATCGCGCCGGTCGGGCAGGCCGTGGCACAACTACCGGCACCCTGGCAGAGATTCGGGTTGACCTCGATACACTCGCCCAGCGAGCGAATGGCATGCGCCGGGCAGGTATCCAGGCAGCGCGTGCAGGCCGTGATGCCGCTCCTGCCATGCGCGCAGATGCTGGAATCATATTGAAAATACTGGGGTTTCTCGAAATCACCGGTCAGGCCGGGAAGCTCGTCGAGCGCGGCCTGCAAGGCATCACTGTCATCGCCGGGTGCAAAATAACCGGGCGGCGGCAACCCGGGCTGCAACAGCGGTGGACTGCCGAGGTCCAGGACCAGGTCATAGACCTGCGACTCGGCATCGCCTGCATGTAGCTCGAAGTGGCCAAGGTAACCGCTGAGGACCGGCGCTGCGGCAGTACCACTTACATGGCCGGTACAGCTGATATTGGCGTGGTTGCCAAGCGCCGTGGTGACTTGCCCGATCGCGTCATCCGTACCGACCACAAGCAGCCGGCCGGCGGATTGGTAGGCAACGATACCGGCCGGCTCACGGTCAGTATGGCTGGCCGCGGACAGCGCGGCGGCGCGTGCCTGGCCATTGGCGGTCCTCATCGACAAGCAGGCTGCCAGCTCCGATTCAGGTGTGGTCATCGAATGACATCAGCTTGACTGCACATCGCCCTTGTCAGGGTCATCATCCTTGGTGTCGGCATCGACGCGGTCGGTATTGACCGTTTCCGCTGCCGCTGTCACGTCATCCACTGATGCCTGGGTATCGCCAGCCTGTGCTGCTTTCGCAGCGGTGGATTGCGCTGTGGCGGTTTCGGCCTCCAGCTCGCGCTGCAGCATACGTTGCATCTCATGGGTTAGGATACCGGCGAGTCCGGCAAACTGCGTGAAGTCTTCGTCGTAGTCGTTCAGGCCGTCAACAATGTTGTAGTCCGGCTGGACAAACAGTTTACGCAAAGCCTGTCGTCGCAAATCGTCACTGACGCCGGGCGACAGGAATGGTGAATAGTCACTGTTCTCGTCAAGCGTCTCGATTGGCGGCATATCGGCATCGGTGAGCTCAGGTTCCGGCGCGGCCGCCGGCGATTCGGGGAGCGTTACTGCAGCCATCTCCGTACCAGGTGCGTCCTGATCATCACGCAGCGCATCCAGCTTGCGGCGTGACCAGCGCGCCACGAAGTCCTCCTGGCTGTCTGTTGCTGGTCTGTCGGGTTTATTTTTGCGGGCCACGGGTGTCCTCCTTCCAGTTGTCCCGCTTGCGTTTCATGCGCTTTTCAGGCACGTAGTGTTCCAGTACGAAGCGTTCCGCCCAGCGATACAGTTCCGGAGGCATGTCGACAGACTCGACCACCTCGTCTGTTTCCATATAGGAAGTGGCTTCGCCGTAGCTCAGCGTTGCAATAAAGGGTTGCGGTGGCTCGCCCGCCTCCTGGCTGCAGATAATGAATACACTGGGATTGCCGCTGACGAGATTGTAGTAATAGCTTTCCGCATCATCTCTGAACAAATTCACATGCAAGCCGGTCCATAGATACTGCTGCCCCTGTGTTGCCGCATGCAGTTGCCGGCCCCGGACACTGTGCTCACCGGTCTGGTTACCGGCAACAACACCGCTTACCTGCCAGTAACCCTCCGCCCAGCGATTATCCCGCGCCTTGTGGAACTCGACGATGACGGACAGGGAGAACGCATCGGGCACTGGTGTTGAGAAAGAATCAGGCATGCCATACAACCATCAGGGTTTCATGGATTGCTATCTTTTCGCATTCGACCATAGTATAGACCTGAATCCGTGGAAACAAATACATGACGGTTTGTATAACAGGTTTCTGATATGTCCCGCACTAAGGAACGCTACCGACCTGAAATCACGCATGCCGGGCTTGCCCCGACGCACCCGGTCAGCGTGGTTGACGAATTCAACAAAATGCGCGAGGTCGAAATCCCGGGCGAATCGCCGCTCACACTGTACGTGGATGAACGCGAAATTGTCACCCTCATGACCATCGGCGCCCACCCGGAGGCCCTGGCGCTTGGCTACCTTCGCAACCAGCGCTTCGTGGATTCCCTAGAACAGATAAAGTCGGTTGCCGTCGATCACCACACCGAGTCGGTCAAGGTGAGCACCCATGACGGCATCGAGGGCTGGGACGAGAAGCTGAAAAAACGCACCGTTACCACCGGCTGTGGCCAGGGTACTGTATTCAGCTGCACGCTGGACTCACTGTACACGGTGAATCTGCCGACAGTCAGTGTGCGCCAGTCAACTATCTACGCACTGCTGGGTAAGGTGGCCGACTACAACGGAATCTACCAACGCGCCGGCGCGGTGCACGGCTGCGGCCTGTGCCAGGGCACGGAGATCCTGATGTATACCGAGGACGTTGGCCGTCACAATGCGGCTGACGCCATCTCCGGCTACATGTGGCTGGACGATATCAGCGGCGATGGCAAGATCTTTTATACCACCGGCCGCCTGACCTCGGAAATTGTCATGAAGGCAGCCCACATGGGCACTGCCGTGTTACTGTCGCGTTCCGGGGTCACCAACATGGGGCTGGAGCTCGCGCAGGAACTCGGCGTCACCATGATCGCGCGCGCCAAGGGCAAACACTTCCTTGTCTACAATGGCGCGAGTAACGTTGTTTTCGATACGCAGCCCGGGCAACACAACAGGCAACCCGGGCGCTGAGCCGCATCATTCCAGTGCGATCTCCCCGTCCACGGTATGCTCTAGCCCGAGCGCGGCGATCTCCAGCGTCATGCTAGCCTTTAGTGGTCCAATGCCGTCCAGCTTGCCGGCTGCCGCGGCATCCTGCAGCGCCTTTTCAATTTCCCGTTGCGAGGTAATGCCAACCTTCTTGAGAAATTTCCGGATCTCCATGTTTACGACATCTTCATTCATTACGTACCCCCTGACAAAAACTGGCGCCTGTCGTGACTGCCACGCCCATCTTAATCAACAGATACAGCCACTGAAAGGACTAATAGTCACGTGCCAGTGAAATCTGCCACGCCGGTTCATGACATCACCGCGATCATTCTCGCCGGTGGCAAGGCGCGGCGCATGGGTGGCAAGGACAAGGGCCTGATCGACCTGCACGGCAAGCCCTTGCTTGACTATATCATTGCCGGGTTACGGCCCCAGGCCGGTCGCATCCTGGTCAATGCCAACCGTAACCTCGACCGTTACCGTGCGTTTGGCTGTCCGGTCGCCGAAGACATGATGGGTGATTATTTGGGGCCGCTGGTCGGCATGGCAACCGGCATGCAGGCAAGCGATACGCCTTATATTCTGACGGTTCCCTGCGATTCCCCGTTCGTGCCGGCTCAGCTGACGGACAAGCTGTACCGGGCCATGGCGGATGCGGACGCCGAAATCAGCGTGGCCCATGACGGCGTCCGCCTGCAGCCGGTGTTTGCGCTGCTGCGCTGCGAACTGCTGCCCAGCCTGCTGGCCTACCTCAAAGGCGGCGGCCGTAAGATCGATACCTGGTATACGCAGCACCGGCTGGCGCTCAGCGATTTCTCCACCCTACCGCATACATTCCTGAATCTGAATACACCCGAAGACAGGCTCATCCTCGAGAAAATACTTGATGAACGGGAGCAAAGCCGCCTGGATATATGATCGTGGCAGGGTCGAGAGCTGGCGCGGTAGCCCACCAGGACGAGGCTTGTCTGTATCCAGGGTCCCCCCTTCGGGCCCGGCTAGGGACGTACGTAGCCCCGTTTCCAGCTCCCGCCACATCCGCACGCAGCACGCAGATTTACTGCACTACGCGCAGCTGCACACTTCACCTCAAGGGTCATGAGACCTATCCTGCTGGAACGACTTTCGACCGTGGCCGCAGCCGGTGGTCATCGAATAAGCCCAGGGCATTATACAGCTACCGCCTACTCCACCGTTTCCAGCCGAAGCCTCGGCGCCGGAAGCACCAAGACCGTTCAGCCTTCGCCCCGAAATATAGCCTTCTTCTCAGGTCTTGCAGATCCATGGGTGCCGATAACACCTCACCCCTGCCGCCCCTATTGTCGAAGTCATTATGTGCAGTAAGGCCCCTTCGCTCCGTGGGCGTTACCCCGCTGCATCACTACTGCGAACCTCGCCGCCACCGTCTCGTCTTTCAGCTCACTTCCCGGTGTCGCCGGTTATAGAGCCTATCTTGCTGCGACCCTTTCTGCTGGGGACGAGGACGGCTTCTCCAGTTGCTCGGTCTGTCCTTGTCGCCGTGCCGCCCCGACTACCCCGCCGGAGCCTGTTACCGCAACAGTCAGTCTGCGATATCAGGTTCTGCCTTCGTCCCCACCCGGCGGGCTCGGCCTATGGAGGTTTAGATTCTGACGAGGCCACTTCTGGGTTCACTGGCGTTACGGCCCGGTGACTCACTCACTATCTCAAGGATGGCTTTGTCAGCCAGCTCTATCCACTTCGTTTCCTCCGCGAATGTGACTCAAGTTACGAGGCGCTGACTTCTACCTCGGTGGGGCTGTCTCCCACTGAACAGACCAGCCTAAGCTGGACACACTGGGCCGGGAATTCGTAAATATCATCCGGAAACGGTTAGTTAGACAGTCTTGCCCCTGAACACAACCTTCCCTAGCCTCCTCCTCTGTCAGGATAGTTGTCGCTCCTACTGAAACATTGAAACTGAATGGAGGTAGCGAATAGACTGGGAGTTGAAATGGCTGTTCAAGCGAGGCAAGCCGGGCACCCCAATATCGGGGGCGCCCAGACACCTCGCAGAGTGGCGCGCCCGGAGAGATTCGAACTGCCAGCCGCCCGGTTCGTAGTGTTACAGACTTAATTCCCTATGCTATCGATTTATCGTTCTTTTCCAGATCTTATCTGTCCAGTACTTTTCGCTTATGTAGCGTGTAATGCGCTGATTTGCGGTTGTTTGGTCCCTTTTATCGGGCAGCTGAGACGGTCGTTTCTCCGAGTCACCCATCCAATAATTACATGCTAATGCCGCATCCGTTCTTGTGTCTCCGCCAGGGTGGCACTTCCCGCCATGCGCCGGGCCCCGCAGCTGGGGCAAAAGCCGCGGCCCGGTACTGCAGAATCTTGCCATCTCACTACCAGGCTTGCGACCGTTCAAGGCCAACGTGGAGGTCCGCTTCCTGCGGCTCGACGGCGCACACAGCGTGCTGCGCTTAGGCGGGCGTTCTGTTGGCCTGGATCGAAAAAGGGGAACGCCAGCTCGAGCAGTTCCCGGCTGAACGGTAGCGCAGACTCAGGCGTCACCAGCCGCGCTGATTCTGGACACGGTTCACTGCGTATTACAGGCTAGCCCGCTGTCGCAAGCGGCACGCCCAAGCTGACCCGCACGCCCGATACGTCGTCGCGGTTAGCCACCTCCAGCTCGCCACCGAGATGAGTGGCAATATGCTTGGCAATATACAAGCCGATACCAAGGTGCGGCTGGCCATCTGTGCCAGCGCGATGCGATGTCATGCCGACAAACAGCGACCGCAGGACAGGCTCAGGAATCGGCGCCCCTTCATTAAGGACACTCAGCTGGGCCCAGTCACCGGACGTTTCCAGCACAAACAGTATCTCGGACTCTGCCGCGGAGAAATCCAGCGCATTGTCTTTTAACTTGTCCAGCAGCTGTGCAATTCGCAGGTCGCTGCCCCGCACCATGACTCCGCTGTCAGGGCCCCGGTATACAAGGGTCCTGTCCGGGTGAAGCAGCGAGGAATTTTCGACATATTCGTGCGCAACAGTGGCAAGATCCAGAACCTCTGACACATCCTCTGTCAAGGCGGCGTCGATATTTGCCGCTTCGGTTAGGCTGTTGACAATGCGCTCCAGCTGGCGGCTTGCCTGCTGGGCTGCCTTGATCGATACCCCGTCGGTCCGCTCGTCACTGGCTCGCGACAGTTTCTGCAAGGACATGCCGATGGTGTTTACCGGATTGAGTATTTCGTGTCGAAGCGTACGCGGCACCGTTTCCAGAAAACCGGTGTAGCGTTGCAGCCGTCGCAGGAGGTCGGATATGCCGCGCGACAGTTCGCCCAGGCCATCGTGTGCCGACTGATCGGATCGCAGGGTGCTCCTCAACACGCGACCATCGGCATCGATCGCGAGTGCCGCCTCGCGCTGAAGGCGTCGTATGCGAAATGCCAGACAGGCTCCGAACATAAGCAGGCCGGCGACCACCAGTAGCAGTACCAGGAAAGTCGCCAACGCAACGTGAGTCAGCGTGTCACGCTGCAAATCCAGGATACGCGCGCTGTTCTTCTCCAGCAGTACAGCACCGATCACCTCGTCATCGGCATAGATCGGATGCGAAGCCACGATCAGGGTTTCCCCGTTCACCCTGTCTCCGCGGTGCTGGACACTCTGACGACCTTCCAGCGCGTCTTTCACCAGATCCTGGCTGATCCGGTCGGCGTCTGCGCACAGATTCCCCTCAGTATCCTGTCCCCCCAATACCGCTCGCACACGACGGTAGCGATCCACGACACAGATACTCGCGTCCGACCGCCCCAGACCCTGAAGTATGCGCTCGAGATCCGGCGAGCGTACGATGACGCGATTCAGGGCCCCCGACCATTCTTTCGGCAGCGTCGCTACGACTGCGCGGATATGCCGCTGCTGCGGTTCGTCCACGTCCACGACACTCAGCAGCATACGCTGTCGATCACCTAACCAGGCCGATGGAAAGCGGAACTCAAGATCATAGCCGTCGGAACGTTCCTGCCACAGACCGTAGAGCTGAAACAACGGTTGCCCGGTGGTAGGGTATTTCCAATTTTCCTGAACCTCATAGCTGCTGATCGTGCCCTGACCCTCGGTAACAAACACCAGGCGGCGCAGCTGGCCGTCGGGACCGATCATTGCCAGGCGCACGTGATCGCTGTTATCCAGGCGCCGGTATTGAGGATGCCGATACACCAGCGATTGATCATTGACCTGCAGAAATCCATGGATGTATTCGCTTCGGGTCCCCAGCACCAGAGAAAAGGACACCGAGGCCGCCAGCTCACCGGTACGGGTATAGAGCGTGCTTTCCGGGCCAAAGTGCTTTTTTCGTTCCAGCAGCGCACCCCAGTCCGTCGCATAACCATCTGTCTGCAACTCGTTATCCAGCGGATACACATAGAGCGCCTTCAGCTCCAGCGACGAATTCGAAGGGCTGTCGAAGGGCTCGAAGAGGTCATAGCGGTCATGCAGCACTGTCGCGACCGCACGCACCGCCAGGGATTGTGCCTCTTGCTGCCCATCGAGCAGAAACTCTTTCATCTCCTCGATATAGCGGTAACCCAACCAGGGGATAGCCAGCAATACCGAGCTGAACAGCAGCAATCGCCCACCCAGTCCGATACCACGCCGCTTCATCAGCAGACCCAGTGGTAACCGAAGCCGTACTTGGTTTTTATGCAGTCAAACCGGGGATCAAGCCTTTTGAATTTCTTGCGCAGGTGCACGATGTGAGTATTGATGGTATTGTTTTCGACCACACCCTGCCTGGTCGCGTTGCCCAGATCGTCGTAACTGGCGCCACCCGGCTTTTCCACCAGCACCCATAAGAGATCGAACTCGGTCGGCGTCAACTCCACTGAGCGGCCGTCCCAACGCACCTGCATGGCCATTCGATCCACCTCGAGCCTGCCCGCCTTGTGTACCTCTGACACATTGACGGGCCTGGCGTGCCGGTCCTGGATCCGGAACAAGGAACGGACCCGTTCGATCAGATAGTCGAACGTCACGGGCTTGGTTTGATAGTCCCAGGCCCCGAGTTGCAGGCCGTAGATCTTGTCGACCTCGTTACCCCGACTGGTCAGGAAGATAACGGGCAGCTGCGCGTTGCGCTGCTGCAGATAGCGACAGACTTCAAAGCCGCCACCGATCTCCTGACCGAGCATGATATCCAGAATCGCCAGATCAGGAAGCACCTGTTCGAAGGCCTGCTGCGCTTCCTGGCGACTGCCGTACTCCTGGACACTGTAACCCTGCTGGCGCAAGGCATCGGCGTAATGTGCACGCTGCTGTGGATCATCTTCAACGATGGCGATCGTTCTGGTCATTTGCCGCTCCGGTAGGCAGCTCCAATTTACCCGAGATGCGGGCATTTGTAGAGCCGGATCTCCGTGCCTTCATGATTTCTCCACTTTTCGTCCAGGGCTTCGCAAAGATTGCCTTGTCGCGCAGTGTTTGAATAGGCCCCGTGAGAAACACCGGCGCGACCAGGAGGAACTCCTGCCAGGGACGGCAGCGCTGGACCATGCACTGAAAAGGGGGTACCCATGAAAAAACATCTCATCTCTTTGGCCATTGCGGCAATCCTGACTGGCGGGGCCGCGCAGGCGGCGAACGACCAGGAGCGCGACGGGCGGTCCGAGGCTCATCACAAGCAGGTGCTGGGCTTAGGCCTCGGCTCTATCGCCGGCGCGCTTATCGCCGGCCCCGCGGGTCTGGTTGCCGGAGGCATTGCCGGTTCGTTGATCGGATGGAGCGAAGGTCTGCAATCCGACCTGGACGCCAGCAACCGCGAACTCGGAAAAAGCAGGGCCGAGCTGGCTACGCTCGAGACCCGGAACAGCGTCCTGATCGCACAGGCCGATGGCACGCTGTCCCTGGATGCGGAAACGGAACCTCTGTCCTTCCAAAACCTGAGCAACGCGTTGAGCGCAGACCTGAGTCTTGATGTCTATTTCCGTTCAGGCAGTGCCGAGCTCGAACCCTACTACGAAACCCGCCTCGCCGCGATCGCTGCTTTTCTCGACGCCTTTCCCGTAGTTGACATTGAACTATCGGGTTTCACAGACCGGCGCGGCACCGATGAGGACAACATCCAGCTTTCGACCGAGCGCGTCTACGCAGTAAGGACAGCACTGATGGCCGGCGGCATCGATGCGCAACGCATCCGCGAACGCCCTCTGGGCGAAAGCCAGCCGGTATCCGAGGCCGGAGACGCTCAGGCCTATGCCTTTGACCGGCGCGTGCAGATCGCCATGTCAATCAGCGAAGCGAAGCCGGACGTACCCGTCGCGTTTATGGGACCCACGCGCGGCCCGACTCAGTAACGCCAGTCCAAGTCAGCGGCCACTCCACGGCGGAGTGGCCGCCCGAACCAGGAGACGCCATCATGCAGGCCTTCGTACCCTTGTCCGACCAGCTGCTCTACGAACACCCCGAACGCGCCGATTCGCCATGCCGACCTTGTCGGCCGGGCGTGATTCTTGTCGAATGGCTGCCGCTTGAGGAAATCGAATTGACCGGTTATTCCTGCCCCGGAATCGACTGCGAGGACAGCGGCGGTGACTGCTGATCACTGGCTGGACAGAACAACGCGCGCCAGCGCGCATCTGCTTGGCTTCCTGGTCTTTGTGTCGCAGCTGATAGCTCTGAACACGGCGTCGGCTTCGGCAGCGGAGTCATGGCAACCGCAAGACTCCACGCGCGGCAGCCTCTGGCTGCGCAACGAGCAGCAGCGGGCTTATCAACCCGCACCGGCGCTGGAAACAAGCGTGACCATGGACATCACCGCGATGCTGGCGCGGGTTCATGTCCGACAGACTTTTCATAACCCCGGGACCAGCTGGGCGGAGGGTGTCTACGTCTTTCCCCTGCCGGAGCATGCCGCAGTGGACCATCTGCGCATGCATATCGGTGAACGCGTCATCGAAGGACAGATCAAGGAACGGGAGGCGGCCAGGAAAGCCTACGAGAAGGCCAAACAAGCCGGGCAGCGCGCCTCGCTGGTCGGGCAGGAACGCCCCAACCTTTTTACCAGCTCACTGGCCAACGTCGCACCCGGTGAATCCATCATTGTTGAAATTGAATACCAGCAGACCATACGCTACGCCGACGGCGCTTTCCGCCTTCGCTTTCCGATGGTGGTCGGCCCGCGCTATATACCCGGCCATCCCTCTGACCAGGAGCAACAACTCAGCGCATTCGCCGGCACCGGCTGGGCCCGGTCCACCACGCAGGTTCCCGATGCAGCACGCATCACGCCGCCGGTTCGACATCCGGACCGGAGTTCGATCAATCCGGTAGCGCTGGATATTCACCTCAACACCGGTATACCGCTGGCGACGATAGCGAGCCCGTACCATAGCATCGTGCAACAACAGACTGCCGCAGGCGGCTACCGCATCCGGCTCGCCGACGCTAAGGTGCCCGCGGATCGCGATTTCGAACTGGTATGGCGCCCGCACGATGAGGCGGCGCCGACCGCGGCCTGGTTCACACAAGAACTGGACAATCAAAACTATGGTTTACTCATGCTCCTGCCTCCGCAACAACAGAGCGATATCAGCAGCGTCGGGCGCGAGGTCGTGTTTGTGATCGACACCTCAGGATCCATGCGCGGAGACTCCATCAAACAGGCGCGCAGCGCCCTGCTGCTCGCGCTCGAGCGTCTTAGCTCGAAGGACCGTTTCAACATCATCCGGTTCAACCATACGACCAACGGCCTATTTCCCGAATCCAGACCCGCGAGTAGCGGTAACCTCGCCATCGCCCACAACTTTGTTGCAGGCCTCGAGGCCCGTGGCGGGACCGAGATGCTGCCGGCACTGCAAACGGCGTTGCACGATACGCAGGAGACGCCCGGCGTCAGGCAGGTGATCTTTCTGACCGACGGCAGCGTTGGTAATGAAAAGGAGCTGTTCAGGATGATTCGCCAACAGCTCGGCAGCAGCCGCCTGTTCACCATCGGCATAGGTTCGGCACCCAACAGCTACTTCATGCGCAAAGCGGCCGAGTACGGACGCGGTACCTTTACCTACGTTGGCAAGAGCAATGAAGTCATGGAGAAGATGTCTGAGCTGTTTCTGAAACTGGAACACCCCGCCCTCACCGATATACACATCGATGTTCCGCCGGGGATCGGGCTCGAAATGCTGCCCAGCCGGATTCCGGACCTCTATATCGGCGAGCCTCTGTTACTCGCTTTTCGCGGCCGGTCCATGCCCGAGCGGCTAACCGTCAGTGGGCGCGTGGGAAACCAGTCCTGGCAAACGACCGTCGCGCTGCAGGGCGGCAAGCAGGGTGCCGCTCTGGCACCGGAGTGGGGACGAAGGAAAATCGCCGAGCTCATGACCCTTCTCCACGACGCGGAAACCGATGCGGCGCGGCAAGCGCTGCGCAAGCAAGTGCTAGCCGCTGCTCTGAGACACCACCTGGTCAGTCGATACACCAGCCTGATTGCCGTCGACGTGACGCCCGCACGCAAGCGCGACGAACTCTTACAACAGCACGCCGTGAAGACCAATCTGCCCCGGGGCTGGTCGTATGAGCACGTTTTCGGACTACCGCAAACGGCAACGGCCGCGTCACTTCAAGTTGTCATTGGCCTGTTTCTGCTGATCGCGGTGTCAGCGCTGGCTTACTGGCCACGAAAACGGGCGTGCTGAAAATCGCGAGGGTCGTCATTATCCTGGCCGCCGGCGCCGGGTTCTGGCAGGCGGGGTCGGGCGCCTGGATCCATGCCAAAGCCCGGCTGGCACAATGGCTGCTCGCACAAGCCTGGGAGCGAACGCTAGCCGGCGAAACGGCGGTTCGTCCTTGGCCGTGGGCGGACACCTGGCCGGTAGCACGGCTGCGCATTGCTGCACGCAATCTCGATGTCATCGTATTAGAGGGTGACAGCGGCTCCAGTCTTGCTTTCGGCCCGGGTCTCGCCGCAAGCAGTTCCCGTCCGGGCCAGGCCGGAACCGCGTTGATCAGCGCGCACCGGGATACCCACTTCCGGGCGCTGGCAGACGTTCGCCCCGGTGATGCAATCGAGCTCGAAACCTCGGACGGGCACTGGACGTATCATGTTGTCGCTACTGCCGTGATCGATGCGGAGCATGACAGCGTCGTGAAGGACCCGCTGCGGGATCAACTGATTCTGTCGACCTGCTACCCCTTTGATGCGCTGATTCCGGGCGGACCGCTACGATATCTGGTATACGCTGACGGAACCGGTCGGAAAACCGAGTCTTATTAGATGAAACCTAACATTCCATCGGCTCAACCGATCAGTCCTGGGGGGCAATATTCCGGCTCGTAACAGCCATTAGGTCCCAGTGCGGTTTCACGTACGTCTTCCACTCGGAAATCCAGAGTCGTGCTGTGATTTCCGAGTGGAGGAGTTCGTGCGTCAGAAACACCGCGGAAAGCCCGCACAGGGAACGCGCAGTCGCATACGCAGATCTCACTCCCCGGAGTCTATTCCCAAATAATCTCCGTGGTACAAAATGCCCAGTCCACGTCATCGACGTGGTTGTCATCGTTGAGACTGACGCTCCACTGGACGAATGTCTGCTGATATGTCGGCGTGACGTAATAAACGTATTCTGTTGCCTTCTGCCTCTTCCCACGCTCGATCTCATCGAAGACCACCTCATTAACGACGGCCGTGGGGCCCAGGAGGGGGTCCTCTTCCCGGATCTGCAATGTGACGCCGGGGTCGGATGGCCCGACATTCACCACCTCGACCCGCAACTCGACTTGCTCGGTGGAGGAAACGGTGGCTGGGCACGAAAATTCGTTGATGTCGTAGTCGATGACATCGCTGGGCGGAGCCGGCTTTTTCGCCATCGCCAGGTTAACGGAACTCAATAAGAACACTCCCGTCAAGACTGCGACTGTATCCTTGTGCATGACTCACTCCTTTCTGTATAACGGTAGATCGAACAGAAGCAAAAAGGCTTTGTCCGGTACTTATCGCATGCATATGGATTACAGGTCAAGACAGTCCTAGCCACAAGATGTAAGAAACAAATACGTGAATACATTCTGACCTATTGTCTTATTACACTCGTGACACAATTATCATAAAGAACCGACTTATGATTGCCGGAACAAGACCTGCTGGTGTTACTTATCCCTATCCTGACTGCGCTGGGCAAACTCCCGGGACCTGGCGGGGCCAAGGCTATCGTCGCCGACAGCCTGCTTATGCAACACCAACGCCTGATCGTCACTCGGTCTCGGCGACGTGCATCCAAGACGTGCATCCAATAAGAAGCGGCACACATACGAATCACTCGCTTCTGTCGTGTAGACCTGTCCACGTGCGCAGGCCAGACCGGCGCGCGCGAGTTTACCGGCGATGACATGACCGCGCAGTGCTTCCAGTACACCGGTACCGCCACCTCTTCCGCTGCTGCCGCGGGCATTACTCAAGTTTCGGCAGCGATTTGTCTTCCTCTGGTCGCTGCTTCAAGGCCTGGCCGCCCTTTTCGAGCACTTCACCACCTTTCTCCATCAGTGTGCCGCTGGTCTCCTTTATCTTCTCCTGGAAGGTGGCCTGTTCGAACGGGTTGCTGAACAGGGGCCGGTCTGTGCCCATGTTAAAACCGAACCAGAGGCCCAGTGCCAGGCCGATGACGAGGCCGAGAATAACGCCTTTGATGCGTCTCATGGTTGACGTTCCTCCTTTTGCATTCCGTCCCCTTTTACTTTGTTCCTCACCAAGGTGTCAATGAGGCGTGCTTGCCGAAACCTCATATCACACTCGATCAGGCCGCCAACCCTTCAGAAGGATGAGGTAGGCCGCCCACTTCTGGAAATCACACTAGCTTCGCAAGAGCAGGTGGCTGCAGCGATCGCGGCTCAGGACCATCCATTGCCAGCGATGATAATAACTGAAATGTCTGGTCAGCATTCGTTCCAAATGGCAGTCGCTCAATACGACAAGATGATTGTTCAGAGCAGCCTACCACGTCGGAGACGGTGGTATCTTGCACCGCGGCCTGTACCTAAGCTACCGAGGTGCGCCTGTCGCGACGCTCCATAACAGCGCATGGAAGCGGGCATGGAAGAAAGCGGGTCTGCCGACCGAGCCCTGCATTCTGACGGGGTGCATAACTGGCGCCATACCTTGGAGGGCAGGTTTCGGAGCGCGGGTGTCGCGGTAGAAGCCCGGAAGACGCTACTTGCTCATGCCAACGGCGATATCACGAACCATTAGTCGGCGGCAGAGCCGAGTGAGTTGCTGGAAGCGGTCGAGAAGATCGTCGCTCGGGGTACTGCGAAGAATCCGACCCTGACAGTGGTTAGACGCGGCAAGGCCGTCGTCGGAAAACTGTCGGAAAGAGATAAACGCGTATCGCAGAGAAGCTGATGAGCATCTGATTACATGCCGCGCCCGGAAAGATTATTCGCCGCTGCGCCGCTCAGCCCTCAAGGGGGCCGCTCGCTTACCAGGTGCGCTGCGCCTTGTCTCGGCCAGCTACGCCGGCCTCGGCTCGAACCTCCGCTCGGCCTGATTCCTTGCCTTACGGTCGGAACGTTATAACATACTGTTTTATATATAATCTATCGATTCTCTTTAGCCGATATCCTGCGCCTATTTCGCCTGTAATGCTCTGATTTGCGGTTATTCGGCCCATTGAATTCGGACCGCTGAAACTGTCATTTCCCCAGGTCACTAGCCAGACAACGCCATAGTGACGCAGCGTCCTTTTCCGTGTTTCTCGCAGGGTATTTCCGCCGCTGATCGGCGCGTGACGCGTGCAATTCCACCCCCCTGGAAGGCTCCAGCGAGACCGACTTAAAGTTTCTTCCGTTGCTTACCGAAGAACACATGGAGGAATCTCGTATAAGTCGGATCGCGCGCTATGGAAATACCACACGTTATCGGCTCAACCCACGCGACACCTGAAGAGTTGATCAGCCGGGCCACCGAGCTGCCTTCCCTGCCTGACATCTATGTCCGAATCAAGACAGTGATTTATGATCCCCACTCAACGATGGCGGACGTTGCCGATGTCTTGTCTCATGACCCGGCGATCTGTGCCAGGATACTTAAAGTCGCGAACAGCGCATTCTTCGGTGCTCCAACGAAAGTTGAAACCATCAAGGCAGCCGTCCGACGGCTCGGTACGCAGCAGGTCCATGACCTGGTATTGGCTGCGACGATAACCAAGAGCTTTCCCGATATTCCTGACAATCTGATCAATATGGAGGATTTCTGGGTCAACAGTGTTCGCTGCGGCCTGTTGGCGAGGCTGCTGGCAGAGCAGTGCAACTCAAAGTATAGGGAGCGGTTCTTCGTGGGCAGTCTGTTACATGATATGGGACATTTGATCATGTATCAGACCGTACCGGAGGAGAGCCAGGAAGCACTCATTACTGCCCGCCAGACCAACAGAGCGCTGTATAGGGTCGAGCGCGATATCGTAGGCTGTGACTACGGGCAAGTGGGCGCACAGCTCATGCAGAGCTGGAACTTTCCGGAAAACTGGGTTGAGGCCGTGCGTTACCAGAACGAACCGGCGGACGCCGGGGATTTTTCCTTTGACGCATCGATGATGCATCTGTCAGTGAGACTCAAAGACATGGATAGTGCCGGCGAGGCGCCGGTCAGGGACCTGAGCACCATCGACCGGATCGCCTGGGAGATCACTGGCGTATCCCGGGACCTTGTCGAGCCGCTCTTGATCGCAGCCGATGAGCAACTCGATTCGGCGATAGAGGCCTTCTTCCCTGAGTACCGCAGCTACACCTAGCCACGTAGCGCGGGTCCAACAACGGCATTTACCTTCAATGGGCAGCCAGTCACCAGGGATATCCATGCGTGGCGGAAGATCCTGGAAAGAGCCCGTATGAGGGATTTCAGATGACTTGGTCTTTGCGAGTTCAGAAAGTACCCGATGCGACCGGCATCTTGCAGCGCAACACCAGGAAAAATCCCTAATGAAGCTCGAAGGGATTCCAGGGGATGCCGCAGGCGATTCTGACGTACCCGGAAGAATCGTCAGCCTGCGGCCGAGCTCTCGCTTTTCCAGCCTCGAGTCGAACCGGCAAGATGTAAAACACTCATGCACTCACAATGAGCAACCGCTTGGAGGTCGGCGCATGTCGCCCTTTTTGTTTTTTCGCATCCGTCCAGTCTAAAGATAAACCGCAGAGGGACGAAAACAAAAATGAAGCCTGAAGGATAACAGCAGATGCCTGCCTGTTCCGGACGCCGTGTGGACACTAGCAGGATGCTAACGCACGCATGGGGACAATGCGTATGCGATGGGCGTTTTCTGGGCGGCTATCGGGACTTGTCGTTGAGTTGAGAATACACAATTTGGCTAATATACCTCCTGCTTCCCATATCAAGAGTCATTATTGGTACTACATTTAACTGCTTCGCCTGGATGCAAAGGCACCAGTTTCCCGTGTCATCGTGTACAGCGTGGTAAAAACATAAAGGGGTAATTATCTATGGCTATCGATAAAGAGGTTTTACTCACTGCCGCACAGGTCGTATTGCATAAGAACTCACTCACTGACGGCGATTTGCCGGATTTCCTCAGTGGGCTGTCGGATAATGATGCAGCGCTAATGAATGATTTCATTAAGCAAATGCACAGCGATGCCGAGGCCCAGGCATTCGAAGAGCTGAGAAAGCAGGCACCCGATCAGATTGCACAAGGTCTTGGGTAGAATCGCGACAGCAGCCGCCGGTACACGGAAACCGTTGTCACATACCTCGGCCCCGAATGGCACTGACTCAGCATCATCCGTTACGAGCGTATGGGCACAACTGTCACTCCGAACGCCAGTGAGAAATCTTCGGCGCTGCTACCGGTTGCGGGGCCACGGACGCCTCGCCGTGCCCTCGCTGCGCTCCGGCGAGACTCGGAAAGACAGGGGCCCCGATCCTCCCCCACCCTGGTCCCGCTTGGCAGTTAGGAAAGGAATTCTCATCCTCTAGGCCTCGAATTCGTAATCCTGCCCTTAGAAAGGCGCTTTGCGCACTGTTGACGCTCGCTGTCAGCTTACCCTAACCTGCTCCAGAATGAAGGGCATATTCATTCTATTTATCTACCTGCTGACCACCGCCGCGAAACTCCTCGGTCCCGGTGGCACAAAGGCTGTCATTGCCAAAAACCTCCTCCTTATACAGCAGCTGCTTGTCATCACGCGTTCCCGGCGACCGGCGCCGAATCTTTCAACGGCCGCTCATGGATCAGTTTTCTTGGCTACATGAAGGATAGCCTTTGGAGTGTGCATCTGTCCCAATGTGAATCTATTCGCCTCAAAAGCCATTGGGTATTGCGGGTGATGGATCAGTTCACCCGGCGTCTCATCGGTTTCGGTGTCCATGCCAATGATGCCAGTGGCATCGCGCTTTACCGCATGTGCAACCAGATGATTTCAGGATAGGAACCAGCACGCTATTTGAGTTCTGACCACGACCCACTTTTCGAATATCTCCGATGGCAGGCGAAGCTCCGCATTCTTGAGATTGGACCCATCAAACGTGCCCCCTATACACCGATTTCCCACTCATTTGTTGAGCGCCTCATTGGAACCATCCGTCGCGAGTTTCTCGACCAGACCTGATTCTGGAATGCTGTCGACCTGGAGAAAAAGCTCAGCGTGTTCCGAAAATATTATGACGATAATCGAGGTTACGCTTCGCTCGAAGGCGGTTTGAGGCTAGTTTTGTAACCGCCTGATCCGAACTCCGAATCATGGCGCGCCCAAAAGGATTATTCGCCGCTGCCCGGCTCAACCCTCAAGGGGGCCGCTCGCTCACTACGTTCGCTGCACGTTGTCTCGGCCCGCTTCGCCGGCCTCGGCTCGAACCTACGACCGCCTGGTTCGTTTAGCAAACAAATCGTTAACATTATGTTTTTATTTGCTAATACTGAACTTCCCGTTGCCCGATTTGCACAACAATGCAGGACGATGCATAACTGAATCCCGCAAGACTCCCCCAATCGGCGAACACCCGCTCGAATGCCCTCGTTCCGCGGAATAAGGTTGCGTCCCCAAGGGGGAGGGCGCGATCACTAGCTCTGATCAAGCGCACCTTCCAGCGTTTTGGCCGATGAATCCGGACACAATTTAATGAAACCGCACCCAATGCCGATAGGCCCGAGTGGGCGCATGTTTGACACTGGCCTGGCCCATTGCCGATTCGCGCACGATACAGCGCGTGAGTGCTTTGTTATGCACATTTAAACCTACACTCGTTCATCAAACGCTGTTGCATTCATGTCCAAGACGCCAGCCCAATCCTGGTTGATGCTACAGTGTCAGATGATCCCCGATGTTATCGAGGGTATGACGACATTTGATGTCGCCGCGGAACGCGAAATCCAGCCGACAGCCTGCTGGCCAGAAAACGCCGCTGTCAGCGCGGACGTCATATCGGCAGCCAGACTGGCAGTATCCAGCCATGCGGCTCCCCATCGGAGCACTCTAATAACGGCTGCCTGATCTGATCTATGGCGAGTAACGATCAACAGCCTGATTCCTAAAACGCGGGGTCGCAACATGAACACAACAGATGTCAAGACAATAGCCGACGCACGTGCCATTGTGGAACAACGAGGCCTGAGTCACATCAAGGTCGGCCTGTTCGATAATGATGGCGTCATGCGCGGCAAGTACATGAGCCGCGAAAAGTTCTTTTCCTCCCTGGAGCACGGTTTCTCATTCTGTGATGTGGTGCTTGGCTGGGATTCCATGGATCAACTCTACGATAACGCGAGCTACACGGGGTGGCATACCGGTTACCCGGATGCCACGGTAAGGATTCTTCCCGCCTCCTGCCGGGAGATTCCGTTCGAGAACGGCATGCTGCTTTTTATCGCCGAGTTTACCGGTGACGCCGAGGCAATATGCCCGCGCGCGACCCTGCGACGGGTTGTACAGAAAGCAAACCGGATGGGCTTTGATCCCTATGCGGCACTTGAGTATGAATTTTTCATGTTCAGTGAAACCCCGGAAAGCATAAGAGAGAAACACTTCAGGAATCTGCGTCCAATGACCCCGGGCTGGTTTGGCTATTCCATGTTGCGCAACTCGACCCATGCGGAGATCTATCACGAGATTCTCGAGCTCTGTGAATCCATGAACTTCCCGCTCGAGGGGCTGCATACCGAAACCGGCCCCGGCGTGCTGGAAGCCGCCATAGCCGTCGATGACGCGGAAAATGCGGCAGACAAAGCCGCCCTTTTCAAGACGTTTATCAAGGTCCTTGCACAGCGTAACAGCCTGATGGCTACCTTCATGGCCAAGTGGTCACCGCATTACCCCGGGCAGAGCGGGCACATCCACCTCTCCCTGCGACACCGCGATGGTGGCGGCTCGGCATTCTATGACCCTGAACAGAGCAATTTTATCAGCCGCATTCAGAAGCAATTCATCGCGGGGCAGCAGCGCCTTATGCCGCAATTCCTGTCCATGATTGCGCCTACGGTTAACAGCTATACCCGCCTGATCCCCGGGTTCTGGGCGCCGACTGATGCGAGCTGGGGCGTGGAGAACCGTACCACGGCGCTACGGGTAATTCCGGGTAGCGACAAATCGCAACGTATCGAGTACCGGCTCGGTTCCGCCGATGCCAATCCCTACCTGGCCCTTGCGGCTGCATTGGGCGCCGGTCTGCACGGCATAGAACAACAGTGGGAACCCGAGTCTCAAACCGAGGGTAGCGCTTACGACCAGGCATATCCCGAACACCTTAGCCTGCCCCGCACCTTGTGGGAATCCGCTCAGGCGCTGAAAGCCTCGTCTGCCGCCCGCCAGCTGTTCGGCGCTGAATTTGTTGAACATTATGCCGCTTCCCGCGAATGGGAAGAACGCGAGTTCCGGAAGCACATCACCGATTGGGAACTGGAACGCTATTTTGAAATCATTTGAATTACCCGTAGGTCGCATTTCCGAGGCATCCGAATGAGCACTGAGCAGAAGACCATCAGCCCCATCGACGGCTCGGTCTACGTCACACGAAACCAGGCCGACAGGGCCACCATCGACGCGACGCTCGGCCGTGCAAGACGGGCCCAGAAGACCTGGAAAAACGTTTCCCTGCTTGAACGCAAGGCGCTGTGCAGCAAGGCCGTGGATGCCTTTGTCGAGCAAAAAGTGGAAATCGCCGAGGAGATCTGCTGGCAGATGGGGCGCCCCATCCGTTCTGCCGCCGGCGAGGTCAACGGTATGGAAGAACGTTCGCGCGCCATGATCGACCTCGCTGACGAAGGCCTGAAGACCATCAAGGTGCCTGACAAGCCGGGGTTCGAACGCTGGATTCAACGGGAACCGCACGGCGTGGTCTTCGTTATCGCACCCTGGAACTATCCTTACCTGACGGCGATCAATGCCGTCCTGCCGGGCATACTGGCCGGCAACAGTGTCATCCTAAAACATTCGGCGCAAACACCTCTATGCGCCGAACGCCTGCACCAGGCGTTCGCTGCCGCCGGCTTGCCCGAGGG
>CAJICB010000750.1_pt1 | contig 34337 bp, 33 predicted proteins | sample 9199491 | NCBI WGS metagenome assembly CAJICB01 (sample SAMEA7708320, study PRJEB35096) | sediment metagenome | biome: marine neritic benthic zone biome [ENVO:01000025]; feature: sediment [ENVO:00002007]; material: shallow marine sediment [ENVO:03000034] sea grass bed [ENVO_01000059] ... | reverse complement strand
CGAGTTAAGAGTTTTCAGATGTCGCCGTTCAGATCGACATCCGTTTTGACCGTCTCTGTCCCCTCAGGTGGCGACTGTTGCGGTCAAAGCACCGCGGTCTGCCCGAATCCGGGCAGCTCGGCCCTCCACTGGTAGCGCGACTGAAACTGTGCCTGCAGCGCGAGTCGCTTGTCGGGCTCGCCGTGCACCAGGTACAGACGCGGGCGCCGGGTGCCGAAGCCGTTGGCCCAGTCGAGCAGCTGCGACTGCCCGGCGTGGGCGGAAAATCCGCCCAGGGTATGCACCGTCGCCTTGACCACGATCTCCTCTCCGGCGAGCGTGAGATACCGGGCACCGTCCACCAGTGCCCGCCCCGGCGTGCCGGCGGCCTGGAAGCCGACCATCACCACGTGCGCCTCGCGTCGCCACAGGTTGTGCTTGAGGTGGTGGCGGATACGCCCTCCCGTGCACATGCCGCTGCCGGCCACAATCACGGCGCCCTCGCTGATCCGGTTTATGGCCATGGACTCCTCGGCGCTGCGCGAGTATTTGAGTATCGGCAGGAAGCCGTGCAGGGTTACGGCGCTGATTCGCTGCAACCGGGCGGAATCCTCCCGGTTGAACACGCTCTGGTGGCGGTGGTAGATCTCCGTGGCGGCGATGGCCATCGGGCTGTCGAGAAACACCGCTGGCTGTTGCAACTCCCCCGCCTGGTAGAGCTCCCCGAGCCGGAACAGGATCTCCTGGCTGCGGCCGACGGCGAACGCCGGGATCAATACATTGCCCCCGCTCTCCCTGGCCGCGGCGAAGACGTCCCTGAACTCGTCCAGGGTGGCGTCCATCGCCCGGTGGTCGCGATCGCCGTAGGTCGACTCCAGCAGCAGCAGGTCTGCCTCGGCTACGCGCTCCGGGTCGCGCAGCAGCGCCGCGCAGCTGTTGCCGAGATCACCGGAAAAAACCAGCTTGCGCCTCTGCCCCCGGTCCTGGATGGACAACTCGACAATCGCCGAACCCAGTATGTGGCCGGCATCCCGGAAGCAGACCTCGACGCCATCGGCGACCCGCTGGCGCGCGTGATACGCGACAGGCTGGCACCGCCCCAGCGCCGCCTCGGCATCGGCCAGGCTGTATAGCGGCGGCAGCTCCGGCTTGCCGGCGCGGCGCCGGCGCCTGTTTTCCCACTCGGCGTCGCGTTCGGCGAGATACGCCGCGTCCTTGAGCATCACCGCCAGCAGCTCAGCGGTCGCCGCCGTCATATAGATGGGACCGCCAAAACCGTCTTTGACCAGCCTGGGTACGCGTCCGGCGTGATCCAGGTGTGCGTGCGATAACACTACGGCGTCGAGCTGCCGCACATCGAACGGAAACGGCTCGCTGTTGGCCTTCTCGTCCTCGCGGCTGCCCTGCACCAGGCCGCATTCCAGCAACACTCTCGCGCGCTGTGTCTCGAGCAGATAACAGGAACCCGTTACCCGTTCCGTCGCACCCCAGAATGTCAACTCAGCCATCGCGACTCCCGTGGGCGGCTGATTTCCGCCCGTGACCGAACGACGCGGCAAACCCGTGAACCTGGTCCGCGCATGCCCCCCGCCTGCCGTGCAAACCGGCTCGTGCCCCCTCATTCTGATCGTGGAACAGCGCACCACCGCCCACAAGTCCCGCCTCGCGGGGACACGGCGTCACCGCCAGCGGCACCGGTCCGGGTCCGCCAGAGACGGGTCGGGAATATTTCCGTCCCGAAACCCGACTATATACTAACGCATACATTGACAAGGCCTCATGTCTGTCGGCGGGTGTCGGCCGCAGGGATGCGGCCGTCAAGCCTGCAGGGATGTATTTACCGCGTCCCGCTGAGAGGCATGAGGCTTTGCCAATGTAGTGCTTAAGTAAGTAGTCGGCGGCGATCGGTCCTGGACAGCGAAAGCTTCCTTCAATCAAGGCGCGGTCCTGCTGCCAGACAGCGCGTGACACGCCGCGCCCACGACACCCCAACGGAGTACCCCTGTTTGCCTTACCTTGCCGCCCTCGCACTGAGTCTGCTGCTTAGCCTGGCGCTGGACCGCGCCCTGGCGCAACCGCTTTGGAGCGACCAGCCCGGGCAGCACCTGACCTTCGGTTTTCTGCCCATTGTCAGCTCGGAACGTCTGGTGCGCCGCTTCGCTCCGCTAGTGAATTATCTCTCGGGCGAGCTGGGCATGGAGATTCGCATGGAAACGGCGACCGGGTTCGCGGAGTTCATCCGGCGTACGGACACAGAACAGCGCTACGACCTGTTGTTCACCGCGCCACACCTGTACGCCCTCGCGCAACGCAGGCAGGGATACCGGGCGCTGGCCCGCGTCGACGAGGCGGGCATGAAGGCCGTAATTGTGGTGCCCGCCGACAGCCCGATACGCTCGCTGCAGGATCTGCGCGGCCGTCGCCTCGCCACCACCGACCCGCTGGCCCTGGCAACGCTGCTGGTGCGCTCCACTCTGTTGCAGTCGGGTGTCGATCCCGATACCGACCTCGCGCTGGTCGCCACCCCCAGCCACAACGCCTCCCTGCTCTCAACCCATCAGGGCACCACCGACGCGTCCGCGCTGATCCTGCCACTGTTCCAGCGATCGCGAGCCGAAATCCGCGACACGATGAGGATACTCGCGCAGACCCAAAGCGTCCCGCACATGCCGATCGCGGCGGCACCCTGGTTGTCGGCCGAGCTGGTGCAGCGCCTGCGCACCGCGCTGCTCGGCATGGCCGATACCGCGCGGGGACGTGTCGTGCTCGATGAGCTCGGCTGGCCCGGTCTTAAGGCTGCAGCACCAGGTGACTATGACAGCCTCGAGTGGGTCGCGGATCAGGCGGGGATCTAAGATGACGCCCTCTCCCTTTTACTCCCTGCGCGTGCGTCTCATCGCCAGCGTGGTCATCATCGAAATCGTCATGCTGTCCCTGCTGGTGTGGAGCAACATGGGTGTCATCCAGCGGGCCTACGCCGACCGACTCCAGGATACGGCGACCAGTATGCTGCGCCAGATCGCCGATACCTCCGGCGGCTATCTGGTGGAAGTCGACTACGCCACCCTCGCGGAGTATCTGCGCAACATCGCGAGTCAACAGGAACTGACCTATCTGGTGGTGCGGGACCGCGACCGGCGCTCCGTTGTAAGCCTGGGCGAGCTACCCGCGTCGCGCTGGCCTGACCCGGATGCCCATCCCTTGCAGGTTCGCGACGGCGTGCTGGACGTGGCCCGTGATATCCGCATCGGTGACCAGCCGATGGGAGACGTACGAGCCGGGTTCTCACTGACGCTGATGGAGCATGCGATTCGGCAGGCACGGCTGCGCAGTATCGCCATCGCGGTGACCGAAATCACGCTCACCATTCTCGCCACGGTGCTGATCGGCGTCCATCTGACCCGACGCCTGGGCCGGCTGGCGCAGGCCGCGCAACAGGTGGGCGCGGGCAACTACGATGTGTCGGTCGCCGCGGAGACGCAGGACGAAGTCGGCATGACCGCCGAGGCGTTCAACCGCATGGTCGGGGAGGTCTCGGAACGCACCGGGCACCTGCAGCAGGCGCTGGCCAGGGAGCGGGTGATAGAGGAAACCTCCATCGACGGTATGCTCACCTACGGAGAGCAACACGACATCCTGTCCCTGAATCCGGCCATGACGATGTTGTTTGGCTACAGCGAACGGGAGTTGCTCGGCGAGCCGCCGTCAAAGTTGCTGGCGCCGGCCAACGGAAACCCGATCGGGGCGCTGGAGACTATCTGGGACCGGCCGACCGATGCGCGTACCGAAGTCAGCGGCTTACGCAAGGACGGCACCTGTTTCCCCCTCGAGCTCTACATTGGTCGCGTCGATATCGGCGGACAGTCACTCTTCGCCGCCACCCTGCACGATATCACGGAACGCAAGCGTGCCGAGAACGAATGCATGACACTGCTGGAAGGAAATCGCTTCCTGATTCACAAATCGCTCGCGGTCCAGGAAGAGGAGCGCCGCCACCTGGCCCGCGAGCTCCACGATGAGCTCGGCCAGTGCATGACCGCCATCCAGGCAGACGCGGAAATCATTCACGATCTCTCGCGGACCGCAAATCCGAAAATCGAAACCAGCGCCAGGGCCATTCTCGACGTCTCCGCCCGTATCTACGACGTGGTACATTCGATGATGCAGCGCCTGCGCCCCAGCGTACTGGATGACCTCGGGCTGGTGGCGGCAATAGAGGAGGAAATAGCGGCCTGGCGACAACGCCACCGGTCGGTCGAAGTCCGTTTCACCGTCGAAGGGGAGGTTTCGCAGCTCGGTGAAGCGGTCAATATCACGATCTACCGTATCGTCCAGGAATGCCTGACCAATGTCTCCAAGCACGCCGGCGCGACACAGCTGGACATCCGCCTCACCAGGAATGAACAAGCGGTACCGGCGCGAGTATGGCTTGTGATCGAAGACAATGGCGCCGGCATCCGGCCCGCTTCCGGCCACCGCGGCCTCGGACTGATCGGCATGCGCGAACGTGTGGAGGCGTTGAACGGATCGTTCCGTCTTGCGTCCGCCCCCGCTCACGGGGTGCGCATCGAAGCCAACATTCCGGTGCCCGGCTCGTCTTCCGGGTGAGAGACCCGCTTAGCCATGCACAGCATCAAGGTTCTCCTGGCAGACGATCACGAAGTGGTTCGAGCCGGTTACCGGCGTCTGTTCGAAAGCACCGATGATATCGAGGTCATTGCTGAGGCGACCGATGGGGAGTCCGCCTATCGCCTCTATTTGCAGCACCGCCCTACCGTAGTGGTAATGGACCTCACCATGCCGGGCAGCGGCGGTCTGGACGCCAGCCGGCGCATATTGATGCGTGACAGCAATGCCAGGATACTGGTCTTCAGCGTGCACGAAAACGAGGTGTTTCTGAACCGGGCGCTGAACCTCGGCATACTCGGCTACATCTCGAAACGCAGCGCGTCCAAGGTCATGATCGAAGCGGTGCGCAGCGTGGCGCGGGGAGAACCCTTCATCGGGCAGGAAATGATGCCCTTCCTGGTCAAGCGCAAGAGTTCGGAAGACGGTCAGTTGATTGCAGGCCTGTCGCCCAGGGAGTTCGAAGTGTTTCGCCTGCGCGCCGAAGGCAAGTCGGTCAACGACATCGCCGAGATGCTCAACGTCAGTCCCAAAACGGTTGGGCACCACAACACCAGCGTCAAGCAGAAACTGGGCGTGGCCAACGCCGCCGAACTGACGCGGCTTGCCATTCGCATCGGGCTCATCACACCCTGATAATTTGTTTGATTAGCAACTTACCATCGTTTTGCAGATTATTGCTCCTGACTCATCAGGCAGATTCTCAATGGTTTTAAGGATTTTCCCTATGTCTCCCTTGCCGGCGCTGGCCTAGTCTGCAAGGCGGCTGTTCAAGCCCGGGATGGCGGCTATCCGCCCTCCACCAAAACATATCCACTAGGAGGAGAACATGAATCCAGAAAGACGACCCGGCCTGGGTTGCCGGGCACTCCTGACCCTGGCTCTGGCGGTGGGCGCACTCTGCAATCCGGCCGCAGCCGAGGACGGGCATGTCACGCTGATCGAGATGGGTGACCTGCACGGCACCCTGGTACCGCACGCCGCGGTGCTCACGAATCCGGATGGCAGCGAACGCCAGGTTCCGAGCGCCGGCGGCCTGGCGCGGCTGAAAACGGTGGTAGACGACATCCGGGCAGACAACCCCGAAGCCGTGTTGCTGTCTGCCGGCGACCTGACCCACGGCAGCGCGGAAACCCTGTTTACCGTTGGCGATGCCATCATGGTGGCCATGAATGCCTTCGGTATCGATGTATTTACACCCGGCAACTGGGATTTCGGCTATGGTGCGGCGGTGTTCCGCAACCGCTTTGCAGACAGACCGCCGTTCCCGACCGTGCCCGCGAATATTCGCGTGATGTCCCAGTATGTCGGCTGTGACGATATTCCCGAGATCCCCGGTCTCACGGATGCAGCGAGTGGCTACGCCTGTGACGAGAATACCAACACGGCACCTTTCCCGACGCCGGATGGCTTGGGTATCATCAAGGCCCAGTTTCCGGCGGTGGCCGTCAACCTCTACAACGCAGCGCCCCTGCCCGCGCCACTGCAAGGCCAACGGGTTCTGGACCCCTACACCATCATCGAGCGCAACGGCGTCAGCATCGCGGTCATCGGCCTGACCGCCGCCATCGTCCCGCAGCAGGCGGACACCTTCAATATCGGTTTCCGCTTTACTCAGGGCGTCGAAGAACTGCCCGGCATCATCGATGAAGTCAAGGCGGAGGGCGCCGAGCTGATTGTCGTGCAGTCGGAGCTCGGCCTGTCGCAGAACCTCAAGATTGCGCAGCGCTTCGAGGACATCGACGTGATGTACTCGGCCCACACTCACGAAATCACCCATGGCGCGCTGCTGGCCCATGAAGACGGCGTGACCCGCACCACCCCCGGCGCGCCTCTGAGTGGTGCTGAACGCAGCCTGCTCGCCAGGGGTGCTGCGATTGTGGTCGAGACCAACCGCGACATGTACGTCGGTCGCCTCGATGTACGGGTCGCCGGCGGCAAAGTCATCGACTTCGCATGGGACGCGATTCCGGTCGATCAGTCGGTTCCCCAGGACGAGGACATGGCCGCGCTGGTCGCCTCTATCGAGGAACCGTTCGTCGCCGGCGGAGACGGCCAAGTACAACGGCACACCTTCATGCCAGGCGGCTTCTGCACCCCGCCGAGCCCGGCCAACTGCCAGCCGACCGACCAGCGCGGCCTGCAGCTGGTCGACGATCTGGAAACCGTGGTCGGTGAGACCGACACCCTGCTGCTGCGCCACCACGTGCTGGAAGACGTGCTGAACAACTTCATCGCCGATGTGATTCGCGACGTCGCCAGCGAGGTGAGCCCGGTCGACCTATCCATGGCTAACGGCTTCCGCTTCGGTAACGCCGTGTTGCCGCTAAGCGCGTGCGACGATTGCGGCAAGATCAGGCTGCGCGACCTCTACACCTGGTTCCCCATCGGACCGGCGGTGAACGTCGCCGAATTTTCTGGCCAGTCCATCGAGGGAAGCCTGAACACCATCCTCGGCGCGGTGTTCGATCGCAATCCTTTCCTGCAGCGTGGCGGCTGGTACCTGGGTCTGGCCAACATGGAACAGAAAATCGATCTGGACAACCGGCCATTCAGCAGTTCCAGCGGCCGCATTGTCGAAAGCACCATCGGAGGTGCCCCGCTCGATCCCGGCAAGCGCTACCTGTTCGCGTCCTGCTATGGGCACGGCAATCCGCTCGATGAGGTCTGTCGTACCGGCGGGGGCGCGGGCTTCCAGTATTACGCGCTCAACGATCCGGACGATTATGCCAGCACCCTCAGCCTGGTGCCGCCGGTGACCCCTGAGCAGATTATTGTCGGCACCACCGTCAAGCAGGTCGCGCCCGATACCTTCCTGCACCCGGTACACGCCCTGCGTCGCTGGCTGGACGATCATGACAACATGGTGTACGGGGCGGATTTTGCGATCGGCCGCATCAAGACGGTCGATTCGACCACAGTCGGTAACCCGGAGGTGAACCCGCCGGTGCCGGCTTACGATCCGACCCTGGTCCAACCGCCCCAGGGTGCCGGCCCGACGTTCTTCTCGGGGATAATCGGGGATCACGACCACTGATAAGCGGCTTCAGCCTGGTCGCAGGCGTTCCGGCCAGGCAGATCGAGGGCGGCAGCGATGCCGCCCGTTTTTCTGCTGCACTCGCCGGCTGCCGTGTACGCAAGCTGCCAACCCCGGAAACTCTGTGATTTATTTACCCGCCGACTTTATGCACACTTAAGCCCTTGCACAGCAACAGCTATCATCCAGACACCATGGCTCAGACATTTACCGCGCACAACGACCTGGAAACCAAGCTGGTGGCCGCACAGCAGGGACACATGGACAGCGATGTGTTCATGCACGAGCTGCTGGATTCGCAGATCTTCATGCCGGTAGAGGACGAACCTGACCAGATCCAGGGGTTTCAGCGCTCCACTAAGGCCAATCCGCTGACCGTCGAAAGCGAGAATGGCGTCAACGTGCTGGTGCTGTTCACCAGCCCGGAGCGCGCCAAGGGGTTTCTGCAGGATTTTCCCGCTTACCGCGGCGGCCTGTTAACGGAGTTCAGCTGGATTCTCACCCGCATCGGCAGTGGCGTTGCGGTGTCCATCAACCCAGGTATGGAGTTCGGCATCGACCTCGATCCGGATACCGTCGAGCAACTCATACACCTCAGCAGCGCCCGCAATCAGGGCAAGCCGGGCGCCTGATCTGATCCTGCGCCAGCCTGGTCCGCCAGCGCCTGCACGCACTCCAGCAGCTCCTGCTCCGGGATCGGAAAGCTGAAGGTCCGATAAAAACTGTGCACCGCCAGCAGGCGGTCGAACTGGTGCTGGTATTCCTTTTCGTAGAACACGATGACCCGGGTATCGGGCAGACGTTCCACCACCGACATCATCGATTCGAGCGAACTGGTGCGGTCGCGGAAATCTGACTGAAAATTGAATTCCGCCACGATGACGCGCGGTTTCAGCTGCTTGATAGCGGTCATCGCCCGGCGCATGCGCGTCTCGACCTGCACCTCGAAACCGGCCTTCTCGTAGAGGGGTTTGAAATTCGGGTAGCCCCCCAGTTCGATAATGGACAAAAGCACAGGTTTCGCCATCCCTCACTCGACTCCTCACCGCGCAGCCGGTTCTGCGCACCGGCATGGTAGCGAATATTCAAGAATTTCGCTCGGATTCCAATACATAAGGTGGAAATCGGTGAGTTTCAGGGGGCGGGATGGCTTCACGCGGCTTTTTCAAATCGGTACGCATTACGATACTGCTGCTGATCCTGTTTTTCGTCGCCATGAACACCTGGCTAGCCAAGCTGCGCAGCACCGACTGGAACGAGCCGCTGTGGCTGGTGATCTATCCGGTGAACGGCGACGGCAGCACGGTGACACAGAAGTACATCGACCGGCTGAGTCGCGACAGCTTCGGCTCCATCGAAACCTTTCTGACCGGCGAGACGGCCCGATACGGACTGGCCATCGAGGAGCCGGTGACGATCCGGCTCGCCCCGCAGCCAGACGCACGTCCGCCCCGACCGCCGGACAACGGCAGCACGCTGTCGGTGATGCTGTGGAGCCTGAAACTGCGCTACTGGGCCTTCTCCAACGATACCTTCGAAGGACCGAAACCCGATGTACAGATGTTCGTCGTTTATCACGACCCCGAGCAACACCGTCGGCTGCAACATTCACTGGGTATCCAGAAAGGCCTGATCGGAGTCGTCAACGCCTTTGCGCTCCGCGACCTGGCGCAACGCAACAATGTCGTCATCGCGCACGAGTTCCTGCACACGCTCGGCGCCAGTGACAAATACCAGCCGGCGACCAATCTGCCGCTGTACCCGATCGGCTATGCGGAACCGGACAAGGGCCCGCTGTACCCCCAGCGCAAGGCCGAAATCATGGGCGGCCGCATCCCGCTGTCCGAACAGCAGGCGGTGATGCCCGACTCGCTTCGCCAGTGCACTATCGGACCCGCGACCGCGCTGGAGATACGCTGGACGGACTAGCCGCGGCCGGGCAGCCGGAGCACCGCCTCACCCCAGTCAGTCTGCGTTTTTCCCGGTCCCGCTTTGAGGTAAGCTGCCGGCGACGAGGAATATACAATGAACAGAGCTACCACAGACAGGCCGGGCATCCGTGAACAGCACCTGCTCAGGAAAATGGACAATCCGCTGTTCGATGACGCGCAAAGCAGGGTCGGCAAGGACGACCTCGCCCAGGCACGCCTGCAAGACGGCGTGGAACGCGACCGCTTCCTGGCCGATTTCCAGACCCTGATTCAGCGGGCGGTCGATCTGGAGCCCAACGCGCCCAGCGAAACCGTTCTGGAGCTCAAGGAAGAACTCGACCGCAGCTATCAGCAGGCCTGCGCCCTGCCCGGCGACATGGAAGCTATCAAGCAGTCCATCGGCAAGCTGATCGACCTGATCATGCAGGCAATACGCGACAGTTCCGGTGATGACCTCATGGCCCAACAGCGACTGAAGGAAGAAGAGATGGCACGCAAGGATCACTACGCGCTGCAGGAGCTGCCGCTGGTGGCGGCACTGATGCACCCCGAGTCCCCGCTCAGCGCCGACGAGCTCATCCCCGCGCTGCTCAGCGAAGCGGAGTCGTCGCTGAGCCGCACCCTGACCCTGTTCGACGAGCAGCAGCTCGCTGCGATCTACAAGGATGCCCAGTCCTTCCTCACCCGGCGCGACCCGGAGCGCAGGCTGGCCGCGGCCTGGCAACGACTGCGACTGATCGAAGACTGTTACCGCCAGCTGCAACCCGCCCCGGCGCCCCACTAAGACCTGCTGAACGGCTCAGGAGCGTCTCAACATGAGCAAGGCAATCGACCCGACACGCTGGAGCGCAGGCCAGGTGTGCCTGCTGCGGCGCTGGACCGATACGCTGTATTCGGTACAGGTCGAGGCCGATGTGCAGCCCTTCCTGGCCGGCCAGTTCACCAAGCTGGGACTGGAAATCGACGCTGAGTTTGTGGAGCGACCCTATTCATACGTCAATGCACCGCACGAAACGCCACTGGAATTCTATTTTGTCACCGTGCCCGATGGCCCGCTGACCCGGCGCATGATCGACCTGCAGTCCGGCGACCCGATCTGGGTGATGCGCAGGCCGTCCGGCTTCCTGACCCTCAACGAAGTTCCCGCAGCAAAGCACCTGTGGATGCTGTCGACGGGAACCGCTGTCGGCCCCTTTCTGTCGATTCTCAAGACCGCGGAACCCTGGCAGCGCTTCGAGCGCATCGTGCTGGTGCACGCCGTGAGAATGGCCGAGGAACTGAGTTTCTCCGCAACCATCGACGCCTTGCGCGCCGAGCATCCGCAACAGTTCCAGTTCGTTCCCTTCGTCAGCCGCGAGGCGACCGACTTTGCACTGCCGGGACGCATTCCGGCCGCACTCGAGTCTGCCGTGCTGGAACAGCACACCGGACTGGATATACACCGCGACATCTCGCAGTTCATGATCTGTGGCAACCCTGAGATGGTAAAAGACACCTCTGCCGTCCTGCAGGCACGCGGACTGGCACGCAATCGCCGCCGCACGCCCGGTCAGATCACGGTGGAAAATTACTGGTAACAACTGTTTTCGCCAACAGAAGTTCCTTATACTCTGCGCTCGACACCGGCCGAGCCCGGGGGCATTCCCCGGCGGTACCAGCGCGCCGATTTTCTGAAATAAGTAACGTATTACATATTAATTAGTTATTGGCGATTATTACAGTGAAGCATCAACGACGCTCCACAGACCGCAGGTCATACGAAGATCGCCGCCGCACCATCGATCGCAGGGTCGCCGCCGCACAAGCGCACGGGCGTTACCGCTATCCCAGCTGGCAGGAGCAGAAAGTCCAGTTCGTCACCCGCTTCCTGTTTCTGGCGCTGGGAGTGTCGTTCTTCAATATGGTCGACACCATTTCCCCGGCCAGCTGGCCGCTGTCGTGGTTGAACCTGGCTTTCGCTTCCTATTTCGTCGTCAACTCGCTGTTGTTTCGTCACGCCAGGCTGCAGCAGATCTACCCGCTGCGCTATCACGTCGCGATGTGGGTGGACATCCTTATCACCTCCATCTGTGTGCTCAATGACCCCTACGCCATTCCACCGTCCCTGCTGGTCTTTATCATGGTGGTGCTCGGCAACGGCATGCGTTACGGGATGCGGCTGTTCGCCGAATCGCTGATCGGCTGTTTTGCGGCAGCGATGATAGTGCTGTCGGCCCGTTACCTGGTCGGCGGCGCACAGCTGTCGGCCGGCCTGCTGTTCCTCAACCTGTTTGGCGGCATCATCCTGGTTTATGCCTACATTCTGATGGGTCGTATCGAACGCAGCCGCTACGAACTGGAACTGCACAGCAGCCTCGATACCCTGACCGGCCTGTTCAACCGGCGGGCGCTGCAGGACATTGCCCACACCATGTTCCAGCGCATACACCGAAATCACCAGAAATTCGTCATGCTGTTTGCGGACCTCGATCGATTCAAGGCCGTCAACGACGAACACGGGCACAGCGCGGGAGACCGGGTGCTGCAGCATTTCGCCGAAATCGTCCGCTCCAACATCCGCAGCACCGATATCGCGGCGCGCTTTGGCGGTGATGAGTTCGTCATGCTGCTCGAGGAAGCCGCTCTCTCAGATGCCGAGGCGGTCGCCCGACGCATTCAGCAGCACGTCGACGCATGGGCACACCAGAACGGTATCGATTTCAGCGTGACCTTCGGGCTCGGCGAGGCACCGACCCACGGTGACTGCCTGGCGAGCCTGCTGGAACAGGTTGACCGCGCCCTCTACCGCTCCAAGAGCACCCATACCGGCGGCGGGCTGGCGCACGCACAATGCCCCCAGCCCAGTAACTGACCGCAGCCAGACAGACGCAGAATTATTCGCCATGGAACAGCAAGTCGATGTAGCCATCATAGGCGCCGGCAGTGCGGGCCTCTACGCACTGGGGCAGGTACAACGCAACACCGATAACTATGTCATGATCGATGGTGGCGAACTGGGCACCACCTGCGCACGCGTGGGCTGTATGCCCTCCAAAGCCCTGATTCAGGTCGCCGAGGATTTCCATCGCCGCCTCATCTTCAATCGCGAAGGCATCGAAGGCGGCTTCGGCCTGGAGGTCAACGCCGCGGATGCGCTCGAGCATGTGCAGGATTTGCGCGACATCTTTGTCGACAAGGTGCTGTCGAGCACCACCGACCACATGGGCGATGCATTCATTCCCGAGTACGCCCGTTTCCTGGAACCTGACCTGCTGCAGGCCGGTGAACGGCGAATACGGGCGAAGCGCATCATCATTGCGACCGGGTCCACGCCCATCGTCCCGGACGAATGGCGACGGTTCGGCGACCGCATCCTCACCAGCGACGAAATTTTCGAACTCGAGGAGCTGCCCGAATCGCTGGCGGTCATTGGGCTGGGCGTGGTCGGACTGGAGCTTGGACAGGCCTTCCAGCGCCTCGGAGTGGCGGTCACCGCCATCGATCAGATAGAGACGATCGGCCATCTGGACGATCCCGAGGTCAATCAGACCGCCGTGGAACTACTCGGCAAGGAGATGCCCCTGTGGCTCGGACACCCCGCGCGGATCGAGGAAACCGAGGATGGCAAGCTCGAAATTAGCGCCGGCAAACGGTCGGTGGTGACGGACAAGGCGCTGGTGTGCATCGGCCGCCGTCCCAACTTCGCCGGGCTCGATCTGGACAAGGCCGGCATCCGACTCAACGAGCACGGCGTTCCGGACTACGACCGCCACACCATGCAGATCGAGGACAAACCGGTGTTCATCGCCGGAGATGTCAACGGTGATCGTCCGCTGTTGCACGAAGCCGCCGACGAGGGACGCATCGCCGGAATCAACGCGCTGGCGGACAAACCCCGCGCATTCCGCCGCAAGACCCCTCTTTACATCACCTTTTCCGATCCGAATATCGTCCTGGTCGGTCAGCGTTACGCGGAGCTCGATCATGACAACACCCTGATCGGCGGGGTCAGTTTCGGCATGCTGGGCCGCGCCCTGATCATGGGCAGGAACAAGGGCCAGCTGCGCATGTATGCGGACAAGACCAGCGGCCGCCTGCTGGGTGCTTCCATGGTGGCACCGCACGGCGAACACCTCGGACACCTGCTGAACTGGTGCATGGAACAGAACCTTACGATTCAGCAAATGGTGCGCTTCCCTTTCTACCACCCGGTGCTGGAAGAGGCCATACAGCCCGTGCTGCGTGACCTGGTCGCCCAGTCCGGCCTCGGCCCGGAGGACTACCCGCCCGATCTGGAGCTGCTGTAAGCGTGTATGAAAAGGCCCGCCAGCGGCTGAAGCGGCTCATCGACCTCAGACACTCACACCTCATGGCCAACAGCGCCATAGGGGTGGAGAAGGAGACCCTGCGCGTCAACAAGGACGGCGGCATTGCCCAGACACCCCACCCGGCAAAGCTGGGATCGGCGCTGATGCACCCGTATATCACCACCGATTACTCGGAGGCCCTGACCGAGTTCATCACCCCCCCCTTTCGCAGCATCCGCGAGGTACTCGATTTCCTGCGCGACACCCAGCAGTACGTTTACCAGTGCCTGGACAAGGAATACCTGTGGGCGACCAGCATGCCCTGCGTGGTCGCCGGAGAGAGCAGTATCCGCGTTGCGGAATACGGCACCTCGAACGCCGGTATGATGAAACACATTTACCGGCGGGGGCTCGGCTACCGCTACGGGCGCGTCATGCAGTCAATTGCCGGTGTCCACTACAACTACTCCTTCCCGATCGAGTTCTGGGAGATCTACGCCGAACTGGAAGGCAACCGTTTGCCCATGCAGGATTTCATTTCCGAGTCCTACATGGCCCTGGTCCGCAACCTGCAGCGTTTCGGCTGGCTGATTCCCTACCTGTTCGGGGCCTCCCCCGCCATCTGCAAGTCGTTCCTGGGCGCGCAGCCGACAACGCTCAAGGAATTCGACGAAAACAGCTATTACCAACCGTACGCCACCTCACTGCGCATGGGCGACATCGGCTACCAGAACAACAAGGAAAGCGAACACGGCATCAAGGCCAACTATGACAGCCTGCAGGCGTATGTCGAAAGCCTAAGCTGCGCCATCAGCACACCCTGCCCGGAATACCAGAACATCGGCGTGGTAGTCGACGGCGAATACCGGCAGCTCAACGCCAACATCCTGCAGATCGAGAACGAGTACTACAGCACCATCCGCCCCAAGCCCATCCTGAAGGGCAATGAAAGGCCCACCCTGGCCCTGCAGCGACGCGGCATCGCCTATGTCGAGCTGCGCTCCCTCGACGTCAACGCCTTCGACCCGCTCGGCATCAACGAACGCCAGCTCTATTTCCTGGAATGTTTCCTGCTGTTCTGCCTGCTGCACGACAGCCCGCTGATCAGCGCGGAAGAACGCCGAGCCATCGACGACAACGAATTGCGCGCCGCGCACCGCGGCCGCGAGCCCGATCTCAAACTCACCCGCGGCCATCAGTCCGTGTCGCTGCGGGACTGGGCCAGCGAACTGCTCGAAGAAATACAAGCGGTGTGCGAATTGCTGGACCGCAGCACCAGCGGCGAGCCCTACTGCCTGGCGTTGGCCGCGCAGCACAGAAAAGTGCTGGATCCGGAGTTGACGCCGTCGGCGCGGATGCTGGCGGAGATGCGCGACCGGGACGAAAGCTTCTATCATTTCGCCAGGCGCATGTCGCAGATTCATGAGCATTTCTTCAGGAACCTGCCATTGAGCGAGTCGAAGCAGCGCTTGTTCGCAGAACTGGCGGTCAAGTCACTGGAAGACCAGCAGGCCATGGAAGTCGCCGACGAAATTTCCTTCGAACAGTACCTGCAGCGCTATTATGACCAGTCCTGAAAACCTGCACACACCGCCGCCGCAGGCATGAATACCCCGCAGCGCAGAACACTGGTGCTGGCATCGACCTCGCCGTTCCGCAGGCAACTGCTGGAGCGCCTGGGCGTGCCGTTCGAAACCTTCGCGCCGCAGCTCGACGAAAGCCGGCACGCCGGTGAGTCGGCGCAACAACTGGTGTTGCGCCTTTCGGAAGCCAAGGCGCGTGCCGGCGCCGGGGCGTTTCCCGATGCCCTGATTATCGGTTCCGACCAGGTGGCGGTTTGCGGGGACGATATCCTCGGCAAACCCGGCGATCACGACGAGGCCTGCCGGCAGCTGGCACGCCTGGCCGGCCAGCGGGTCAGCTTTCTGACCGGCTTGTGTCTGTTTGATTCGGGCAGCGGCAGGGTGCGCAGCGATCTGGTGCCCTACCACGTGACCTTCCGGCAGCTGACAGCGGCGCAGATAGAACGCTATCTGCGCGCCGAGCAACCGTATAACTGCGCCGGCAGCTTCAAGTCGGAAGGTCTGGGCATCAGCCTGTTCGAATCGATGGACGGCGCCGACCCCAGCGCCCTGATCGGGCTGCCGCTGATCCGCCTGGTGGGCTGGCTGAACGAGGCCGCTATCGCCGTCCCTTAGCAGCTTGTTAACAAACTCTCATCGGCACCCTACGGCGTTACAAATCGGCTCAAAATGCTCATGTACTGACGTGTACACGGTGCTTTTTCGCCGCTTCGTGCCTTGTCTTGCGCACACCCGAGACTTTTTCAACAGCCTGCTGGCCCGCATCGGGCGCCGGGCATAAGGGGCTGGCGCGTCGCCGGGCCCGCGCCTCAGTGCAGCAGCGGACCACCGCCCAGCACCTCGCCGATACCGCGTCCCAGCGCGGTACCCAGGCGCTTGCTGACTTTCTCCCACAGGTCTTCCGTCGGGGTGTAATCGACTATGGTCTCCGCGCCGATCACTTCCCGGGCGACGTAACTGGAACTGCCCAGTTCATCCACCAGCCCCAGCTCGACCGCCTGCTCACCGGTCCAGATGAAACCGCTGAAGATCGCCGGATCATCCTTGAGCTTTTCGCCGCGTCCCGCCTTGACGACCTCGATGAACTGGTCGTGGATATCATTCAGGAGCTCCTGAACGTGCTCCACATCGGCTTCCTTCACCGGCTGGAAGGGATCAAGAAACGCCTTGTTTTCTCCCGCGGTCAACAGCCGGCGCTCCACACCCAGTTTTTCGATCGCCTCGACGAAACCGAAGCCGTCCATGCGCACGCCGATGGAGCCCACGATACTGGCCTTGTCGGCGTAGACCTTGTCCGCCGCCACGGCCGCATAATACCCGCCCGAGGCACAGATATCGGTCACCACCGCGTACAGGGGCGTGTCCGGATATTTCTTGCGCAGGCGGCGGATTTCGTCGTTGATGTAGCCGGACTGCACCGGGCTGCCGCCCGGGCTGTTGATCCGCAGAATGACGCCCTTGGCCTTGTCGCTCTCGAATGCGGCGCGCAGTCCCGTGATCACGTTATCGGCGCTGCCCTCCTTTTCGGGGGCGATGACACCCTTGAGCTCGACCAGCGCCGTGTGCTCGTCCCGCGCCGCGGGATCGAGTTCCATGCTGGGGCTGTACAGCAACAGGATGCCGATCAAATAGGCGAAGATGAGGATCTTGAAAAAGATACTCCAGCGCCGCGCGCGGCGTTGCTCGTGCAGGGCGGCGAATGCCAGCCGGTTTATGGTATCCCGCTCCCAACCGGCACTGCCGGCCGCCTGCTTGGCTTGCTTTTCGGGAATGTGATTTGACTCCATCTTGACCTTCCTCAATCTCCAACCGCCAGCGACTTGCGCGCGGCAACAGCGGCGTCGAACATACGCTGTTCCGCGAGCCAGTCTACCAGCTCACTGATCTGGTCCAGGCACACCAGCGGGCTATGCTCAAGCAGCCGCTCGCGCGCGTGCACTCCGTAACTGACCGCCACCGCACCCACCCCGGCGTCGTTGGCCATCTGCAGGTCATATTCGGTATCGCCGACCATCAGCGCCTGAGCGGGTGGGACGTGCAGCTGCTCCAGTATCTCATTGAGCATACGCGGATGCGGCTTGGACTGCGTCTCGTCGGAGCAGCGGGTCGCGGAAAATACCTCCTTCAGACCCGTATGCCGCAGCGCCTTATCGAGGCCCGCGCGCCCCTTGCCGGTGGCCACCGCCAGCGTAAACCCGGATTCCTTGAGTAGCTGCAAGGTTTCCCTGGTACCGGGAAACAGGTCCGATGCGGGGGTATCGGTGAACCAGTGACGCCGGTACTGCGCCACGAAGCTTTCCCTGAAGTGCTCGCCACGTCCGGGATACAGCGTGTCGACCGCCTCCTGCAAACCCAGACCGATGATGTTGCGGCACTCCTCGGCGTTGCGCGCCTCTAGCTCCAGGTCCGCAATGGCGGACTGTATGGCGAGCACAATCTGGGTTTCCGAGTCCATCAGCGTTCCGTCCCAGTCGAACACGATCAGGCGCACGGCATCCGGCACAGCTGTAGCTTTTCCAGTCATAGGGCTTATCGGCTCTGCCCTGTATCGGGCTGTGTTTCCAATTGCTGAATCACGCTTCTCAGGTCCGCGCCTAGCGGCGCGCTCACTTCGATGGCCCGGTCACGTTCGACGTCCCTGAAGGCGACGTAGTGGGCGTGCAGGAACAGGCGCTTGAGACCCCGTGCGCGCATCTCGCGGTTGAAGACGGCATCACCGTACTTGTCGTCCCCAGCCAGGGGATGCCCGGCATGCGCGGCATGGACACGAATCTGATGTGTGCGCCCGGTTTTCAATTCGGCCTCCAAGAGGCTCGCACCGGCATAAGATTCCAGCAGCCGGAAACGGGTAACCGCCGCCTTACCCTGCGGATCCACCTGGACCATACGCTCCCCCCCGCGCAGCAGGTTTTTCCTCAACGCGACTTTTACCTCGCGCCGACCGGCCCGCCAGCCTCCCTGCACCAGCAGCAGATAGCGCTTTTCCACCTGGCCGTTACGCAACAGCTCGTGCAGCGTGCGCAACTCGCTGCGCCGCTTGGCGATCAGCAGGCAACCCGAGGTATCCCGGTCGAGACGGTGCACAAGTTCCAGATAGGGTGCATCGGGTCGCAGCGCGCGCAGCGCCTCGATGACACCGAAACTCAGCCCGCTGCCGCCATGCACGGCCATACCGGCCGGTTTGTTCAGGACCAGCAGCCGGTCGTCCTCGTACAGAATGCTGCCGAGCAGCCAGGCTGCGCCCTCGGCGCCGGGCGCGGTCTCCCTGGCGGCGGCCACGCGTAGCGGCGGAATCCTCACCTGGTCGCCGCTGCGTACCCGGTACTCGGGCCGGGTGCGCGAGCGATTGACCCGCACTTCCCCCTTGCGCAGCAACCGGTAGATTCGGCTCTTGGGCACCCCCTTCAGGAACCGCTGCAGAAAATTATCGATCCGCTGCCCTGCCTGCTCAGCCGGGATTTCCACCCACTGCACGGCTGGTTTGTCCTTTTTGTTCATGGCGGCGTATTCTAACAGCCCCGGCTGGAAACCGCTTGTGAAAAATGCCTTAAGTCGTTTAAATTTCGTGCGAATCACAGGGTTTTGAAAACACGACCAGGAGTCATAAGCGTTTGATATCACGGATTTGGACTGTTATAGTCCAAGCGGTCGGCGCTGTAACGTTATCCAGGGTTTCGGGAGGCGTGAGCGGCGGCATCGGCGAGGCGGCGGGAATCGATTTCTCCGGCCGTCCTGGCCCGCTACCCTATTCGTTCCCGCCGGAGAGAGCAGGCTGTGACTTCCGGTGGATCGGGGAGAGGCCGCGCAAGGCCTCTGCATTGTTCTAAAACGATGAATTAACTGGTTGCTCCTGTGCCGTTGACGATTTTCATGATGACGGGTCTGATTTCCGGATTGGCCTGCTGGCTGCCCCGGTGTTGCGGTGTGACGTGCCTCCCGCGCGCCAGATGCCCGGCCGCGTCCCGCATCAGCAATTCGTCTGACGACGCGGTCGAGCGCATGAGAGAAAAACCTGATGAAACGTATGCTTATCAACGCCACGCAGCCCGAAGAGCTGCGTGTCGCTCTGGTCGACGGCCAGAAACTCTACGATCTGGATATTGAGGTACCTGCCCGCGGCCAGAAAAAATCCAACGTTTATAAAGGCAAAGTCACCCGCGTCGAGCCCAGTCTCGAGGCAGCCTTTGTGGATTATGGGGCCGAACGGCACGGCTTTCTGCCGCTGAAAGAGGTCGCGCGCGCCTACTTCCGCGACGGCGTCGGCGAGGGTGGGGCGCGCGTCACCATCAAGGAAGCCCTGCGCGAGGGCCAGGAAGTCATCGTCCAGGTCGAGAAAGAGGAACGCGGCAACAAGGGCGCCGCGCTTACCACCTTTATCAGTCTCGCCGGTCGCTATCTGGTCCTGATGCCCAGCAATCCCCGGGCCGGGGGCGTATCGCGCCGTATCGAAGGCGAAGACCGCAACATCGTGCGCGATGCCATGGCCGCGCTGGACTATCCGCCGGACATGGGCCTGATCGTGCGCACCGCGGGCGTCGGGCGTAATGCGGAGGAACTGCAGTGGGATCTCGATTACCTGCTGCACCTGTGGAGTTCCATCGAGAAGGCGGCAGGTGAGCGCCCCGCTCCCTTCCTGATCTATCAGGAAAGCAACGTCATCATACGTGCCCTGCGCGACCACCTGCGCGGAGACATCGGCGAGATCCTGATCGACGATGCCGGAGTGATTCAGCGCGCCCGGGAATTCATGACCCAGGTGATGCCGCAGAATCTCAACAAGCTGAAACGCTACGAAGACCCCGTCCCGCTGTTTTCCCGCTACCAGATCGAAACCCAGATCGAATCCGCGTTCCAGCGCGAGGTTACGCTGCCCTCGGGCGGTGCCATAGTCATCGACCACACGGAGGCCCTGATTTCCATCGACATCAACTCGGCGCGCGCCACCAAGGGCAGCGATATCGAGGAAACGGCTCTAAACACCAACCTGGAGGCGGCCGAGGAAATCGCACGCCAGCTGCGGCTGCGCGACATGGGCGGACTGATTGTCATCGACTTCATCGATATGCAGCCCACCAAGCACCAGCGCGAGGTCGAAAACCGCCTGCGCGACGCGCTGCGGGTGGACCGCGCCCGTGTGCAGGTGGGACGCATCTCGCGCTTTGGCCTGCTGGAGATGTCCCGCCAGCGCCTGCGGCCGTCGCTCGGCGAATCCAGCCAGATTGTGTGTCCGCGTTGCATGGGCCAGGGCTCGGTACGCGGTGTGGAATCCCTGGCCTTGTCGATTCTGCGGCTGATCGAAGAGGAAGCCATGAAAGACAAGACCGGCCGTGTGATTGCGCGCGTACCGGTCGATGTGGGCACCTATCTGCTCAACGAAAAGCGCGAAATACTGTTCAACCTGGAGCAGCGCCGCGGGCTCAATATCACCCTGGTTCCGAGCCCGGGCCTGGAAACGCCCCATTACGAAATACAGCGGATCCGCAGCGACGAACTGGGCGGCGAACAGGGCGCGATCAGTCACAAGCTGCCCGCGGCCGAGACGCAGGCCGAAGAGGAACTGGGCGAAGCCCTGATCGGCGGCAGGCCGCCCGTAGCGGAGACGCCCGCGGTGCAGTCCATTTCGCCGCAGGCGCCGGCCCCGGTGGTGATACGGGAAGCCGCTGCGCCGACCGAGCCCGGCCTGATTCGCCGCCTGTGGAGCTCGCTGTTTGGCAAGGGCGATCAACCCGAGTCCGAAGCGGAGATCGAAAAGCCGGCGGCGCCCAGCAGCCGCTCGAAAGGCACGCCCGCCGGACGCGGCGGCGCTCGTGGCCGTCCCGCCTCCAGCCGGCGGCGCGGCGCGTCTGGACGCCGCAGCGATGCCGACAAGCGCGCTGGCCAGCGCCAGGGCGGACGCCCGGCCGCCGCCGGGGACAAAGCCAAGGACAGCAACACCGAGGCGACCGAGGCGGAGCCTGCGACGCAGCCGCAGGAGGGTGCCGAGGGTCGCGGCGGTCAGGGCCAGGCGCGCAGCGGCCAGCGCCGTGGGCGCCGCGGAGGAAGGCGACGTGGCGGTCAGCGCCGCGAAGGTGCGCAGGGCCAGTCCAGGAAGGAATCGGCTCCCGCCGCTGGCGCCCCCGCCGGCGAGACGGTAAAATCGGAAGGTACCGCCAAGGCACCTGACAACGAAGCCAGCGTCACACCGATGCCGAAGACCGCAATCAAATCGGAAGCGCCGTCGTCCGCCCAGGAAAAACCCCAGGCGGCAACACCCGAGGCGACGCCGGCACCGTCCCAGCCTTCCAAACCGGCCGTGGGTAACGAGTAGCCGCGGGCGCTGAACCAAACCCGTGCGCCGTGCACTGAGCCCCTGGCTGATCGCGCTGTTACTGGTTGTCAGCCAGGCGGTGCTGCTGGTTCATGAGGCGGATCTTGACCACTCGCCGGTCGAGGAACTGTGCCAGATCTGTCTCGGCGCGCAGGGCCTCGACCATACCGTTGCCGGCGCCACGCAACAGGCCCCCGCCCTGCCTCCTGGGCAGCCGCAGGGTGTGGGTGCAGGATCCGAATCTGTCGGCCACCGAACTTACCTGCCCCCGTCACGCGCGCCACCGGATTACACACTCCACGCTTAAGCCCTAATCGGGCTACCGATACCGCGGCCCTGTGAATCTGCAGGCTGCGGCCTGTTGATCAGGTTTGGGGAGTGTCGTAATGATTCGAAAACTTTTGTCGGCCTGGACGCTGCTGGGGCTGTTGGGCACGGCCGTCTGCCACGCCGAATCCGGCGATGAACTGGCTGAAATCCGCCAGCAGCTGGAAGACATCAGAAAGGACTATGAAGCCAGAGTACAGGCGCTCGAGGAGCGCCTGAAACAGGCCGAGGCGCTGGCCGAGCAAAACCGGTCCGAGCTCGCGCAGACCGAAGCCGTCGAGCCAGCCGGGTCGGCGGCCACCAGAGGCGCGCTGACCAGCAACGATTTCAATCCCGCGATCTCCTTTATCCTGCAGGGTTCGGCCAACAGCTATTCCCGGGACCCCGAAGAATACGCGATAAGCGGTTTTCAGCTCGGCGGCGAAGCAGGCCTGGCGGCCGAAGGCCTCACCCTGGATGAGAGCGAAATCACGGCGTCGGCCAATGTGGACCACCTGTTTTACGCCGAAACCACCATCGGCCTGCACGACGATGAAGAGGATACAGAGGTGGAAATAGAGGAAGCCTTTGTCGATCCGTTGTCGCTGCCCGCGGGCCTTGGCGGACGCTTCGGGCGTTTTTACTCCGACGTGGGCTATCTCAACAGATTTCATACCCACGCCTGGGACTTCCGCGACGCGCCCCTCGCCTACCGCGCCTTCCTCGGCAAACAGTACCGTGACGACGGCGTCCGCCTGACCTGGACCGCGCCCACTGACCTGTACCTGATGTTGGGCGGCGAGACGCTGGCGGGCCGCCAATTCCCGGCGGGCCGTTCCGAAAGTGTCAAGGGTGATGTGCAGACCCTGTTCGCCAGACTGGGTGGCGACTTCGGTGCGAGTCACGCCTGGCAGGCCGGCGTCTCCGCATTGTTTGCTGACGTGCACGACCGTGAGGGCGGCGGACACCATCAAGACGACGCCGGGAACGCGTTTTCGGGTGACTCAAACCTGCTGATGGCCGATTTCGTCTGGAAATGGGCGCCCCAGGGCAACCCGCGCCAGCGCAATTTCAAATTGCAGAGCGAGTTCTTTTATCGCGAAGAAGACGGTGAGGTAACGTTCACGGAAGGCGCCAACCAGGCGCTGATCGATTACGACGGCGAGCAGACAGGCTGGTACGCACAGGCCGTGTACCAGTTCATCCCGCGCTGGCGGGCCGGAATCCGCTACGACTGGCTGAATCCCGACAACGATCTGAGCATTCGCGATCTGGGCGGATTCAGCGACCCCGCGGAAGTCCTGGAGGAATCCGGCCTCGACGACGACGGTGACCCGCAGCGCTGGAGCGCAATGATCGACTGGAGTCCCAGTGAATTCAGCCGCCTGCGCGGGCAGTACAACCGCGACGAGTCTACGCCCGGCAAGACCGACAATCAGTGGTCACTGCAGTACATCATGAGCCTGGGCGCGCACGGCGTCCACGAATTCTGAAGCAGCCGTCATGCACAGAAACCTTCTGCTCTCCCTGCTGACGATACTGGCCGCGCTCATCAGCGCACCAGGCTGGGCCACCTTACGTGTATTCGCCTGCGAACCCGAGTGGGCGGCACTGGTTGCCGAGCTTGCCGGCGATCAGGCCGAGGTCTTCACCGCCACTACGGCCCATCAGGATGTCCACCATATCCAGGCACGCCCCAGCCTGATCGCCCAGGTCCGGCGCGCAGACCTGCTGGTGTGCACGGGCGCCGGACTGGAAGCGGGCTGGCTACCACTGCTGTTGCGGCGTGGCGGCAATCCGCGGGTGCAGCCCGGGCGCAGCGGCTACTTCGAGGCCTCAGACTATGTCGAGATGCGGAACATTCCTCAGCAACTCGACCGCTCCGCGGGCGATGTTCACCCGCAGGGCGATCCACATATACATCTGGACCCACGCAACATTACGCCTGTTGCAGACGCCCTGAGCGAACGACTCATCAGCCTCGACCCCGGTCAGGCCGGACACTACCGCGAACGCGCCATCGACTTTGCCCGCCGCTGGCAGGCCGCGCTCGAGCACTGGCAGCAACTTGCCGCGCCGCTGAAAGGCACGCCCATCGTGGTTCATCACAAGTCCTGGAGTTACCTGAACCACTGGCTGGGTCTGGAGCAGATAGCGACGCTGGAACCCAAACCGGGTATACCGCCGACCAGCCGTCACCTGTCCGCGGTGCTCGCGCAATTGCAGCAGACACCGGCCAGAGCGGTTATCCGTGCCCCTTTCCAGGACAGCCGCTCCTCCGAATGGTTACACAAGCGTACCGGTATCGCGATGCTGGAATTACCTTACACGGTCGAGGGCAACAGCGCAGCAGTGGACCTGTTCGGTCTGTTCGATTCCACCCTGGCGATCCTCGCCCCGGTGGCGCCATGACGCTATTCGGCATGGACCTTTCCATTCTCGGTCCCGGACTGCTTGCCGGCCTGCTGGTGACGACCACGCACGTGCCGCTGGGGCGACAGGTCCTGGAGCGCGGCATTATCTTTATCGACCTCGCCATTGCTCAGATCGCCGCGCTCGGTGTCTTGCTCGCGCACAGCTGGAACGGGGAGCAGGGTGTCGCCGGCGTGCAGGCGACCGCCTTTGGGGCGGCGCTGCTGGGTGCCCTGATGCTCTATGTCTGCGAACGCCGCTGGCCCGAGGTACTGGAAGCGCTGATCGGAACCTCCTTCGTTCTCGCGGCAACAGCTTCGATTCTAATGCTGGCCAGCGATCCACAAAGCGGTGAGCATCTCAAGGAGCTGCTGGTGGGCCAGATACTCTGGGTCAGTTACGATGAACTGTTGCCGGTGGCAGCCTTGTACACGCTGATCCTGCTGGCCTGGTTCAAAGGGTCGGGCACACGGCGGCCGGTGCTGTTCTATGTCCTGTTGCCGCTCGCCGTCACCGCCTCGGTACAGCTGGTCGGCATCTATCTGGTATTCGCCAGTCTGATTATACCCGCGCTGGCGGCACGCAGACGGCGGCGATCGCTGTCACTGGGCTATGCGGTGAGCATCGCCGGATTTGCAGCGGGACTGCCGGCTTCCGCCCTGCTGGACCTGCCGACCGGGGCGGTTATCGTCTGGACACTCGCCGTCTCTGGACTTCTCATAGCGCTCGCAACGCGGCCGCTTGCGACCGCCAGTGAGGTCTAAGGGAGGCGCCGCCGCACGTCCTCCAGCAGGCCGCGCGCACCCTCTTCCACCAGGTCCAGCACCCGTTCGAATCCCTGCGCGCCGCCGTAGTAAGGATCCGGCACATCCTGCTGGGACAGATGCTGCGCGAACTCGAGCAACAGGCAGAGTTTCTCCCGGTGCTCGTCGGGGCAGATCGCCAGCAGATCGGCCAGGTTGCTGCGATCCATGGCCACCACATAATCGAAATAGTCGAAATCCGCCGGGTCGACGCGCCGCGCACGCTGGCGCCTCAGGTCGATGCCGCGTTTATCGGCCGCCTCCCTGGCGCGGGTATCCGGTGGTTCACCGACGTGATAGGCGTGAGTCCCGGCCGAATCGGTGTGAATGCGGTGCGCGAGCTGCGCTTCCTCTATCAGCCTTTCAAAAGTGCCCTGCGCTGTGGGTGAACGGCAGATGTTTCCCATACAGACAAAAAGCACGCTAATTTCTTTCATTTAGTCTCATCGCTGTCAGAAAACCGGCTGGCTCCGCTGTCAGCCCGGTATTGTACTGTTTGGCGACAGTTGCTCGCAATGCGGGCGCCGCGCCGGCAACAGCCCGCTGGCTCGGACCGAGTCGCGGCAGCATTCCGTCGGACGCAGCCTGTGGGACGGTTTCTCTCGGCGTCTCGGTCCGCTAAGCTCGTAGGCCAGACCGTATTCGAAACCCAGGCACGATGTACGCCGGCCAGCTGCGAGACGCCACAGAGCGATGAAAGATCCGCGCGAGGAAAGCACCGCCCTGGCCGCGCTCTACGATCTCATCTCTGTGGGCTTTTCCTATCCCCGGGAAGCCGTCTACCACCGCCTCAGCGACGGCAGCTTCAGCGCTGCCGCAGCGGACAGCGTCTCCCGCCTGGGCGATCCGCCGGCGCTGCTCGCCGCGATGCAGGAGCTCGCCATCGGCCTGCAGACTCTGGCGCTCGACTACCCTCAGACACGCCTGGAAAGCGAGTACATCGCGCTGTTTGAGCTCAACCGGGAAGACGAGGCGCTGCATCTCAACGCACATCTGTATGCGCCCGGCCACCCGGATCCCGGCCCCCTGCACAGACACCTGCAGGACGTCTACCGCGCCTTCGGCATCGAACTGAAAGCCGATCGGGCGACCGAGTGGCCCGACCATCTCAGCGTGCAACTGGAGTTCATGGCCTACCTGTACCGGTTGCTCGGTACGGCACTCGAGGAAGGGGCAGAGCCGCGAGAGCTGAGCCGGATACGGGGCGGCATCGACGCGTTTTACGCCGAGCTGGAATGGATACCCCGCTTCGTCGACTCACTGGAAAGGCGCTCCGAGCACCCCTTTTATGTGCCGCTGGCACAGTTGCTGCGGACACTGATCGGTGCGCCCCGACGGCAGCCGGGACTGCACTGATGACGGCCAGCAGGCTGTTGCCCCCATGCGGCACAATACGGCGTTACAGATCGGCCCAAAATGCTCATGTACTGACTGTACACCGCGCTTTTTCGCCGATTTGTGCCTTGTCTTGCACTCACCTGAGAGTATTTCAACAGCCTGCTAGAGGACCGTGAATTTTTCGCTCGACTCGTTATAGCGCACCAGCAGATACCAGAGCGCCAGCGCCGCGAAGCTCAGCAGATAGACCCATCCCCAGCCCTGAAACAACTCGGGGAGAAAGATCTGTTTGCCCACCTTCGTGACCTCGACCAGGTCCAGCGACATCTCGCGGGTCAACAGATCCCAGCGTTTGACCAGTGCGCTGAACAGCGAGCCGGTCCAGGCGAAAAAGAACACCGCCACCCACAGCTTGAGATGTCCCTCACCCATGCGCCACAGCGATCCCGAGGCACAGCCTCCGGCGAACACCATGCCGATACCGAAGATCAAACCGCCCAGCATCGAACCCAGCCAGAAGGTGGCCGGGATCGCCAGATAGGGATCGACAGCCTTGTGCTGCAGCAACAGTGAAGTCATCGGAATGCCCAGCGCCAGCGCCAGAATCATCGCCTTGGTCATGGTGCCCTCGCCGGTCATGAAAGGTTCGCGAAACACCCTGGCAAAACAGAAGCGCGAGCGGTGCAGGATGAAGCCCAGAGCGAAACCGCAAACGATGATGATGCCGCGGTTCGCCAGGCGCTTGTCTTCGGCACTGAACCAGTCGACTGCCCACCAGGCAATCAACACCAGAACCAGCAAGCCCAGGAGCGGGTAATAGCGCTTCAACGTGGAGGGCGAACCGGTTGCCGGCGCACGAGTTCCCCAGCTGACGTGTTCCATGACCCACAACAGGGCCTTGAGGCCGGCGAACGCGCCTGCCAACAGCCCGACCCACATGGCCCAGCCGGCCGGTGAGGCGAACATCAGCGGTGTGAAGAAGCCGCCCGTGGTGCAGCCACCCGCCAGCGATGCGCCGACACCCATCAGCGCGCCACCCAGGGCCCCGGTGACAAATTCGAGCGGAGGTGGTCGATTGACACGAAACTGCCCTGCCATCAGGGCAGCACAGAATGCGCCAATCACCAGGGTGATATCCATCAGCGATATGCGGTGCAACAAGGGATTCTGGAGCTCTTCCTTGATGCCCAGCAACGGCCCGAGACCAATGGCGTTGTTGAACCAGTCGCCCCACAGCCGGAGTCCGCCGTAGACACCCCAGAACAAACCGCTGCTCACCAGAGCCGAGGTCACGATAACCAGCAGTATGGCGCCCAGATAGGGCGACCACTCGGTGACGAAGACCCGCTGGTAGTCTTCGCGCAGACCCCGCAACCAGGCCGGTGAACCCAGGCCCGCGAACAGGCCCTGGCGCACGGTCGTTTCGCTCATTGCAGCTCTCTCCTCAGTTCAACGGCCCGGCCCGCGGTGTTGCGCCGCTTCACAGGCCGATCGGATAGGTGATCTGTCCCGCGACCACCACCACATAGCGCAGCATGAAACCGCCGATCAGCACGGTGACCGGTACCAGTATGTCGATGGCGCGGTGACTGCGATAAGACCGGTGGTAGAGGATACGCGGAATGATCACCGCCAGTTCGATCAGGGCCGGAATCAGCAAGCCGATAGCTACCACCCAGAACCAGAACAGCAGCGACAATTCTCCGCCCGCCAGCACCACGGCAATCGCCTCCCTGGCGTTGCCGACAGACAGGTGCGCATACATCAGGAACAGGAATACCGTGAGCAGTTCCAGACCGATCAGCAGGGTATCCGTCGCCGACAACAGGTAGCCGCTTTCGTGGTAGTTCTGCTCGGCCTGTGCCGTTTTGTGCCGCCTGTGCAGCAGGGCCCGCGTCAGGATGATCGAGGCGATGCCGGTAGAAATCGACGACAGCAGGAACAGCATGGCCAGTACCGGTGAGTTCCAGAACGGCCGTGCCGGCATGGCGCCCAGCAGCACGCCCGTGTACACGGCCACGCCGATACCCAGGGGAATGCCCGCCCAGGCACTCAGCCGGCGAATGCCGTCCCGGGCGTCGCCCGGCTGCGGGTTGCGCGCCAGAAAGGTATACGCATACAACACGCTGACACCCAGGAACGCGGTCAGCAGCCAGGTGCCGATCGACATGGGCGACAGATTGATTACGGTATACAGGTTCAGGAAGCGGAACCAGTTACCCGCCTGGAACGAACCAAGCTCGAGCACCAGCAGCGCGCTGCCCAGAGCGACCGGAATCGGTGCGATGAAAGCACCGTAGCGGGCGACCTGGAAATATCTTCCAGCTGGACCACCACGGAGCAGCACCGACGCACTGGTCGTCAACGCACCGGCGCCGAGTCCGGCCATGAATAGGTATGCGACTACCGGGAGACCCCATGTCAGTTCATGCATGGCCATTACCTCCTTACGTTTGCGTCGCGATGCGTTGTCACGCGGATATACTGCTTCGGGAAGCGTATGTCGTGCTCATCCGCGTAATCGATGCCGATATAGAACACATTGGGCTTGGTACCCATTTCCTGGCGCAGTACCGACGCCGCATTACTGGCGATCAGCCGCGAAATAGCGCTGTCGGGATCGTTGAGGTCGCCGAATACGCGCGCCTTGTTGAAACAGGTCGCGACACAGGCCGGCTCCAGCCCCTGGGCCAGCCGGTCGACACAGAAATCGCACTTGTCGGCCGCACCGCTTTCGGGATTCAGGAAGCGCGCATCGTAGGGACAGGCCTGGATGCAGTACTTGCAGCCGATGCAGATATCCGGGTCCACCATGACGATGCCATCGTCGCGGATATAGGTCGCATTGGTCGGGCAGACCGAGACGCACTGCGGATCCGAACACTGGTTGCACAGCCGCGGAATGAAATTCAGCGAAACATCGGGGAAGGTACCCTTCTCGACGTAGTCGACCCAGGAGCGGTGCCTGCCCTCCGGTACGTTGTTTTCGCTGCGACACGATACGCTGCAGGCATGGCAGCCCACGCACTTGCGGGTGTCGATCAGCATGCCGTAGCGCGGCTTGTCCTCGGCCAGGGATGCCAGCGCTGCGCCGGGTGCCGCGGCTCCTCCGGCCGCCACGGCCGACGCTGCACTCAGGCCTTTCAGAAACTCCCTGCGGCCTTGTCGCGGGATTGCTGCCTTGTTGGTCATTGCCCTGTCCTCTACCTTCGCGCTGCACACCGTATTCGCTCCGGCTGTCGGAGCCCGTGGTGACTCCGGTTCACAGCTTCACAAGTTCCACAAAGGTCTCGTGCAGCGCCTGATTGTTGGAAATCTGGTCCGCGTGCGCCTCCATCAGCGCCTGGTCGGCGCCGCCCTTGCCGTACAGTGTGGTCTGTCCAGCAGAGTTGGTACCGAAACCGTGGGTGATGAAAACCGTGTCCTTGCGGATACGCGGCGTGACGAAGGCCTTGATGCGTACCTCGCCGGCGCGGCTGCGCACCTTCACATATTCGCCATCCGTTATGCCCTTCTCCGCAGCCACATCCGGGTTGATCCATACCTCGTTTTCCGGGTGGATAGCGTTCAACCAGCGGTTGTTCTGGTTGGATGCATGGGTAAACCAGGCATAGCGGCCGGTCACCAGGCGCTGTTTCCCGGCCTCTTCGCGCACCGGCTCGTACACCGGCAGCGGGTCGTAGCCGTTGCGGCGGAAACGCTCGGAAACGAACTCGATCTTCCCCGACGGCGTCTTGAATTCCTTACCGCCGTTTCGGTATTCACCGAGTGAGAATTTCTGATTGGCCGGTACCCACATACCCTCCTTCATCAGCGTCTCCCGGTCCACGGGCAGCGGTTTCAGCTGTGCGTCCAGGTACTCCTCGATGGTGAAGTTGAACACCTCGCTGAAGGGCGTCTCGAATTCACGCCGTTTGTCGAGCGCGGCCCCCAGTCCCTGCAGGATCTCCAGCAGGGTCCTGGCCTCGTGCTGGGGCTTCACCACCGGCTGCCGGATACCGATATACTGCGTGGTGCCCGGGGGCGCCCACACCGGATCCAGACGCTCCAGGTAAGTGGTTTCCGGCAGGATGATGTCTGCCATCCAGGCGGTCTGCGACGGCTGCACATCGATGGCGCAGATGAAATCCAGGGTCTCCATCATCTTCAGGGTCTTCGCGCTGTCGGCGACCGCGGCCAGCGGATTCTGCTTGTACAGCATCCAGCCCTTGACCGGATACTTGTAACTGCCCGCGAGTATGCTGTCGCGCAGGTGCATATAGCCACCGTCGCCGTGGTGCGCCAGCGGGAATGTTTCCTCATCAAAGCCGTCGAAGCGCGGCGCAACCTCGACCGGCTCCAGCTCCCAGTCGAATCCGCCGAGCCTCACGGCGCCCGCGTTGAAGAAATTGCCCCCGCGTACGTCGAACGCCCCGAGCAGAGCCATCAGCATCGCGAGGGTGCGGCGGAACTGGGCATCGTTGGTGTACCAGGAGCTGCGTCGCCCCGGATAAATCACCACCGCCGGCGCCGCCACCGCCATTTCCCGCGCCATGCGTACGATGGTCTCGGCCGGGATATCGGTCTCCTGCTCCGCCCACTCGGGTGTGTACCGGCCCAGGTGTGCCCTGAGTTCCTCGAAACCCGTTGTGGCCCTGGCGACGAATTCCTTGTCATACAGGTCCTCGGCAATCAGCACCTGCATCAGCGCCAGGGTCAGCGCCATGTCGGTGCGCGGCCGAATCGGTATCCATTGTCCCTTGGATGCGGTCACCGTCAGGCGCGGATCGATGACCACCAGTTTGGCGCCCCGCTGCAGACCGGTGATCAGGTCACGATTATGGGGTAACTCGAACGATTCCAGGCGGTTGGCACCGAACATGGCGATGTATTTCGCGTTGGCGAGGTCCGAATCGGGCACGCTGCCCATGGTGGCGAAATAACCCACATTGCGCGACGCCAGGCAGAGGGTCGCGTGGCGCACGAAGTTTGGCGTACCGAGGTATTTCCCGAACTTGATGAAAAACACCTCGGTCAGATCCGTGCAGGACGAAAACAGGACGCTTTCGGGGCCGTGCTTTTCGATAATCCTGTCGAGATTGTCCGCGACGTAGTCGAAGGCTTCGTCCCAGCTGGCGCGCCGCCATTTACCCTCGCCGCGCTCCCCGACCCTGATCAGCGGATACTTGATGCGATCGGGATCGTACAGCGCCATGATGCCCGCCTGCCCCTTGGCACAGGTACCACCGGCGGTCTTCGGGTTGCGGACATCGCCATCGATCTTCTCCAGCACGCCGTCGACCACGTGACATTTGATGCCACAGCGATTGACGCACATATTGCAGGTAGACGGAATGATCTCGCCGCGCGACCACGACTGGGGTTTCACGGGGGCGGGCCGGGCCACGCTCTGAAAGGAACGCAGTTGCATTGCCGCGCCTGTTGCCGCGCAGAGTCCGAGAAATCCCCGCCGGCTCAGTCCTGCTCGCCGGTCCCGCCTGGCTGAATCGACCTTCATGAGCGGCCTCCTTTCCTGTCGGCCTGGGCGCCGGCAAGAGCACTAATTGCAGGTTGCCGGTGTATCGGAATCCTTGGCGCCATTCACCGCGAATTCGCGTACATCGGCGTGAATCTGTTCGTCGGAAAGCGTGAGGAATTTCCTGGCGGCCTTGTTCTGATCCTTGATCGTCTCGCGGTAGGCCTGGCTGGTGTAATAGCGCAGCGACGCATTGCTCTCGCCGGTGGTATCGTGTTGGTCCGCGTCGAAATAGGCGCGCCACTCAGCCATGGTCTGGTCGGCCGGCGGAATGGTCTCGCCGCTGGTCTGCATGTGACAGACGGTGCAGACCATCCGGTAATAGACCTGACCGCGTTTCTTGTTGGGTTCCACATCCTGGGCCAGGGCGGCGCCCGCGGAATAGCCAAGCCAGGCGACGGCCGTAAGAGGAAGGAGAATCCATTTTGACACCTTCATCTGTTACCTCCAGGGCGGTCGCTACCGCTGATGAAATGGAAGTAATAAGCTTTCTCTTTTATTACTTCCGAATGTGCCGATTTAGTAATATTCACCCAAGAAGAATATAGCCCCTTTTGTCATGACAATGTGTCAGTCTGGCGATTTCCACGTCAGACCTTTGATGCAGATCAACACAATGTGCGGTTCCGGCAGGGCGTGATAAGCTTTCTGTGCAGAGGTCGAATCTGGCGGCCATATTTCCCAAGTCGGGTACCGCCTGGCAGCGATCCATGCGCCCGGCATCATCAATCAGAGACAGGAGCAGGCTCGCGATGGAACCCGCACTCTTGGAACAGCTGCGCGCCCTGGTGGGCAAGCCCGTCGAATACGGCGGTCACAGCTGCCGCATAGTAGAAGTACTGGACGCTGAACACGCCCTGGTCATTCGCTGTGAAGGCAAGGAGCGGGTCATCCAGGCTAACCAGTTCGGGGAAGCCAACCGGCGGGTGCCGGAATACCATACCCTGCCGCTGTTCGACGAGAGCGCCCAGCTCAACCCGGTGGTGCGCAACTGGCTCGATTAGGAGCCTGTCCAAGTTATCATGTCGCTGCTGCCGCGCTGTTGTTTGGGTCCATATCTTCGATCCTTTTCGTCGCATGGCAGCCACCATGTTCCGCAAGAGAGCGAAAATCTGTCCGCGAAATTCCGCGGCCCTCACGACACGCAGATTACTCCGACAGGCTCCTAGGCGCTGTTGTGTCTGGCCCTGATCAGCTGCTCGACGATGTGCAGGTCGTCCTCGGTGTCCACGCCCGGCCCGGGCCGCTGACCCGCCTCGGCAACGTGTATACGTTCCCCGTACCAGAGCGCGCGTAGCTGTTCGAGCTGCTCGGCCTGCTCCAGCGGACAGGGTCGCATGTCCGCGTAGCGCTGGAGGTAGCCGACCCGATACGCGTAAATGCCGATGTGGCGCAGCGGCACAATGCCTATCGGCAGCGCCTTTTGCCCGTTCTGAAGGAGATCCCGGTCCCAGGGTATGGACGCGCGGCTGAAATACAGGGCAAAGCCGTCACGGTCGGTGACGACCTTCACCACGTTCGGATCGAAAAACTCACCCGCGGCGACCAGTGGCGTGGCCAGGGTCGACATCGACGCCCGCGGGTTGTCGGCCAGGTCGCTGGCGATCTGCTCGATCAGGGCCGGCGGCATCAGGGGTTCATCGCCCTGTACATTCACCACGATGGTATCGTCACGCCAGCCGTGCCTGCGCACCACTTCGCCGAGGCGATCGGTGCCGCTGGCGTGCTCGGTGGATGTCATGCACACCTCGGCGCCGAAACCCTGTGCTGCGGTTTCGATGCGCTGATCGTCGGTCGCGATGACGACCTGCTCGGCACTGCAGCGGTCGGCCGCCTCGAAGACATACTGCAACATCGGCTTGCCGAGCAGTTCGCGCAGCGGCTTACCCGGGAGACGGGTGGAGGCATAGCGCGCCGGTATCACCACTTTATAGCTTTGGGCCATGCGCCTCTCTCAATAAGGGGGAATTCAGACTTCTTCGTCGGCGTCGAGCTTGCGCGCCTCTTCTTCCAGCATAACCGGTATCTCGTCCCGGATCGGGTAGGCCAGACGGTCGGCCTTGCAGACCAGCTCCTGGTGTTCCCGGTCAAGGACCAGTGGCCCCTTGCACACCGGGCAGGCGAGAATGTCGAGCAGTTTTTTGTCCAACAGCGCGGTTTCCTAGTTCAGTGAATCGAGCAGCCAATCGAGCAGGGCTGGGTCGGGGTGCGCCT